>Ga0208262_1000342_pt1 | contig 17003 bp, 13 predicted proteins | sample LakWasMet15_LOW5_2_FD_183863 | JGI IMG/M metagenome (GOLD analysis project Ga0208262, IMG submission 183863) | Freshwater sediment methanotrophic microbial communities from Lake Washington under simulated oxygen tension - Sediment Metagenome... | ecosystem: Environmental > Aquatic > Freshwater >... | reverse complement strand
GTAGATGGTCAGGGGAAAGCCGTACATCTCGACAAACATGGCCACCACAAAGGCCGAAAAGGCGCCAAAGCTACGCCAATCGCGCGCCGTGTTGGGCTTGAAGAAGCTGAACGCGAACATGATGAAGATCGCCGAATTCAGCGTCACCAGGAACCACAGGCCGTAGGCTGGTGCATCGTGGGTCATGGGGGGCCCCCGGGCTTGCCTTGGGTTGATCTGTCTGGCCCGGCTTGAGGCCCGCCGCCGTGATCGTGGTGCCCATGCGCGCCGTGCCCGTGATGCATGAAGACATGCATCAAGGGGCAGGCGAGCAGCAGCAGAAAGGGCAAGACGCCGACCACATGCGCCAGGTGCTCGGTCAGCAAGAAGTAGCCGGCCACCGCCCCAATGACGATCAATCCGATTGCGTAGCGGGAGCGCCAGAAACTGGGCGGCTCCTCGTGGTGAGCTTGGTCGTGGTTCATGATGGTCCCACCGCTACTTGGCAGGTGCCGCAGGCATGCGCTCCATCATGGCCTTCATCATCTCCTGCATCGCCTCCATGCGCTTTTCCATCTGCTGCATGGGATCGGCTGCGCCGTCGGCTGGAGTGCCCGAGCCCATCATGCCCATGCCGCCCTTGCCCATCATGCCGCCCTCGCCGCGCATCATGCCCTTGCCCATCATGCCGCCGTCCATCATCGGGCAGCCCATGGCCTGAGCCTGCATGCCGCGCGCCATTTGCATGTTCTCGTGCATGGTTTGCATGTGCTCGGCAATCGCCTTCTGACGCGCCTCGTCCGTTGGCGCCTTGGCAATCCGCTCAAGCTGCGCTTGCATCTTCTTAACGTTGCCCCGCATCTTCGGCAGCGCCTGACCAGGTTGACTGGACACCGCCGCGCCGGGCGCGGTCTTGACCGCCGCGGCCTTCTCCGGGTGGTGGGCATCGTCGGCCCAAGCTGGCAACGCCAGCGCAACGGCGGCGCTCAGGGTGGCTATGGTGAATCTGTTCATGTCCGTTCTCCTTCAGTCAACGTGTTGCCGACCCCGAGGCAACAAATAATGGATGGGGTCTGTCTACTCTTCAATGGTTGCGGGTCGCGCCTCATGGCTTGTGATTCATATGCTCGTCGGTGGCAGCCGCCATCGGTGTGAAGCGCGCCTGTTCCGCCTGCTTGCCCGGCAGCGTGATGGCTACCACCACCTTCATGTCCGGCGTGGAGGCGTACTTGGCGAAGCCCTTCATGCGGTTGTCGCCGTCGGCCGCCAGCGTGACGTTAGCCTTGAGCTTGCCCGCCAGCAGCGTGGCCTTGCCGGAGGCGCCCGTGGTGGCAATCTTGGCGCCGGCGTGATCGGTGACGAACACCAGCACCGGGTTCTCCTTGACCTCCTTGCTGCTCTTGGCAACGACCAATTCAAAGTGGTAGGTGCCGGCCATGCGCAACTGCCCGCCGTTGGGGGCCTTGATGGTGTCCAGTGTGGCGTCGTCATGCGCCAGCGCCGGTGTCAGTGGCGCGGCCAGCGAGAGCGCGGCGAGCAACGCGGCGGCCAGTTTGGGGATCTGCTTCATCGAAGTCTCCTTTTCGGTTGGGGCCCCTGTCGGGCTGGTTTCATCGGCGTCAAAAGTTCTCGCTGCCGCGGGTCTGCAGCAGCGCCATCAAGGGCTTTTCGCCCCACAGCCAGAACATCAGCGGCGTAAGCAGGCTGTCAAGCAGGGTGGAGCTGACCAGCCCGCCAAAGATCACCACCGCCACCGGGTGCAACACCTCCTTGCCAGGTGCGTCGCTTGACACCAACAAGGGCATCAAGGCAAACGCCGCCACCAGCGCCGTCATCAGCACCGGTGTGAGTCGCTCCAGTGAACCGCGCACGATCATCTTCTGACCAAAGGTCTCCCCTTCAAAGGCACACAGGTTGATGTAGTGGCTGATCTTCAGAATGCCGTTGCGTGTGGCGATACCTGTGAGGGTGATGAATCCCACCAGCGCGGCCACCGACAGCGGCTGACCCGATAGCCACAGCGCTATCACGCTGCCCACCAGGGCCAGCGGAATGTTCCCCATGATGATCGCCGTGAGCAGCACCGAGCGATAGCGGCTGTACAGCACCAGGAAGATCATGGCAAGCGAGATCATTGCCAACACACCAATCAACTTGGCCGCCTGCTCCTGCGCCAGAAACTGTCCTTCCAGCGCGGTGAAATACCCCTCGGGCATGGGTTTGGCGCCTAGCTCTGCGCGAATTGATGCGATCACCTTCGACAGGTCGGTGCCGTCGGTGTTGGCCGAGATGACGATGCGCCGGCGCCCGTTTTCGTGGCTGACCTGGTTCGGACCCTCACTGTCCTCCAATGTGGCCAGTTTGGACAGGGGCACGTGCCCGCCAGGTGTCTCTATCAACAGATTGGATAGCTCCTGCAAACCGCGCCCGCTCTCGGGCAAGCGCACCACCAAATCGAACCTGCGGTTGCCTTCCACCAACTGGGTGATGCGTTCCCCCTCAATCATTTGTTGCAGCGAGCGCAACAAGGTGCCGGGCGCCACGCCATAGCGCGCCACTTGCTCGTAGTCCAGGCGAATCTTGATTTGAGGAATCAGCACCTGCTTTTCGACCTGCAAATCAGTGACACCCGCGATCGACGCCAGCCGCAGCCGCAAATCGTCCGCCAGGCCGCGCAGGGTATCAAGGTCGTCGCCGTAAATCTTGAGCGCGATCTGGGCGCGCACCCCGGAGAGCAGGTGGTCGAGCCGGTGCGAGATGGGTTGGCCCACATTGGTGTTGGCGGGCAGCACCGCCAGCCGCGCCCGCATATCGCCAATGATGGCTTCGCGTGTGCGCTCGGAGGGCCTCAGGTCCACGTCCATTTCGGTGTAGTGCACACCCTCGGCGTGCTCATCGAGTTCGGCACGGCCGGTGCGCCGGCCCACCTTGACTACTTCGGGTACTTGCGCCACCAACTGTTCGGCCAAGGTGCCGATGCGGTTGGACTCGGCGAGGGAGGTTCCGGGGTTCAGAATGACGTTGACCGTCAGGGTGCCTTCATTGAACGGGGGCAGGAAAGCGCGGTCAAAGAATGGAATGCTCGCTACGGCAGTTGCCACGGCCACCGACGCCGCCAGCAGCAGGGTGCGTGCGTGCCCAAACGACCACTGCAGCAGCTTTGCGTCCCACCTCTTGAGTATGACCACCAGCGGGCTGTCGCCATGGCCCATTTCCTTCATCCTGGGCAGCATGTAGAAGGCCATGACCGGCGTCACCGTGACCGACACAATCATGCTGGCCAGAATGGACACGATGTAGGCGATGCCCAGGGGGGTGAACAAGCGCCCTTCAATTCCCGGCAGCACAAACAGGGGTACGAACACCAGCACGATGATGACCGTGGCATAGACGATGGCCGAGCGCACTTCCAGCGTGGCCCTGGCAATCACTTCGGCCACAGGCCGCGGGTTGGCCAGTGCATTGTTAAGCTTGAGGCGGCGTAGCACGTTCTCCACCCCCACCACCGCATCGTCCACCAGTTCACCGATGGCAATGGCCAAGCCTCCCAGGGTCATGGTGTTGATGGACAGACCCATGTAGTGAAACACCAGCGCCGTCACCAGCAGCGACACCGGAATGGCGGTGAGCGAGATCAGTGTGGTGCGCGCGTTGAGCAGAAACAGAAACAGGATCACCGCGACCAGGATGGCACCGTCGCGCAGGGCTTCCTCCACGTTCTTCACCGATTGCTCGATGAAGTCCGACTGCCTGAACAAGAACTCCGGCGCCGCCATGCCCGCAGGCAAGCCCTTGGAGAGCTCCTTCATGGCCTGCTCCACCGCGCGTGTCAGTACCACGCTGTCGGCGCTGGGTTGCTTTTGCACCGACAGGACCACCGCAGGTTTGCCGTCGTAGCCTGCGTCGCCGCGCTTGTTGGCCGGGGCCAGCCTCACATCGGCCACTTGCTTGAGCAGGATGGACTGACCGTTCTTCACGGCAACCACCAGGTTCTGCAGATCTTCAATGCGGCTCGTGCGCCCAATCTGCCGAATCAAGTACTCGCGCCCCTGCGCTTCCAGAAAGCCGCCGCTGGTGTTGGCGCCAAAATCCTTCAGGGCCGCGTCCAGCTTCTCGCGTTCCACGCCCAGTGCCTTGAGTTGCGCCGGGTTGATCTCCACCCGGTACTGCCTGACTTCACCGCCAATGGGGATCACCTGCGCGATGCCAGGTATGTTGAGCAGGCGCGGGCGCATCACCCAGTCGGCGTATTCGCGTACCCGCATGGGGCTGACCTTGGCCGGGTCGGCTGGCAGCGCGATCAGCAGAATCTCGCCCATGATGGACGAGATCGGGCCCAGTTGTGGCAGCACGCCGGGCGGCAGCTGCTCTCGCACCAGGTTGAGCCGCTCGCTCACCTGCTGGCGGTTGCGGTAGATGTCGGAGCCCCAGTCGAACTCGACGTAGACGATGGACAGGCCCACACCAGACACCGAGCGCACGCGGCTCACCCCCGGCATGCCGTTCATGCTGGACTCCACCGGCGCCGTCACCAGTTGCTCCACCTCCTGCGGAGCCATGCCACCGACCTCGGTCATCAAGGTCACCGTCGGTTTGTTCAGATCCGGAAACACATCCACCGGCATTCCTTGCACGGTAAACACGCCATAGACCACCAACAGCAGCGCCGCGCCCAGCACGATCAGGCGCTGCTTGAGGCTGGTGTGAATGATGGCGTCGAACATGAGTCTCCGGGTCAGTTGGGGTCTGGGCACATCACTGCGCGAGTGGTCTGACGCACAAGGCCTATCGAATCTGCGCCAGCAAGTTGGCGCCTTCGGACACCACGCGTTCACCCGTGGCAACGCCAGCCGTGAGGGCCACGGTCAGCGCGTCCAGCGGCTGCGCGCTGACGCGCCGTTGAACAAAGCGCTCGGGGGCGACATGCACCCACACGACCGTTTCCCCAGCGCTGTTGCGCGCCACTGCAGCCTCAGGCACGGCCACGCCAGCGACGGTGCGCGAGGTCTTGGCGATGACTTTGACCGGCTGGCCCACCGCAACAGGGGCGTTTTGTGACTTGACTCGAAACAGCAGGGGCAAGGCTTGCTCACGCAACTGGCGCCCGCCACCCATGAACTGCAATTCGAGCGCACCGCCGCTCAGGGGCACGCTGGCACTCTGGATGCCATCGACCAACGCGGGGTCATACGCCAGCGCCTCCACGCTCAGGCGCGCGGGGTCAACGATCTCCAGCAAGGTCTCGCGCGGCTCCACCACTTGGCCATTGACCACGTTGACCGCGCTGATCACGCCGGCTGCCGGTGCGACCAGGGACTCGGCCTCGCCCAGGCCGCTGGCCACGGCAGCGCGGCGTTGATTGAGGGCGCCCAATTCGATCCTGCTGGCATCGATGTCCTTCTGCGGCACTGCACCTTCAAGCTGCGCATAGCGCGCGGCCCGCGCGGTGGCCAGCGCCAACTGCGCGTCAATCTCGGCCAATGCCGCGCGCTGGTTGCCGCGCTCCACACTGCCGATACCAGGGCGCAGCCACAGCAAGACCTGTCCCTTGACAACCTTCTGCCCAAGCACCGGCAGACCCCTGGGCCCGGCTTCGATACGCCCACCCTGGATCGCCTGCACGCGCCCGCCCGCGTTGGCGTCGGCCATGACCCGGCCATTGAGTTCGACCGTGGCCGCCAGCGGCCCCGCCTGCGCCAACACGGTGCGAATACCAAGCTGGCGCTGCACTGCCTTGGGCACCGACAGGCTGCCGTCTGGTAGCCGCTGCGCCGACGTGACTTCGCCGGATAGGACCCTCCTCGCCTCACCGGCGTCACTACCCGTCGTCGCCACTTTGGAGGTGGCCGCAGCAGATGCCTTGTCCCGGCTGTGGTCCTCATCGCCGTGAGCCCAGGCAGGGGAGCCGATGACCAGCAGCGCGCACGAGACGATGAGGAGAGTGGTCAGCCGCTTTGAATCGAGCTTGCGTTGCATTGAGGGCCTTCGTTACAGGTGGGCGCGCGGGCGGCTCGTCTGCCGGCGGCGCAAGACGACCAAGCCCAGCGCCGTCAGCACCAGGGCCAACGCGCCCGACCACACCGCCCATGCACGCAAGAAGTGGCCATTCTGCGTGGCAGCACCGATCGTGCCGGTGTGCCCCACTTCCAGCATGGCGTCCATCAGATCCGTGATGTCGCCTGCCTGCACCGAGATCGCCAGCGCGTGCCTTCCGGGTTGGGACAGCGCCTCAGCCGGCAGCGTGTACACCGCGGCGGCCACTTCCGTGGCCACGGCCTTCCAAGCACCACGCTCGATCTCAATCTGCGCCTTGGCGACCGGGGCGTTGCTGCCATACCGGTCCAGGTAGATTCTGAGAACCTTGCCTTCAAGCACGCCGACCAGCTCGAATTGGTCAGTCTGGGTGCTGAAACGGGGTGCCGCAGACACCACGGCGGATGCTGCCGGCGCATCGCCATGATCTTCACCGCCATGGGCCCCGGCCCACCCTGGCAGGGCAAGAGCCCATGCGAGCAGAAGATGTCGGATCAAGGCATCACTCCCAGAGATTGATTGAGTCGCGAAGCGCTGGCTGCACCGGCCGTGCGCTGACGCTGCACCGCGGTTTCGGCCTCCCAAGCGCCAGCGCGGGCGCGCAACAGACCGGGCAAGTCGGATTCACCCAGGGCATAGGCCTTCTCGGCCAGACGCAGGGTATCGGCCGCCAGATCGAGCCGGGTCTGCGAGCGCGCCAGTTGGGCGCTGGCCTGCTCCAAATCGGCGCGGGCGCGTTGCACGTCCAGCGCCACGCGCTGGCGCGTCAAAGTCAGTTCAGCCTCGGCCTGGTCTGCCTCGGCCTGCGCGGCAAGACTCTCCTGTCGCACCCTGGCGCCCGATGAAAAGGGCAAGGTCAGCTTGATGCCGACGGCATTGGCATAGCCGGCCGACAAGTCACCGCGTTCCCGCACCCAGCGCACCGCCAGCTCAGGCGCTTCACGCCGCGTCTGCTGTGCTACAGCAAGGCGCGCTTGCGCCAGTTGCAGCGCGCTGCTGGCGGCCTGCACCAGCGGATGGATGGCGTCCGGCTCAGCCGCGCTCGCCGCCGGCTCCTCGGCCAGCATGCTCGGCGCGTCCTGACCGGTGAGCAAGCGATAGCTCTGCTCGGCCTGTCGCACGGCGAGCTGCGCCTCGGCCCGTTCCGCCTGCGCTACCAGTTGCTCGTTGTGGACCAGATTGGCATCCAGGCGCGCCACCTCGCCCGCGCGCAGGCGCCGCTGCACGTCGGCCTGCAGCGCCGAGGCGGTCTGTTCACGATGCTGCGCCAAGGCCGCCTGTTGGCGCGCTTGCGCGAGCGACCACCAGAGCTCGCGCAACTCCCCGGCGATTTGCAGGCGCAGCGCGGTGCGCCGCGCCGCCACCTCGGACAAGGCATGCTCGGCCTCCAGGCGACGCGCGGCGCGCTGGCCGGGCAGCCACAACGGTGTTGCCAACTCCAGTTCCCAGGCGCTCTTGCCACCGTTGCCATTGAAGCGGTCCGTGGCGTTGGACAGCGACACCGCCGCTGGCGCAGGCGTCAGACCGCGCGCCACGTCGGCGCGGGCCTGAACCTCGCCCTGGCGCGCGGAGAAGGAGGCCGCCACCGGGTGCCGCGCCCAGGCCTGCTCCAGAGCCTGCGCCAAGGTCTGGGCCTGCACCGTCATCGTGGACAGCACCAGCACGATCGACGCCGCAACTGGGCGAACGCCCAACCCGTAGACCTTGTGTGTTGACTCAGTGCTTGGCATAGACGCTGGCGCTCCCATCGCGTTGCACCAGCATCACCGCATAGGGGTCCCGACGTCCGCCATAGACAGCACCGTCCATGCCGGGAGAACCTAGAGGCATGCCCGGAACTGCCAGCCCCAGAGCCGTGGGCCGTTGTTTCAAAAGGGTCTGAATGTCGGCCGCTGGCACGTGGCCCTCCACCACATAGCCCCGCACCAGAGCGGTATGACATGAGCCGAACTTCTCGGCCATACCCAGTCGCGCGCGTTGGGCGGCTTTTGCAGACTCGCTCAGCTCATGAACTTGAACCTCAAATCCGTTTTCCTGCAAGTGTGCGACCCAGTCCTTGCAGCAGCCACAGGTCGGCGATTTCCAGACCTCGATCGACACGCGAGCCTGCTTGGCCTGAACGCCGAGCATGGGCAGCAGCAAGGCGGCCACGACGAGCTGACGTCTGCAAAGTAGTGTTGGTCGTGGCATGGCGGGCCCCTGGCTGTGGTTTGAGAGTGCTGTCAGTGTGCTGGGCCGAGCCCAACAAACAGGTGACCGCCAGATTACATTCCTGTCATCTGCCACTCAATGGGGCGTCACGGGGGAAAATGGGCGTCAGGCCAGCAAGGCCACCAGGATCAGAACCCACCCGACACAAGGAGCAAGCGCATGAGAATCCTCATTGTTGAGGATGAGCCGAAGACCGGAGACTACCTGAAGCAAGGCCTGCTGGAGGCTGGCTTCGTAGTGGACCTGGCGCGCGACGGCACCGATGGCCTGCACCAGGCGCTGACCGAGCCTTACGACCTGGCGATTCTCGATGTCATGCTGCCCGGACTGGACGGCTGGTCCGTGCTGGCGGGCCTGCGCCGTGCCGGCAAAGACCTGCCGGTGCTGTTTCTGAGCGCGCACGACCAGGTGGCCGATCGCGTCAAGGGGCTGGAACTCGGCGCCGACGACTACCTGGTCAAGCCCTTTGCGTTCTCGGAGCTGCTGGCGCGCGTGCGCACGCTGTTGCGCCGGGGCAGCAAGGTGGCGGCAGCCGAGGTGCTGCGCGCCGCCGACCTGGAGCTCGACGTGCTGCGCCGGCGTGTCAGCCGCGCCGGGCGGCGCATCGACCTGACCGCCAAGGAGTTTGCCCTGCTGGAGCTGCTGCTGCGTCGCCAGGGCGAGGTGCTGCCACGCTCGCTCATCGCCTCGCAGGTGTGGGACATGAACTTCGACAGCGACACCAACGTCATCGAAGTCGCGGTGCGCCGCCTGCGCGCCAAGATCGACGACAGCTTCGAGCCCAAGCTGATACGCACTGCGCGCGGCATGGGCTATGTGCTGGAGCAGCCGGCCAACCCATGAAAGCCTCGCTGCCGCTTACCTGGCGCCTGACGCTGCTGTTTGTCCTTGCGGCATCCACGGTGTTGATCGGCCTGGGCATGGTCATTGCGACCGCCGTGGAGCGGCACTTCCAGGAGCAGGACATGGAGGTGCTGGCCGGCAAGATGGCACTGACCCGGCACACGCTGGAATTGCTCACCACCGTGGACGATCTGCCGCACGTCGCGCTGATGCTCGACAACGCCCTGATCGGTCACCACGGGCTGGAGCTGCTGGTGCTCACGCCCCGGCGCGAGGTGCTTTACGCTACCGCGGGCGCCGGCTTCACACCGCAACGGGTGATCGACAGCGCCCGGCTGCAACCCAACCGCCCGACCACCTGGACGCTGGGTCAACAGACCTACCGTGGCATTGCCACCGAACTGCCCACCGGCGTGGCCGCGCTGTCGCCCTTGACGGTGGCCGTGGCCACCGACATTGCCCACCACCAGGCCTTCATGCGGGACTTTCAGCGCACCCTTTGGGGCTTCGTGGCGGTAGCTGCGGCATTGACCGGCCTGCTCGGCTGGGTGGCGGCGCGGCGCGGCCTGGCACCGCTGCGCGCCATGCGGGAACAGGCCCAGGTGGTCACCGCGCAGCAGTTGAGCCGCCGCCTGGCCGTCACGGCCGTACCGGCGGAGCTGGCCGAGTTGGCGCACAGCCTCAACGACATGCTGGCGCGACTGGAGGAGGCCTTCGCACGGCTGTCGAGCTTCTCCTCGGACATCGCGCACGAGCTGCGTACGCCGGTCAGCAACCTGATGACGCAGACCCAGGTGGCGCTGTCGCGCGCGCGCAGTGCCGACGACTACCGCGGCATCCTGGAGTCCAACGCCGAGGAGTTCGAACGCCTGGCGCGCATGATCTCGGACATGCTGCTGCTGGCCAAGGCCGACAACGGCCTGGTGCTGCCGAACCGCGAAACCGTCCACCTGGCCAGCGAGGTGCGCGCCCTGTTCGACTACTACGAGGCGGTGGCCGAAGAGAAAGGGCTGCAGCTCGTGCTCGAAGGCGAGGCCGATGTCAGCGCCGACCGCCTGATGCTGCGCCGTGCGCTGGGCAACCTGCTGTCCAACGCGGTGCGCCACGCCGCTCCCCACAGCAGCGTGCGCGTGCGCATCGATGCCAGCCCCGATACCGTGCGCGTCACCACCGAGAACACCGGCGAGGCGATCCGGCCCGAGCATCTGGAGCGCATCTTCGACCGCTTCTTCCGCGTCGACCCTTCGCGCCAGCGCAGCAGCGAGGGCACCGGCCTGGGGCTGGCCATCACGCGCTCCATCGTGCTGGCGCATGGCGGCTCGATTTCTGCATCGAGCGAGGCGGGCGTCACCCGCTTTTGCATCGCGCTGCCGCGCCACGCCAACGCCGCAGCGTCCGGCGCGGCCTGAAGACGGCAAGCGCCGCGCGCCGGCCCGGGGCCGCGCTCAGCCGGCAACGTCCAGACTCTCGATCAAGGCCTTGCTGCTCTGCGCTGCGCGCTCGAAGTCGAGTACCGCCATGGCCTCGTCGAGACTGCCAAACAGATGCTGCGCTGCATGCGGGTGATCCAGCGCCAGTTGCCTGTGAACGTCGAGCGCGCGCAGATCGGAGTTGCGCAACAGCTCGCGCAGATCAGCCAGATCCGAACGCAGCTTGCGCGCGTCCAAGGCGACCGTCGCGCCGCTGGAGCCAGCCTCGGAAGGCGACCCGGCGTAGCGCTGCGCGAGCTCGCCAATCAGCTGGTGCGTGGCCGCCACCGCGCGGCGAACGGTGGCTGCCGCCTCGGCCGCGCTCTCGGCCGCATCGGAGCGCTTGAGCGTGTCTTCGGCGGCCGTCGCGACGGCCGCCATGTGCTGCGCGCCCACCGTGGCCGACAGTCCCTTGAGGGTATGCAGCAGACGGCAGGCGCCGACCCGGTCGCCGCCTTGCAGCAGCGCATCGAGCTCGTCAGGCAAGCTGGCCAGCTCCAGCGCGTAGGAGCGCAACACCCGGCCGTACAGGGCGGCATTGCCACCCAGGCGTGCCAGGGCGCCGAGCGCATCCACCTGGTCCGCCTGCGGCGGCGCCGGCGCATGGCGCGGCGCAAGGGGCTGCGCCGCACGGCCGGCGCGCTTGGTGTGCCGCAGCACCACCTCGATCAGATCGGGCAGGTGAAAGGGCTTGCCGACATGGTCGTTCATGCCGGCGTGCAGACAGGCCTCGCGATCGGACGCCATCGCGTTGGCGGTCATGGCGATCACCGGCAGTTGGCTCAGGCGCAGTTCCTGGCGTATCGCGCGGGTGGCGGCATAGCCATCCATCACCGGCATCTGGATGTCCATCAGCACCGCGTCAAAGGGCGTGTCCGCGGTGGCCAGAGCCGTCACGCCGAGCTGCCCGTTGGCGGCGACCTCGACCGCCGCGCCCTCGGCGCTCAGCAGTTCCTGGGCCACCTGCTGGTTGATCGGGTTGTCCTCCACCACCAGCAGGCGCAGGCCCGCCAGCGCGCGCTGAGCGGCTTGCGCGGCACGCGGGCTGGCACGCAGGTTGCCGCGGCCGGCCTGCGCGTCGGCCACCGCGTCGGACAACATGGCGGCGGTGATCGGCTTGATCAGAAAGGCATGCAGCCGCGCCTGCTCCTGCGCACTGCGTTGCGGCAACAGTTCGCGCCCGGTGGCGGTGACCATCACGGCGATCGGCAGTTGCGCCTCGGGCACCAGCTCACGCATTTGCGCAAGGGTCTGCCAGCCATCCATGCCGGGCATGTGCCAGTCGACAATCACGACCTCATAGGGCGCGGCCTGCGCCGCGGCGCGAGTGCGCACCAGCGCCAGCGCCGCCGCGCCACTATCGGCCTGATCCACCCGCCAGCCACAGGACTGCGCCATGGCCACCGTGAGCTCGCGCGCCACGGCGTTGTCCTCCACCACCAGCACACGCAAGGCCGCCGGCGCGCGCTCGGGCGGCGGCGCCTCTTCGCCCGGCAGGCGGTCGGCCTCGGTCAGCGTGATGGTGAAATGGAAGGTGCTACCCTGCCCCACCGCGCTGTCGACCTGCAGCGTGCCCCCCATCAGCTCGACCAGACGCTTGGAGATCGACAGACCCAGGCCAGTGCCGCCAAAGCGGCGCGTGGTGGAGGCCTCGGCCTGCGAGAAGCCGTCAAAGATGTGCTGCTGGTGCTGCGCGGCGATGCCGATGCCGGTGTCGCGCACCGCCCAGCGCAGCGTGACCTGGCGCCCTTCGCGCGCCAGCACGCGCAGTTGCACCACCACCTCGCCGCTGGCAGTGAACTTGATGGCGTTGCCACCCAGATTGATCAGCACCTGCTGCAGGCGCAGCGCGTCGCCGATCAGTATCCCGGGCACCGCCGCATCGAGATCGAACAGCACCTCGACCTTCTTCTGGCCGATGCTGGCCGAGAGGATCACCGACAGGTCACGCATCAGACGCTCGATGCGGAAGGGCTGCGGATCGAGCGCCATCTTGCCCGCCTCCATCTTGGAGAAGTCCAGAATGTCGTTGAGCAGCGCCAGCAGTGACTGCGCCGCCCCCTCGGTCTTGCCTACGTAGTCGAGCTGGCGCGGGCTCAAATCGGTGGCCTGCAGCAGCCTGAGCATGCCCAGGATGGCATTCATCGGCGTGCGAATCTCATGGCTCATGTTGGCCACGAACAGACTCTTGGAGGCCGAGGCCGACTGGGCGGCCTGCATCGCATCCTTCAACTCCGTGATGTCGGCAAAGGTCGTCACGAAGCCGCCATCGGGCATGGGCGCCACGCGCACCTCCAGCGCCATGCCGTTGGCGCGCTGTCGCTGGTACTGGTGGGTGTGGCGGTACTGCTCGCGCTCGAGCATGCGGCGAACCAGGGTCTCGGGGTCGGCGTCACCATACTCGCCGCGCACCGCGCCGTAGCGAACCAGCGATTCGAACGTGGTGACCGAGCCCGCGAACAGGCTGTCGGGCAGATCGAGCAATTGGCGAAACAGCCGGTTGTCCTCCACCAGGTTGAACTTGCTGTCGATCACGCTCACGCCAACCGGGATATTGCTCAGCACATTGTTGAGCAGCGCATTCTTCTGCCGCAGTGCCTCCTCCAGTTGGCGTCGCTCCGACACGTCCTGAAAGATGCCCACCAGGCGAATCCGCCTGCCGTCCTGGTACTCCGCCTCGCCGGCGCAACGTACCCAGATGCGCCGGCCCATCGCGGTGATCAGCGGCAGCTCCAGATCCCACGGCCTGCCGGCGCGCGTGGCGGCATTGAGGGCGTCGCGGATCTCGGTTCTGGCCGTCGGCGCGAAGAAGGCAATCGCCTGCTCCAGGCTCGGCGTGTAGCCGGCGGCGACATCATGAATATGGCAAGTCTGGTCCGACCAGTGCACCGTGTCGTGCAGCAAGTCCAGGTGCCAGCGGCCGATGCCGGCGACGCGCCCGGCGCGCACCCAGAAGGCCTCGTTGTCGCGCAGCACCTGGGCCGATTGCCGCAGTTGCGCCTCCGACTCCTTGACCTGGGTGATGTCCAGATCGGCCCCGTACATCCATTCGGGCTGGCCATCGGGTGTGCGCGAGAACAGCTTGCCACGCGACTGGCGCCAGACCCAGTGGCCGTCCTTGTGGCGCACGCGGGCCTCGAACTCGTAGTACTCGCTGGCCCCGGCACAGTGCACCTTGAGCCTGCGCCGCGCCTCGGCCAGGTCATCCGGATGCACCCGCTCGCGCCAGAAGTCATTGGGGCGCGGTCCGATCTCGGCCAGCGAGTAGCCGATCAGCTCGGCCCAGCGTTCGTTGACCAGGCCTTCGCCAGTGCGCAGGTTCCACTCCCAGGTTCCGGCCCGCGTGCCGGTGATGATGTTGTTGAGCCGCAGGCGCTCCGCCGCCAGTGCCTGCTGCGCGGCACGCGTGCTGCTGATGTCGGTGCCGATGCAGACGTATCGCTCGATGTTGCCGTCGGCGTCGAAGAACGGCGCAATCACCGTGTCGATCCAGCGGTTGGAGCCATCCTTGGCCCGATTGCAGACCACGTCGCGCCACGGGTAGCCGCCGGACACGGTCTTCCACATGGCGGCCCAATACGCCTGCGACTGCACCTCGGACTTGAGGATGCGGTGGTTCTGTCCGATCAGCTCGTCGTGGCTGTAGCCGCTGACGCGGCTGAAGGTGTCATTGGCGTAGATGATGACACCGGCCGAATCGGTGATGGATACCAGGCAGTTGCGGTCGATGGCATCGCGCAGCGTGCGCGATTCGCGCAGTGCCTCCTCGCGCAGCGCCAGCGCCTCGCTGCGTTCGCGCTCTATGGTCCGCAGCGCGGCCTGCGTCGAGGCCAGCCGCCCCAGCACGCTGGCACGCAGCAAGTCCGGCACCACGATGGGGCTCGACAGGTCGCCGCTGCCGATGCGGCTGATGTGCTCATGCACCTGTTCCACCGAGCCGCCCAGCATGGTGCGCAGGGTCTTGTTGGCGCGCAGCAGCAGAAACATCAGGCTTGCCCCGAGCACCACGCACAGCGCCAGCAATGAGAAAGCCACCTGCTGGGCGCGCCGCACGGCCTGTTCGGTGCGCTGCTCCATCAGGCCGTAGAACTCGTCGATTGGTTTCATGATGCCGGCCCGAGCCCGGTGGTAGGCCTCGTCGTGCATCATGCGGTTGGCCCGGGCCGGGTCGGCCTCGCCCTGCGGCCCACCGAGCTCCATCAGCCGCATGGCCGCCAGTTCGGTCACGGCCAGCATGTCGGAATTGGCCTTGGCCTCGGCCAGCTTGAGGAACTCCAGCTCGGTGAAGCCGGCCTGGCGCATGCGCTGCAGCAGCGCCACCGCCGGTTGTGTGGGCGCAGTGTCCTCGGCGTCTGAGCCGATCAGATCCCAGTCCATGCCATGCCGGTCGGTGCGCGGCGCCTTCCTGCCATCGCGGATGTCCAGTATCTCCTGGTAGCGTGCCTTGTAGCGCGGGTTGCCCGTCACGACATAGGTGCGCGCCATGCGGGTCAGATCGTCCGAGGTGTGGCGCAACTCGTCGGCCAGCATCAGCGACTGGTGCCGGCGATCGTTGGCGTCGTCGATCTGGCGTTCGGCCAGCACATACAGCGCGAACGTGACCACCAGAGCCACAAAGACGCCCACCGACCACCAGACGTTTCGCGAGAATGTAGTACCCGTGTGCTGCATGCGCGCCCTCAGTTCCGCATCACTCTATCACCGGCCCAGCGCCGGCGCTGCGCGCTGCGCCGGCGCTGCCGCCCGGCGTTCACGAGGTCTGGCGAGCCAGCAGTCCGCCGACCCGGCGCAGCAACCACTTGGGCGTGCTGCGCGAAGCCAGCATGGCGGCGCGGTTGATGACGCCAGGCACGCAGATCACCTCGCCCGCCATGCACGCCTCGAAGCCCTGGCGCGCCACGTCCTGCACATCACCGATCAGAAACGCCGGCAGCTTGTGCAACTGCTGGTTGGCCTGGGTGGCCCGGCTGAGCATATCGGTGGCGGTGATGCCGGGACACAGCGCGGTGACGCTGATGCCGCTGTCCCTGAGCTCTTCGGCCAGCGACTCGGTCAGCGACAGTACATAGGCCTTGCTGGCGGCATAGGTGGCCAGGGAGGGAACCGGCTGAAACGCCGCAATCGAGGCCACGTTGAGCACGCGCCCCGAGCCGCGCTTGTGCATCATCGGCAGAAAGTGCGCCAACATGGCCGTCAGCGCGGAGATGTTGAGATCGATCAGGGCCTGATGGCCGGCCGCACGCATCTGCACAAACGGCCGCTGCTCCAGCACGCCGGCGCAATTGACCAGCACGTCCGGAATCCTTCCGCGGCGCTGCAGGCGCCGCGCCAGGCCTGGTACGGCCGCGGGGCTGGCCAGATCGGCCGGCATCACCCAGGCTGCCGCCTGGTGTTGTGCCTGCAACTGCGCCGCCAGCGCCAGCAGCTTGTCCGCGCTGCGCGCGACCAGCACCAGGTCGTGCCCGGCCTGTGCGAAGCAATGCGCCAGCGCCTCGCCGATACCGGACGAGGCGCCGGTGACCAGCGCCAGCGGACGCTCGACGGCTGCAGCCTGAGCTGCGGTGCGAGCTTGCTTGGGGCGGCCCGGCGCGGCGCTCATGGCAGGGTCTCAGGCCAGTGCGCGGATGTAACTGGCCACCACCAGCAACTGGTTGCCGTCCATGCGCAGGATGATCTTGGTGCTGACCGAGCTGATGACCTTGACCGCACCGGACATGCCCAGGCGCGCCGACTGTTCTGTGACGAAGCCGACCTCGGCCAGCTTCAGCGGGCGCAGGAAGTAATAGTCCATGCCGGCCTCGATCAGTTCGCTCACCAGGCCGGCCACCGCGTCTGCGTGCCTGGGGTGATCGGGCGCCGCCTCCAGCGCGCCCAGCACCGTCTCAGTCTTCCGGCGCAGCGCCTTCGAATGGTAGAAGCGCAAGGATGGCTCGGCCTTGGTCACGCCGGCCGGGACCTTGACCGTGGCGCCACGGACAGGCGGCTGGGCGGCCGCACGGGGAGTCTTGCTGGCTGGGGTACTCATGGTTCTCCTTGGACCGCTGGCAATGGCGCCATCGAACGGATTGTGGACCATCGCGGTGGCGCGCCCCGCACGGTCCCGCGCAGGCCGGGCCAAGGCACGCCAATCCCTCCATAATGCCCGTGATTCGATCCGCACACCCCCACCAGCCAGAGGCCCACGCATGAACATCCTGATTCTTGGAAGCGGTGTCATCGGCACCACCTGCGCCTACTACCTGGCACGCGCCGGGCATCAGGTGTCGGTGCTGGATCGCCAGCCGGCCCCCGCCCTGGAGACCAGTTTTGCCAACGCCGGCGAAGTCTCGCCAGGCTATTCGGCGCCGTGGGCCGGTCCCGGTGTCCCCATCAAGGCCATCAAGTGGATGCTGATGCACCACAGCCCGCTGGTGATCTGGCCGATGCTCGACCCCGCCATGTGGCGCTGGGGCGCCTCCATGCTGCGCA
>Ga0208262_1000338_pt1 | contig 17198 bp, 18 predicted proteins | sample LakWasMet15_LOW5_2_FD_183863 | JGI IMG/M metagenome (GOLD analysis project Ga0208262, IMG submission 183863) | Freshwater sediment methanotrophic microbial communities from Lake Washington under simulated oxygen tension - Sediment Metagenome... | ecosystem: Environmental > Aquatic > Freshwater >... | reverse complement strand
GCTCAGTTGGTAGAGCACATCACTTTTAATGATGGGGTCCTGGGTTCGAGCCCCAGTCGGGTCACAATTTTTATGCAACAGGCATTGGGCAAGAAGTTTATCCCGAATAGCGCAGCTAGAGGGAAGCCCCAGTCGGGTCAAAATTTTATTGAATACAAAGAATCTTGAGAGTCACAGACTTGATAGCTCAGTTGGTAGAGCACATCACTCTTAATGTTGGGGTCCTGGGTTCGAGACCCAGTCAGGTCACAAAAACTGGAGAGACATTGCAATGCAGAGTCTCTCCAGTTTTTATTAACGGCCACGTGGAGAAACGGTAGACTTGCCAGCTTGAGGGGCTGGTGCTCGCAAGGGCGTGCGGGTTCAAATCCCGCCGTGGTCACAACAAACAAAAATGCTTTAAAAATAATCAAGTTTACTTGGAATTATTTCTGAAGCATTTTTATTTTCAAAGTATAACTTTGTGAAAAGTACGAAGTTAAAAAAAGCGTCTCGACAAATCATCGAAACGCTTTTTCATTAAAACTAAAACTTTCTATTTCTTCAACAATTCCTGCAAGGGTTTCAATTGTTCCATATCGATATTAGAACTTTTCAGTACGGAAATCATCGTCATAATATTCGTTGGATTCATATCCTTGCCCAAAACTCGAACTACGGCAAAACCCACATCTTTTTTATTGGCAAACAAAACAAACTCGCTAATATGATCGTCAGAACCCACATAACTCACGGATGCACCTTCTTTTCCAGAAGAAAATTTCATCAACTGTTGGTACTTCGTGTCCTTTAAAATCAGGTTGACTTTAGTGCGTTCCACTTCAAATTGTGCCTTGTTCTTGTCGTTGACTTTAAAAGCCAAAACATTCATTTTGTCAAAAGATTGCAAGGCATCACTCTGTTCGATTGACAATTTTGCTTTATCGACATTCAAAATACTTGGCGAAACATCGAGTGCGATGAAATTCTTGTTTTCAGTGTTTTCTACAAAGTATTTTTGTAAAGTGGGTTCATTATTGCAACTTGAAAGAAGCAATAAACCCAATACCACAATGCCATATATTCGTTTCATATTACTTTTTACCTTTAGTGGCTTTCTTTAAATCATCACCGCCCGGAATTCGCATTTTATCGGTAAGAACCGAGATTTCATTCAAGTCAAAATCGCCTGTTAACGACATCAATACCGTAGGATTGTCCTTGCTTCCTCCTTCAATAAACATTAGGAGTTCTTTGATTTGACTATTGGTTGCTCCAGATTTTACTAAAATTCGAACGTTTTTACCGTTGTCATTGATGCGCATCAAATCTTCCAATCCACCTGTTTTAATGTATTTGTCGGCGGTTAGTTTCATATCGGCAGTAACCCTGACGCTGCTAGTGGTAAAGACTTTTAAATTGTCTAATTTCTTTATCAAACTCATGTATTGTTGCGATTCCTTGTCAGAAGCGTCCACTTTTACTTTGCTCATTAATTCGAACATTTTTTTGTTGACGATTATCGAAGTCACGTCATCTTGTCCGTCAAATTTATCGAATGCCGATTGGGCAAAAAATGCATTGGAAACCAATGTAAATACTAATACTATTATTACTTTCTTCATTATTTCTATTGTTTATTAATTAATTATTATTTAAAAATTAAGTCTTTGGAATTATCGTATTCCTGAATGTATTGTACACTTTCTATACCAACGTTTACTTGGCTTGACAACATTGACAGTGCTTTTTGAGTTTCCCTGAAAGCTACTTCTGGATCGTCATAGGTTCCGAGATTTAGGTTCTGGTTTTCATTTTCATAATTAAAATAACCGTACGTTCCTATTCCCAGCAAAACAACAATCGAAGCGGCGATAGACAACCAAGTTCTGTTTCGCTTTTTAGATTTCAGCGGAATTTTTTGCTCGAACTTTTGTCCCTTGGCCAAAGCGAAATAACCAAAAGCAGGTTTGTATTGTTCTAAATGCTGCGCAACATTCGGTGAAGAAAAGTAATCTTGTAATTCATTTTCTTCGGCAATACTGGTTTCTCCCCGGAAATATTTTTCTAATAGATTTTCTATTCTATCCAATTCCATAACTGTGTGTTTTTATCATAAATTCTCTAACTGTTTTCCTCGCTCTTGAAAGTGCCACTCTAATCGCAGTTTCATTCATATCCATTATTTTCGCGATTTCCCCAAATTCATATTGCTCGATGTCGCGCAATTGAATAATCAAACGCTGCTGCTCTGGCAATTGGTCAATTATTTTTTCGACCCAGCCGAGACTGTCATTGTCTTCCAATATTTTATCAGAACTGGGCTCCTTATTATCGAAATTAGTGTGAACAATTTGAAGATTTCCTGCTCTTTTCGATTTTAACTGATCCAAACAAAAATTCTTGGTCATCGTCATTGCAAAAGCTTCAACATTATTATAATCGTCCAAACTCGAATTTCTACTCCATAATTTCACCAAAACTTCTTGGGTTGCGTCCTCGGCTTCCTCCGTGCTTACGAGCAATCGCTTTGCCAGTCGAAAGACTTTATCTTTGAAAGGCGTGATTAACTTCACAAACTCGTTTTGGTTCATAAAAAGCATTTATTAAAGCGGTTATACATTCAAGACGAAGCTAACTTATTTTTGTTACAAAGTTTATAAAATAAAACTAAAGTTGGTATTTTTGCGTTAACCATTAACAAAACCCAAATTATGAAAAATAAACTCAAGATTATCTTCCTGTTATTTTTAGCTTTTTTTGCTTTCCAAAGTTGTCAAGACAATGACGATGTCGCCGCTCCAAATAATTTGGAAGTTCAAAACTTCATCTGGAAAGGACTAAATTTATATTACTTATGGCAAGCTGATGTTCCTAATTTAGCCGATGACCGATTCGCTACTCAAGCGCAGCTGAATGCCTTTTTATCAGGATATTCAAAACCGGAAGTTTTATTTGATGCTTTGAGAGTCGATCATACAATAGACCGATTCAGCTGGATTGAAAGCGATTATACACATCTCGAGGGAGTACTACAAGGCACAACCGACAATAATGGCGTTGATTTTGGATTGAGTTATATGCCGGGTAGCACAACAAATATCTTTGGTTGGGTACGTTATATCATTGCAAACTCGGATGCTTCTACAAAAAATATCAAACGCGGTGAAATTTTTACTGGTGTAAATGGCACACAACTTACTGTCAGTAATTATGAAAGTTTGCTTTTTGGATCCAATGCGAATTATACCTTAAATATGGCCGATTTAAATAACGGAACCATTACGCCGAACGGAAAAACAGTCGCATTGACAAAAACGGTTTTAGACGAAAATCCTATTTTTATAAACAAAGTCATTACTACAGGTACTCATAAAATTGGTTATATGATGTATAATGGTTTTTATGCCAATTATGACTCCCAACTCAACGATGCTTTTGGTACATTAAAAACCCAAGGAATTACTGATTTCGTGCTGGATTTACGCTATAATTCTGGAGGTTCTGTACAAACAGCAACCCGATTAGCAAGTATGATTACTGGTCAACATACCGGTAAAGTTTTTGCAAAACAACAATGGAACAGCAAGATTGAAAGTTATTTTAATACGAATGATCCTGGTGCATTATTAAATTTATTTACAGATAAGATAGGCTCAACTCCAATAAATAGTTTAAACTTAACCAAAATATATATCCTTACAACAAAAAGCACAGCTTCGGCCAGCGAATTAATAATCAATGGATTAAAACCATATATGGAAGTTGTTCAAATTGGAGATATAACCGTTGGAAAAAATGTTGGCTCTGTTACCTTATATGATTCTCCTGATTTTGGAAAAGACAACAGAAATCCAAACCATAAATACGCTATGCAACCCATCGTATTGAAAATTACAAATGCTGACGGTTTTGGTGATTATTTTAATGGATTAACACCGACTTTTCAGCAAAAAGAGACTTTAAGTACTTTAGGTATTCTTGGCGATTCCGCTGAACCTTATTTGTATTTGGCTATCGGAAAAATTACGGGAACGGCAAGAATGGCAAAACCAATTCCAGGGTTCGAATTTGACTATTTTAAAGACGCAAAATCAATAAAAGGCCAAAACCAAATGTATCTCGAAAAAGCTCCCGAAGGTTTGTTGAAAGCTTTGGAATAAAAAAATAAAAAGCAAAAAGCGAGGCTTTCATCACCGAAAGCCTCGCTTTTTTTAAACAGTTTCTCGATTATAAATTGATATTTAACCCCACTTTGAAGTTTCTACCTAGAGAACTATAACCTACGTTTTCGACAAAATCAGCGTTGAAAATGTTGTTTACCATACCAAAAACAGACAATCTGTTTTTTACTAATTCATAGCGTAAAGTTGCGTTTACCAATTGGTACGAACCCAAAACTAATCTTTGGGTAGTATAAGAATTCCCGTCGAAGAATGCATCTTTTCTACTGTCAACATATTTATAATTCAAGTTAAAAAATGCCCTTGTATTGATGTAAAAATCCAAAGAGGAATTTACTTTATGTTTCGGAATCAATCTGTTCAAGGCTTCGTCTACTTGGGTAAAAGTGTAATTTGAAATCCATTTAATGTCCTTAGTAATGGAAAAACTTATTTCGGTTTCGACTCCTTTGGCTTTATTGGTTCCGTCGATATTTATATAATTTCCTTTATAGGTAACGGGATTGAAGTAAAAACCAATAAAATTATTTTGTTCCCGGTAAAATCCAACGACAGAAAAGCGGAGCTTTTTGTCCAAAAGTTGGGTTTCAAAACCGGTTTCAATCGTGCTGTTTTTTTCTGGAGTCAAAGCGGTATTTCCATATTCAGAATACAGTTGATACAAACTTGGAGTCACAAAAGCCGTACTGTAAGAAGCCAAAACCTTCAACGGAAATGCTTTAAAATCATAAGATGGATTTAAGTTATAAACCATCTGGTTACCGTATTCGCTATGAACGTTTAATCGCGCTCCAGCATTAACATTAAAACCAAAATCAGAGGTAAAAACTCCCGTGATATAAGGATCAATCATATTAAATTTGGCATTTTCTTTGGCAATATTTCCATAAGGTGTTTCGCTGCTCATATCAAAAAACTGGTATTGTGCTCCAGTCACCAAAAACAAAGTTCTGGAAAACTCATATTTATTGTACCCATCAACATTCACGCTTCTGGAATCATATTGCGACAAACCGACAGTTCCTGAATAACTATCCAATTCGTTATAAGAACGAGTTATTTTATTAAAGCTCGAATTCAGGATAAATTCTCCTTTGGCATATTTGTATTTTGGCAAAAAGCCAAATCGGAATTGTTCCGTTTTAGATTGATTCAAAGGCGTATCATTTGTTCCTGTGTTGTCGAAACCGCCGTCATAATCGTTGTTGATTTTGTCAAAATTTCCAAAGAAATCCAATGTCAGTTTATCAGTGGCTTTATACCCCAATTTAGTCAAATAGTTGATTCTCGAAAAACGGTCGTCTTCATATTTTATGCTTTCATTTGGTGGAGCAATTTGTGACATTCCTTTTGTTTCCGTGCTATTCAATGATGCAAAATAACTCAGTTTTTTCAGGTTTCCGTTTACCGAAAAACCTTGGTTAAAATCTTGAAGACCTGTCTTTGACGTAAAAGCAGTATCGTTAGTTCCGACATTAAAATAAGCGTTTCCCTGAATGGCTTTCTTGCCGGCTTTTCTTAAGGTGATGTTGATTACACCAGTGGCGGCACCAGTTCCATACAAAGTACTGGCAGCGCCTTTCATAATTTCGATACTTTCTACCTGATTAGCAGGAAGCAAACGCAAATCATATTCTAAACTAATTCCCGAGGCATCGGTAACCGGAATTCCATCGATAAGAATTAAAACTTGGTTGTTTTTCCCGCCACGAATGTAGTAGCCCAGGTTTTTCCCAGCAACGCTCTGGCTTCCGTTAATTTCTAAACCTACAACCTGATTTAAAATGGTTGCAATACTTTGTCCTTCCTTCTTTTTTAAGTCTTCGGAAGTGATTTTAGTGATTACTTTTCCTGATTTTTCTTTGGCCAAAGCAAATTTGGAATCAGAAATTACTACTTCATCCAATTGAATTGGTGAAGTGATACTGTCTTTTTGCTGCGAAAAAACACAGTTGGTCATCAGCACGAATAAGGCACTGATGCGAACGATTTTGTTGTTCATTTTAATAAAACATTTTTAATGATAAAAATGGGAGAAAAGCATAGAATGACCCATACCCAAACCTTTTTTCCCGAAAGTTTGATACTCGATGTAATAGGCAGGTCTCCTGGCTTGCGTCTTGTTGTTTACCTTCTCATTCCTGATTAAGGATTAAGGATTTTTGATTATGGATTTTTTTAATCCTAATTCCCAAATCACTAATTCCTAAATTTTTGAACAATGGTTTTGTAGATAACAACAAGCTTTGTAGCTTACAGTTGCGGGTACAGCCCAGGATTTTCAATTTTCGATTTAAGATTTTTTTGATTTAGGATTTGTTACAATCTGAAATCTACAATCTGAAATCTGAAATCTTTCACCTGATTCCCTTTTAATGCGGTTTTAAAATTAAAAACAGCAACCTCAATACAGGTGCAAAAGTAGTTTTAAGTTTCGAATAAAAAAATAAAAATCATTTTTAAAACGGAATAAATATACCTTTGCACTTCTTTCAAAAGTGTTTTTATGAAATCTGTTTTTATCCGTATCGCATTATTTTTGTTGGTTCTTTCCCTTTTCGGGTGTAAACAAAACAATACTATTTCAAACAAAACATCCATCTTTTCTGAAAATTCAATTCACTACGCCAAAGGCCTAGAAATATACAAATACAAAGGTTTTTCGATTGTAAAAATCACCAATCCTTGGCCTGAAGCCCACGAAAATTTCACCTATATTCTTCAAGAAAAAAACGGGATTATTCCTGATAGTTTAAAGCAGTTTTCTACTATTCCAATTCCAATAAAATCGATTGTCGTGACTTCGACCACGCATATTCCTGCATTGGAATTATTGGGAGTTGAAAACACTTTGATAGGTTTCCCGAACACCGATTATGTTTCTTCAGTTAAAACCCGAAAACTCATTGATGCCGGAAAAGTTCGAGAAGTAGGAACCAACGAAAGCCTGAATACCGAAGTTTTAATCGATATGAAACCCGATGTAATTGTGAGTTTTGGTTTAAATAACAGCAATCCAACTTTGGATAATCTTCAAAAAAGTGGTTTAAAAGTAATGCTCAACGGCGATTGGACAGAACAATCTCCCCTTGGAAAAGCAGAATGGATTAAGTTTTTTGGAGCATTGTATGGATTGGATTCCAAGGCAAACACTATTTTTTCAGAGATTGAAAAGGAATACAACACAACCTTGGCTTTAGCCAAAAAGGCAACTACGAAACCAACAGTTCTCAGTGGTTCAATGTTTCAGGAACAGTGGTACGTTCCGCAAGGCGAAAGTTGGGCTTCCTTATTTTTCAGAGATGCACAATCCAATTATTTATGGGCAGACACAAAGGGAACCGGAAGTTTGGCAGTTCCATTTGAAACCATATTGGAAAAAGCGCAAAACGCCGAATTCTGGGTTGCACCCGGAAATTTTTCTTCCTTAAAAGAGATGAGTGACAGTAATCCGCATTACAGCCAGTTCACTTCATTTAAAAATAAAAAAGTATATTCGTACAGCGTAAACAAAGGTGCGAAAGGTGGAATCATCTATTTCGAATGGTCTCCTACTCGCCCCGACTGGGTTTTGAAAGATTTGATTAAAATTTTTCACCCGGAATTATTGCCAAATCATAAACTTTTTTTCTTTGAAAAATTAAAATAAATTGACCAACACCAACCGAAATACTCTTCTATTCTCCATTTTGACATTGACATTGTTATTGACATTGTTATTGAACATTTCTTCGGGTTCAGTTTCTATTCCAATGAAAGATGTTTTTAACAGCCTTACGGGAGGAAATTCGAGCAAGGAAACTTGGGAATACATCATTATCAATTACCGGCTACCCAAAGCTATTGCAGCCATACTTGTGGGAATGGGATTATCAACAAGCGGTTTATTGATGCAAACATTATTCAGGAATCCACTAGCTGGACCTTATGTTTTGGGATTAAGTTCGGGTGCCAGTTTGGGCGTGGCAATGGTCATTTTGGGAGCTTCTTTATTGCCAATTGGATTATCATCGGTTTTACTTTCCTCTTACGGAATTGTTTTGGCTTCCAGTTTGGGCAGTTTCTTGGTTTTATTGGCCGTTTTGGCAGTTGCACAAAGATTGCGCGACACGATGGCCATCTTAATTGTTGGATTAATGTTTGGAAGTTTAACCAGCGCCATTGTTAGCACACTCACCTATTTCAGCACAGCCGAACAATTGCAAAAATTCACTTTTTGGTCCTTGGGAAACCTTGGAAATTTATCTTGGTCGTCGATTGTAATTTTATCCCTTTGTGTAGCAATTGGTTTGCTTTTAAGTCTTTTCAGCATTAAACCGTTGAATGCTTTGCTTTTGGGTGAAAACTACGCCCGAAGTTTAGGAATGAATTACGAAAAAACAAGGTTTATCATCATTTTTGCCACCAGTATTTTGGCGGGAAGCATCACCGCTTTTGCAGGACCAATTGCGTTTGTCGGATTGGCAGTTCCTCATATTGCCAAGTTAGTTTTTCAAACAAGTAATCACACTGTTTTATTCTGGAGCACACTGCTTTTTGGAGCGATTATTATGCTTGTTTGTGATAGTATTTCACAACTTCCGGGAAGCGATTTGACTTTACCAATTAATGCCGTGACATCTATTTTTGGAGCGCCAATCGTGATTTGGTTATTAATTCGAAAACGTAAAATGATGAACTGATGGAAAACAAAATCATCTTACAGACTTCCGATTTAAGCATTGGATACACTTCTAAAAAAGAAAAGAATGTCATTGCCTTGCATATTAATTTGTCTTTAGAAAAAGAAAAATTAATTGCTTTAGTTGGTGCCAATGGCATTGGAAAATCAACGCTTTTAAGAACCATAACCGGAATCCATAAACCTATTTCGGGTGTTGTTTCGTTGAATGAAAAAAATATTCAGGAACTAAACTCTTTGACTCTGGCACAAAATTTAAGTGTTGTTCTTACCGAGAAATTACCGCCTAGTAATCTGACCGTTTGGGAACTTATCGCTTTGGGCAGACAACCCTATACCAACTGGATTGGAAAACTAACCGACAAGGATATTGCAAAAATCAACGAAGCAATAGCACTCACGCAAATTGCACATTTAGTACGAAAAAAACATTACGAAATCAGCGACGGTCAATTGCAAATCGTCTTGATTGCAAGAGCTCTGGCACAAGATACCCCTTTGATTATTTTAGATGAACCCACAACCCATCTGGACTTACAACACAAAGTAGTGCTTTTTAAACTCTTGAAAAAACTTACCCAAGAAACCGGAAAATGCATTCTGTTTTCGACACACGACATTGATATGGCGATACAATTGAGCGACGAAATGATAATTATGACTCCCGAAAATGTCGTTCAGGATCAACCCTGTAATTTGATTGCAAAAAGAATTTTCAACACATTGTTCAAAGACGAACATATTGTTTTTGATGACGAAAAGGGGAAATTTGTGATTTCTTAAATTTTCAATCCAATCTGCCTCTTCGCTTCACCAACTACAAACGCAACAGAATTGGCAATATTAAAACTTCTAATTAAATTTGACATTGGAATAGTCAAGTGATTTTCGAATTGATTCAAAACTTCTTTGCTCAAACCAACGCTCTCTTTACCAAAAACCAGCCAGTCTCCATCCTTAAATTCAGCCTCATAAATAGATTTTTCGGCGTGGGAACTCATCAGGAAAACTCTGGACTGATCCGGAATTTTTGCAACCCATTCCTCAATATTTTGATATTCGGTCACGTCTAAATGTACCCAATAATCTAATCCGGAGCGTTTCAGGTTTTTATCGTTAATCACAAACCCAAAAGGATGAACAAGATGCAAACGGCTTTCTGTCCCCACACACAACCGACCAATATTTCCGGTGTTATTGGGAATTTCCGGTTCTATCAAAACTACGTTTAACATATCTCTTTTCACTATTCACTATTCACTACTCAAAACTCATAACTTCCCTAACTTCTCCGGCTTTCAAATCGTTCAAATATACGTTTCCTATTCGAACTCGCACCAATCGCAAAGTGGGAAAACCAACGGCTGCAGTCATTTTCCTGACCTGACGGAATTTCCCTTCGTTGACCGTGATAGAAGCCCAGGAAGTTGGTCCGTGACGCTCGTCCCTGATTTTTTTTCCTCTTGGCCCAAAGTTAGGAACTTCGCTCAAAATAAAAGATTCACAAGGTTTGGTGATATATTTTGTTCCGTTGAAGCCTATTTCGACACCGTTTTTCATTTTCTCAATGGCTTCCTGCGTTATAATTCCATCGACCTGAACATAATATTCTTTGTCTACTTTTTTGCTTCTAACCAATTCGCTCCTTTTACCATCAGTGGTAAGCAATAATAATCCTTCGGAATCTTCGTCTAAACGGCCAATTGCCATTGTTCCTTTTGGAAAATCGTATAATTCTCCCAAAAGTTTCTTTTTTCTTTTGAGTTCATATACAAACTGACTCAAATAACCATAAGGTTTGTGGAGGATGAAATGGTGGTGTTGGGACATCTTTTTTTAATAATAATGCAAAAATACATTTTTCAAATTATCTTCTTATACATTCTTAAATTGATATTATTCCTTACATTTACTTTTTACAAAAACAAATCATTTATGTCAGATATGCTCCCTCTTTTATTGATTTTTATCATTGCGCTTGTCATTGGAATTTTCATTGGTAAGATGATTTTTTATGCCAAATCCCAATCTGAAAAAGCCTTTCTAGAAGAAAAACTGAACAATCTAAAAGAGCAATCCCAAATTGAAAAAACAACTTTAGACAAACAACTGCAAGCTGCCATTCTAGAAAAAGAAACCATTCGCAACGAGAAAGAATCCATAAACATTCAGCTTACCAAGAAAGAAGTTGACTTTGAAAATCTTTGGCAACGCAACAAAGAACAAAAAGAGGAAGTCGAAAAACTACAGGAAAAATTCACCAAGGAATTCGAGAATTTGGCCAATAAAATATTGGACGAAAAATCAAGCAAGTTTACCGAGCAGAATAAGGAAAATATGAAAAATATCTTGTCGCCATTGCAAGAGAAAATTCAACTTTTCGAGAAAAAAGTGGATGACACTCACAAAGAAAGTATCGATTACCACGCCGCTTTACGCCAACAAATTCTGGGCTTGAGTGAAATGAACGCACAAATGAGCAAGGAAACCCTGAACCTGACCAAGGCTTTGAAGGGTGACAGTAAAATGCAGGGAAATTGGGGCGAATTAATTCTTGAACGAGTGCTCGAAAAATCAGGATTGGAAAAAGACAGGGAATATTTTGTGCAACAATCCCACACGAATGAAGACGGCCAACGCGTTTTTCCTGACGTTGTCATCAATCTTCCCGACGGAAAAAAGATGATTGTCGATTCTAAAGTATCGCTGACCGCCTATGAAAAATTCATCAATGAGGAAGACGATAGTTTGAAAAATGGTTATTTAAAAGAACACGTAAATTCAATAAAACGCCACGTAGAGCAACTGGGCGATAAAAATTACCAAGATTTGTACCAAATAGAAAGTCCTGATTTTGTGCTGCTTTTCATCCCGATGGAACCGGCATTTGCAATGGCGCTGAACGAAGACACAACATTATACAATAAAGCATTCGAGAAGAATATCGTAATCGTAACACCATCGACACTATTGGCAACCTTACGAACAATCGACAGTATGTGGACCAACCAAAAACAACAGGAAAATGCCTTTGAAATTGCGCGTCAAGCCGGAGCTTTATATGATAAATTTGAAGGCTTCGTGGCTGATTTGATTAAAATTGGCAAAAAAATTGACGAAAGTAAACTCGAATATCAAGGTGCGATGAACAAGCTCGTTGATGGTAAAGGAAACCTCATCACAAGTGTTGAAAAATTAAAGAAAATGGGAGCTAAAGCCAAAAAAGCTCTTCCAGACAACATCTTGAATCGCGCCAATACCGACAATGAATCAAATTTATAAAAAGGCAAATTCTTGTCTACGAGAATTAATAATTGTTTTTTGTTGGTAATTTTCTTCTATATTTCTTTAGAATTATCCAAAATAGTGTAACTTTAAATAATTCAATTTGTACGTCGATATGAAAAAAAATATCCTAATACTGCTGTTGTTTATTTCCAACATTATCATTGCTCAAAAAGAAATGATTACCAAAAATGGTCTCATAAATTTCGAGGCTTCGGTTCCATTATTCGAAGAGATTAAAGCGTCAAACGAGGTTGTTCAATGCACCTTAAATATAAATACTGGAGAAATTTACAGCTTGGCTTTAATCAAAGATTTCCATTTTAAAATCGAGTTAATGGAAGAACACTTCAATGAGCATTATTTGGAAAGCAATCATTATCCAAAAGCAACTTTCAAAGGCAGGATTCTGGGTTTTAATTTAAACATTATTGGAACGTCACCCAAAGAATTTAAAATGAAAGGCAGACTGGAAATGCACGGAAAGAAAAAGGAAATTACAACCCTGGTTTTTCTTAAAAAAGTAAATAATGGTTTAGAAATTATTTCTAATTTTAGCGTTGCTACCAACGATTTCAATATAAAAATACCAACTGTCTTGAGTATGAAAGTGGCAGAAACCGTCAATATTAAAACAAGTTTTTTAGTACAATAAATCTAGCCTTTCAAACAATCCTTGAGAGCTAATTCTAAACTTTTGAATTGGAATTTGAATCCGGTTTTTTCGATTTTTTTAGAAGAAACCCTTCTTCCTGTGAGAATTATTTTAGCCATTTCTCCTAATACACATCTTATTAAAAAAGCCGGAACATTAGGTAGCCAAATGGAATATCCATAAACTTTTGCCAATGTTTTCGAAAAGATTGTATTCGTCGTATTATCACTTATTGCAGCATTATAAGCCCCGTTCATAGCACGATTGCTCAAAGCTTCGAGATAAATCGCACACAAATCATCTACGTGAATCCAAGGCATATATTGATTTCCGGAACCCAAGGCAGAACCTAATCGTATTTTAAAAACAGGTATTAATTTATTTAAAAAACCATCTCCTTTTCCTAATACTAATCCGGTTCTGATTTTCACGGTTCGAATACCTAAACTTTCAATTGTGTCCGCCGCCGCTTCCCATTTTTGACACGTTATTCCCAAAAAATCATTTTCTGAAGGCGTTTCTTCGGTGCAAATTGCTGAACCGTTAATTGCACCATAAATCCCAATTCCAGAAGCCGATACAAAAGCCTCAAGTTTTTTATGGTTCTTTTTCAAAACCTCATAAATCAATTGGATGGATTGTTCTCTACTGTCAATTATTTCCTGTTTTCGTTTGGCTGTCCATCGTTTTCCGGCAATATTTTCGCCTGCAAGATGAATAATAAAATCTGCTTTTAAAACAGACTCTTCATCAATATAATGACTGTCAACATTCCATTTGTAATAGGAAATATCGGAAGTGTTTTGTTTATCGCCTCTGCTAAGAATAGAAACAGAAAATCCGTTCTCGACTAACAAATGAGACAATTGTTTCCCAATAAATCCTGTTCCTCCGCTTATCAGTACATTTTTCTTCATTTCAAAATTCCTTTTTTGTAAGTTACTATTGCTCTATCTCGGGCATAAGCGTGATCGACTATTGGCTCACCGTAACCCAAATCAAATTCTGGAATCCATTTTCGAATGTAGATTCCTTTTTCGTCGAATTTCTTGAGCTGAATTTCGGGATTGAATACCCTGAAATACGGAGCGGCATCACAACCTGTTCCCGCTGCCCATTGCCAGTTCCCCACATTGGCAGCCAATTCAAAATCCAATAATTTCTCGGCAAAATAGGCTTCGCCCCATTGCCAATTGATTAATAAATGCTTGCAAAGAAAACTCGCCGCCACCATTCGAACCCGATTGTGCATATAACCGGTTTCATTGAGTTCGCGCATTCCGGCATCGACCATTGGATAACCAGTAGTTCCGGAACACCATCGCTTGAAATCTTCTTCGTTATTCCGCCATTGAATGCCGTCATAAGCCGACTTAAAATTATGCTTGACCACTTTTGGAAAACTAAATAAAATCTGCATAAAAAATTCACGCCAAATCAATTCGCTCAAAAACACCTGGTTTTTATTCGCAGCCCAATTCACTAATTTCCGAATACTCACCGTTCCAAAACGCAAATGTGGCGAGAGGTGTGTCGTACTGTCCAAAGCCGGAAAATTTCGAGTTTCGTGGTAATTTTCCACATTTTTTAAGTTATGTGGAATCACTTTTATGGAACTTTCCTCGAATCCTATTTGTTCCAATGTTGGAAAAACAAAGTTGCTTTTGTGGAAATTGGAGAATTTTTCAGTGGCATCATATTCTTGAACTGGAGCCATTGAATGGTATTTCTCCAACCATTTATTTTTGTAGGGCGTGTAAACGGTATAAGACAATCCATCAGCTTTCGTGATTTCTTTTTCTTCGAAAATCACTTGGTCTTTAAATGAAAAACACTTGGTTTTATTCGCTTCCAATAATTCGCAAACGGCCAAATCCCTTTTGATGGCATAAGGTTCATAATCTTTGTTGAAGAACACTTCCTTGACGTCGAATTCTTGAAGAAGCTGTTGCCAAACCTCTTTCGCCTTTCCTTTTTTTACTAAAAGAGAACTGCCTATTTCCTGCAATTTCTGATTTATTTTCGAAAGCGATTCGTGAATAAAACCTACTCTTGCATCATTCTTCGGCAAACTATCTAAAATGGAATCATCAAAAATAAACAAGGGAATTACTGGATATTTAGATTCCAAAGTGTGAAACAAACCCACGTTATCTTCCAATCGCAAATCCCTGCGAAACCAAAAAAGGGTTACTTCTTGTTTTTTCATTATTTGGAATTGAAGATCTCGTTTACGGCTTTCACTCTATATTCAAAGATTTCTTTGAGTTTATTTTTCACTACCAAAGTATTCATTATTTGACCAATAAAACCCAAAGGCAAGGCATAATGAACCACATCGGTCATTTTTACTCCGTTTTCAGTTGGTTCAAAAAAATGCTTATGATGCCAAAGCGCGTAAGGCCCGAAGCGTTGTTCGTCGATGAAATAACTATTGTCTTTTACGAAAGTGATTTCGGTCGTCCATCGCAATTTCAAGCCTGCAAGCGGCGAAACTTTGTACTGGATAATTTGTCCGGCATACATCGATTTACCGTCGAAATCCGTGATATTGAAACCCATCGTTTCGGGGGTTATTTTCTGCAAATTCCTTGGACTAGAGAAAAAAGCCCAACATTCTTCGATACTCGCATTGATGTGCTGAACAGTTTCTTTTTTATATACTTTCATTGTTTTTGTTTTTTATAGTGTTCGAAAACGGAGAGCATTTTCGCCACAGATTACACGGATTTTCACAGATTTAAAAAGTGTTTTTTACATATTTCAAGATGAAAAGAAATCAGTGTAAATCCATTCAATCCATATAAATCTGTGGTTAATTATTTTCTATTTTTTTAATCAAAACTAAACTCATTAGCAACATCGAAAAAGCATAGCCAATGTCTTCAATTGGGATGGTTCCCAATCGGATTCCTAAGTTTTCGGCATTGTTATAAATTACAACAGGTTCGTCAATAAAACTTCCTGTCAAAATCCCGTTGACTAATGTAAATGGAATTAATATAATTAGAAAAGTGATGAAAAATGTGTTCAAAACATTGGGCACTTTGAAAACCGTGTAAGTCAAAACGAATGCCAAAACAGTATAATTGATTGCCGTGTACCATTTATCGTAATGGACAAAAATCGTTGGTAAAAGCACTGCCATTAAAATCCAATAAATGATTTTCACCGTTTTATCCGTCAACGAAACCTTTGAAAAAAAATAGTGAAAAGCAAAATGAATAAAAATGCTGGCGTACGGAATACAGATAAAAAACAGCCATTCTTCGATAGGCAAATCAAAAAATTCAAGACCGGAATGGTAGCGGGGATTGAAACTCCATACACCAATTTTGGTAAAAATAATATCCCAAACTATAAAAAAAATAGCCGTCAAAATTATAGCAGAAAAAACAGCTTTCCAACGTTTTATATATTTCATCCTGCTTTCAAAACTATAAAGAAATGGAATAAAAAAGGAAGCAATATTTAAAATCAGATACAGCGACATACTAAATTTTAAAGTATTTGAAAGACACAAACAACATCCCGAAACACTCTCCGTGCTCCTTTCCCAAGTGTTTGTGATGCATTTTATGACCTTTGCGAAGGGCTATTAAATATTTGTTTTTGGTGTTTTTAAACAACTTCAATCGTTGGTGAATTATGATGTCGTGCACGATAAAATAGCTCAATCCGTAAGCAAAAATCCCCAACCCGATGAAGAATCTGTAATCAAAACCAGCTTGTGCACCGAAATAAAACAAGAGAATACTTGGTATGGCAAAAATCACGAAAAACAAATCATTACGTTCAAAAATGTGGGCGTATTTGGGTTGGTGATGATCAGCGTGCAAATACCAAAGGAAACCGTGCATCACAAATTTATGCGTACACCAAGTCACGCACTCCATGAGTAAATAAGTGACTAAAAAAATTAAGAAAGACATCATCTTAAGAATATTTATTGTTTGACAAAAAAGGTTTTTAAACCAATTTCAGTTTGTAAGATACGAAAGAATTCGCAAATAAAAGTCCTTTCATATAATTGGAAACTCGAATTCTTTCGCTACCAATTTTATGGCAAGGCGTATTTTCCAGCTTATTTAACAACTTTTTATAATAAATAAAAGCAGTGTAAACCCCAAATTTTGCCTCTAAAGGTAATTTTTTAATTCCTTGAAGCGCTATTCGGAAATCTTCTTCAATTTCCTTAATAATCATTGCTTTAGCCTTTTCATCGAAAGAATTCAAATCGACACCAGGGAAATAATTCCGGTTCAAAACCAAATTGTCGTCTTTCAAATCTCTCAAAAAATTTACTTTCTGGAAGGCGGAACCCAAACGCATCGCCTCTTCTTTCAATTCATTGTACCTTTCGTCATTTCCATCCACAAAAACCTTCAAGCACATCAAGCCCACCACATCGGCA
>Ga0208262_1000324_pt1 | contig 17582 bp, 13 predicted proteins | sample LakWasMet15_LOW5_2_FD_183863 | JGI IMG/M metagenome (GOLD analysis project Ga0208262, IMG submission 183863) | Freshwater sediment methanotrophic microbial communities from Lake Washington under simulated oxygen tension - Sediment Metagenome... | ecosystem: Environmental > Aquatic > Freshwater >... | reverse complement strand
TTTTATTACCTAATGCTACCTTTCTATTGTTTACTGTTCCAGTCACGCCTTTTCCTGCAACCGCTTCAAAATCTTTCACTTCAATTAATGAAACGGTTTTGGATTTGGCATAATTGATTACTGCTTGTGCCAATGGATGTTCGCTGTATTGGTTTAATGAAGCGATGCTTTGTAACAAATCATTTTCGTTATTGTTTGATGCAAATATCTTTTCAACAGATGGCTTTCCTTCGGTAATGGTTCCTGTTTTATCTGTAATTAAAACATTCACTTTATTCATATTTTCCAAAGCTTCAGCATTTTTAATCAAAACTCCCGATTGTGCGCCTTTGCCAACACCTACCATTACTGACATTGGAGTAGCCAGACCCAATGCACAAGGACAAGCAATAATTAAAACCGCAATTGCATTTATAAATCCGTAAACCAAAGCTGGTTCTGGTCCAAATTTTGCCCAAACGAAAAATGTTACTACTGAAATAATCACTACTATTGGTACAAAATATTTAGCAATACTATCCGCTAATTTTTGAATTGGTGCTTTAGAGCGACTGGCATCATTTACCATTTGAACAATTTGAGAGAGCAAAGTTTCAGAACCCACTTTTTCGGCAATCATTACAAATGATTTATTGCCATTTATAGTTCCTGCAATTACATTGTCATCTTTCTTTTTATCGACTGGAATAGGTTCTCCAGTAATCATTGATTCATCAATACTACTTTCACCATCAGTTATTTTTCCATCAACTGGTATTTTGTCCCCTGGTTTTACCCGCAATAAATCGTCTTTTTTGATGTCGTGAATTGAAATTACTTTATCATTTCCATCAATTACCAAAGTGGCTTCAGTAGGAGCTAGTTTTAATAATTCTTTAATTGCACCGCTAGTTTGGCTATGAGCTCTTACTTCTAGTAATTGTCCTAACAAAACTAAAGTTAGAATAACTGTTGTGGCTTCAAAATAAAGTAAGACTGTTCCGTGTTCCGTTTTGAATTCGTTTGGGAAAATATCAGGAAAAAGCATACCGACTAAACTGAATAAGAAAGCCACTCCTGTTCCAATTCCGATAAGAGTAAACATATTCAAGTTCCAAGTAATTATTGATTTCCAAGCACGAACGAAGAATATCCAACAAGCATAAAATACTACCGGAAGCGATAATATTAATTGCACCCAATTCCATTTTGAGGCATCCATTATTTGAAGTAAAGGATTATTGTGTACCATTTCTATCATAGCAATGGTGAAAATAGGAACAGTAAATACAACAGCAATTTTCATTTTCTTTACCAAATCCTTATACGTCTTTTGGTCTTCATTATCACTTGGTTCCATTGGCACCAAATCCATACCACAAATTGGACAAGAACCTGACGTTTCACTAATTACTTCGGGATGCATTGGACAAGTATATAAGGCTTTGCTAACCGTCAACTCTGGGGCTTTTACTAAATCCATACCGCATACGGGGCAGTCACCCGCTTTGTCATATAATTTTTCGCCTTCACAATGCATAGGACAGTAGTATTTGCCACTTGCATTAACAGGAACATTGATTTCCGTTTTATCGCTGTGGGAATGCTTAGAACAACAAGATTTTGCTGCATCTTCATTGGTTGTTACTTGTTGTGGAGTTTTACCATTAGTCACTTCTAAGGTGTATTTTCCAACGGCAGATAATGCTTCTTGCAACTGTGCTAATGGAATGTGTTTTTCCATTGTTATAGTGGCTATAGACGGATTTAATGAAACTTTTGCTTCAATGCCCTCAACAGCATTCAATGTTTTTTCGACTTTGGTGCGACAACCATCACAAGTCATTCCTGAAATAATATATGTATGTGTCATAATTTTTAATATTTACATTTTCATTCCTTCCATTGGGTCACTGCCTTTTCGGAATTTATATTCACTGTTTATAGCATAGGCACCAGTAATTACCACTTTTTTTGTACTGTCTATTTCTGATTTTATTTCTATCATTCCATTGGTTTCTATTCCAGTTTCGACCATTAGGTTTTCAAATACTCCCGGTCTTTTTTCAACCCAAATATAGGAAGCGTTTTCCTCCCTGATAACTGCATCAACAGGAATATACAATCCTTTTAAATTGGATTGTGTTAATTTTGCCATCGCTTGCATCCCCGGTTTTAATTGCAAATTTGGATTTGGTATTTCCAATCGAATTAAAAGTAGACGCGTGTCTGGATTTATTTCCGGATTGATAAAAGAAACTTGCGCATTTATGGTTTTATCAGGAAAATCGGCAAACGTTATTTGGGCTTTTTGTCCTATTTTTAGATTCTTGGCATAGTTTACGTTTACCTGTGTTTCTAACCAAAGACTATTTAAATCCGCCAATTTAATGATACTAGAACCTTCCATTGCATAACTGCCTTCCGTGGTACTTATTTCCGATATTGTTCCACTGGCAGTGCTATAAAAAATGGTATAAGGGGAAACCTCTTTACCGGTTTTTAAACTTTCAATTTGGGCATTGGTTAAACCAAAGAATAGCAGCTTTTGTTTTGCTGCATTGAGCATATTTCGGGCATTTTTTCCAAAATCTCCGGGCATTGCGAGTTGTTTGTATGCCGTGAAATAATCCTGTTTGGCAATGGCAATATCTTCGCTATACAATTGATATACGGCTTGGTTTTTAGCCACATAATCACCAACGGTCTTGAAATACAACTTTTCAATTCTTCCCATTGCTCTTGAAGAAATGGTTTTGATTTTCTCTTGATTAATTGTCAGGACTCCCGTATAATTTTGCTCTAAACTGCTTTGGGTTTCTGAAATAGTTTGGGTAGTGATATTTCCCAGTTGTATTTGCTGTTTACTCAAACTTATTTCATTAGCCTCTGTGTCATCTTGTTTTATTGGGGTTAACTCCATATGGCAAATAGGGCATTTTCCGGGTTTGTCCTCCTTGACTTGTGGATCCATAGAACAAGTGTAAAATGTTGTTTCTTTACTCTTATTATGTTTGTTATGGTCTACTTTGTCTTTAGTATTACAAGCTACCATTACTGTAAGTAGTATTGTTAGTAAGCTTATTTTTTTTATTGTTTTCATCATTATTCGGTTTTAATAAAGCTTTCGCTGTCAATTAAATATTGTGCGTTTTTGGCAATGGTGTCTTTTACTGAAATGCCCTCAATAATTTGGATAAAATCATCTATTTCAATTCCTGTTTTTATGGCCGATGCCTTAAAGCCATTCTCCATTTTTAAGAAAACTATTTTCTTGTTTCCAATACTTACCATTGCCTGTTTTTGAATCCAAATTCCTTTTACGGCATTTGTTTTCACTGCGCCTTGCAATCGCAAACCAACTGGTAATTTCAATTTATTGTTATTTAAATAAACTCGAATTCTATTGGTTTTATCAGCTGCGTTTAATTGTGTTTCGACAAAATTTATTTTTGCATCCATAAATTCATCTTTGTCAAGTTCGGAAGTAATTCTGATGGATTGATTGGCTTTGATTAGACTATTGTATCCTTGGATAACATTGAATATTCCCCATACTTTATCCGTATTTAATAGTTTAAAAATGACTTCTCCCTTTTTTATATAACTCCCTTCTTTAACATTCAAAACTTCAGTGTTGTTATTCGCACTTTGCATCACAGGAATAGTTGTATTATCCATCGTTGCTGTTCCATCAATAATCCCGGAAGCAGGACTATAAATTGTTATTAGCGGGTTTACTTTTTTGGAATTAGACAGCGCATTTATTTGATTTTGAGTCATTCCATAAAGCAATAATTTTTGTCTGGATGCATCAATAATCGAAGGATTTTCAACATCATTAATGACCATATAAATGAAGTTTTGTTGCTCCGTCAGTAATTCAGGGCTGTATAAATCAAATAGTTTTTGTCCTTTATTTACTTTTTGATATTTATAATTGACATACATTCGCTCAATTCTTCCGCTCATTCGAGCTGCAATATTTACCGATGAATTGGGATCATACCCCACAATTCCTGGTAGATTTATTTCACTGCTCAAAGTAGTGTCTATTGCCGTTGTCGTTTGATAATTTCCTACTATAAAATTGTCGGTAGGTTTTATAAGATTGTCGATTGAATTATCTTCAACTGAATTATTCTCCGTTATTTTTTTTACTAAAGTCATTCCGCAAATGGGACAATTTCCGGGTTTATCTCTAATGATTTGTGGATGCATTGAACAAGTGTAAATCTCGTTTTGATGTCCCATTTCTGAATGATTATCTGATTTTATAACATAAAAATAGATTGCAATTCCAATAATGGAAATTACAATAAGAGCTAAACCATACTTTATATACTTGTTCATAATTATTTGGTTTCTAATTGTTTTTCAATTTCTACTTGTGCTGCCAAAATACTTTGTAATTTGTCCAAGGCATCAATTTGAGCCATATTTAATGCTTCCCAAGCATCGAGAGTGACAAATAAATCACCAGTGTTATTTTGCCAAGCCAAGATTGCGGTTTCATAATTTTTTCGTAAAGCAGGTATGATACTTTTTTGGGCGATTTCGTACTGTTTTTTTAAGGAAGTTAGTTCTGTATTCATTCCCGAAATCATTCCTGCAGCTTCATTCAAAATCATTTGTTTTTGCCAGTTCAAGCTTTCATTTTTAATTTTAAAACTATTGATATTGGCTTTATTCATTTTGGTTGACCAAGGCATAGGAATAGTAACCATTCCCAACAAGGAGAACTGTTGTGGTTGTGTTCCAAAAGCAAACATATGGTCGTATTTTATACCAAACTCGGGTAATAGTTTTGTTTTTTCGGCTGCAATTTTGAGCTGATTTATTTCCATCGTTTTTTCGATGGCTTGTACATCGCTTCGATTTTTCGAAAGAGAAGTGGTATCTGATATTACCGAATTGAAATCTTTTATTTCGTAGGTTTCCTCAATTTCAAATGCGGTGTTTTTATCTCTTGCCATCAAGGTGTTCAGCATAATTCTTTTTTGAGAAATATCATTTTTCAACATTAGAATCATATTTTGCAGGATGCTATATTGAGATTTCGCTTTGTAATAGGTAGGTAGTTTATCCATATTATACTGGTACCGTATTTCCATACTTTTAATCATATAGTCTAAAAGCAACAAATTATCATCGGCTATTTTTATTTTTTTATTTAAAACCAACCATTGATAATAATTTGTTTTTGCTAGTGCCTTCAATTGATTAATCGTATAGTTTTTATTTTCCTTTTCGACCGATGACATCGCACTCATTAGATTAAAATCTGCTTTTAACTTGGAAGCATTCGGTATCATTTGTGTAACGCCCAACATATAATTCCCCATTCCAGGAAATGCACCATCTGCTTTCCACATTTTGGCGTTGTAAGGTGCCATAAAAAAGCCCGTCTCTACTTGTGGAGCCATCCAACTTCTAGCACCCTTTGCCGCTGCATCCATACTTTGAATATCGGCATCGTACATTTTTAGTTGAGGATTGTTTGTCTTGATTGTACTCAATACATTATCCAAGGAAAGTGTTTGTGCTGCCAAATTAGTGGCGGTCAAAATCAAACAACTTATTGCTATATAAAATTTATTCTTTAACATCTATAAGATCTATTTTTCCTTTTGTTCTTAATTCTCGAAGTTTAACCATCTCAAAAACAACCGGTGTTACTAATAATACATAAATCGTGGAGGTAATGGTGCCTCCAATTAGTGGGACAGTGATGGGAAGCATTATATCTGATCCTGTTCCTGTTGCCCAAAGAATGGGGATTAGTCCAAATAATGAAACTGAAACAGTCATCAATTTTGGTCTTAACCTTTTGGCTGAACCATCAATAATATATTGTTTCAATATTTCTTCGGTTATGGTTTCCTTCGTGTTTCCGTACTTTTCTACCATTTTATTCATTGCTTCATTCAAATAGATGGTCATTAACATTGCCGTTTCGATTGCCATTCCAAACAGTGCAATAAAGCCAACGGCAACAGCAACGGATAAATTAATTCCATAAAAATAAACCATAAAAATGCCTCCAATTAGAGCAAAAGGTACTGTGATCATCGTGATTAACGCCTCTTTCATTGAATGATACGTAAAATATAAAACAAGAAATATGATGATGACAACAATTGGCAAGATTAAACTTAATGTTTTGTTGGCTCTAATTTGATTTTCCCATTGTCCGCTCCATTCCACATAATATCCTTTTGGCATCTTGGTCATCATTGCATTGAGTTTCTCCTGTGCCTCTTTTACAGTACTTCCTAAATCACGTTCCCGAACGTTGAACAACACTGTGCCACGGAGCATTGCATTTTCGCTATTTATCATTGGAGGGCCATCACTTATTTTTACATTAGCTACAGTTTCTAATGGTATTGGTCCAAAATCCATTGTTTGCACTTGCAGTTTTTTTAAGGCCTCAAGACTATTTCTATATTCTTGTGCATATCGTGCATTTACAGAAAAACGCTGTCTTCCTTCGATAGTCGTGGTTAGTTTCATACCTCCAATTGAAGCTTCAACCACATTATTAATATCGTCTATGGTCAATCCATATCTACCAATAACGTCTCTTTTTGCTTCAATATCAATATATTTTCCGCCTGTTATTGGTTCAGCATACAAATCTTTAACTCCAGAAGTTCCTTCCAATGATTTTTTAATTTTTTGAGCCAAAACATTGATGGTATCTAAACTTGCTCCGTAGATTTTTATACCCACATCGGTTCTGATTCCTGTTGAGAGCATATTGATACGGTTGATGATAGGTTGCGTAAAACCATTGGTCACGCCCGGGATTTGCAGTTTGTTGTTTATTTCCGTGATAATGTCATTCTTGGTTTTGTCTTCTCGCCATTCTGCTTGAGGTTTTAACAAAATAATGGTTTCAACCATACTTATTGGACTGTTATCAGTTGCCGTATTTGCCCTGCCTGCTTTTCCCAACACGTGAGCCACTTCGGGAATTGATTTTATCAATTTGTCCTGAACCTGAAGAATTCTCTTTACTTCAGAATTGGACACATCGGGTAAGGTGACTGGCATAAACAGTACAGATCCTTCATCTAAAGGAGGCATAAATTCTGAACCTAAACGAGTAAACATTAATACGCCTATCAGCAAGGTAATGATATTGATGCCCAATACCATTTTTCTCCATTTTAAACAAAAAATCAAAATGGGGGTATAAATGCTTTCCAATTTTTTGTTAATTGGGTTCTTGTCTTCTGGGCGAAGTTTTCCTTTTAGTAAAAAACTAATTAGCACTGGTGTAAGTGTAATGGCTAAAAAAGCATCAACTATCAGTATAAACGATTTCGTCCAAGCCAATGGTCCAAATAACTTGCCTTCCATTCCCGTGAGAAGAAATACAGGCAAAAAGGATGTAATTACAATTATTGTTGAGTAGAAAACACCTGGGCCTACTAATTTGGAAGAGCTTTCTATAAGCTTCAACTTATCTTCAGAAGACAACGGATCGTTTTCTTTTTTGAATATATTTTTAATTTTATTTTTCATCTTATTTCCAATTACTGATTATTATCCATTTCTTCCTGTTTCTCCGAAATTGTCCTGTATGCATTCTCCACCATTACGATACCATCATCAACGACAACACCAATTGCCAGAGCAATACCCGTTAGTGACATAATGTTTGAAGAAATACCAAATGCTTCGAGTAAAATAAAGCCAATAGCCACAGATATAGGTAATTGAATGAGGATAATCAAAGCACTTCGCCAATGAAAAAGAAAAAGTAACACAATGATCGAAACGGCAATCATTTCTTCGATTAGCGTTCCTTTGACTGATTCGATTGCTTTTTCAATCAATTCACTTCTGTCATAAGATGTTTTAAAAGTAACGCCTTCGGGCAATCCTTTTTCGACTTCTTTCATTTTCCCTTTTACTGCCGTGATTACTTTGTCAGCATTTTCACCATAGCGCATTACTACAATTCCTCCAACGACTTCACCAGTGCCATTTTCGTCAAAAATACCTAGTCTCAAATCGCCACCCATTTGTATTGAACCAATGTCTTTTACACGTACCGGAATAGAATTATAATTCTTGATGGTAATGTCTTCAACATCTTTTACGTTTTTTATGTAGCCTAAACCTCGGATAATGTAGGCCATATTGCTCATTTCAAATTTTCGACCACCAACATCGTTATTGCTGGTCTTGACGGCATTCATCACTTCCATCATATTCACGTTATAGTATTGCATTTTCAAAGGGTCTAACACTAACTGATATTGTTTTTCAAAACCACCAAAGGATGCCACTTCGGCAACTCCCGGAACGGTTTGCAAAGCAAATTTCACGTACCAATCTTGCAGAGCACGTTGTTCACCCAAGTCCATCCCGTTTGCATTAAGATGATACCAAAAAATATGTCCAACTCCGGTTCCGTCTGGTCCAAGTGTTGGAACTACATTTTGAGGCAACAAGCGTTGAGCATAATTTAACCTTTCTAAAACCCGGGTTCTTGCCCAATATATATCGACATCATCTTCAAAAATGATATAGACAAAGCTCATCCCGAACATTGAGGCAGCACGAATATTTTTAATTTTAGGAATACCTTGCAGGTTTGAAACCAAAGGATAAGTGACTTGATCTTCCATTACTTGTGGGCTTCTTCCCATCCACTCCGTAAACACGATAACTTGATTTTCGGATAAATCAGGAATGGCGTCAATGGGGTTTTGTTGGACGCTGTAAACTCCCCAAGCAAATAAGCAAGCTGAAACCAGCAAGACAACGGCTCGATTTCGTAGTGAGAATGTTATTAATTTTTCTACCATTATTTTTAATTTAGTTTAGTTAATTTGCTTTTTAACGCTACCACATTTTAGCATTTTGCTTCCATAATAAGGGTTTTTTACTTCTTTGCTTGTGCTTAACCACGCACTTCCTTTATCATACATTGGGCAAAACTGCTCATATAATGGGTTTGCAGTTCCAGTAATGGCAAGCAAATCGGCCACATCTTTGCTCAATGTTTTGAAATGTTCTCTTTGATGATCGATAGGGCTTTTTACAATGTGTTCGGCGTGCTCTGTTGCATCTACAATAATTTCGATAAGTTCCATTTGTTGCATTCCTTTATAAGTTTTTCTATCAAATGCCTTTAGGGATACTACCAATTTCGACCCTGCTTGAGCCGCTTCTTTGGCATCATCATTCACCAAAGCATCTTTTAAATTGAAGTAATCACTTAAAATCGCCTCTGCTTTCGCATCGCTTTTTATAGTCATTTTGCTATGATCCATTTTCTTATTGTCCATTTTCATTGTGCTGTGGTTGTGTCCAGCTTGTGCGTTCACATAGGTTACTGCTAACAATAGTATTGCTGCTATACTCATTTTTAATCTCTTCATCTTTTTTTATTTTTAAATATTAATTATAAACTGTCTTTTAGTTGTGAAATCCAATTGATTATTTCTTTTTTTTGAGTGGCTGAAAGGGTTGCGTTTTTATGGATCATAGTGTAGGACGACAAAGGCATTTCGTTTGATTTGATTTGTTTGGTAATTCTATCTAATTTATTATTTTGCTTTCGGCTACTATAATTTCCCCATTCATTAAAATTCAAATTTTCTTTTCCCTCTTTAATATGATTTTCCATAAAAAACCGAACGGGTTGAATGTAAGAGTACCAAGGATAATAGGTGTTGTTACTGTGGCAATCATAACAAGAAGTTCGCAAAATGATTTCAACATTTTTAGGAACATTATATACTTTTGTAAAATTACCAGTTATATCCTGCTCAAAACTAATGTTTCGAGCAGGTTGATATAACTGTATCAGCAAAAAAATAATTAACCCAATAAAAAGTATTTTTTTGATGATTTTTTTCATTTTAGAATTCTTTTTTTACAGAACCACAAGTAGGCATTTTAGCTCCTAAGTAAGGATTTTTGATTTCTTTGGTTTCGCTTATCCATATAGCGCCTTTGCCATCATCTGCCATTGGACAAAAATCTTGATAGAGTTTTTGTTTGGTTCCGAAAAGTTTAATCAAATCGTTGGTATCTTTACTTAAAAGCACAAAATGTTCTCTTTGATGGTCTAATTTTCCTGCATTATCGCCAATGTGCTCAGCATTTTCTTTGGCACTTTCGGCAATATCGAGATAGTCTTTCTTCTGTTTTGCGTTTAAAACATTAGTATTAAATCTGTTAAAAGAAGCAAGTAGTATTTTTGCTTTATCGGCAGCACCATTTGTATCGTCGTTTACTAATTTGTTTTTTAGATTTATGTAACTGATAATTATATCATTTACATAAGGTGATGGTTCTGTTGGAGTTGCCAAATCTGTTTTTTCTGTGGTTTTGCCCATCATCATTGTTGAATCATTCATCACCATAGTCGTATCATTTTCCATCATTGGAGTATTTGATGTTTCGACTTGCTTGTTTTTTTGGTTACAAGAAACCATTACGAATGCCATTACTAGGGCAGAAAGAATTATATTTTTCATTATTTTTAGTTTTAATTTATTATTGTTTAATTAACTTTATATTGTCCCATCATTCCGCTGTCTTCGTGTTCAAGATTGTGACAATGAAAAAGAAACTTCCCTGTATAGGCATTAAACGGTATTATAATTTTTACCTTTTCGCCAGGCATACACAATACCATATCTTTCCAACCTTTTTCAGAAGGAATTAATGAATTTCTGCCTCCTGTTCTGCTTAAAATTTGAAATTGAACACCGTGTAGGTGCATTGGGTGCGGTTCTGTACCCTTAGTGTTGTCAAAAGTCCAAACCTCTATTGCTCCATTAGCAATCAATTCATCTATTCTATTGGTGTCAAAAACTTTATTATTGATAGTATGTGTCATCGCACTTCCATTCATTGAACCCATATCAGTATTTTGAATATCAAAATTTCGGCTTGTAGTTGCCATACTTTCGGTTAATGGATTTATTGTTGAAAGTGTTGCAGGGACAGTAAAATTATCAACTACTTGAGAAGTTGTTTTGAATTTCATTATTTTAAATTCTTGAGTTCCTTGAGCATTCCCGCCGCCACTAAACATTTTACTAATCAAAAATAATTCAGAATTTAGAGCAGTTTGACTAAAATCAAATATCAAATCGGCTCTCTCTCCAGGACCCAATAGTAAACTATTTACTGTTTGAGGGGTGTTTAATAAGCCTCCATCATTGCCAATAATTGTAAATGAAGCACCATTTGAGAGGGCTAAATTATAAATTCTAGCATTTGAACCGTTTAAAATTCTAACCCTGTATTTAGCCGTTTCTACATTCTGAAGAGGAGCATAAACTCCGTTTACTAATACATACTGCCCCATTAGTCCTGTCATAACTTCCATCATCGATGGTGCATAAGGAATAGTTCCTGACGAAATTCTTTTGTCTTGAATTACCAATGGAAGTTCTCTATTGCCAGAAGGTAAATTTAAAGCGGTTTCTTCGGCATCATTTACTATGAATAGACCTGCAAGTCCTCGAAATACTTGTTTTCCTGTAAGCATTTCAGTGTGTGGATGATACCAATACAAACCTGCTCTTTGGTTAACCATAAAATTGTAAGTAAAGGAACTTCCTGCGCTAACCGTATTGTCAGGATGTCCATCCATTGCGGCTGGAATTTTTAAACCGTGCCAATGAATATTGGTTTTTTCATTTAATTGATTTACTAAATTTATATTTATGGCAGTACCACTGTTAACTTTGATTGTTGGACCAAGTAAACTGTTTGGGGTATAACCCAAACCACTTACATTCCCGAAACCTGAAATATTGGCAGTAACATTTTGAGGAGTTAGCGTAGTTGTTGCCCCAACAACGGCAGGAATTGCTAGAGGAGTTACAAAACTACCCTCGGTCACAGGAACTGGTTGCCCCATATTCATATTTCCTCCCATATTCATATTATTTCCCATATTCATATTGTTATTTGAACAAGAGAAAAATATCATTATGCCTACCATTGCAAATAAACTAGCAAATGATAATCCTGATAATTTTATAAAATTTTTATGTTTCATTTAAGTTTTTTTAATTGGGTTATTTTTTAACCTATGAGATTAGAAACCCCATAGGTTTTAATGCTTAAATTAATGTTTGTGATTTTCTTCCTTTTATTTGTCTTTCATTTCGGTCATTTCCATTCCACATTTAGAACATTTTCCCGGTTTATCAGAAGTTGTTCCATCCATTGAACAAACATATTTTGTTACCACCTTACTACTAGATTGACTTCCCTTCACTGCTGAATTGTATTCTACTACTGTTTTTACTAATTTCATTCCACATTTGCTACATTCACCTTCATTTGCACTCATTTCATTTGGATGCATAGGGCAGGCATACATTGTTTTTTGAGTTTCTTGTTTAGTCATTGCCATTCCGCATTTAGGACAATTACCAGCTTTGTCAGATACAGCGCCGTCCATAGAACAAACATATTTTGTTACAATTTCACTGCTGGCCTGACTCCCTTTAACAGCTGAGTTATGTTTTTGTTTATTAGTTTTAACCATTTTTATTTCACATTTGTCTTCTTTTTTAGTAGCTGTTTGAGCTGATGCTACCGTGCTTACTGCTAAGAATACGCTTAGTACGATAATTAAATTTTTCATTTTATTTGATTTTATGAAACAAGGAATTGCCTTCATCGAAATTTTCGATTTAGTTAATTACTGTTTCGTTAATAATTTTAAATTGATTGTGCTAAAGCATAAGTAAACAATAGCAAAAAGCTATAATTTAATAATTGATTAGCCGATAAAAAATAGATAGTTTAAAAGCAAGAATTGCTTTGAATTTGACACAACTTTGGCTGTCAAAATTTAATTTAGCTTATTTTTGGTATAAGCCATAATGAAGTAAAGCCAGATGAAATATTTGCTTCTGAATTGAAATAATTTTGTTCTTTTTCAGATAAATCAAAATTGTTTACTTGGAATTTTATTTCTGAAAAAACAACACTAAAATGTGTTGTAGTAGTAGTAACACAATTGGAGTGTCCGCATTTACCATTACATCCTTTGTTATTAGAATGATTATTGTTTTTGCAACAATCCATCTTTTCTGTGGTTTCTTTTTTACAAGAACTTTTTTCTGAATGACTTCCACACGCAAAAGTATTCGTTGGCATCAAGAAGAAACCAAGAATTACTATTACTAAAATGTGAAACTTATTCATTTGTGTACTAATTTGAATCAAAATTAATCAAATTAAATTGATTTCATACTAAATATTTGTTAAAAAAGATTTTGGCAGTTTATAGATATAGTTTTAAAATGATTATTAAATTACTTTTTGTTCTTGATTGGTTGCTAACAAGTTGAATTTATCTCTCAACATTTTCATATCCTCGCTTACTTTTTTATCTAAAACCTTTGCATAATGTTGAGTTGTTCTCAAGTTTTTATGACCTAGCATTTTGCTTACACTTTCAATAGGTACTCCATTTGTAAGCGTTACGGTTGTTGCAAAGGTATGTCGAGCAATGTGGAAGGTTAATTCTTTTTCTATCTCGCAAACTCCAGCAATTTCTTTAAGATAAGCATTCATTTTTTGGTTTGTTAGGATTGGAAGTAGTCTATCTTCGTTGTTGCTTTTTGGATGGTCTACGTATTTATCGATAATCATTTGCGTTACTGGAAGAATTGGAATTTTAGAAGCGGTTTCAGTTTTCTGTCTGTGGGTAAATATCCATTTTTCGCCGTCAATACCAATACTTATATGTGACTTTGTTAAGTTTTTGACATCTATGTATGCCAAGCCAGTAAAGCAGCTAAAAAGGAATATATCGCGTACTAATGATAATCTTTCTGTTTTGAAATCTTTGTTGATGATACTTTGAATTTCTTCTTCAGATAAATAAACTCTTTCTACTTCTTTGACTTTCGATTTATAGTTTGCAAACGGATTTTTGTCTAGCCAGTCATTGGCCAGACAAAGCTTGATTATTTTGTTGAAGTTTTTGATATATTTTACTGCTGTGTTATTGGCACAGTTCCGAACACTTCTTAACCAAAATTCATAATCAGTAACGAAAGCGTGATCTATTTTGTTTATCTCGATATCGGAAACTTTATATTTCCATTGCAGGAATTCAATAGTATGGCTCAACGAAGTTTTATAACGTTCTAATGTTCCTGGTGCATATTCTTTGCCAACCAATTCTTTGATTTTGTTATTATGTTCTTGGAAGATAGGGATTAGCATTCTTGCTCTTTCATCAACTCCTAGAATTTTGCTTTTGAGAGTTTCGGCTGTTACTGGAATTTTTTTGTGTACTAATTCCATTTGCATATCTATGATTTGAATTTTCAACATATCAAGATGGCTATTTATTGAACGAGCTTCTTCTGAATTGCCTTTCATTTTGCCTGCTTCTGTAGACCATTTGGATAATTCTACAAATCTGTTGGAACTTAATTCAATTCTTTTGCCATTGATTGTAATACGTGTGTAGATAGGTACTAAACCGTTTACACTGGCTTTTGCTCTCTTTGCATAAAAGAGAATAGATACTTTTGTTTTCATCGTGGTAACCTTTTAGTTGTTATTAAATTTAATTCTAATAAGACTAACACACAAGATGTACAATTTTTAAACTGGTCATTGAACTGGTTGTAATGCCTTGTGAATGCTAGGTTGAGATAAAAATCGGTTACCCTAATTTCGGGTAGTTTAGGGTAACCGATTTTATCCCTTTCAGTTCACGCATTAATGAATAATTTGATTGTATTGGAAAAGAAAAAACCCTTTAAATCATACGATTTAAAGGGTTTTAATTCAATTTGTATTTCTACTGGCGGAGAAAGAGGGATTCGAACCCCCGGACCTGTTACAGTCAACAGTTTTCAAGACTGCCGCATTCGACCGCTCTGCCATTTCTCCAATAAGTCACATTCGTTTTCTGAATGCGGTTGCAAATATAAGAACCTTTTTTTGTTTTACAAAAACTATTTTTATAAAAATAGAGGCTATTTTACGGTCTGTTTTTTAATCGTTTCATTTCCTTTACTTTAATATAAATACGACCTTCACAAAACAAGTAAATTGGCTTAATATTTAACGTATTCTTCTATTTCAAGCCCATATCCTATCATTCCCACACGCTTGGTTTGCTCGGTATTGGATAGCAAACGAATCTTCGAAATATCGATATCGTGGAGGATTTGTGCACCAATTCCAAAATCCCTATTGTCCATCTTGATTTGGGGTGCCTTGAAAACACCTTTGGCCTGTAAATCTTTTAATTCAACTATGCGGTTCAATAAATCGCCGGATTGCGATTCTTGATTGATGAAAAGCACGGCGCCTTTCCCGTCAGCATTGATCAATTCGAAAAGGTCGCATAACTTCTTGTTGGCATCATTGGTAAGCGTGCCCAAAATATCATTGTTGATTAATGTGGCATTAATACGGGTCAAAACAGCCTCGCCAATATTCCAGGTTCCTTTTGTCAAGGCAATATGAACGCGATTATTGGTGGTTTGCAGATACGCTCTCAATCGAAAGGTACCAAAACGGGTTTCTATCTCGAAATCTTCTTTCTTCACGATTAGGCTGTCGTGTTGCATTCTATAAGCAACCAAATCCTCTATGGAAACAATTTTTAAATCAAACTTCTTGGCAACTTTGATTAATTGGGGTAATCGCGCCATCGTTCCGTCCTCATTCATAATTTCGACAATTACTCCCGCCGATTTAAAACCTGCCAATCTAGCAAAATCTATCGCAGCTTCTGTGTGTCCGGTGCGTCTTAAAACTCCGCCTTGCTTGGCAATTAATGGAAATATATGTCCTGGTCTGGCTAGTTCGTGTGGTTTGGTGTCTTGGTTTACCAAGGCTAAAATAGTGGCAGCCCTATCTGAAGCGGAGATTCCTGTTGTCACTCCATTTCCTCTCAAATCCACTGAAACCGTGAATGCAGTTTCCATTGGATCGGTATTGTTGTTGACCATTGTATGTAATCCCAACTCTTTACATCGGTTTTCGGTCAAAGGAGCACAAATCAATCCGCGGCCGTGAGTAGCCATAAAATTTATCATTTCGGGTGTTACCTTTTCGGCAGCAGCAAGAAAATCGCCTTCGTTTTCACGTCCTTCATCATCAACAACGATTATTATTTTACCCTGACGAATGTCCTCGATGGCTTCTTCAATGGTATTGAGTTGTATTTTGTTAGTAACCATAAGTTGTATTTATTTTGGAGATGGAAATATTTTTTGAAATACTTTTTGAAAGGGTGCCAAAAGGACATCCATATTTATTAACCCAATATCATTTGTGGCTCTATATGTCAATAAAATGGCTAATGGCGACAAAATGAGAGAAGAAAGCCAAGCACCCATAAATGGAGAAAGCTCGTCTTCTTGTGCTATTCGTTTACCAAAAGTATTTATAAAATGGAAGGATATAAAGATTAGAACGGCAAAAACAATTGGCAATCCAAGTCCTCCTTTTCGAATGATGGCGCCTAACGGGGCTCCTATAAAAAACATCAAGAAACAGGCAAAAGCAATAACAAACTTGTCATAAAAAGCTAATATATGATTGTTAATGTTCTTCTGCTTGAATTCCAGTTCAGTATTGGTTCCATTGATGGAGTATAAGGAACTCTCAACATTGCTGTTTGCAGCTTTTAAGATTTCTAATTTTTGCTGATTGGTATATAAAGACAATAAGTCATTAATAATAGGCTGTTTTTTTACCGGACTTATAATTTTATCATCTCTACTAATTCTAATTCGTTGATTGATATTTTCCGAAAAAGATAAAATATCAGTATTCATAGTCTTGTGTAAAGAATCTAACGTATAGGATAATTCGTTGATGTTCAGCATCGTATTGGTATTGGTAATACTTGCATCGTTCACGTCTACGGCATTCAATTTTGAAAGGTCAATGTTAATAATGTATTTCTTGAAGGAGCTTTTGGCAAAAGGCATTTTATTCCAGTCTTCATATTTTTTGGGAAGAATGTCTTCATAATAATAACCGTCATTCAAGACTAATTGAAGCGTGTTTGATTTTTCGCTGCTTATTAACTCTCCATTTTTGGCCTTGATGACCGTTTTACTCCCGCCACCAATTGGAGATTTTTTATGAATGGTTATTCCTGTCAGTGTGTTTCCGTTTACACCTGATTTTTTGTTGACTTTAATATTATATAAACCCACATCACTAAACTGACCTTCGGCAATAGCCAACGCTGGTTTTAATTGGGCAATGTTTTTCCTGAAATTGATGAACTTATATTCGGCATAGGGAATGACATTATTGGCAAAAAAGAAAGCCACGACACTTAATATGGATATAAAAACAATCAAGCTTTTCATCGCTCTTTGAAGAGAAATTCCCGCCGATTTCATTGCGGCAAATTCATAGTTTTCGGCCAAGTTTCCAAAAGTCATTATCGAGGCCAGCAAAACCGATAGAGGTAATACTAACGGGATTATTCGGGGCATTGCAAACAATAAAAATTTGATAACCATTATTAAATCCAAATCTTTCCCTGCTAATTCCGCTATAAATAACCAAACCGTTTGGAGGATAAAAATAAAAAAAAGGATTACAAATACCAT
>Ga0208262_1000322_pt1 | contig 17691 bp, 15 predicted proteins | sample LakWasMet15_LOW5_2_FD_183863 | JGI IMG/M metagenome (GOLD analysis project Ga0208262, IMG submission 183863) | Freshwater sediment methanotrophic microbial communities from Lake Washington under simulated oxygen tension - Sediment Metagenome... | ecosystem: Environmental > Aquatic > Freshwater >... | reverse complement strand
ACGTCGACGTGGTCAGTGCCGAGGAGTCCATCTTCGCCGGCGAGGCGCGCTTTGTCGCCTTGCCGGGTGAAGCCGGAGAACTGGGCATCTACCCGCGCCACACACCGCTGATCACCCGCATCAAGGCGGGCTCGGTTCGCATCGAGATGGCCGACGGACGCGAAGAGTTTGTTTTCGTCGCCGGCGGCATTCTCGAAGTGCAGCCCAACTGCGTGACCGTGTTGTCCGACACCGCCATCCGTGGCAAGGACCTTGACGACGAGAAGGCCAACGAAGCCAAGGCCGCCGCCGAGGAAGCGTTGAAGAACGCCAAGAGCGACATCGACTTCGCCAAGGCGAGTTCCGAGTTGGCCGTCATGGCAGCCCAGATCGCGGCCCTGCGCAAGTACCGTCAGAAGAAATAAGCGGCGTCCCGACCCCGCTGCGAAAGCCCTGACTGGTGACGGTCAGGGCTTTTCTGTTGGCTGCTGTCCGTTGTCAGTCAGCGCAAGACGGGTGTGTCGGGCAATTGGTTGTGCAGGCGCTCGCCTTCAGCAGCCGGAAAGTGCTGCACCAGCATGGCAGACACTTCCTCCAGCGCCTGCGTCAGGCCGGTCTCGAAGTCGCCCGCCGCGAACGCGGCGCCCATGCGCTGCACCGTGGCCTGCCACTGCTCGGGCGTGACATGCCGATTGAGTCCGCGGTCGGCGATCAATTCGATGGCTCGCTCGGCCAGCAAGAGGTAGATCAGCACGCCGTTGTTGTGTTCGGTGTCCCATACTCGCAGCTTGCCGAACATGGTCAGCGCCCGCTGGCGGGTAATCTGGCTCAGGGTGCCGCTTCGCAACAGGTAGCTGTTGGGCAGCGAAGCCTCGATGCACAGCCGAATCTCGCCGGTGTGGCGCTGTTCACTGGCGCGCACGCGCCGGGTCAATCGTTGCACCAGCTCCGGGTCGATGGCACGTCGCGTGTCCCGCTCGTCGAGCCACCGATGCCGCCAGAGTCGCCGCAGGGTCTCGAACATCACCAGTCTCCCGAGGCGCCGCCGCCCCCAAAGTCGCCGCCACCGCCGGAACTGAAACCGCCACCATCGGAGGAACCACCGCCGGAGCTGAAGATGCCTGCATCCGAACTCCCCCCGGAACCCCAGCCGCCGCTGCCGGAACGTCGGCCGGAGGAGCCGGTCTGCATCGGCCCGCTGCCACCCGGCGCTGCCGAGAGCAGCGTCACGAGGGCGGCGGCAAAGGCTGCAATCACGGCGACAAGCATGCTGGAAGTGACAAGCAAGGCAACCCAGCCGATGCCGCAGCCCATGGCCACCGCGCCAAGTTTCGCACCGAGTACGCGCCGAGCCATGGCGCCCCCTATGGGCACGGCGAAAAACAGGAAGATCGCCAGGTCCATCCAGTCAAACCCCTGCAGCAGCGACTTGCCCTTGCTGGACTTCGTCGAGCTTGGCGTCGGCAGGCTCTCGCCCGCGATGCGTGCGGAGATCTGCTGCACCGCCTCGCGCAGACCCTGTGCATACTGGCCCTGGCGGAAGGCGGGTGTGATGGCGCTGTCGATGATCTGCTGGGCGGCCAGGTCGGGGATGGCGCCTTCAAGCGACTTGGCCACCTCCAGGCGCACCTTGCGGTCGCCCTTGGCAACCACGATCAACAGCCCGTCACCCACCCCCTTGCGGCCAATCTTCCATGCATTGCCGACACGGTTGGCATAGCTGGTCACATCCTCGGGTTGCGTGCTGGCCACCATCAGGATCACGACCTGGCTGCCGCGTGCACTTTCAAGTTGGGACAGGCTGGATTCCAGGGCGCGCTGGTCTTCGGTCGACAGCGTGCCGGTCAGATCCATCACATGCCCGGTCAGCGTCGGTATCGCCTGCAGCCCCTGCGCCCCGGCGCCGGTGGCGTGTCCCAGCATCACGCCCAACAGCAGCGCCAACAACCAGTGCAAGTGCCGCATCACGAAACCCGATCGACGTCCAGCCGGATGAAAGGCTTACTTCTTGTCGAAACTAACGGTCGGTGGCACCGAGATGGCTGCCTCGTTCTGCACCGAGAAGCTGGCTTTAGGCTGGTAGCCGAACACCATGGCCGTCAAATTGCTTGGGAAACTTCTGGCTAGCACGTTGTAGTCCTGCACCGATTGGATGTAGCGGTTGCGCGCCACCGTGATGCGGTTCTCGGTGCCTTCAAGCTGCACGCGCAAATCGCGAAACCCCTGATTGGCCTTGAGGCTGGGGTATTGCTCGGAGACCACCAGCAGCCGGCTTAGCGCACTGCCCAGCTCGCCCTGAGCGGCCTGGAACTTCTGCATGGCTTGCGGGTTGTTCAGCGTCTCGGGGGTCACCTGGATGGCGGTGGCTCGGGCCCGCGCCTCGACCACCTTGGTCAGGGTCTCCTGTTCGAAAGCCGCTTCGCCCTTGACTGTCGCGACGATGTTGGGAACGAGGTCGGCGCGCCGCTGGTACTGGTTGAGCACTTCGCTCCAGGCGGATTTGGATTGTTCATCCAGTCTCTGAAAATCGTTGTAGCCGCAGCCGCTTAGCGTCACGGCAGTGAGAAGAGCAAGCATCCAGCGCATCATGAGCAACCTCCAACATCAAGGTGCAGACGGTAGCACAAAAGACGCCGTCGATCTGCCGCAGGAGCTCGGCCGCAAAAGGCGGCAAAATCCGCTTGCCTGCCCTGTCGCCACACCATGTCCAAAGCCACAACCCGAGCCGCTGCCCGCGGCGCAACTGCCGATGAAATCGAGGCCGCCTCTGATGAGGCCCCGTGGCGCGGGTGCAGCAAGCGCCTGGCGCCGAGTCGGTCGCGCATGGTGGTCGCAGGGCGACGCCGGCGTTGCACCGAAATCCTGAGGTCGCGGCATGGATGACCTTGTCAAGCAAGCCATGGCCAAGTGGCCCAGCGTGCCGCATTGCTATGGCTGGCTGGGGTTGGACACGCGCGGCAACTGGTTCATGCGTGATGAGCGGGCGCAGGCCGCCGGGCCGTTTTGCGGCGGCGGCGCCCAAGCCAAGGGTAGCCTGCTCAAGCACGAGAAGCTGATCGAGTTCATCGCCAGAAATTACGAGCCTGACGCGCAGGGGCGCTGGTACTTTCAAAACGGCCCGCAGCGGGTCTACGTCGAGCTGGAGCTCACGCCCTGGATCTGGCGCGTGGGTCAGGACTTCGCGGTGCGAGCCCATACCGGGGCGGTGGCCACGCCACGTCTGTGCCTGCTTGACGAATTGGGGCGCGTCTACCTGGACACCGACTTGGGCCTTGGCTTGATCCATACGATGGATGTGGCCATCGCCGCCGAGGCGGTTCTGCAGGGCTTGTGGCTGCCGATCGATGTCGCCAGCGAAGAGATGCCGGCACGCTTTGGCTACGTCGTCAGCCCGGAGTCGCAGCGCGCCGGTTAGTACTAGACCACCACGCCAGCCACGACGTGTGCTGCGCTGCCCCCCGAGGGGGCGCGTTCCACTTTGGGGGCTGCCCGAGTGATGGGGCTACTTGGCCGCGGCCGGAGCCTCGACCTTGGGCTCGGCGAGACTGCCACCAGAATTGTTGGCCATGTAGACCAAGGCACGGCCGATCTCCAGCGGCTCGAAATTGCCGCCTCCCTGGGCGCCCATCGCGCCCTTACCCTTGAGCGCCGAATTCAGCAGTGCCTCGTAGCCGGTCTTGATGCGTGGCGCCCACGCCGCGGTATCGCCCACTTTGGGTGAACCTGCCGCACCGGTGGCATGGCAGGCCGAACACTGGGCCTTGAAGACCTCTTCACCACCCTTCATCGCGCGGTTGGCGTCGCGGATCTCGACTGATCCGATCTTCTGGATGCGAGCGGCTACCGCCTTTTCCAGATTGACCGCGCCAGCTGCCGGCTTCTGGGCGGATGAGACGTAGTAGACCAGCCCGATGATGGCGAAGACCGGAACGACAAAGGAAAAGAAAACCGCATTGAGCAACTGCTTGGGGGTCTTGATCGGCCCGGTGTGTGCTTCATCGTGACTGTGGTCGCTCATGGTGTCCTTTGTGAGTGGTGGCGCTTCGAAAGCAGGCCGCGATTATAGGAGCGCCGGCCAGTTTGCGCCTACAATGCACGGTTATCCCGAGTGCGGCTGTAGCTCAGTGGATAGAGTATTGGCCTCCGAAGCCAAGGGTCGTGGGTTCGATCCCCGCCAGCCGCACCAATCAGTCCTCGCGCAGTACCAAACACTCAACCGAGTGCGATGTGATGGGCCAGCGGCCCATCACGGTGGCGCGCCAACGGTGGCGGCCGCCTCGCATCGCAGGGCTCAAGCGGCGACAATGCAGCGCATGCAACGCGCCGGCCTTATCTCACCAGAACGTCACTTTGGGTTGGAATGCCTGCGGATAGAAACCCGCCATAGCGCCGCGATCGTTGCCCTGCATGGCGGGCAACTGCTTTCCTGGGTGCCGCATGGTGAGCGCGACGTGCTCTGGCGCTCGCGCGTGATGTTGTCACCCCCGAAGGCCCTGCGCGGGGGCGTGCCACTCTGCTGGCCATGGTTTGGGGGACAGGGGCCCGACGGCTCCCCCGCACACGGCGTGGCCCGTACATCGCAATGGGAAGTCGTCGATGTCGCGGACAACTCCCCCAGTTCGGTCAAGCTGACGCTCAGACCCCGGCCCGAATCGGCGGCGGCGCGCGACCACCACTTGTCGGTGACGACGACCATTCTTGTCGCGGGGAAGCTAACTCAAACGGTGACCACTCACAACGTGGGTCAGACGCCCTTTGCACTGACGCAGGCATTGCACAGCTACTTGGCGGTGGGAGACGCTTCGCGAATTGGCATCGACGGCATCAGGGGCGCGGCCTACCTGGATAAATTGGCTGGCGGACAGCGCAAGCTGCAGACCGAAGCGTTCAATGCCGACACGGCCTGCGACCGGATCTACTGCGACACTGCCGGGCGCTACAGCCTGAACGATCCCGTGTGGCGGCGCAGCATCCTGATCGAGTCCGCCGGCAGTCATGCCTTGGTGGTCTGGAACCCTGGGGCGGACATCAGCAAGACCATCAGCGACCTGGAGCCCGATGCCTGGCGTGACTTCTATTGCGTCGAGGTTGCCAACGCCGGGCCCGACGCCATCGTGCTGGCGCCCGGCGCCAGCCACCAGTTGACCCAAACCATCAGCCTTCAGCCATGGCCTGCCGCGGTGTAGCTCCCGTCCGCAGCGGTCGAGATCGGGCAAACCGATCTAATACCAATTGACAGGATTTGATGAATGGTATTAAACTGGTACCATATCGTTGCGCAGGCGACGGATGTGCGGTGGCATTCCAAGGGTTCTGATGTTTGACTATCTGATTGGCGTAGACGGCGGTGGGTCCGGCACCCGGGCGTGCGTGGCCCGTCGTGACGGCGCCCTGCTCGGGCACGGAACCGCCGGGCCATCGGCGCTTGGGCAGGGTATCGACGCGGCCTGGCTCCAGGTGTTGGCAGCCATTCGCCAGGCATTCACCGCGGCACGGATCGGGCTGCCCGGCTGGCACCAGTGCGCGCTTGGAGCCGGCCTGTCTGGCGTGAGCAACCGTCCCTGGCATGACCAGTTCGTGGCCACGGACCCCGGCTTCGGGCGCTTGTTGGTTGAGACCGATGCGTTCACTACCGTGCTGGGCGCACATCAGGGGCGTCCCGGCGCGGTGGTCGCTGCCGGCACGGGCAGTGTGGGGGAAGTGCTGCGCAGCGACCGGTCGCGTTTCAGCGTCGGTGGCTGGGGATTTCCAGTGGGCGATGAGGGTAGCGGCGCGTGGTTGGGTCTGCGCGCGGTGCGGCTGGCCCAATGCGCCATGGACGGCCGGATCAACGCCGGGACGCTGGTGCACAAGGTCTGGCAGCAATGCGGGGCCGACCGCGACACGCTGCAGGCCTGGTGCGACCACGCAGGCCAGTTCGCCTACGCTCAATTGGCGATTGCCGTGTTCGACGCCGAGCCCAGCGATCCGGCCGCCGCACACCTGCTGAGCCGTGCCGTGGCGTCGCTCGATGCCATGGCATTGGCCTTGGACCCGCACGGCGGGTTGCCCCTGTCCATTTGTGGCTCGATCGGCCGGCGCCTGGCGCCGCGCCTGTCTCCGCCGGTGAGAAGCCGCATCGTCGAGGCCGCCGACGATGCGCTCGCGGGTGCCATGACCCTGATTCGATTAGCCGTCAACCAGCCGATATGAAGAAAAACCCGATACTGGACTTCAAACCCGACCCGCGGGACAGTTCGCCGCTGTACCTGCAATTGGCCCGCAAACTCGGACAGGCGATTCGGGACGGTCGCTACAAGCCCGATGAAGCGCTGCCTTCGGAGCGCACGCTGTCCGAATCGCTTGGGCTGTCTCGCGTGACCGCGCGCAAGGCCATCGATCAGCTGGTCGAACAGGGCCTGGTGTCGCGGCGGCGTGGCTCCGGCAACTACATTGCGCCCCACATCGAGCAGCCGTTGTCGCGCCTGACAAGTTTCTCCGAGGAACTGCATCAGCGCGGCTACACGCCGTCATCGCGCTGGCTCGAACGAAGCATCACGTCGTCGATGGCTGACGAACAACTCAGCCTTGGGCTGTCCCCGGGGACGCGCGTCGCGCGGCTGGAGCGGCTGCGTCTGGCCGACGAAGTCGTCATGGCCTACGAAGTCAGCGTGCTGCCGCAGGCGATCGTCCCGGAGCCCGAAAAGATTGAAGGCTCGCTCTACGAGTACCTGACCAAGATCGACCGGGCGCCCATGCGCGCGCTGCAGCACATCAGGGCCATCAACGCGCAGCCCCGTCTGGCCGAGCAACTTGGCGTGCCGGTCGGGCAGGCCGTGCTGTTCATCACCCGCATCGGCTACCTGGAATCGGGGCAGGCTGTGGAACTGACCCACTCCTACTGCCGCAGCGACTACTATGACTTCGTGGCAGAGATGAGACGCGAAGCATGAAGCGTCTGCGCGGAAACATCCTCACCCCACACGGGTTTGTTGAAGGTGTCCTGGACATCGATGCCGACGGCCGGGTTGCCAGCATTGAAGGCCAGGCACGCGGCGAGGCAGAAGTACGCGACTCGCGGGAGCCTCTCGTCCTGCCAGGTTTCATCGACCTGCACGTGCACGGCGGCGGGGGGCGCGACATCATGGAAGGCGGCGACGCGGTCACCCGCGTGGCCACGCTGCATGCGCAGCATGGCACCACCGCCATGCTGGCCACGACCATGACGGCGCCGGCGGCGGACATCGAGAGGGCGTTTCGCGCCTTGTCGCCGGCCTGCGCCGAACGCACGCCAGGCGGCGCGAGGGTGCTTGGCGTGCACCTGGAGGGACCGTACATCAACGCCGGCAAACTCGGCGCCCAGCCGGGCTTTGCGCGCCCCATCAACGCAGCGGAGCTGCAACGCCTGCACAAGCTGGCTCCGATTCGCCTGATCACGCTGGCGCCCGAGGTCAGCGGCAACATCGACCTGATCGAGTCCCTGTGCGAAGCCGGACATCGGGTGCAGATCGGCCACAGCCTGGGGACCTACGAAGACGGCGTCGAGGCGTTGCGCCGCGGTGCGAGTGGTTTCACCCATCTTTTCAACGCGATGACGCCGCTGCATCACCGTGAGCCGGGGATCGTCGGCGCGGCGCTGGCCCATGCCGAGTTCTCGGAAATCATTCCCGATCTTGTCCACGCTCACCCTGGCGCAATCCGGGTGGCGCTGCGCGCCATTCCAGGCCTGTATTGCGTGACCGACTCGACCGCCGCCGCTGGCATGCCCGACGGGCAGTACCGGCTCGGCCGCCACGTCGTCACCAAGTGTCTGGGCGGCGTGCGCCTGGCCGACGGCACGCTGGCGGGCTCGACATTGACCATGGACCAGGCGCTGCGCAATCTGGTGCAGGCCATTGGCCTGGGCCTGATCGACGCGTCGCACCGCGTTTCCACCAATGCCGCCAACTACCTTGGGCTGGCTGATCGCGGTCGTCTGGCGGCGGGAGCCTGGGCCGATGCCGTGGTCCTTGATCACGATCTCAAACTAATGGATGTCTATGTTGAAGGAAGCTCGATCCAAGACCCGCATGCTGGCTGAGGCCCTGGAGGCGCCATCGACGGTGGCCCGCCAGTTGGCGCAGGACGACCAGCTCTACAGCGACTTCGGCGCCATGTTGCGCATGCGTGCGCCCACATCCGTGCTCACCGTGGCGCGCGGCAGCTCCGATCACGCCGCGCATTTCATGGCCTACCTGATCATGGCCCGCCTGGGCCGGCTGGTGACGTCATTGCCGATGTCCTTGATCACGCTCTATCAATCCCAGATTGCCTGTGATGGCCTGGTCGCGATGGCCTTCTCGCAATCCGGGCAGAGCCCGGATCTGGTGGCGCCCATGCGTGGCTTCTCCGATGGGGAGGCGGTGACAGCCGCGTTCGTCAACGACCCCGAGTCGCCCCTGGCGCATGTGGCGCAGTGGGTGTTCCCCCTGCATGCGGGCGCCGAAACCAGCGTCGCGGCGACCAAGAGCTTCATCGCGCAACTGGTGGCCGGTGCGCGCGCGGTGGCCGCCTGGCAAGGCGACCTGGCCTTGCAGGCCGCCTTGTCGGGGCTGCCCGGCGCGCTGTCGCGCGCGTCCCATGCGGATTGGTCGCCCGCCATCGAGACCTTGCGCGGTGTCAGCCGCCTGTTCGTGATCGGCCGTGGCACCGGACTGGCCGTCGCCATGGAAGCGGCGCTCAAATTCAAGGAGACCTGCGGCATACAAGCCGAGGCGTTTTCCGGTGCCGAGGTCAAGCATGGCCCGATGGCGCTGATCGGCGAAGGCTATCCCTTGCTGATCCTCGCGCCACGCGGACCCGCGCAGTCCGGCCTGCTGGAGCTGGCCGACGAGATGCGGGCCCGGGGCGCCACCGTCCTGCTGGCCGCCCCGGAGGGCACACCGGGTGCGCTGCTGCCCATCGTCGAGACGGCCTCGATCGAGCTCGATCCGATCTCGATGGTGCAGAGCTTCTATCCGATGGTGGAGGCACTGGCGCGCGCGCGCGGCCGCAACCCGGATGCGCCGCCGCACCTGGCCAAGGTCACGCGCACAAACTGAGCAGCGAGGCCTTGACAATGAACGCCTTCCATCCAGGCCAACTGGTGATGGTCGACATCCCGGGAAAGGTGCTCGACCAAGCCACGGCGGACTTCCTGTCTGGCCAGCGCATTCGAGCGGTCTGCCTGTTTCGCAAGAATCTCGGCTCCGAACAGGAGGTGCGTCGACTCACTCGCGATCTGCGAGAGGTGATGGGGCCGACCGCCTTGATCGGCCTTGACCAGGAGGGCGGCTCCGTGGTGCGTGCCACCTTCCTTCCGCAGCCGCCGTCGGCGATGGCCCTGGGCGCGGCCGATGACACGGCCATGGCGATGCAGGTTGGCGCGGCGGTAGCTCGCGGTCTGGCCAGCATCGGGGTGAACTGGAACTTCGCGCCGGTGCTGGACATCAACAACAACCCCGCCAATCCGGTGATCGCCGAGCGCAGCTTCTCGGGCGATGCCGAGGCGGTCACCCGTCTTGCCGGTGCCTGGATGCGTGGCTCGCTTGCGCAGGGGGTTGCGTGTTGCGTCAAGCACTTTCCCGGTCACGGCGACACGCATGTGGACTCCCATCTCGCGCTGCCCAGTGTCGACAAGAGTCGCGCACAACTCGATGCGCTGGAGCTTCGTCCGTTTCGCGCCATGCGAGGCGAAGCGCCGGCCATGATGACGGCCCACATCGTCTACCCACAGATCGACCCACAGCACCCCGCCACTTTGTCCCGACGCGTGCTGCACGACATCTTGCGCGGGGAGTGGGGCTACGACGGCGTCGTGATCACCGATGCCTTGATGATGAAGGCGATTTTCGAGCGCTACGGCTACGCGCGCGCGGCCGTGATGGCCATCCAGGCGGGCGCCGACATGATCCTGGCCCAGGGAAGCCTGGCCGAGCAGGGTGCCTCCATCGATGCCCTGCGTGATGCCCTGTCCGCGGGCGAACTGACCCTGGCCCAGTGCCAGCAGGCGAGCGCTCGGCTGGATCGACTGGCCATGGCCTATCCGGTTCGCCACGAGGACTACGCCGGCGCACGCCGTGCGCAGGATCAGCAGCTGATGGAGCGCGCCTGGGCCGCCGGCCTGACCGCGCTGCGCGGCGCCCGACCGCCGGCCCGCAATGCGCCCGTGCGGGTCCTGGTTCAATCCCAGGTGCCTACCGACGGAGTGTGCGAGGCCGGACCGTCGGGCGCGCAGCTGGCCGAGTTGTTCCAGGGTTTTTCAGATGCCAGGATCGATTTCGTCGACGACTTGCGCAATCTGGATTGGTCCACCATTCCCGCGGACGGGCGCACCAACATCGTGGCCTCCACGCATCGCATGCGCTACGGTCAAGCCGTTCAAGACTGGCAACCCGACTTGCATCTGGTGCTGTGGAACCCGTTCCAGGCGCTTGATCTGCCAGTGCCCACCCTCGTCACCTGGGGTCACGCCGATGGTGCCTTGCAGGCCCTTCGGTCTTGGCTGGAGGGCCGGCTGTTGCCCAGTGCCCGCGCTCCAGTTGATCTGGAGCCCACCCGACGACAAGCATTCCCCGGAGGCTAACCAATGAGCGACCCCACCCGGCGCAAGCCCATCAGTTGGGTGCCCAGCCTGTACTTTGTGCAAGGCATGCAATTCTTCGTGGTCATGCTCATCGCGGGCCTCATGTTCAAGAACATGGGTGTCCCCAACGACAGGATCGCCCGTTGGACCGGCCTGCTCGGCCTGGCCTGGGCCATCAAGCCGCTCTGGAGTCCTTTTCTGGAGATGGCACGCAGCAAGAAGTTGATTGTTGTCACCATGCAGTTCACGGGCGCCATTGGCCTGGGCCTGCTGGCGCTGGCGGTTCAATTGCCGTTCTACTTCGCGGCCAGCGTCGGCGTGCTGTTCCTGATCGCCTACGCCTCGGCGACGCATGACATTGCCTGCGACGGCCTCTACATGGCGGCGCTGGACAGCCGGCAACAGGCGGCCTACGTGGGATGGCAGGGAGCCTTCTTCAACGCGTCAAAGTTCCTGACCTTGGGTGGCCTGCTGGTGCTGGCGGGCCACCTTGAGAAGGGCATGGGCGTGTTCAACGCCTGGTCGGCCATCTTTGCACTGCTGGCCCTGTTGTTGGCGGCGCTCGCCAGCTACAACGCCTGGGCCTTGCCCGGCGGTACCCATGGCGGGCGGACCGACATGACCGCGGCCAGCGTCTTCAACACGCTGCGCGAGGTGGTGCTGGACTTTCTGCGCAAGCCGGGAATCTGGCTGGCCATCGCCTTCATCGTGCTGTTCCGGTTTGCCGAGGGTCAGGTGCAGACGATTGGTCCGTTGTTCCTGCTCGAGGCCCGTGCCAACGGCGGGCTGGGGCTCACCACGGAACAGGTCGGCGGTGTCTATGGAACGGTAGGCACGGGGGCCTTTCTGGCTGGCAGCATTCTAGGGGGCTACTTCACATCCTGGCTTAGCCTCAAGCGCGCCATGCCGGTGCTGATTCTCATGATGGCGGTGCCGAACGCAACCTTCTACTACCTCAGCGTGGCCTTGCCCCAGGATATGCTGCATATCAGCGCGGCCATCGCCGTGGAGATGTTCGGCTACGGGTTTGGCTTTGTCGGCATGATCCTGTACATCATGCAGGCGGTGGCGCCGGGCAGGTACCAGACCGCGCACTACGCCCTCGGCTCCGGTGTCATGCAACTGGGCTTCATCATTTCGAAAACCATCAGCGGTGACATCCAGGTCGCCGCCGGCTATCAGCACTTCTTTCTGTGGACCATCGCCTGTGGCGCGCCGGCACTGGTACTGCTGTTTTTCGTCAAGTTCCCCAAGGCGCCTTCCCCCGCCGTGCCCGACCCAGCTGCCGCCACGGTGGCAACGTCGAGCTGAAGCTTGTCCGCTTTACATGGCCCATCCTGCGCGCCGCTTGCTGGCCCTGCTGCTCACCTGGCTTGGAACTCAGGTGCCCGCGCAAGCCAGCGGCCTGTTCTTCGATGACTTCAGCCATGCCGATCTAGCGGCCCTGAGCGCCAAGGGCTGGACCCCGCGCAGCAAGGCTGGCCACCCCGGCGTCGAAGGCGCCATCTGGAGCGCGGAGCAACTTGCTTTGCTCGATGACCCGGCCAAGCCGGGCAATCGTCTGCTGCGCCTGACTGCCAGCACCGACGGCACCGGCGCCGGAACTCGACAAGCCCAACTGTGCCATGCACGCAAGTACCTCGAAGGCACCTATGCCGCCCGCATTCGCTTCACCGCCAATCCGGTAGCCGGTGTCAAGGGCGATCCGATCGTTCAGACTTTTTACACGGTGACGCCATTGCGTTTCGACTTCGATCCCGAGTTCAGCGAGATGGACTGGGAGTACTTGCCCAACGGCGGCTGGGGCAGTGAGAAGCCGCGGCTCTACGGCATCTCGTGGCAGACGGTGCGGCTCGATCCGTGGCAGAGCTACAACCAGGCGCACGAAGAGTTCGTCACGCTTGATGGCTGGCATCTGCTCATGATGCAGGTGGCGCGCGGCCAGGTGACGCTGTTCCTCGATGGCCGACAGATTGCGCAGCATGGCGGTCGCAACTACCCGGTGTCGCCCATGTCCATCAACTTCAACCTCTGGTTCTCGCCAACCGGTCTGCTACCGAAGTCCGAGTTGCCACGCCGCTACGAACAGGATGTGGACTGGGTGTTTCACGCCCGCAATCAGGTGCTTGGCCCAGCCCAGGTCGAGGCGGAGATCGTACGCCTGCGCGCGGCCGGGCTGGCTTGGGTGGACACGGTTCCCGCGGTGGAACCGACCCTCGGCAGCCGCTGCGATTTCTGATGACATCCCCGGCGCAGCCCGGTCCGGAACCACAACGCTGCGCAGGCCAGCGTGGTGGTCTGGTTGCAGCACCAATCGTGGGTCGCGGCGCCGTGCCGTTGATACCAGTGCGACCTGAGTCAGGACCAAGAAAGACTTGACGCCGAATCGCGGTGTCGCTGTCAGATCTAGGGTTTTCGATAGCGTCTACAGGCCACAAACGGCTTGCGCTTTCGAATAATTGGTAGCATAGTGGCATTCATGTTTGGAATAGTGGTACGGTCCCTACCAAACCAACGAATTGCATTCCAAGAGTCCTCTGAAAGTCCTCCAGTTGAAGAACGCTTCAGGGTTTGTGTTGAACCGGGCTAAACGCTGCACTGCCGCCCACATTTAGAAGGAAGATATGAAGCTATATCGCACTCCCATCGCCGCTGCCGTCGCGTTGGTCATCACGAGCGTCACGGCAACCAGTCAGGCACAGACTGCCCCGGCAAGCGCGCCTGCCGCTGGCGAGAACACTCTTCAATCGGTGACAGTGACCGGTATTCGCGCATCGCGTGAGTCCTCCCTGAATGCCAAGCGCAATGCCGATTCGCTGGTTGAGGTGGTCACCGCCGAGGATGTGGGCAAGATGCCGGACAAGAACGTGGCGGACGCGATCCAGCGCGTGCCGGGTGTCAACATCGCTTCGAGCGCCGGTGGCGAGGGTGGCTTCTCCGAAAACGACCGTGTCAGCATTCGCGGCACCAGTCCCAGTCTGACCCAGACGCTGATCAACGGCCATGCCGTGTCCACGGGCGATTGGTTCGTACTGAACCTGTTCGGCACCACCGTGGGCCGCAGCGCCAGCTACTCGCTGTTGCCGTCGGAATTGGTCGGCAAGATCGTGGTGAACAAGAGCGCGACCGCCGACTTGCCCGAAGGCGGCGTGGCCGGTGCCGTCAATATCCAGACCCGTCGGCCGATGGACTTCAAGAAGGGTTTCACCGGCGAGGCGTCGCTCGGTGCCGCCTACACCAGCCTGGCCGGCAAGACCGACCCCCAGCTCAGCGGCCTGATGGCCTGGAACAACGACCAGAAAACCATGGGCGTCATGTTGCAGGTGTTCGATCAGAGGCAGCACCTGCGCCGTGATGGCAGTGAGGTGCTGGGCTACTACGCGATCGACAAGAGCAAGTTTGCCGCTGGCAGCACCACCCTCATCAACGGCACGGCTGCGCCTACGGCCAACCTCAATGGCGTGCTGGCGCCCAGCCTGATCGGCTCCGGGCTGTTCGAGCAGGAACGCCACCGCCAGGGCGGCGCGCTGGAGATTCAGTTCAAGCCTACCAAGGACGTGACGCTGGGTCTGAGCGGCTTCTACTCGCACGTCGACGACAAGAACATGAACACCAACTTCATGGCCTCGCCCAAGTGGCTGCTGCAAGAGGGTATTGCGCCGCTCAGCGCCACCGTCAGCGCCGACGGCAAGACTCTGCTGGCGGCGGTGTTCCCGGAAACCGGCAAGACCAACTCCATCATCAACGACTCCGGCATCCGCCCCGGGGCACAGCAGGAGTCCCAGTACCTGAACCTGGATGGCAAGTGGATGGTCAATGATCGCTTGACGCTGACGGGTCAGATCGGCAAGACCCGCGGTGTCGGTCAGTCGGAAGAGTTCGCCTCGGAGGTTGGCAATGTGGGCGGCGCCGGCGCCGTGCCCTTGGCGTTGAGCTACTCCATGAACGGCCTGGGCCGTGCTCCCACGGTGGGATTCACCAGTGCCGCCGGTGCTGATTTCAAGGATTACAAGAACCAGTTCTGGAACTGGAATTTCGGCGCGCGCGTGAAGGTGCCGGATGACGAAACCTACGGCACGCTGGATGGCGAGTGGACCAGTGACGGCGGCACGCTGGAGTCGATCAAGTTCGGCGCACGCTTCACCGACCACACGCGCACCAACGGCAATTGGATTTCCAGTGGCCCGAACTGGGCCAACGGCAACATCGGCACCACCCTGCCAGCCTCGAGCGGTGGCAAGTACCCGAGCAACTTCGGCTCCGCCTTCGGCGCGCCGTTCTCCGGACAGTTCCGCCTGACCTACAACGACGTGGCGAACTGGGCAACGGTGTCGACCCAAGCCAACCCAAGCAGCACGGCCACCTTCAACTACGATCCGGTGCAACGCCACGAGTGGTCGAACGACTTTGATGTGTCCGAGAAGACCAACGCCATGTATGCCATGGCCAACCTCAGTGGCGACAAGTGGCGCGCCAACGCCGGCGTGCGCGTGGTGCAGACCAAGGGCAAGTACTCCACGCTGCGTAATCCAACGTCTCAGGATCCGGCAAGTGCCATCGACAGCACTTCCCTGTTCGGTCCTTTCGTCAAGGAGTTCACGGAGCGCACCTACACGGATGTGCTGCCCAGCGCCAACCTGAGCTACAAGCTGACGCCTGACGTGGTGCTGCGCGCGGCCGCCGCCAAGACCATGGCGCGCCCGGACTACACGGCCCTGAGCTCGACGACGTCGCTCAACGATCAGCTCAACACCGGCAACTCCGGCAACCCGCTGCTCAACCCGGTGCGTTCGACCAACCTTGACTTCGCAGTCGAGTACTACTTTGCGCCGCGCTCGGTGGTGTCCTTCGGGGTCTTCTACCAGGACTTCGGCTCCTTCGTTGATTACAAGGTGACACCCAGCACCCACTTCAGCGATCTGCACAAGCAGATGGAGACCTACAACATCACCAAGCCCATCAACGTCGCGGCCAAGAACAAGGGCTTCGAGATTGGCTACCAGCAGCCGCTGTTCGGCAACTTCGGCGTGAACGCCAACTACACCTATGCCGATGGGCAGGTTGCCGGTGGCGGAGAGATGTCGGGCAATTCCAAGAACACCTACAACCTGGAAGGCTACTACGAGAATGACCGGCTCAGCGCCCGCGTGGCCTACAGCTTTCGCTCGTCCTTCTATGGCAGCTATGACCGGGGCGTGAAGATGCACATGGATGACGCCGCAACCGTCGCCGCATCCATCAACTACAAGTGGAGCGAGAACCTGACCATCAGTCTGGATGGCTTGAACCTCAACAACCCGACACTGAAGTACTACGGCGACAACAAGGAACAGCCGCGCGCCTTCTACTCGAACGGCCGCCAGTTCTATCTCAGTGCCCGCATGAAGTTCTGATTAGCAGGAGGTCATTCATCCAATCCATCGCGACAGAGGGACAGGCCTTCGACTCTACAAGGGGGTAGTCGGTCTGATAATTCGGCGGGGCGTCCAGGTGCCCCGCCATTTTTTTTTGACGCCGCCAGGCCGGAAACCAGCGCGGCAAAGGAGCAGTCGATGAGTCTCGATGCGAACCATGGGCGCGCACGGCTGCGATCGGTCGTCACCGGCGCGCTGGTCACCGCCATCATCGGAGTGATCAGCGCTTGCGCCGGCATGCCCGTCCCGTTGCAGCCGGACCTGATGTTCGGCCCCTACAAGGACCTGAGCATCGCCGCTGATGCGGACCTGCCACTTGCCAGCAGCCGGGTCAGCGGAGAATGGCTGCCGCTGGTGGGCCCGGGTGGGTCGGACATGGTCGACCGCTCCGTGGTGGTCTCGCTGGCCTTTGCTTCGGGGGAATGTGGCGAAGAGCGTTGGGGATCGCTGGACGCCGGGCGTGTTGCCCGTGCCAACGTGCCGGCGTTCGACCGCGCCGGCGTGGGCTACATCATCTCAACGGGCGGCGAGGGGGGCGTCTTCACCTGCGCCACCGATGCCGGGATGGAGCGCTTCATCGCACGCTATCAGTCTGCCCAGTTGCGGGGTATCGACTTCGACATCGAGGCCAGCCAGACCGAAGAGATGATCACCAGCCTCGTGCGGCGCGCCAAGACCGCCCAACAGAGGCATCCCCATCTGCGCTTCAGCTTCACCCTGGCCACCTTCGCCGCCAGCGACGGCAGCGGCGCCAGCCTGAATGCGACCGGAGAGCGTGTGATGCGGGCGATCAAGGCCGTTGACATGGAACGCTTCGTCATCAATCTGATGGTGATGAACTACGGTTCCGCTACGGCGGCGAACTGCGTCGTGCGCGAGGGACGTTGCGACATGTCCGCATCGGCCGCGCAGGCAGTGCGAAACCTGCACCTCCGACACCACATCCCGCTGGATCGAATCGGGCTCACGGCGATGATTGGTGTCAACGATGTCACCGACAATGTCTTCACTGTCGATGATGCCCGCTCGGTCGCCCGATATGCCAGGCAGAGTCGACTGGCGGGCCTGCACTACTGGTCGCTGGATCGCGACACGCCGTGCCCTGATGGCCAAGTCAAGGTGTCTGCCACCTGCAGCAGCCTGAACCAGGTCCCGCCGACGGCGTTCTTCCAGGCCTTCAGGCAGGGTCTGTGAGCTCACCCTGCCAGTAGCGCCGCGTTGCCCCCGGCCGCGGTGGTGTTGACGGTCACCGTCTGCTCGGCGCAGAAGCGATACAGGTAGTGCGGTCCGCCGGCCTTGGGGCCGGTGCCGGAGAGGCCTTCGCCGCCGAAGGGCTGAACCCCCACCACGGCGCCGATCTGGTTGCGGTTGATGTAGACGTTACCCACGTGGGCGCGGTGCGCCATGGCCTGCGCGCGGCTGTCGATGCGGGTCTGGATCCCGATCGTCAGGCCATAGCCCAGCGCGTTGATCTGGTCGATCACGTCCATCGGGTCGCCGCTCCAGCGCACGATGTGCAACACCGGGCCAAAGATCTCCTGCGTCATGTCGGCGATGCGCGCCACTTCGAAGGCCTGCGGCGCAATCAGATTGGCGACACTGCCCTTTGGCGAAGGCGCGCCGGGTGCCAGTGTCACCAGCGGCTTGGCTTGCGCGCGCAGGCGCGCGAGGTGGGCCTGGATGCCATCGAAGGCCTCGCGGTCTATCACCGGCCCG
>Ga0208262_1000321_pt1 | contig 17783 bp, 20 predicted proteins | sample LakWasMet15_LOW5_2_FD_183863 | JGI IMG/M metagenome (GOLD analysis project Ga0208262, IMG submission 183863) | Freshwater sediment methanotrophic microbial communities from Lake Washington under simulated oxygen tension - Sediment Metagenome... | ecosystem: Environmental > Aquatic > Freshwater >... | reverse complement strand
CGTCGAGACCATGAAGCTGGGACAACAGGCCGAGACCCCCGCTCAGTGGGCCGTCTTCAGCAAGAAATACCGCTCGGAAATGGCCGGCCCCGAGGCCAGTCACACGCTCGAATTGCTCGCCGCCTTGTCGCACACGAGCAACTTTTCGGTGGGTTGCTATTGCGAGGACGAGGCACACTGCCATCGCTCGGTGTTGCGAGCGCTGCTGGCCGACAAAGGTGCCAAGGTCGCCTAGGGCCAGGTGACTGCGCCGCATGCCGACTGGCGAAGGGCGGACCCAATCGGCGCCGTGTGATCACGGCTGCGTGATGAACAGGTAGACCGCCAGTACGAAACCCAACAACCCTACGCTGGCCGACAGCGCAACCGCAAAGGTCTTGGAGTAGGCGCGCGGCAGGTCCTGCTGCGGCAGGGTTGCCGCAAACCGATGGTGCTGGACGGCAGCGACCAGGATGGCCAATGCGCCGATGATCACGAACGCCAGCCCCAGTGTCGCCGACAGCGCCGACCGCGGATGGGGCATGGACGCCTGTGACTGCAGCGCCAGCAACTGGACGAACAGGCCGAAGCGCGACACCACGAAACCCAGCGCCATGATGGTCAGGCCGGTGCGCAGCCACGCGAGCAGCGTGCGCTCAGCCGCGAAGAAGACGCGCGGATCGGATTCGGCGATGGGCATGGCTCACTCAGGTGGACATCTCGGTCAGGATGTTCCTGAGCCAGCTCGACGCATACACGGCTTCCACCTCGGACAGATCGGGCGAGACGCCGCCCGAGTTGGGCACGGCGATGATCTTGCCCTCCTTCACCGCATAGACCCCCGCCACGCTGACCGCCTCCTTGGCTGACAGGTAGCTGTAGCAGGTGTTGATGCCCGACATCTCGGTGGTCTCCTTGCCGTTCATCAGCGCCACGATGTTGGTGGCGCAGACTTTGGCTTCCGAATTGGCCGAGTAGCCCGACTTGGGCATGGCGCCCGCCACGCAGGCGTCGCCAATCACGTGGATGGATTTCTGGATGGTCGATTCAAACGTGGTGCCGTCGATCGGGCACCAGGACTTGTCCGGACCGATCAAGCCCGCCGTGCGTGCGATGTTGCCCGCGCGTTGCGGCGGAATCACGTTGACCACATCGCCCTTGACCTCTTCCATGCCTTCGATGAAGACCGAGCGATTCTTGGCGTTGACGGCGGTTACCTTCTGTGCGCCACGGTACTGGATCATGCCGTCGTAGTGCTTCTTCCAGCCCTTGCGGAACAGCCCGGCCTTGGACACGATATCGGGGTTGGCATCGAGCATGATCAGCTTGGACTTGGGTTTGTGCTGCTTGAGGTACATGGCAATCATGCTGGCGCGCTCGTACGGGCCGGGCGGGCAGCGAAAGGGCGCCAGTGGCACCGTGATCACCACCGTGCCGCCATCGGGCATTTCCACCAGTTGCTTGCGCAGCAACATGGTTTGCGCGCCGGCTTTCCAGGCGTGCGGCATCACCAGCGGGGTGCTGGCCAGGTCGTAGCCTTCGAGCTCTTCGGCGCGGAAGTCAACGCCCGGAGACAACACCAACCGGTCGTAGTCGATGGTGCCGGAGGACACCGTCACGGTCTTCTTGGCGGCGTCCACGGCGGTGACGGTGTCATGCACCATCGTGATGCCGTGGTTGGCCGCCAGTTTCTCGTAGCCGATGGTCAGCGTGCTCAGGTCGGGCAGCAGACCACCGATGTAGAGGTTGCTGAACGGGCAGGATACAAACTGTCTGTTCGGCTCGATCAGCACCACTTCAATGGTTTTGTCGAGCATGCGGATGTACTTGGCGGCAATGGTGCCGCCGTAGCCGCCGCCCACCACCACCACGCGGCGACCCTTGCCTTTGGCCAGTGTCTGGGCGGTGGCGCCCGCGCTGCTGGCGCTGCCGTAGCCAGCAGGCTGCGTGCCACAGGCCGCCAGCGAGGCGCCCACACCGCCGACGCCCATCAGGCGGAGGAAACTTCTGCGATCTGTTGTCATGTCGTCTCCTTCTCTATTTCACACTGGCGTAGAAATGCAGCAATGCCTCGAGGTCGTCCACCGACAGGGGTTTGACCTTCTCCGCCATTTTTTCCGGCATCTTGCGCTTGTCCGACAGGTACAGCGCCATTTGCATCTGCATATAGGGCAACCACTGGCTGGCCATGGCCGGGGTGTCGTCCTTGCCTTCCCTGCCGTCTTCGAGGTGGCAGCGCGAGCAGTTGGCTTCTTGCAGGGCGGCGCCCTTGGCCACGCGGGCGGCGTCCAGCGTCTGCTGGGTGGGGTGCAGCTTCTGTTTGGAGAAGAAATCACCCATGGTGTCGAAATCGGCATCGCTGTAGCCCTTGGCCAGGCGTCCCATGATGCTGGACGGCCGCTCGCCGCTCTTGAACTTCTTCATCGCCACCACGATGGCCTCTTTGGACTGGCCGGCCAGACTCGGCATGGCCGGCCCGGCGCTGCCGCCGCCGGTGCCGTGGCAGCCGGCGCAGGCGTTGGCGAGCATGGCTGCATTGGGTGGCGCCGCGTTGGCAACTGCCGACATCATCCAGGCGCCCGCGAGGAGCATGCCTGCCCCGAGCCGCCTGCTCAAGCTCTTCTGTTTCATTGCTGTCTCCTTGTGGTTTGTGGTTAAGACTGACCCTGGCTCTGCTGACCGCATGTACGCTACTGCTTCACGACGTTGATGTAGTTCTTTACCTCCGGCATGGCCTTGTCCAGGCCAAACTGGTAGCCCAGCGACACGTAGTGGAAGCGCGCGTTGCTGTAGTCCTCGTGGATGGCAAAGCCGAAGTTGTAAGCCTTGCCCGCCACGATCGCGTGGTCACCCTTGCCGCCGCCCGCGAGGCTGCGCTCAAAAGTCACCACCCATTTGTTGCCGTCTTTCTTGCCGTCGGCTTTCTGCAAGCCCTTGCCGCCTTCCATCTCGCGGCTGGTGGCGACAAAGCCGTCCATGGCCTTCTCGCCCTTGCCACTGCGGTACTGGATGAGGTCCATGAACTTGCCGGTGGCGAGGTCGGCGTCCTTGATGTACTTGGTCTTCTTGTCGTCCTTGGGCGTCTTCATGCTGCGCAAATCCTGATGACAGGTGGCCCAGCAGCCGTTCTGGTTGGAGCCGTCCACGGTGCCACCGCCATCGAACATCATGGTCAGCTTGACTTCATTCTTGGGGTCGAGCTTGTCGGCGCCGCCTTGCGGGGATGTCCATTCGAAACGGAAGTAGATCTTGTCGGCGTCATAGGCGGTCTGCATCATCACTGGCAGCGAACCGACTTTGCCTTTGGGCGGGGTCGGCTCCAGCACCGACTTGGAGCTGCCCACCGGCACCCCCTTGACGATCTTGTCGCCAATCTCATTGGCATCGCCTTCGTGGCACTTGGCGCAACTGCGCTTCTTGTCCACGATGTCGGGCACCGCCGAATGGTCGGGCTTGTTCATCACCCACTCCAGCGACGCCTGACCGGGGTAGAACAGGGTTACCTTGCGCGGCGCCACCTTGCTCCAGTCGGGGGCGGCCCAGGCGCTGCCAGCGAGCGCCACCAACATTGCTACTGCCAACTTCTTCATCGCTTGTCCTTCTAGTCAGTTGGGGTCAGAGCACGTTTGCCACGCAAAGTGGTCTGTCCCGCAAGGTTTCAAGGTTTCTTTGCCGCTTCTTCCTGCGCCAGCAACTGGTGCACCGACTTGTGGGCGATGCCCTGGTGGCACTCGATGCAGGTCTTGCCGTCCTCGATGGCGCCTTCGTGCTTCACCACCGAGCGGTCCTTTTGCTTGGCCTGGTCCATGGTCTCGAACTTGTGGCAGTTGCGGCACTCCTGGGAGTCGGCCGCTTTCATGCGGGCCCACACACGCTTGGCCATGGTCAGCCGGTGCGCTTCAAACTTCTCGGGTGTGTCCACGATGCCGGTGATCTTGCCCAGCACATCGCGCGCGGCCATGATCTTGGCCTCGAACTTGCGGCCGTAGTCGCCGGGGCTCTTGCTGCTGGCGACGTGGCAGTCGGCGCACGACACCGTGGTACCGGTGCGGTTCTTGTAGTGAACAGTCTTCTTGAGTTCCTCGGCGGGAATCGACATCTCGTGGCACGAGATGCAGAACTCGGTGCGGTTGGTCCACTCCATGCCGGTGTTCAGGCCACCCCATATCAGCACGCCCACCACGGTACCCAGGACCAGCATGCTGGCCATGGACCACTTGGGCGGCCTGCGCAGCCAGGCGACAAGACCACCCCCGGCTGCAGCCTTGGGTGCGTCGGCATGAGGCGGGTGATCGTTGCGCATGCTTTGGTCCATCGAGTCCGGGGTTGTTGGTGTGCTGCGCTGCCTCAGTCTAGGCGCGCCAGATCTGGTACTTCATCGTGGCCACCGCCCCACCCGTCAGGCCCAACACGGCCACCACGGATCCCAGCGCCAGGGTGGACAGGCCCGACATGCCTTGCCCAATGGTGCAGCCCAGGGCGGTCACGCCGCCAAAGCCCATCAGCACGGCGCCGATCAGGTGGGTGCGCAGATCGTCCACGCTGGCGAAGCCTTCCCAGCGAAACTGGCGCGTGCCCAGGGCGTAGGCGAGTGAACCCAGAAACATGCCAAGCAACGTGGCTATGCCAAAGCTGGCGTGCAGTGACTTGTCCGTCCACAACATGAGCAGCTCCAGGCTGAAGGCCGCCGGGGCGACCAGACTGAGGGACTCCAGCGTGCGGGTGTTGGTGGCAAAGTAGACCGTCTCCAGCGTTTCGGGGTTCTCGCCGTAACCCAGGTGGCCGGTCAGGTACCAGCCCGCCACGATCACCAGTCCGAGCGCCAGCCCACCGAACTGGTGTGAACGGTTGGACCGAAAGCGCTTGTCCTTGAAGATGAAGGCCAGCAGGCCCAGGCTGAGGGCCAGCACCGTCAGCAGCAGCGCGGTGGGTTGCGCCAAGCCGCTCAGCCTGGCCACCGCTTGGCCCAGGCCCGTGGCACCGACATCGACGGTGATCGGGTCGAGCATGCTGGCACGCCACTGGCCGAACAGGCCCTTGAGCGTCATGTAGGCCGAGACCGCCAGAAACACCAGTACCACCAGCGAGCGCAGGCTGCCGCCACCCAGGCGCACCAGGTTCTTGGCGGTGCAGCCTGAGGCCATGGTCATGCCCACGCCAAACAGGCCACCACCGAGCAGCAGCGACAGCCAGGGCATGGCCGTGCGGTGGTAGATGGTCTTGCCCAGGTCAATTTGACCGGTGTAATGCAGCAGGTTGGCGCCGATGATGGCCACCACCACCGCCAGCAGCCACATGCGGATGCGGCCCCAGTGACCCATGTTGACCACATCCGAGATGGCGCCCATGGTGCAAAAGTTGGTCCTGTTGGCGACCGCGCCAAAGACGAAGCCCAAGCCAAGACCGCCCCCTACGACGAGCGTGGCCGGATTGAGCGCGGCGTCCAAGGCCGGCCTCAGATGAACAAGCAGACGTCGGACTCGCCGGCAAACTTCATGAAGGTTGCCGCGCCACCGTATTCGATCTTGTCAATGAACTCGCTGGTCTGAAACTCGAACAGATCGACGGTCATCTGGCAGGCGACGAACTTGACGTCGGTCTCCAGGCAAATGTCCCGCAACTCCGCAAGCGATGCCACGCCCTTGGACTTCATCTTGGCTTTCATCATCATGGTGGCCATCGACTCCATGCCCGGCAGCATCTGCACCATCACCGGCATCGGCACCGGCATGGGCATGGCGGGGTTGGCCAACGGGCTGATCTTGATGTCGTCCAGGCTCTTGCGCAGTAGCTGCAGGCCATAGAAAGTGAAGAATATCTGCACCTCCCAACCCAGCGCCGCGGCGGTGGAAGCCAGGATGAAGGGCGGGTAGGCCATGTCCAGCGTGCCCTTGGTGGCAATCAACGCCATTTTCTTTGCGGCCATGTGTGGTGCTCCAGGAGTGGGTGGGGTGGGCGCAGCGGGCGATCAGGCCTTCTTGAGGTAGAAGATGAACTTGCTGTTCTCGCTGCCCTGCTCCAGCAGCGCATTGCCGGTCTGTTCGGCAAAGGCGGCCATGTCGCAGACCGAACCCGGATCGGTGGCGATGACACGCAGTACCTGACCACTGGCCATGTCGGCCAGCGCTTTCTTGGTTTTCACGATGGGCAAGGGGCAGGCCAGGCCCGATGCGTCAAATTCCTTGCTGAATTCCATGTCTCGACTCCGGTGGTGGATGGATGGCGGCGACACCCGCTGTGTGTGCCGCTGAGTGGGCTCATTCTTGAGTAAGCCTGTCGGGGCGTCTATTACCGAGAAGGGTAATACCTTGTAGCCCAAATGGGTAAGGAGCCCCGCGCACTTCGGGTTTGCCCCTGTGTGAGGGGCTTGACAGGCGTATAGTTTCCCAATTCCCATGATCGGCCTCGTGCCGCGCCCGACCAGACGACCCGCATGCTGACCCTGACCCACAAGCCCGCTGCCATGCCCACTTCCAAGGCTGTCGCCAAGGCCGCCTCCAAGCCCGTCACCGAGACGGACCAAGTGTTTGAACTGGCCGCGGAACTGTTCCGGGTGATGTCCGCGCCGATGCGGCTGCGGATCATCAGCAGCCTGTGCCGTGCCGAGAAGAATGTCGGCGAGCTGCTCGGCGAGATCAATACCACCCAACCCAATATGTCGCAACACCTCAATACCTTGTTCCGGGCCGGCGTGCTGGGCAAGCGCCGCGAGGGGGTGCAGATCTATTACCGCATAGTCGACGAGCGCGTGGCCAACCTGTGCCGCGCCGTGTGCACGCAAATCGCCCTTGAAGGCGAGTAATCACTATCGGGCGCCTGAACCGATGAAGACCTGGACCGGCCGAACTGCCTGGCTGCGGCTGTGCACAGTGGTCTGCGTGCTGGTCCTGTCCGGTGCGCCTGGGCTGGCGCGCGCCCAGGCGCTCCCGGAGATGGCGGCACGCCAGGTGTCTCCATCGGCCTGGTACGTGCAGGGGCTGTCGGGGCTCGGTTCATCCACCAATCAGAATTTCATTTCGAATGCCGGCTTTGTGCTGACCCCCGCCGGGGTGGTGGTGATCGACGCGCTGGGTTCGCCCGCCCTGGCGACGCGGCTGCTGGCCGAAATCCGCAAAGTGACGGCGCTGCCTGTGACCCACGTCATCGTCACCCACTACCACGCTGACCATATCTATGGCCTGCAGGTGTTCCAGGCGCTCGGCGCCCGCGTGGTGGCGCATCGCGCCGCCTTGGCCTACTTGAACTCGGACGCCGCCCGCCAACGCCTGGCGGTGTCGCGCCAGGACCTGGCGCCCTGGGTGGACGACCAGACCCGCGTGGTGCAGCCCGACTTGTGGCTGGACGGCCCGCATGAGCTGTTGCTGGGGGGCACGCGCATTCAGATCAAGCCACTTGGGCCAGCCCACACGCCGGAGGATCTGGCGGTGTACTTGCCCGAGGACAAGGTGCTGTACACCGGCGATCTGGTCTTCCGGGGCCGCCTGCCTTTTGTCGGGCAGGCCGACAGCCGCCGCTGGATCGCGGCGCTGGACGAACTGCTGGCCTTTGGCCCGACCGTCATGGTGCCGGGGCATGGCGCCCTGTCCACCACGGCGCGCCAGGACATGCTGCTGACCCGTGACTACCTGTTGTACCTGCGTTCGGTGATGGCCCAGGCGGCCAAGAATCTGGAGCCATTCGAGCAGGCCTACGACGCGGCCGACTGGAGTCGTTTTGAGCCCGTCCCGATGTTTCGCATCGTCAACCGCATGAACGCCTACAACACCTATTTGCTGCTGGAGCGCGAGGGCCCTTGATGATGAACACATCCCTCTCCCGTCGAGTTGCCCTGGGCCGGGTCCTTGGCACTTGCACGGCCTGCCTGGCCCCGGCCGCCTGGGGGCTCGAGGCCACGCTGCCCTACGCCGGGTCCCTGGCGGATGAACTGGCGCTGGCACTGCGCGCCGGCAGTCCCCTGGTTGTGATGGTCAGCCTGGAGGGCTGTGCGGTCTGCAAAGTGGCCAGAACGCACTACCTTGCGCCCTTGCGGGCGGAGCAGTCGCTGGTGATGGTGCAGCTTGACATGCGCAGTGAGCGGCGGGTGCGCGACTTCATGGGAGCCGAGCTGACGCATGAGCAACTGATTGGGCGCTGGGGCGTCAAGGTGGCGCCCACCGTGCTGTTCTTTGGTCGTGGCGGCGCCGAGGTGGCCGAACGCATGCAGGGTGGCTACAACCCGGACTACTATGGCGCGATCCTGGAGGACCGGTTGCGCGCGGCGCGTGTGGCCCTGACTACCGCTAAGGATAAGCCGGGATAGCCCACATGGGTGATGTGGTTGCGGCGGCAATGGTTGATACTGGGTTTGTCGCAGTCTGCATGTTGCCGGGGCCGACATTCCTTGAGGAGACCTATCTGATGCAAAGCCGTCGCGAGACACTCAAACAAAGCGTGGTCGTGGCCGGCCTGCTGGCGGGCACCGGGCTGTTCCCGCGCCATGCGCTTGCTTTCAATGCGCCGGCGTTCGAAGCCAAGAACCTGGCGGATGCGTATAAGGGCTTGGGGCTCACCGCGCCGCAGGCCAGCAAGGACGTGACCCTCACCGCGCCCGACATTGCCGAGAACGGCGCCGTGGTCCCCTTCGCCGCCGCCACCACGCTGGCTGGCGTCAAGCAAATCCTGTTTCTGGTGGAGAAGAACCCCACCGTGCTGATTGCCGCATTCAAGCTGACCGACAGTGCGGAGGCCAATGTCTCCACGCGCGCCAAGATGGCACAGACCTCGGATGTTTACGCCGTGGTGGTGCTCAATGACGGCAAGGTCCTGTTTGCCAAAAAAGAGGTCAAGGTCACGCTGGGTGGTTGTGGCGGCTGACGGCCGCTTTCTTCACTGTTGGCTCAATCCACCATCCATCAATCAGTTGAGGACAGAGCTGAAGGTCTGTCCCGCAAAGTATCAGGAGGTTCCCCATGGCAGATCCGATGCGTATTCGCGCTCAAGTAGCGGGTGGCAACGCCACCGTTCGCGTGCTGATGGCCCACGAGATGGAGACCGGCCTGCGCAAGGACGCGGCGGGCAAGACCATTCCCGCCTGGCACATCTCCGAGGTCACGGCCACGCACAACGGCAAGACCGTGATGACCGCCGAGTGGGGCACCGGCGTGGCCAAGAACCCGTTCATGCAGTTCACCATCAAGGGCGCCAAAGCGGGCGACAAGGTCGGCATCATGTGGAAGGACAATCGCGGCGACTCCCGCAGCGACGAGGCCACCGTGTCCTGACGGGCGGGCCGGTTTCTTTTTTTTTGGCGTTGGCCGGCGCTGACGCCTGGTGAGTGGTCCCCAAAAAACCATACGGAGACAAGACCATGCAACGCAACGCACTCATCTTCACCGGCTTGCTGGCGAGTTTGGTCGGTGTCACGGCTTGGGCCCAGAAGTCAGCCACCGACGGCATAGCGGAGTACCGCGCGATGCTGGCCGACGGCAACCCGGCGGAGTTGTTCGAGGCCAAGGGTGAAGACCTCTGGAAGCAAAAGCGCGGACCCAACAAGGCGTCGCTGGAGCGCTGCGACCTGGGCAAGGGCCCAGGGGTGGTCAAGGGCGCTTTTGTCGAGCTGCCGCGCTACTTTGCCGACACGAAGAAGGTGCAAGACCTGGAGGCGCGCCTGCTGAGCTGCATGGAAACCCTGCAGGGATTCAACGCGGCGGAGATTGCCAAGACGCCGTTTGGGCGTGGCGAGCAAGCCAGCATCACGGCCCTGGCGACCTGGGTGGCGGGTGAGTCGCGCGGCCTGAAGTTCAACTTGCCGCAAGACCACGTGGCCGAGAAGACCATGTATGAAGTGGGCAAGCGCCTGTTCTTCGCGCGCGGTGGCCCGCACGACTTTGCCTGCGCCTCCTGCCACGGCGAAGAGGGTAAACGCATACGCCTGCAGGATCTGCCCAAGCTGACCACCAACCCCGGCGCCGGCAACGGTTTTGGTGCCTGGCCGGCTTACCGGGTCTCCAACGGGCAGATGTGGGGCATGCAGTTGCGGCTGAACGACTGCTACCGCCAGCAGCGCTTCCCGTACCCGCTGTTTGCCAGCGACGCGACCGTGGCCCTGGGGGTGTACCTGGGCGTCAACGGCAAGGGCGGCGAATCCATAGCACCAGCACTCAAGCGTTAAGAGATGAGCATTATGAAGACAATCACGCAGTATCTGATGCCGGTGGCGGTGACACTCCTGGCCGGTTGTGCGGTGCTGCCTTCGGGCCCCGAACTGGACAAACTGACGGCCGACATCCTGCGCGCCTCGTTTCGCGATGAGGGTGCGGTGAAGGTGGACCGGCTGGTGCAGGACGATGTCAACCGCGAATGCAGCGCGGCGGACGTGGCGGGCAAGCCGATTGATCCCACACTGGCCAAGGCGCTTGAGGCCGCCAACCTCAAGACCGTCAAGTGGCCGTCTGACGGCAAGTACCTGGGCGACTGGAAGGAAGGCGAAAAGATTGCCCAGAGCGGCCGTGGCCTGACCTGGACCGACGAGCCCGGTCAGGCGATTGGCGGCAACTGCTACAACTGCCACCAGATCGACCCCAAGGAGATATCCCACGGCACGATTGGCCCCAGCCTGCACCACTACGGCAAGTTGCGCGGCGTGACCGACCCGAGCAGTCCATCGGCTCAGGCGACTGTGATCTACACCTGGGGCAAGATCTGGAACGCCAAGGCCTACAACGCCTGCTCCAGCATGCCCCGCGCCGGGCACATGGGCATCCTGAACGAATCGCAGATCCGCCATGTGATGGCGCTGCTACTGGACCCCAAATCGCCGGTGAACCAATAGTCCGGGAGACAGGTCGATGAACCTGAGCACACGCGAGTTCCTGCAGGTGCTCGGCGCCGGCACCATGGCCGGCATGGGGCTGGGCGTCTTCGCCCAGGCCGAGGCGGGCCCGGCCAGCGAAGGACTGTACGACATCCCCAAGTTTGGCAAGGTGTCCTTCCTGCACATGACGGATTGCCATGCGCAGCTCAAACCGATCCACTTTCGCGAGCCCAACGTCAACCTCGGCTTTGGCAGCATGCGGGGCCAGTTGCCGCACCTGGTGGGCGAGCACTTGCTCAAGGTGGCCAAGGTGCGCCCTGGCACCGCGCAGGCACACGCCCTGACCCACCTCGACTTTGAGCAGGCCGCGCGGCGCTACGGCAAGGTGGGTGGTTTTGCGCACCTGGCCACGCTGGTCAAGCGCCTGAAGGTCAGCCGCCCCGGCGCGCTGTTGCTGGACGGCGGGGACACCTGGCAGGGCTCGGGCACCGCCCTGTGGACCCAGGGGCAGGACATGGTGGAGGCGGCCAAGCTGCTGGGCGTGGACCTGATGACCGGGCACTGGGAGTTCACCCTTGGCATGGAACGCGTCAAGCAGATCGTTGACCAGGACTTTGCCGGACAGATCGAGTTCATCGCGCAGAACGTCAAGACCAACGACTTTGGCGACCCGGTGTTCAAGCCCTATGTGCTGCGCGAGATCAACGCTGTGCCTTGCGCCATCATCGGCCAGGCCTTTCCCTACACGCCGATTGCCAACCCGCGCTACCTGATGGCCGACTGGGGCTTTGGCATCCAGGAAGAGGCGATGCAGAAGACGGTGGATGAGGCACGCGCCAAGGGCGCCCAGGTGGTGGTACTGCTGTCGCACAACGGCATGGACGTGGACCTGAAGATGGCCAGCCGCGTGACCGGCATCGACGCCATCCTGGGCGGCCACACCCATGACGGCATGCCGGTGGCCAGCATCATCAGCAACCCCGGCGGCAAGACCCTGGTCACCAACGCCGGCTCCAACGGCAAGTTCCTCGGTGTGCTGGACCTGGACATCACGAGTGGCCGGGTGGCGGACTTTCGCTACAAGCTGCTGCCGGTATTTGCCAACATGTTGCCGGCCGACCCGGCGATGGAGGCGCTGATCAAGCGCGTGCGCGCGCCCTATGAAGCCAAGCTGAGCGAGAAGCTGGCCATCAACGATGGGCTGCTGTACCGGCGCGGCAACTTCAATGGCACCGGCGACCAGTTGCTGCTGGACGCGCTGATGGCGGTGCAGGGCGCCGAGATCGCCTTCTCGCCCGGTTTTCGCTGGGGCACCACGCTGCTGCCGGGTCAGGCCATCACGCGCGAGTGGCTGATGGACATGACCGCCATCACCTACCCCTACACCACCGTCACGGCCATGACCGGCCAGACCATCAAGACCATCCTGGAAGACGTGGCCGACAATTTGTTCAACCCCGACCCCTACTACCAGCAAGGCGGTGACATGGTGCGCGTGGGCGGGCTGCAGTACCGCTGCACGCCTACTGCCAGCATGGGCCAGCGCATCGACGAGCTGCGCCTGCACGGCCAGCCATTGCAGGCCGATCGCAGCTACAAGGTGGCCGGCTGGGCGCCGGTGTCGGAAGAAGCCAAACAAGCCGCCACGCCACCCATCTGGGACCTGGTCGAGCCCTGGCTCAAGGCCCGGGGCACGGTGTCAGCGCGCCAGCTCAATCTGCCGGCACTTGTGGGCGTGCAAGACAACCCTGGTTTGCTTGCCTGATGCGGCTGGTGGCCTGATTTCAGGATGCAGGGCGCATGGATGGTGAGTTTTGATCAGGGCATCACCTCCACGTACTCATACACCTCGCAGTCCATGATCTGCTTGCGCACCGGCAGCGTGGCCGCCTCGAACCAGACTTGCGGGTTGCGCTTGTCGATCTCCTGGCCCATGAAGCGGATCAGCTCGCAGATGGGTTCAACCACGTTGGCGCGGTAGCGCAGGTCGTTCTTCACGTAGCCCAGGTACATGTTCTTCATGCAGTTGCCGCGGCACCAGGCGTAGGCCTCGCAGCTGTGGCAGGGCATTGCAGGGTCCTGCTGCAGCGGGCTCTTCTTGAGCCAGTTGGTCTTGACGTCGCCCATCTTCATGGCGGGGGCGTACATCATGTCCGGGCAGGGATAGATCTCGCCGTTGGGCATGACGTTGAGCAAATGGGTGGACACGCGACACTGCGTGGCACCGGCGTACAGCTCCTGCGCCCGGGTGGGGAACAGCTTGTTGCGCACCATGCCCATCAAGGGGATGAGCGGATACAGCACATCGGTGCGCGAGAAGAACTTGTCGATGAGCTGCACCAGCACCGCCTTGCGCTTGGCCACCGAGTCGCCGGCGTACATCTCGTCGGCCACAAACTGCCAGTACAGGTAGTCAAACGGCGTGTCCTCGCCCACCAGTTGGTCCAGCTCCTCGAAGCAGGTGTCCGGGTTGCCCCAGGTGACGCGTGCGGTGACGCTGCCGCCAATGTGCTCACGAACCTCCTTCAGGTTCTTCACCACCTGGCGGTAGATGCCTTTACCGCGGTAGCCGTCGGTGGTGGCTTCGCCGCCGTCGATGGACGCCAGCACGTTGGACAGGCGGTTCAGCGCCCACTCGGGCAGGTTGTCGATCAGCGTGGCATTGGTCTGCAGCTGGAAGCGAAACAGCGGAAAGCGCTGCATCACCTCCAGCATGAGCTTCTTGTTCAGCGTGGGCTCGCCGCCGTAAAAAGTGACGTAGACCTCTTTGCCCTGCAGGTGCTTGTCGACAAAGGCGCTGAGCTGCTCGATGTCGTATTCCACGTGGACCTGCGAGCCCAGCACCTCGCCGACGCCCAATGAGCAGTAGCTGCACTTGAGGTTGCACTTGAGGGTGGTGAGCAATTGCAGCTCAACGCGAGCGCCGACGATGGGATCAGCGTCGGATTGCGGAGCGGCCGTCTTCGCTGTGGCGGGAAAGAACTGAATCGGGGTCTCGGTATGCATGGTGTCTGAGTGCGCGCTGCAGGAGGGGCGCCGATCATAAGCGCTGTCTTTCGCAAAAAACGCTGCGATCGGCGTCGGCTCGCACCTCTGGCGGGGAAAATTGCGCATTGTTTGACCCAATCGAGGTTGGATCTGGTTAGGCGCTGGGCGTGGCGCAACGGTCACGCTGCCGGCTGGCGTCGATGCGACGGCAAACCGAGGGTGTCGGTTTGTCTTACATGTTGCGGGGCCACATCAGGGCGTCCGCGCGAATCGCCCGGTTTCATGCGCTTGGAGCACCTTGTGCATGCAAGTTGCTTCTAGAATCGCGAAACCAATGCATTTGCGCAATCCTCCGAGAAAAGACCTATGAATACATCGTGGACCCCCCTCATCAAGGCCGCCTTGCCAGGCATTGCGGCCAGCGTTCTGCTGGCGCTCGGCGCGCCCGCCCAGGCCAGCCTGATCACGCTTTCGACCGGGTTCTCAGCCGCTGGCCCCTTGGGTAGCGCCGCTGCCTACAAGTCCACGGTGGAAGCGGCGGTGGCCAGCCCGACAACAGGCTACGGTTCCATGACCCTGAGTTCGTTTGACAACATCAGCAATCACGGACTGTTTGGCAGCAATTCGAATGTAGCGTTTGACTTCACGGTCAGTTTCAATGTCGACGCGGTCGATGCGGGGCTTTGGGAGTTCCGTGCCGGCGTCGACTTCGGACGCGGCGGCGCGATGTTTCTCGACGGTGTCGCGCTGGGCTTCAAGAGCAACGACATGTGGTGGAACGGTTCCTACAGCAATCCCAGTCAGTATTTCGACTATTCCGCCGTGCTGGGTGCCGGCAATCACGTGTTGAGCATCTACGGCCTCGAAGGCTGTTGCGACGGCAACCAGCAGGCGCAGTTCCGCAACACCGGCGCCTTCACCACCTTCAGCGCCACCGACGGCAACAATCCCATCCCCGAGCCCGCCACCCTGGGCTTGCTGGGTCTGGGCCTGCTGGGTTTGGCCGGCTCGCGCCGCAAGGCTTGAATCGAGCGGCCTGGAAGGCGTCGCAGCGACCTGGCGACGGCTTCAGCTTGATCGAACTGATGGTGGTGGTGGCCATCATCGCCATCCTGGCGCTGGTGGCCATGCCCAGCTACCAGGGCAAGCTGGTGCGCGATCAGATCATCGAGGGAAGCAGCCTGGCGAGCTTGGCCAAGGCGCCGATCTCCGGCTACTGGTCTGCCTCGAAGACGCTACCCCCGGACAACGCCAGCCTGGGCCTGCCCGTTGCCGACAAGATCGTCAGCAATCTGGTGCGCGCGGTGACGGTTCAGGATGGGGCGATTCACGTCACCTTTGGAAACCGCGCCAACGGCGTGCTGCGCGACAAGACCCTGACTCTGCGCCCGGCGGTGGTTGATGACGCCCCGATCGTGCCGGTGGCCTGGGTGTGTGCCTTCGCCAAGGGGCCGGACAAGATGACGGTGCGCGGCGAGAACAAGACCGACATTCCGAGGGAGTACCTGCCGGTCAACTGCCGCTAGGCAGCCGCTCAGCCACAGCGGCTGCGGTAGTTGTCTTCGAAGCGCCGCAGGTCGGCCTTCTCCCCTTCGGTCAGATCGGTGCGCGCCCGCTTGGCGAAGAGAATGCGTTTCGATTCTCCGCATTGCTGCTCGCGAATGGCGGCGCGTTCCTTGTCGAGCTTCTCGGCCTGCCTGGCGTCATTCATCTGCTTCGACTTGTCGTTGCGATCCAGTGACACCTGGGCGTTGGCTTGCCGTTCGCTCTCCGAGCATTCGTCGTTGTACTCCTTGCGCATCTGGTTGATGACGTCGTGCTTCAGGCCGCGCGCGGGTGCGGTGCGTATCGCATCATTGAGCGACGCGCAGCGCGGGCTGAGGTACTTCAAGGCGGCGGGCGCCTGATCGATCTTGGGCACGGGTGCCTCATAGCTCGAACTGGTCACCGGACCGTAATAGACCATGCCGCTGGTCGGGCAGGGCTGGGATGACGCGTAGCTGCGGCCGTTGCTGGTGCAGGTGTAGCGTTGCACCACCTCGCGGCCGTTACAGGGCTGGGTGGACTGGTAGGTGTTGCCGTTGCTGTCCGCACAGGTGTAGCGGGATTGGGCCATGGCGCCTGCACAGGTCAGGATCAATGAGCTTGTCAGCGCGACGAAATAGGCAGTTCTCACGGTTTCCTCTCACCTTCTTGTTGTTCAGTTGTGAAATCGTAGCATCGCAACTGGTCCCCTCGACAGGAATCGAACCTGTATCTAGCGCTTAGGAGGCACTCGTTCTATCCATTGAACTACGAGGAGGAGCGCGCATTGTAGGGCCAGGCGTGTCGCGACTTTGCTGACCGACGCAGGGTCAGTCGTAGGGCACCGTGAAAATCAGGTCGATGGCGCTTTGTTCACCGGTCTGCGCGCGCACCGTGATGCGGCGCGACAGGTCGTAGAAGATGTAGAGCGTGCCCAGGGTGCCGGCCAGGCTGTGCTCGTAGCTGACGTAGAAATCGCGCGACAGGCGCTTGCCCAGCGTGAAGGTGGCGTTGGTGGCGGTGCCGCTGGAAGTGCTGGCAGCACCGCGCACGGACAATTCGTCCAGGCCGAGTGCTTCGGTCAGGCTGCTCGAGAGGTTTTTGCCATTGCCGCCGAGCAGGGCCAGTGCGGCCTGCTGCAGCATGGCCGATTCGGCGCCACCGTTGGCGGCGGCCCGCCCCAGCACCAGCCAGGATAACTTCTCGGCATCGGGCAGGTCGGGTTCGGCATACAACCGTACGGCGGGCGCCTGCGCGGTGCCGCTGATCTGTACGCCCACCCGCTGTTGCAGGTTCGGCCGGATGGCCAGAATGGCCAGCGTTGGGTTGTCGTAGGGCCCGCTGAAACGCAGCACGCCCTGGTCGATGTCGAGTAGCTGGCCATAGGCTTTGTAGGTGCCGCGCCGGGTGCTCAGCTCGCCCAGCAGACGCGGCGGCTGGCCGCCGGCAGTGGTGTGGCGCAGTTCCAGGCTTCCCGCCAGACGCGTGGACAAGCCGTGCCCCCGTATCTGAAAGTCCGGCCCCGGGTCCAGCGTGATGGCCAGCTCACTCGTGATGCGTGCCGCCCTGGCGACGGAGGCGGGCGTGGACGTCGTGCCCTTGGGCGATGGGCGCAACAGCACCACGTCATCGCCCAGTTGCGGTGCGCTGTCATCGGGCAGGACGAACAGCGCCTGATCGGCCTTGAGGGCGCCTCGGACATTCAACTGCGTGTCCCGCAACCGGGCCGAGAGCTGGCCCGACACCACCAGACGGCGGTCAGCGCGCGTGCTCACGCGCAGTTGTCTGGCCGTGGCGTCGAGGTCCATGTGCAGCCGAGACAGCACGGTGCCGCCGTCACCCTGCGCGGGCAGCCAGGTCATGGAGCCCTTGAGGGCGAGCTGACCACCGCTGGCGCCACCGGCTCCCTGCAGCGACGCGTCGACGATTTCGAGCCGCTGTCCGTCCAGGCGCGCCAGCAGATTGCCGCGGCTGAAGTCGATGCCATCGACCACCGAGCGCACTGACAGGTCCTGGGCACGCAGCGTGCCTTGCCACTGCGGGGCAGCGCGCGTGCCCGACAAGGTGGCGCTGGCATCGAGCGTGCCGCGCAGACGCCAGCCCGGTGGTGCCAGCATGGACCACGCGCCGACCGGCGGCAAACGCGCGTTCAGGCTGCCGGCCAGCGGTGCGCTCAGTGGCCACTGCCAGGTGCCCGCGTCGTCAGCCAGCGCGGAGCTGAGGGTTGCCTGGGCTTGACCACCGCGCTCGCTGTCCCAAGCCAGTGTGGCCGAGAGCTGGGTGCGATCGACGCTCAACTGCAGGCGCGCCTCGCGCACGCCAGCTGGGACGGTGGTGCCGGTGTCGCCCACCTGCACCTGCAGGTCGCCGCTGCTGCGCGCCAGGCTGGCGCGCGCCTGCAGTGCGGCACCGCCAGTGGCGTCCCACTGGCCGGCGAACAGCATGTCACCGCGCAGGCCGATGTTGGCCATCTGGCTTGGCCCAAAAAGTACCAGCCAGG
>Ga0208262_1000319_pt1 | contig 17854 bp, 13 predicted proteins | sample LakWasMet15_LOW5_2_FD_183863 | JGI IMG/M metagenome (GOLD analysis project Ga0208262, IMG submission 183863) | Freshwater sediment methanotrophic microbial communities from Lake Washington under simulated oxygen tension - Sediment Metagenome... | ecosystem: Environmental > Aquatic > Freshwater >... | reverse complement strand
GGACATCACCGAGCTGCGCCAGTCGGAACAGCGCTTCATGGTGGCCTTTCGCGCCAGCCCGTTCGCCGCGTCCATCGCGCGCCAGGACAACGGTCTCTTCGTCGAGGCCAACGACAAGTACGAGCGCTTCTTCGGCTGGAAGCGCGAGGAGATGATCGGCCACAGCGCCCTGGAGCTGGGCTTCTGGCCCACGCCGGCGGCACGCGAAGCCTGGATCGAGGAACTGCACAAGACCGGCAGCGTGGTCGGCTACGAGACACCCTTGTACGACAAGTCCGGGCGCATGCGCCAGGCCGCCTTCTACTCGGAGCTGATCGACCTCGACGGCGTCGGGCACGTGCTCACCTACGTGCAGGACATCACCGAACGCAAGGAGACCGAGGCACGCATCGAGTTCCTGGCGCACCACGACCCGCTCACCGGCCTGCCCAACCGGGTGATGTTTCGCGACCGCTTCGAGCTCGCCACCGCCTGGTCCGAGCGCAACCATGGCAAAGTCGCGCTGTTGTTTGTGGACCTGGATCACTTCAAGACCATCAACGACACCCTGGGTCATCCGGTGGGCGACCAGTTGCTGCAGCAACTGGCCCAGCGCCTGCGCGAGTGCGTGCGCGACACCGACACCATCAGCCGCCAGGGCGGCGACGAGTTCCTGATTGCCCTCACCGACATCGACGACCTGGACGCCGTCAGCCAGGTCGCCACCAAGGTGCTTGACGCGCTGGGCGCGCCCTTCCAGATCGAGAGCCATGAACTGGCCGTCACGCTGTCCATGGGTGTGGCGGTGTGGCCCGATGACGGACAGGACTTCGACGCCCTGCTGCAGCGCGCCGACACCGCGATGTACCAGGCCAAGGCCGCCGGACGCAACACCTACCGCTTCTACACCGCCGAAATGAACGCGCAGGCGCTGGAGCACCTGCAGTTGCGCACCGCCCTGCACCGCGCCCTGGCCAACCAGGAATTTGTGCTGCACTACCAGCCGCAGATCGACCTGGCCAGCGGCCAGGTGGTGGGGGTGGAGGCCCTGCTGCGCTGGCAGCGCAGCGCCGGCGAGCTGGTGCCGCCGGCGCGCTTCATCCCGGCGGCCGAGGAGAGTGGCCTGATCGTGCCGATTGGCGAGTGGGTGCTGCACGAAGCCTGCGCCCAGGCCATGCGCTGGCAGGCGGCCGGGCTGCCGGAACTGACCGTGGCGGTCAACCTCTCGGCGGTGCAGTTCCGCCGCGGCGACCTGCAACGCAGCGTCACCCAGGCGCTGACCCAGTCCGGGCTGGAGCCGGCGCGGCTGGAGCTTGAGCTCACCGAATCACTGCTGCTGGACGACGCCGAGCAGGTGCTGGAAACCGTGCGCCGCTTCAAGGCACTGGGGGTCTGCCTGTCGATCGACGATTTCGGCACCGGCTACTCCAGCCTGGCCTACCTCAAGCGCTTCGCGGTGGACAAGCTCAAGATCGACCAGTCCTTCGTGCGCGACATCGTCAGCGACCCGGACGACGCGGCCATCGTGCGCGCCATCATCAGCATGGCGCGCAGCCTCAAGCTCAAGGTGATTGCCGAGGGCGTGGAAAGCGAGGACATCGCGCGCATCCTCAGCCTGTATCACTGCCATGAGGCGCAGGGCTACCACTTTGCCCGCCCGATGCCGGCCGATGCGCTGGCCGACTGGCTGCGACAGCGCACGCCGGCGCGGCACTAGGGTGCCAGAAACAGCGCCGGGTCCACCATGACGCGGTTCAGGCTCACCGACCAATGCAGATGCGGCCCGGTGGCGCGGCCGGTGGCGCCCACACGACCCAGTACCGCGCCAGCCTGCAACTGATCGCCGGGCTGGACCGTGATGGCCGACAGATGGCAATACAGGGTCAACAAGCCGGCGCCATGGTCGAGCCACACCGTGTTGCCATTGAAGAAATAGTCGCCGGTATCGATCACGCGCCCGGCGGCCGCGGCCAGCACGGCGGTGCCTTGCGCGGCGGCGATATCCATGCCGCTGTGCGGATTGCGCGACTGGCCATTGAACACGCGGCGCAGGCCGAACGAGCTGGAACGCGCGCCGGCAACCGGCTGCTGCATGCGCAGGCTCGTGGGCACAGGCTCGGTAAAGGTGGTCATGACCTGCGCCACGTGCACGCGCTCGCGCTCATGGCGCGCCAGGTCGGCCGGCGACAGATCGACATGGCCGGGCGCGACCTTGAGCCGCTGCTCGGCATAGGCATGAGGTTTGACCTGTATGGGCAGGCGCGTCTCGGCCCCGTCCTCACGCCGCACAACAAGACTCGCGGCGCCCGTCGCCTGACTCAAACCCAGGCCGACCACGGCCACCCACTGCGCACCATCCTGCACCACCAGCACCGGCACGCCGTTGAAGCTGGCCCTGGGCGCCTTGGCCGACTCGCCCAGCGCGACACGCGCCACGCCGCCGGGTGCCAGGCGCTGCGCCGGCAGCTCCGTGGCGCGGGCCGTCAGGGCCACACAGGCCAGCAGGCACAACAGAACCCGGCCGACCGGGGACAAACGGTTCACCCCTTCTTGTAGGTGATCTTCTTCGCGCCACCCTCGCAACTGCCAACCACCTTCTGGTCTTTCACCTCGTCGCTGGCCACGATGTCGAGCTGCGCGCCCTTGACGCCCTTGGCTTCCATCTTGGCGGCGATCTCGGTCTTAAGTTCATCGCAGGACTTCTTCGCCCAGGCCGGCAAGACCAGTGTCGACAACGCGAAAGCAAGCATCAGTTTGTTCATGGTGATCCCCTTGACATGCACTAAGAGTTTCAAATTGTAGGCGCGCGCCAAGAGCGGCGCGCCTTGCGCGCGAATGGCCTGGCGCGCGATGGCGCCTGCGCAGCGCAAACCGGCGTTACAGACGCTTACGCAGCGCCGGCCTGGTTGGCGCGACTGGCCACTAACATGCTGGCCACTTCCACCCGTTTCTGGACACCGAGCCTATGGATCTGATCAAGAGCGCCACCGCGATGGCAAGCCTGGCCATGACACTGGCCGCCTGTGGCGGCGGCGCGGGCGGAGATGCCGCACCGGTGGCCGCGCCGGGCGTCACCGCAGCGTCCACGCCACCGGTCACGCTGCCCCCTGGTTCTGGCGGCGGCTATCCGGTGCCTGCGGCCGGCCGGGCGCTGGATGTCAGTTCACCCAACCAGGTGGTGGGCAACGGCACGCCATCGAGCTGCACCGGCGCTGCCGTGGTGGCTGCGGTGGCGCAGGGCGGCATCATCACCTTCAACTGCGGCGTCGATCCGGTCACCATCACGCTGAGCAGCCCGGCGAAGGTCTTCAACAACCGCCCCGACGTCACACTTGATGGCGGTGGCAAGGTCACGCTCAGCGGCGGTGGCGGCACCCGCATCCTGTACCAGAATGCCTGCGACCCGGCCCAGGTCTTCACCACGCCGCATTGCGACAACCAGCCCTCGCCCGCGCTGACGGTGCAAAACCTCACCTTCAGCGATGGCAACGCCACCGGGCAGAACTTCGACGGCGGCGGCGGTGGTGCCATCTTCGTGCGCGGCGGCCGCTTCAGGATTGTCAACTCCACCTTCATCCGCAACCAGTGCGAGCCCACCGGTGCCGACCTGGGCGGCGGCGCGGTGCGTGTGCTCAGCATCTACAACAACGAGCCGGTGTACGTGGTCGGCAGCACCTTCGGCGGTGCCGCGGGTCTTGGCAACTTCTGCTCCAACGGTGGCGCGCTGAGCAGCATCGGCGTCTCCTTCAGCATCTACAACAGCACCTTCAGCCACAACCGCGCCATTGGCCACGGCGCCAATCCGGCGCGCGGCGGCACCCCCGGGGGCGGCAGCGGCGGCGCCATCTACAACGATGGCAACACCTTTGCCTTGCAGCTGTTTGGCAGCACGCTGCACGACAACAGCGCGGTCGAAGGCGGGGGCGCCGTCTTCTACGTCAGCAACGACCGGTCCGGCACGCTGTCGCTCACCAACTCGGTCTTCGAGCGCAACCCGAACCCAGGGTTCTCGACCGCCGGCTATCCGGGCTTCTTCATCCTGGCCGCGCCGGGACAACCGGTGGTGGGCGGCTCCACCCTGGCACCCTGAGCTAGTGCAGTGTTGCGCGCTATCTGGAACATATGACCGTGTCGATTGCCTGCAAGCCGTCAACCGCAGTCGCACGACGATCTATGACAGACAAATCTCCGACGCTGCCGGTTGACGCAATCGGTGCGATCCAGTCTGCCCGATAGTTCCTTCAGGGTTGCACTTTTCCTGCGGGACGCTCGCCGCGACGCCAGAGCCGGCAGCCCTCATGGTGCGGGTACGCACAAATCGGGCTACCGGCTCTGGCGTCGCGGCGAGCTTGCGTATCTGGTGCGGCCTTACTTCAAAACCAGGATTGAAACCAGGACTGTCGCCACTACTGCTGCCACCAGCATTGAGCGCCCATTACCCTGCGCGCCATCCCTTTCCGACTCGCCGTGATGAGGCTGGCCGGGGACCGATTTGTGCGTACCCGCACCATGAGGGCCACGGCCAGCCTCGTCACGGCAGGCACACACGCCAACCCGCCCAACGGGAGCTGCACTAGGGCGCAATCCGCACCGCCAACGGCGCCGCCCAGCTCTTGTCGCTGTCGTTGTAGTACAGGTAGGCCGACGAGGCTGGCCCGGTGTAGCGCCCCGGCACAGCGGCCACCAGGTCCAGCGCCAGCTTCTTGACCTCGCTGGGCTTCATGTCCCGAAAGTACAAAATGACCTCGCGCGCACGCGTCTCGAAGAAGGCAATCTGGCCCTTCTCGCGCAGTTCCCTGAGCTGCCAGTTCTGGAACGCCAGGCCACCGGGCAGGCCCAGGCGCACCAGCGTCATGGGCTGGCCGTCCGTCGTCTGGTTGCGGATCACCGCCTCCAGGCGCACCGTCTCGCCCATCTTCAACTCCGGTTTGGTCAGGCTGGCCTCCAGCTTGACCACCGCCGTCTTGGCAGACGCCGGCTCGCTGCTGCGGTATTCCACCGCCATCGAATAGGGCAAAGGCTTGCCGTCGCCGGCCCTGAGCGTGATGCGGTGCGTGCCTGGGCTCAGCTTGTCATCGAAGCCGGAGAACACAATCGGTTCGCGCCGCCCCGCCGCATAGGCCTGCTCACCCACCACCGCGCCGTCGATCAGCAGCGTCACCGAGCCAGCGCTGGGCGCCACGCGGGTCGCGTTGTCGAAGGCGATCATCGCCTTGAGCGCCAGCACCGTGGCCTGGGTGGCACCCCACTGGCCGAAGCCGCTGCGGTTGGCCTGCAACCAGGCGATGCCCTTGCGCGCGGGCTCCAGTTGGCCCGGCGCCTGTAGCAGGGCCAGCACCGCCAGCGAGGTGGTCTCGATCTGCAGGTTCAGCCCGCCACTGCGCGTGATGGAGTGGTCGGCACGGCTCCAGGCGCCGCTGGCGTCCTGCATGGCGGCGAGCTTGGCCACGGCGGCCTGCGCGTCCTTCGGGAAGGCCGACATGCCCGCGCTGCGGCGCGCCAGAGTGCCCGCCGCCAGCGCCAGTTGGTAGGCGTCTTGCGTGCTCTCGGCCAGCCTGGCGGACTTGGCAATCTCCTTGTCCAGCCCGGTCTCGCCAGCCGACACCAAAGCCCAGGTGATGTATGCATCGGTCACCTCGGGCGCGGCGCGGCCGAAGGAGTCCAGCGCCTTGGCATCGCGCAGGTAGCCGCCCTGGCCGTTGCGGCGCGACTTGAGCCAGGCCGCGGTGCGCGCGAGCATGGCGGCGTCGACCGAACCGTAGATGTCCTTCATGTCGGCGAACTCCAGCAGGCCGTAGGCGGTCAGCGCCTCGTGGCCGGGGTCGCCACCAAACCACTCGTAGCCCTTCTTCGGCGACTCGAAGCCAGCGAGCTTCTTGTAGCCGCTGTCGAGCAGCTTGTGGGTGCGCTCCAGCAGCGCCGGGTCAGCCACGTCATGCTGCTTGAGGTACTGCATGATCATCACGTTGGGGTAGTTGGTGGACGAGGTCTGCTCGAAGCAGCCATTGGGCTCGCGCAGCATGCCCTCCAGCCCCGACACCATGGTGGACAGCGGCGAGGTGTAGACGCGCACCATGGCCTGCACGCTGCCGGGATTGGCCTTGCCTAGGTCCAGCTCGTGCGTGACCTCGCCCTTGATCTGCCCCGACCTCTCGAACAGTTGCGGAAAGCCCAGCGGCGCCACCGGGATGCTGCGCAACACCTCGTCACGCAGGCCGTTGGCGCGCGCCGACAGCTTCACCTCCGACTGGCCACGCGTGCCGGTCACGTCCAGCGCCAGGAACAGGCTCTTGCGCTGCCCACCGGCCAGTGCGCCGGCCTTGGGCACACTGCCGCTGGGTTGGATCAGCGCGCCAAAGCTGCTGTCCAGCGCGACGTCCAGCGTGCTGTCGCCCTCATTGCTCAGCGTCACCGGGATCAGCGGCTGGTCGCCGGCCGACACTTCCAGCGGCAGCTTGGCCGACAGCGAGAACGGCAGTGACGACTTGAACACGGTCTCGGCGCGACCGGCCAGACCGGCGCCCACGCCTTCGGAGCTCACGCGAAAGGAGGTGACCGCATCCGACAGCACGAACTTCACGCTGGCGCGGCCGCGCGCATCGGTCTTCACCGATGGCGCCCAGAACACGGTCTCGCGGTAGTCGTCGCGTGCGCCCGCATAGCCAGGCTGGAACGCCGGCACCGGAAACACGCGCACTGGCGCATAGGCCTGCTGCTGCGGCACGGCCACGCGCATCTTGGCCGCGGCGCGGGCGAAGTCCTTGTCCTCGGCAATGTCCTGGCGCAGCGCCGGCGCCACGGCTTCGGCCACGATGCCCATGGGCCTGCGCACTGCGGGCACGGCATTGATGCGGCCCTGGGCATCGGGCTCGCGCTGGCGCAGCTCTGGCATGGCACCGAGCCGCTCGTCACGCAGCACCGCCTTGGGCATGGGCATGGCCGCCAACGCCGCTGGCGCGGGCACCGCCTGGGGCATCCCGCGGGCTTGCTCGATCGGCATGGGCGGACGCAGCACCGGCATCCAGTCAAAACGCCGGTAGCCGCGCGCGCCCATCAGCAGGTCCAGCGCCAGCGCGCTCTGCGGCTCGCTCAGGTCGGTATAGAAGTTGGGCTCCTCGATCTTGCCGGGCAGCTCGGGCTCGAGCAGCAGCTTGGACAACAGATGGCCGCTCTTGTCATCGGCGAACGCCAACACCGTGTCGTCCACCACCGACAGTGCCAGATCAGCCGGCACGGGCTGGCCCGAGGCATCGCGGGTGGTGATGGCCAGCGCGACCTGGCCGCGCGGCGCGTAACGCTGGCGATCGGGCTCGATCTTCACATCCAACCGCGCACGCCGGTTGCGAAACACCAGGCGCTCGGCCAAGGGCTGCAGGTTCTGATCGAACACGGTGACGCGCGCCACGCCGGCGGCGCGCCGCACGACGGGGTCCTTGGCGTCCAGGTAGACCACGCCGGGCTGCTGCGGGCCAGCCTGCACGCTGCCAACATCGAGCAGGTTCTCGCGCACGGTCGCCGCCACCACCACGCGCTGCGGCTCGCTGCAGCGCACCGCCACGCGCAGCGCGCTGTGCTGACCGTCGAGGTCGTCGTAGCTGCGCAGCACGCAGCCCTTGTCTTCCACCAGCGGCAAGGCAAAGTGCTCGCTCACGCCGCTGGGGCGGCTGATCTCGGCGTGGTAGCGCCGGCCGGTGGCCGGCGCGAACTCCACGCGGCCAAGCCCGTTCTTGTAGCTGCCAAAAGTGGCCACGGCGTTGCCCAGGTCGTCGACCAGTCGTCCCTCCACATCGGCCGGCTTGCCCAGCGGGGTCTTGGCCTCGAAATACAGTCGCGCCGGCAGGCCGGCCACCAGCTTGCCGCCTTCCGGGAAGAGGGCCAGGGCGAGCTTCTTCTGCAGGATCGGAATCGCCTTGGAGATCGACTCGGTCACGCCACCATCCTCCACCAGGATGGTGAGCAGGCCGTCACCATTGGCGATCTCGGCTGGCAGCGTGAACTTGACCAGCGCGGCACCATCCGCATTGGTGGTGATCCGAAGGCGCGGCAGCTCCACACCATCCACCGTGACCACCGCGGTCAATGGCTTGGCGCCCAGGACCTCGCCGGTCGGGCGCTTGACCTCCACGGTGGCGCTGACCAGGTCGCCGGCACCGTACGACTTCTTGACGAACTCCAGCGTCTTCTTCATGCGCGGCGCCTCATAGGCCGCCACCATGACCGTGCGCTCGGTCTTCTGCCCGTCGGCCGAGATCGCACGCAAGGTGTATTCGCCACCCTGCACATCGGACGGCAGCTCGAAGTCGTTGCCGGCCACGCCGCCCGCCACGCGCAATCGCTTCCTGATCACCGTGGCACCCTTGGGCGACACCAGTTCCAGCGTGGCCTGGGTTGCGTCGGACATCGCGAGTGACCGCGCGCCAAAATCCCAGGCCCTGAACCAGATGGTTTCGCCAGGCTGGTACAGGGGTTTGTCGACCTGAATGTAGAAGCGGCGTCCCACATGCCCATCGAAGTACCGGCTGATGAGCTGGGGCAGCTCCTGGGCCTTGACCGGGTCCACGCGAGGCGACGCGGGCGGCGCGGACTCGGCCGGCACCGCAGGCAGCGCCTGCTTGCCAGCGGCAGCGGGCGGCGGGTCCGGCAACGCGCGTTCGGGCATGGCGCCCGACTGGCACGCACCGACCAGCAGCGCAACGAGCACGGTGCCCGGCCGCTTCACGTTGTGGCTCCCAGGCAGGGGCGTGAATCAACAGGCGCCTGCGGCGCCGGCGTGGCAGTGATGGTTGACATGGCTATTCTCCTTGGTGTGAACGGTAACCACTGCTTGAACGTGCCAGAACCGACAACGGGGTTAAACCCGGCTGCCCGCGCCTATACTGCGTTCCCATTCGTCCCATTCAAAACTGATTTTCATCCCACAGGAGCCGCACATGACTTTGATTCGAACCAGCCGCCACCTTGCCAGTTGCCTGGCCCTGCTACTGCTGGCCGTTGGAAGCCACGGCACGGTGCTGGCTCAAGGCCGCTACACGGTCTCGGCCGACGGCCAGGAGGTGCAGGACACCCAGGCCAAGCTGACCTGGCGCCGCTGCGCCGAAGGCATGCGTTGGGACGGCAAGGCCTGCGCCGGCAAGGCCAGCAAGTTCAGCTACAGCGCGGCCCAGCAACACGCCAGCGCGCAGGCCAGCGCGAGCACCCAAGCCTGGCGGCTTCCGACCAAGACCGAGTTGTTGAGCCTGGTGGACAAGTCAAGGAAGAAGCCGCTGATAGACACCACCGCATTCCCGGGCACGCCGACCGCCATGTTCTGGGCAAGCCGCCCGGAAGCGAAAGACAACCTCAATGCCTGGATTGTCAACTTCGGCAATGGCCGCGTCTACGGCAACCCCGGCAGCAAGGCCCCCTACCTGCGGCTGGTACGCGCCAGCAACTGAGCCGCCACGCGGCGCGGACAGCCATGATCGCGATCGACGGCCCGCTGCCGCCCTATTGCCCCAACTGCGCCGCCGCGGTCCACGGCCCCTACTGCGCCCAATGCGGTCAGGAAACGGCGCCCGGCGTGCCGACGCTGCGCCAGTTCGGCCACGAGTATGTGCAGACCTTCGTGACGCTGGAGGGGCGCTTGTGGCGCACCCTTTGGCTGCTGATCCGCCGGCCCGGCCAGCTCACGGTCGAGTTCCTGGCCGGACGACGGCGGCGCTACGTGCGCCCGCTGCCCTTGTACCTGTCGCTGAGTTTCCTGTTCTTCCTGGTGCTGAGCCTGACGGTCGACAAGAGCGGCTTTGCCGTGTACGAACCCACGGCATCGACCGCGCCGGCGCCCGCGCGCGCCAGCAATCCGAGCGCGACGGGCGCGCAGAGTGCCGTGGAGCCCATCCTGAACGTGCCCGCGTGGCTCGAACCCACTGCCCGGCGCTACGCCCGATCGGCGCAGCGCTTCGAGCAAGACCCCAAGCAGGCAAGCCAACAGCTCACCGCAGTCTTTCTTGCCAGGCTGCCGTATGCGATGTTCTTTCTGGTGCCGGCGTTTGCCGTCGCGACGCGACTGGTCTACCGCAAGCGGCGGCGCTCGTACACCGAGCACCTGCTGTTTGCGCTGCACCTGCACGCGTTCTTCTTCCTCTATCTGACGGCCGCCCAAGTTCTGCCGGGGGACGCCTTGACCGGGCTGATGCTGTTCGCGTGGTGGTTCTACCTGACGGTGGCGCTGCGCAGGGTGTTTGCCGGGCGCTGGCTGGCGCAGACCCTGCGCGCCCTGACGCTGATGCTGAGCCACTCGCTGCTGTTGGCCGGCGCCATGCTGGCCATCCTGGCGGCCTCGCTCCCGTCAGTGACTTGAGAGACGACGGTTGCACCGTTGAGCGCCGTGGACGCGACAGAATCGGGCATTCACTGTTTAGACAAAGGGGTCACCGTGGCACGCACAGACATTGACATCGCACAAGCCGCGCAGCTGCGGCCCATCGTCGATCTGGCAGGCGAGCGGCTGGGCATTCCCCCCGAGGCACTGGAACCCTACGGCCACTTCAAGGCCAAGATTGACCTGAAGTGGCTCGACACGCTGGCCGATCGACCCGACGGCAAGCTGATACTGGTCACCGCCATCAGCCCGACGCCCGCTGGCGAGGGCAAGACCACCACCGTGGTGGGCCTGGGCGACGCGCTCAACCGCATCGGCAAGCGCACGGTGATGGCGCTGCGCGAACCCTCGCTGGGGCCGGTGTTCGGCATGAAGGGGGGCGCCGCCGGCGGCGGCATGGCGCAGGTGGTGCCCATGGAAGACATCAATCTGCACTTCACTGGCGACTTCAACGCCATTGCCCTGGCGCACAACCTGCTCGCCGCGCTGGTCGACAACCACATCCACCACGGCAACGAACTGGGCCTCGATCCGCGCCGCATCGTGTGGCGCCGCGTCATGGACATGAACGACCGCGCGCTGCGCGCCACCGTGGTCGGCCTGGGCGGCGTCCACAACGGCTTCGCGCGCGAGGACGGCTTCGACATCGTTGCCGCCTCTGAGGTGATGGCGATCTTTTGCCTGTGCCGCTCGCGCCAGGACCTCAAGGAACGGCTTGCCAACATCATCGTGGGCTACACCCGCGACAGGCAGCCGGTGCGCGCCCGCGACCTGCACGCCCAGGGCGCGATGGCGCTGCTACTGAAGGACGCGATCAAGCCCAACCTGGTGCAGACGCTGGAGCACAACCTGGCGATCCTGCATGGTGGCCCGTTTGCCAACATCGCCCACGGTTGCAACGCCGTGATCGCCACGCGCGCGGCGCTCAAACTGGCCGACTACGTGGTGACCGAGGCGGGCTTTGGCGCCGATCTGGGGGCCGAAAAGTTCATCGACATCAAGTGCCGCCAGTCCGGGTTGCGTCCGCAGGCGGCGGTGGTGGTGGCAACGCTGCGCGCGCTCAAGTACCACGGCGGCGCCGAGTCGGCCGAGTTCGACCAGCTGCGCCCCGAGATGGTGGAGAAAGGCCTGGTCAACCTGGAGCGCCATGTCGATAACGTGCGTACGCTCTACGGGCTGCCGTGCGTGGTGGCGATCAATGCCTTCAGCTCGGACACCGAAGGCGAGCTCGACCTCGTGCGCCAGGCCATGGCGCGGCGTGATGTGCCGGTGGTGGTGACCCGTCATTGGGAGCACGGCTCGGACGGCGCGCTGGCGCTGGCCCGCGCGCTGGTGCAACTGCTCGACACCACACAGGCCGAGCTGCGCTTCCTGTACAGCGACGAACAACCCCTGTGGGAGAAGATGCGCAGCGTGGCGATGCAGGTCTATGGTGCCGCGGACATCTCGGCCGACGGCGCGGTGCGCGAGCGCATCGAGCAGTTACAGAACAGCGGCTACGGTCGGTACCCGGTGTGCATCGCCAAAACGCAGTACTCGTTCTCCACCGATGCCAAGCTGCGCGGCGCCCCCAGCGGCCACGTGGTCAACATCCGGGAAGTGCGCCTGGCCGCCGGCGCCGGCTTCGTGGTGATGATCTGCGGCGACATCCTGACCATGCCGGGCCTGCCCAAGACGCCAGCCTCGGTGCGCATGGACATCGATGACGATGGCCGCATCAGCGGACTGTGTTGATCCCTGCCGGCAGCACGCCAGGGCGACAGGCGAGGCACAATCGCGGCATGGAGAACACCCCGATCAAGCTCTACGGCATCGCCGCCTGCGACACCGTCAAACGTGCCCGCGCCTGGCTCGACGCGCACCATATGGCGCACGATTTTCACGACTTCAAAAAGCTCGGCGTGCCAGCCGACCAACTTGACCGCTGGCTGGCCGAAGTTGGCCGCGAACGCCTGCTCAACACACGGGGCACCACCTGGCGCAAGCTCGACGAGACAGTGCGGGCCGCCGTGGTGGACGACGCCAGCGCCCGCGCCCTGATGCTGGCCCAGCCCAGCGTGATCAAGCGGCCGGTGGTGCAGTGGGGCGACGGCCGCGTCAGCGTCGGCTTTGACGCGAACGCCTGGCCGATCCACGCGGACGGTGGCCTTCCATAACTTGCGGACACTCAGTCCAGCAGGTCGAAGCCCTGCGCCTCCACGCTCATGAAGGCGCGCGTGAAGCCGGCCAGCGCGCCGTAGAATCGTGCCTGCGGGTGGGCTTGCAGGGCGTCGCACAGCGTCGACACCCAGGGCTGCAGGTGCTTGGCGAAGAAGGCCTGCTGTTGCGCCAGATTGGCCACCGCGACGTCGTCGCCGGCGATCAGGTAGCGCATCACCTCGCACAGGCAGGCGATGTGGTCCTCGGTTTCGGACATTGCCTCATCGCGCATCAGGCCCAGGGCGTCGAGGTCGCCGCGCAGAGCGGCCAGCGGCTTCTCATTGAGGAAGCCGCTGAGATAGTGCGAGCCGTACAGGTAGACCTCGGGCTTGCCGACACCGCCAAACAGGGCGTCGTACTCGCGTACCAGGGCCGCGTCATCGTGCTCGCGCGCCGCACCAACCAGCAGCCGCCATGGCTCCTCCAGAAAACCGCCGGCTGCCGGCGCCTCGGTGGCCGCCACGCGCAACTGCGCCAGCAGCTCGGGCGTCGGCGCCGCATAGTACAGCGCGGCCAGCACGCCGTAGAGTTCGGCGCGGGCGGTTTCCTCGTCCAGCGCACTGCTGCCGGGTTGCATCTCAAGGGTCATGTCAGTTCCTTCGTGCTGCGCACTGCGGTGCGAGCTTGCTTGGGGCGGCCCGGCGCGGCGCTCATAGGTCAGTGATCCTGCTCTCGTTGTCTGCCGAATAGATGTCGATGACGCGGCAGTCGCCGCACATCTTCAGGCGCTCCAGCGCGGCGCCCTCGAACATGCTGTGGCCGGCCAGCCGGCCCAGCATCGCCTCGATGCCCTTCTGCGTGCCGAAGGGCTTGCCGCAGCGCACGCACGCGTAGGGCTGTGCCTCGTTGAGCACCACGGCCTGTGCGCGCGCGCTGCCCAGGCGCAGCTGCGGCACCAGCGCCAGCGATTTCTCCGGACAAGTCTTGACGCACAGGCCGCACTGCACGCAGTTCTTCTCGATGAAGCGCAATTGCGGCGCCTGCGGGTTGTCCTGCAAGGCTGCGGCCGGGCAGGCGCTGACGCAGGCCAGGCACAGCGTGCATGTGTCCTTGTCAATCGCCAGGCCGCCCAGCGGCGAGCCGTTTGCGGGCAAGGCAATCAGCTCGGGCTTGACGCCGGCGTGCGCAACCAGATGGTCCAACGCCAGCTCCAGCGTGGCGCGCTTGTCGGCCTGCACCGCGAAAGTGGCTGCGCGCGCCACCGTCTGCGCCGGCTCAGCGCGCAGGCTGCGGTCCAGCTCGGCCAGGTCCCGCGCATCCCGTGCGTGCAGCAAGCGCAGGTGCTGCCCGCTGTAGCCCAGGCCGCCGAGGATCGCCTGGGCCACGTCCATCTGCGCCTGCAGCGCCTCACGGTATTGGGGCGGCTCCTCGTCGGTCAGCAGCACCCAGACCTGCGAGGCGCCATAGGCGATGGCCGACAGCCACAGCTCCAGCCCCATCGACGAGGTATGCCACAGCGCCAGCGGCAGCACGCGCGCCGGCACGCCCTGCGTATCGGCGTCGAGCCGCGCGGCGCGGCCCAGGTCCGCCAGCAGCCGCGCGCCGGCCTGCTGGCTGTGCAGCAGCAGCGCGGCGCCCTGGCCGCCGGCACGGGCATAGGTGCCGAGCAGGGTCTTGAGCCGGGTGCCCTGCTCGTTGGCACGCGGGTAACCGTAGCTCAGGGCGCCGGTGGGGCACACGGTGCTGCAGGTGCCACACCCGATGCACAGCTGCGGGTTGACCTTGATCTGGTTCTGCGACAGGCCCCCCGCGAGGCCCAGCTCGCTGCTGATGGCCGAGGCCGAGCAGACGTCCACGCAGGCGTTGCAGCCGACCTTCTCGTTGCGGCCATGGGCGCACAGCTTCGGCCGGTACGACACGAAGCGGGGCTTCTCGAACTCCCCCACCAGTGCGCGCACCTGCAACAGCGCCGCCGCGTCGCGCCCGTCCCAACGCAGGTAGCCCTGCGGCAGTGCGTGTTGCGAGAAGGCCGGCGTCGCACGCAGATCCAGCACCACATCGAAGTGCTCTTCCTGCGTGTCGCTGGCACGGTTGAAGTCGATCGCCGCGGCCGCGCCGCAAGCCTGGACGCAATCGCGGTGCGCCTTGCACAGCGCCGCATCAATCTGGTAATCCAGCCCGATGGCGCCCTCGGGGCAAGCCGCCAGGCAGGCATTGCAGCGCGTGCACAGGTCCAGATCGATGGCGTTGCTGCGGGTCCAGCGCAGCGCGAAGGCACCGAGCCAGCCGGTGAGCCGCTCGATCTTGCCACTGAGCACCGGATAGCGGTGCTCCTGCATGCCACCCTCGGCGCCCGGCCCCTGCGCGAGCAAGGTGATGTCCAGCTCATCGCCCAGCAGCGCGGCCGCCCGCTCGGCCGCGTCCAGCGCGCCGATCACCAGCACGCGCCCGCCACTGTGGTAGCGCACCGTGGTCACCGGGTCGCTCTCGGGCAATTGCGCCGCCGCCAGCAGCGCGGCGATCTTCGGGCTGGCCTGCCTGGCGTCCTTGCTCCAGCCACCGATCTCGCGGATGTTGACAAAGTGCAGCACCGAAGTCTGTGCCTTGGCCTCAACCGCCAGCTCGGTAAACAGGCGCCGCTCCTGCGTACAGGCCACCACCACGTCGTCGCCCGACTGCAGCGCGCGCAGATAGGCCCCGGCCTCACGGCGGCACAGGGTGCTGTGCAGCGTCAGATCCTCATTGAGCGCCGCTCCCAGGATCTTCGGGTCCAGCGGCATGGTTTGGTTGCAATCGCAGATCAGGGTGGTCATGGTCGGGTTCCAGCGCACTGGCTTCAAGGGGCAAGGATGTCACGGAAGGGGCAGGCGGCGGTGCCGCCTCTGGCGTCTCGTCGAACAGGCCGAGAAACTGGGCGCTGACCATCTGGCGCAGCATCGATTCGGGCAGCGGGTCGGGCTTGGAGTAGTCGTCGATGTAGATGTCCATCCCATCCATCACATTGAAATGGGGATCGGCGAACAACTTCTTCATCGCCGCATTCTTCACCTCGCTGGACACATCGGAGGCGACGAAGGGCTTGAAATCGGACTGCGGCGTCAGGGCCTGGGTGTCTGCCAGGGTCAGTGGCGGCGCGCTCGGCTCCGGCGGCGGGTTGGCCGCCGCCTGTGCCAAGGCGTCGGCCGGGCGCTGAGCGGCTGGCGTGGCGGGTAGCGGTTCGGCCTTGGGTGCAGGCTCCGGCACCGGCAAGCCCTGTGCCAGCGCACGCTTGCGCTGCGACCAGCGGCCCAGAAAACTCTCAGCCATGCTGCCCGCCGGGCTTGCCCTTGCTGGTGCTGACCGAGGCCGGATTGCCGAAACGATCGGTCAGCGAACGAAAGCTCTCCGGGCGCTTGCGCCGCTTGGGCTCGGCCACATGGTGCTCGGTCACGAAGGCGCGCAGCCAGGCCACCACATCGGGAGGCGCGGGCACCTGCTCCACGGTCTCCTGCGCATCGAGCCAGCGCCCGGCATCCACGTAGCTCAGACTCACCGCCACCGGACGCGCCATCGGCTCATCGGCCAGCGTGGCCTCATCCTCCATGCGCCACAGCACGAACCATCCCGGCACATCGGTGGTGACGTTGAGCAGGTAGCCGTCCACATCGTCGGTAAACAGCTCCACGCTGAAACCGGGGTGCAGCCAACTCTCGCCGTCCTCGCTGGCCCGCAGGCGCCGCGGCTGCGTGCCAAAGCCCACTTCCTGCGCCACGACATCATCGAGCACCCAGCGCCACGATTGCCAGCGCGCAGCGGCGCCCTGCACGCGCTCCTTGCGCATGACAACGGCAACCTGGATGGCGGGGCGGGGCGTGTCCATGTGAAACGTCACTTTACCTGCAATGCATGTCTCCCCGGCTCACTTGAGCGGAATCGGCTGGCTGGCCGGCACCGGCACCGCGGTCACGCTGTTCTTCGGGCTGCCATCGATCAGCTTGTCGGAATAGACCAGGTAGACCAGGGTGTTGCGCTTGCTGTCGACCATGCGGACCACCCGAACGTGCTTGAACAGGAAGGAAGAACGGGCGTTGAACACCTCCTCCTGCGTGGGGATCTTGTTCTTGAAGGCGATCGGCCCGACCTGGCGACAGGCCACCGAGGCATCCGAGGTGTCCTCCGCGAAGCCCAGCGCCCCTTTGTAACCGCCGGTCTTGGCGTGCGACAGGTAGCAGGCCACGCCGTCGACCTGCGGGTCGTCAAACACGTCGACCACGATCTTGTCGTTGGGGCTCAGCAACTTGAAGGTCGTACTGACATCGCCAATGGTCTCGGCCGCGGCGCCGAAGCAGACAGCCATCCAGGCCAGCAGGGTGAGCAGTGTTTTCATGGGGGTTTCCTCAACTGATTGTCGGATGTTGGAGGTTGGCGGTTCCAGTGCACCGAAGTTACCAGATTGAAGCACCGGCCATTTCGCTGCGCCGCAGGAACTTGGCTGCCACAATGGTGTCCAACCCCCGTCGTGCGATGCCGCCCGGGAGGGGCGCCGCACGCAGCGCGCCGGGGGGGGATAATTCCCGTCCTGGGCATCCCGGGCGGCCAAACCGCTGTCTGCCCGCTCTCTACTGGACACCTGAGATGAAGAAAACCCTGTTGTGGATGGCGCTGACGATCAGCGCCGCGGCCTTTGCCGCCGCGCCGGATACCGCGGCCCCGCTGACGCTGGAGCCCGCGCAGCCGCAGATTCTGGCCGCCGGCATGACCGCCGACCTGCTGACACGCTACCACTACACGCCGACGCCGCTGGACGATGCCATGTCGCGCAAGATCTTCGACCGCTACCTGAAATCGCTCGACGCCGACAAGATGCTGTTCACCCAGGCCGACGTCGAGCGGTTTTCGCCAGCGCGCGAGCAGCTCGACGACGCCATCAAGAGCCGGGACCTGAGCACGCCCTTTGCCATATTCAAGCTCTACCAGCAGCGACAACGCGAGCGGCTGGTGCATGCACGCGCCCTGTTGGGCCAGCGCTTCGATTTCAGCCAGCAGGAAAGCTACCCCTATCAGCGCGAGCAGGCGACCTGGGCCCAGTCCGAGAGCGAGATCCAGGACCTGTGGCGCCGGCGCGTCAAGAACGACTGGTTGCGCCTGAAGCTTGCCGGCAAGGACGACCAGGCGATCCGGGCCACGCTGGAGAAGCGCTACGACTACGCCCTGGCCAACCTGAAGAAGCTCAAGAGCGAGGACGTGTTCCAGCTCTTCATGAACGCCTACGCCACCTCGATCGAGCCGCACACCAACTACCTGGGCCCCAAGGCCACCGAGGACTTCGACATCGCCATGCGGCTGTCGCTGGTGGGCATAGGCGCGGTGCTGCAGGAGCGCGACGACATGACCGTG
>Ga0208262_1000317_pt1 | contig 17874 bp, 17 predicted proteins | sample LakWasMet15_LOW5_2_FD_183863 | JGI IMG/M metagenome (GOLD analysis project Ga0208262, IMG submission 183863) | Freshwater sediment methanotrophic microbial communities from Lake Washington under simulated oxygen tension - Sediment Metagenome... | ecosystem: Environmental > Aquatic > Freshwater >... | reverse complement strand
TCGAATACAACCTGAGATTCCCCGGCCAGTATTACGACCAAGAAACCGGCTTGCACTACAACTACTTCAGAGATTACGATCCCAGCACCGGGCGGTATATTGCCAGCGATCCGATTGGGTTGAAGGGAGGATTGAATACTTATGGGTATGTGGGTGGGGATCCGGTTAATGCGGTTGATCCGTTTGGGTTGAAACCAGGTGACAAATACAAAACGCAGGATAGCGCAGGTTATGACGCAGCTTGTGAGATTAATCCAACTTCTATAAGTGAAAATATCGAATATGCTGGTTCAATTTACCAAAATGACGATGGTACTTTCAGTTACACAAGCCCTGCACCAGGAATTGACTCAGAAAGTTCTAATCCAATGAAATCATTGCCACCAGACAGTAGAAGAGCTACCGCTTGGTATCATACTCATGCAGGTTTTGATAAAACCCTGGGATCAGGTAATTTTAGATTTTCTCCTAATGACCGAGCATTTTCAAATGCAACCAAAAAGCCAAACTATATGGCTGATCCTTACAATAATGCACATCGCTATGATCCCCCAATGGGCAAAAACAAAAGCGGTTCTACCTTCAACTTTAAGGAAAAATGCGGATGCAAAAACTAATAAAATACTTGTTGCCATTTCTTATTATGTTTCAAAGTAGTTTTTCTTATGGAAAGTCAAATGACAGTATTGATTGGTACAACAAAGAATTAATAATTAATGGTCAGTATGTACGAGTTCTTTTAGTGGTTGAAAAAGAATTTGTTTCACATATTACTGAAAAAGCCAACGAAATGAAAAAAAGGGGGATAAAGTATGATTTAGAATCAAGTGCTTATTTGTCTAAAATTGAAAATTATAATATTGAGATAGGGATAGGAAAGGGTAAATATGCTGTTTGGCTTTCGCCGCGTCTATCGGAAGAATTCCCTGGTTTTTTTGGAGGCGATGCTTTTTATTCAATTGATAGCAAAACCTTCAAAATTCTCGAAACTCAATATGGAAAATAACGCGTAATGTCATAAAATAGCTATGGATGCTGCTATGAAACTGTCCGCCAGCAACCGCTTACTTACCGTCCAAGGCCCGACTGTTAAAACCTACAGCTATGATGCCATTACTAGCGATGCCGCCCGACCTTTCTGGGAAATAAGCCCGTAAGGTGGATTCGCGGCTAGGCAATCCATCATGATTTATGCACCTTATAGTGGTTTGCTATACGAAATCACTCTACAGGGTTTAAAGAAATAAAAAAGGCGGCTTTTAAGCCGCCTTTTTTATTTGGATTTTAGAACCGTTCAGGCATGTTGTTTACGGTAACGCACCGAAGAGAATACCGACAGGGCAATTAACACTGCACCGACCAAACCGGTAACGACTTCAGGGATGTGGTAACGCATGCTGATCAGCATAATGCCCGCTAGCGCGCCGATGGCGTAATGAGCGCCGTGTTCCAGAAATACGTATTCATCCAATGTGCCTTTGTGGACCAAATAAATGGTGATGCTTCGGACAAACATGGCACCGATCGCCAGCCCTAGCATGATGATGACAACATCCTGGGTGATCGCAAACGCGCCGATCACGCCATCAAAGGAAAACGAGGCATCCAGCACTTCCAAATAAATAAAGCTCATCATGCCGGCTTTTTTGGCAACGATAACGACTTCTTCGCCAACTTCTTTATCTTCAAACAACGCGGCGCAGCTATCCACAATCACAAACAACACTACGCCGCCAACACCTGCAATCAGTGCGTTTAAGCGGTCTTCGGTGGGTAAATAGTTCTGGATAATTAACAGTAGGCTCAACGCCATGATGATTTCAATCGCTTCCAGTTTGCCGAATGAAGAAATCTTTTTTTCTATCCAGCCCAGCCAATGCAGGTCTTTGTTTTCATTAAATATGAACGAGAAAAATACCATCAGTAAAAACATGCCGCCAAATGCTGAAATTTGCACGTGCGCATTATTTAAATGTTGGGCATAAGTGGCGGTGTCGTTAATTGCCATCTGGGCCACACCAACAAAATCAATACCGGTGGCCACGGCAACAATTACGATAGGAAACAGCAAACGCATGCCGAATACGGCAATTATCATGCCCCAGGTCAAAAAGTAGCGCTGCCAGCGGGCATCCATGCCTTTTAAAACTGATGCGTTAACAACGGCGTTATCGAATGATAAACTGACTTCAAGTACGCCGAGAATGGCGGCGATAAAGACGCCTACGGTCCCGCCCCAATAAAATGCCGCGCCAAGGCAAAGGATTGCGATTAAAAATGAAAAACGAAAGTGCTGCATGAAATACTCGCTGAGGGTTAAATGGTTTTATAGCGCAATTGAATGCGTGTGTTGACAGTCTTCTACAACTAAAAAAAGGTCACCCGTGAATTATACCGACGATTTTTCTCAAGTCGCACAACAACTGATTGATGCCGGACAATTTATTGACAGTAAAGGCTGGGTACCGGCCACCAGCGGCAATTTTTCTGCACGATTGGCCGATGGCACCATTGCGATTACTGTTTCCGGTAAACACAAGGGGCGTTTGCAGACTGATGACATCATGCGTATTGATGGCAATGGTCAGTCTCTGGATGGTAAAACACCCTCCGCGGAAACGTTGCTGCACACCCAGCTTTATCAGCGTTTTCCAGTAGTACATTCAGTGTTACACCCGCATTCACTGAATGCGACGCTGGTTTCACGGGTGTTTAAAACTGAAATTGTCTTGGAAAATTACGAGTTACTAAAAGCCTTATCCGGTATTAGCACACATGAAAGCCGGGTGGTCATTCCTATTTTCGCCAATGATCAAAATATCCCTCGTTTGGCGGAACAAGTGGCTGGTTATCTGGACCAGCAGCACACCCACGCCTACATTATTGATGGGCATGGGCTTTACACCTGGGGCAACTCAGTGCAAGAAGCACTTCGTCATCTTGAGGCGTTGGACTTTTTATTTGAATGTGAATTAAAACTACATGGAGTTAAATAATTATGACCACACTAACCGTTTATCCTGATCAACAACCCCAACAAGGCAAACGCTACACTGATTTCGCCGACATTCATCAACAACTTGCCGCAATCAACGTACAGATTGAACGCTGGACAGCAAATACTCCTTTGGCCGCCGACGCTGACCAAGCCGGCGTGATTGCTGCTTATGCCGATTCGGTAGAGCGCTTACAGCAGCAATACGGCTTTCAATCAGTGGATGTGGTCAAGTTAACTGCCGATAATCCTGACAAGGCGGCGTTTAGGCAGAAATTTTTGTCTGAACATACCCATGACGATTTTGAAGTACGCTTTTTTGTTGAAGGCCGCGGTTTGTTTTATTTACACGTTGACGGTCAAGTGTTCTCAATACTCTGTGAGCAAGGCGATTTAATCAGCGTGCCCGGCAACACCACACACTGGTTTGATATGGGTGAGAATCCACAATTCACCTGCATTCGGCTATTTACCAAACCCGATGGCTGGGTTGCCGACTTTACCGGCAGCGATATTGCCACAACCTTTCCGACGCTCGATCAATACGTGGCCGAACTAGCATGATCAAAGCCATCGTTACCGATATTGAGGGGACGACTTCATCGTTATCCTTTGTTAAAGACGTATTGTTTCCTTACGCCCGCGCTAACTTGGCAGGCTACATTCATCGACATGCGGATGAGCCGCAACTGCAAACGCTATTAAATGATGCGCGCGCGGAAGCCGGGGCAGAGCTGACTATTGAGCAACTTATTGCCCAGTTTATCCAGTGGATTGATGAAGATAAAAAAGTGACGCCGTTAAAATCGTTGCAGGGCCTGATCTGGGAAGCCGGTTATCAGCAAGGTGACTTCAAAGGTCATATTTACCCGGATGCTGCCGAGTATCTTAAAACCTGGAAAGCTCAGGGGCTGGATTTGTATGTGTATTCTTCCGGCTCGGTGTATGCGCAAAAACTGCTGTTTGCGCATACCGGCTATGGCGATTTAACGCCGCTATTTTCAGGTTACTTCGACACCCATATCGGCGGTAAAAAAGAGCCGCAGTCTTACCGCAATATTGCCGAGAAAATCGCTGTACCTGCTGCACAGTTGCTGTTTTTGTCTGACATCAAAGAAGAGCTGGACGCCGCGCATGAAGCGGGATTTAACACTTACTGGTTAATCCGTGATGGCGTTATTGTTGATCAAGCGGAACATCGGCAAGTGAACAGTTTTGAACAAATCAATTACCTATGAAATTTAAAGCAAGGGTGGGCACGATGGCCCACCCGGCCGAGCTATCTAATATCCCACAGTCCCATCATGCCAATGTCTTCATGTTCCAATATATGGCAATGGAACATGGTTAAGCCGGTAAAGTCTTTAATCGGCACCAGCAATTTTACGCTTCCGCCTTTGGGCACGATAACGGTATCTTTCCAAGCTGGTGCGGTGGTGTAAAAAGCCTTATAAGCAGCGTCGCCGCCAGAAATGGAAATGACTTGCGCTGGATTGACGTGGTAATGAAACGGATGATCCATCATGCTTTGGTTGATGATTTCCCATACTTCATAAGTGTTCACGTCGGAATACGCGGTGTACGCAGTGGTTTCTGAAAAGGCGATGCCGTTAATAGTGGCTGACATCATATCGCCCCCCATCATCATTCCGCCCATCATGCCCATGCTTAGCACAAACTGCCGGGTTGGCGTACCTGCAGGCACGCTCAGTCTAACTGCATTGGCATTAATAGTTGCTGGAATGCTGTTGGTTACTGCGGTGCCGGTGACATTAACGGTCAGCAGGGTGATTTGCTGGCTGCTGCCTGACCCCATCATCATCATGCCCATGCCTCGGTCATAAGGGTTAGATAGCAGTTTGTAATAGCCTTTAGTTGTGCTGGCTTTGACCAGCACATCGATGCGCTCACCGGGCGATAATAAAATCGAACTCTGCGCATAAGGCTTATTGAGCAGGCCGCCATCGGTGCCGATTACTTGTAAAGTGTGGTTGCCCAGGCTCAGTTTATAAAAGCGCGCGTTGCTGGCGTTGACGATTTTCCAGCGTTGCACCTGCCCTGGCTTCATTGTCAGTACAGGATTCACTTTACCATTAACCATCGTGACATTGCCTTCCTTGCCATTCATAAAGTCGTTCATCGTATGGCTGGCTGGCGCGCTGCCTTCAAGGCTAATATCTTTTAACACCATGAGATGTGTTTCATAGCCAGCCAATGCGGTATTTTCATCCGCAACCTCTAGCGCGCCAGCCATGCCGCTCCATACTTGCTCAGCAGTATTACCATGTCGATGCGGATGATAAAAATTGAAGTTACCGCCAGGATGCAGTGATAAATCGTAGTCAAAATCAAACGATTCCCCAGTCATAAAGCTAAGCATGGTGTTATCGCCATTGCCTTCTGGTGATACATGCAGGCCGTGAGTATGTAAGTTAGTAAAGTCGCGACCATCACCCATCATGTTAACGCCGGTATAGGGCAGGGAATTTTTGAAATGCACTTTTAGATGGTCGCCTTTTTTAACTTTAATAGTGGGGCCTGGAAAGTTGCCGTTATAAGTCAGTAAGTTGGCAGTGACACCGTTAACATTGATAGGTGCTGATTTTGCTTCCAGGTTGACTTCCACAATGCCGGGAGAGCTGGAAAGATTGGGCATAATCGCCGGATCTTGAAAGGCTACGCCACGTGGCGGGTCAATAACGGTAGTCGATGTGCAACCCATCATGCAGCCCATTCCGCCACCCATCATGCCCATGCTGAGCGCTTGGGATGAAAGAAAAGTCGTCGCTAAGCCAACGAAAACTGCAGTAAATACTGGTTTATTTATTTTCATGCGTAATCCTTATTGAGATAAGTATCTGAACAGGTACTGATATAACTTGCATGCAGAGCCCACAATTTGTGGAATTTCTAAAAGGAGTTATTAGGTGTGCAGTGTGCTTTGGATTTAGTTGAATGTAGAAATTTGACTAACAAGTTGCTGCCGTTCGGGGCTAGTCGCCACGATCGGCAGTAACAATATTAAAGGCGCTTAATTTGTAAAAGAGGCTGCTTTAGACGATTTGCTTACGGCGCATCAAGCCTAAAAGGCCTAGCAACGCGCTATTAAATAGCCAAACAGAGGCAGGGACAGGAACGGCTGCCACATTGTCGATGGCAGCCACGTTGCCGACCAGATTCAATGTCAGTTGCTGATTTTGGCGTGTGCTACTGGCACCTATATCAGCATCAGACAGATTGATAAGGTATTGAGCACTGAAAGTGCCAACGGTGCTGGTTAGCAAGGACGCATTAAAAATGTTGCTACTACCTTGGGCAAGGCTTAGAAAACTAGCCAGGCCATCGTTAAATACGCTGGTATTGCCACTACCGACAACAGAATCCAGGTCCAAGCTTATGCGATTGCTATCGGCCAGATTGAAGATGCTAAATGCCAAGTTCGTTGCGGCGCTGTTTTGAAATACAGTGCCAAAATCTAATGTCAGGCTGTTTAGATCGGAGCTGCCGTTAAAGGATGCATCGGCATGAAGTAGATAGGTGTAATTAGCCGTAACAGAACCAGCCCAGGTTAAAGCTGCATTAGCAGAGCCAGCAGACAAAGTGCTGGTGCCGCTGATATTAGAACTCAGGTTTGAGCTCAGGTTGATGCCGCTAACGTTGCTGCTGCCAACATAGTTGTTAAGACTGCCCGCTGTTACGGATTGTGCGGTTGTGTTGGTGGTTTGAGCGCCTGATGTGCCAGTGGTAGGAGCACAGCTACTGCCCATGCCCATAGAAAGACTGCAGGAGGTATTGGCCGCAATAGTACCGAAGGTTTGGGTGGTAATACCTGTGGCTGCAAACGTAGACCCTCCTGAAGCAGGAACGGTAGCATTGAAGTTTGCAGTCCTTGATGGTCCCATGCTTTTCGACGCAGTCCCACTAACCGTGGCTGTGCGAGTTGAATTTAGCTGCAATGTGGCCCCAGTTAAAACACCTGTCGCAGCATTAAACTGCCCAAGAGTCGGCGTTGTGCCGCTTAGCGTGGAGTTAGTGCTTGAAGTTGCAGTTGTGGAGAGATTGGTATCTGCTTGCGCCTTGGTTAAGTTAAAGGCGGTGGAAGTATTGGTTTGGGTTAAAGCCGCCTGACCCATGCTGCTAATGCCTAACAATGTTGCGGTAGCTGTTAATTGGAATAATTTTTTGTAGTGCTTCATAGAGTTCCTTTTATATTTGTTATTCGAGTTATCGATTAAGCTTGGATGTGGCATGGTCGATGCAGTTTAAAAGCAAATAACATGCCGACGCCTGCAATTGATTATTGCTAAGACAGCTTCAAATCGTCGATTGCTATATATTCAGTGCTTTGAGATTCTGAAATAGATGCAAGCGCGAACCGTATGAGTGGGGTTTTCGGTTGTGTCTCAACAGCCGAATAAGAAAGGAATTTAATTAAACTGTGTTATTTGACATATTGCATACTGCTTTTTCTGGTTTTTAGGGGGTAAGCGGCCTGATTGTTTTTGAATAAGGCTGGTAATTAGCCCAATTTTCTCTGCCTAATTAAACCCAAAGCGGCCAAAGCACCACTAAACAGCCAGATTGCAGCGGGTACTGGAACCGGAGCGGTATCAATAGGGCTCATATGCCAGGCAAGTGTGTAATCCCATGAGAAATTGTTAGTCTCGCCGGATTTAACCAGCAATTCATAGCTATGCCCGATAAGTAAACTGACCCAGAGATTTTCTGTGTTATCGATAGTGCTTGCTGAAAATGCCGTAGTAGTTTGCGTGGTGGTGTCGAATAACTCCAGGTTCAGGTCGTGTAAGGTGGTGGTTAGGCTGGAATTGTTAGATACACCAAGGTTCCACACCAATGATGCAGATAAATTTAAATCCTCATCAGCATTGAATTTATAGGTGGCGGTGCGGTTGCTACCAGCACTGCCTCCGAAGGATGGATCGTAATCGAAGCCGTTCAAAGCAATTGCGCCATTGTTAATGCCACTATCTTGCAGACTGTTTTGCTCGCCGGCAGCGATGATCTGATAGCTATGCAAAATATTGAGTTGCCCAGCACCAAAACGATCATCCAGACCATTGCTGGTTTGATGGCCGCTACTGCGATAATCAACGATATTGGCGGATGTCGAGGTGTTATCAGTGGCTCGGTCTGCGCCCGCTAACAGCGCGGCTTTGATGGTCTCGGCGCGTTCTGCGTTATAGACAGTACCCACACCTGTAATGTTGGCCGAGCCTTTTGAAAGTGTTAGTGCACCGTTATGGCCAGTTTCAACGAGCAGTGCCGCAGCGGCAGCAACAATAGGCGTGGCCGCGCTGGTGGTGGTTTGGGGAGCGACCAGATCGGGACGTGTTCGTCCTGCCACATAAACTGAATCGACGGCGTCGGAGCCTTTGTCATGCGCGCCGTCGGTTCTGCCTACAGCGATTACGTTATAAGCACTGCCTAGTAACGGAGAATTGCTGCTGCTATTAGCCATGCCAACAATTTGGATAAATTCATTTCGCTGCACTTGCCTATCTACCAGGCGCAGAATATTGCCGGTGTCGACTGCTGTGTTACCGTTGCCGACCCAGCTGTGATTGGCAATCCGGCTGCCGTTAGCGGGCGCTGACACGATATTACTTGAGATGCTGCTAAGCCATTCGTTGGCTTCATAACTGGTGATATTGCTAATGCCGCCAGCGATGGAGTCGTTACCGTAAAAGCGTGAGCCAACGCCGGTTGCATGGCCCGAAGCAGAAGTGCTGGCAGTGCCTGGAAAACTGAAGGTTTTGCCGGTAAATTGCGAGTTGCCGGTATCCGGTGCATAAACAAAATTATCCCCACCATCTTCGGCTTGAGTTACTTTGACATTTGCGCCTGTTGGCGCGTTTGCTCCAAGCAGGTTTACCAGGTCTGTGTAGCCAATATCGTTTTTGTAATTCGCTGAGGCATCTGCAGCCCAATATAAAGCTGGAATTACGCAGAGCCAGAGTTTTTTAGTTTGTTTCATTGTTATTTTCTCAATATGGGGCTGGTTGGCTTTTAGTTGCTGGCTTAAATCAGTATCGAATCGGCGCGCAGAGAAAATTCAGCTGTGTTGGCTATCGTTACACAAGGTGAAGCTAATTTTAGGTGCAGCCCGTAAAACTAAGCACATAGAATGCCAAAGTGTATTAATCGTTTTTTATCAATTAGTTGGATGTTGATTAGTTTTTTATCTGGCCTAATGTCCAATTAAACGGTGTTATTTAACGCATTTTTTATGGGAGCTTGATATTCCAGAAAATTTTATTTCGTGCTGGAAGACTCTTTATAAGAAAGTCCAAATAGTTTTGCTAAGGCGGCAAAAGCTAACAAAGGGCTATGAAAACGGTTAAAATGCAGGGCTTCAAGATGATCTTGCCAATAAAGTAACGGGTTTAAAACGTCTATGCCAACTAAATATAAGACTGATGACTTGCGGATTTCCGCCACCAAAGAGGTCATTCCACCTGTTCGAGTACATCAAGAATTGCCAGTCACTGAGGCTGCCGCACAAACTACGTTACACGCCAGACAAGATATTCATAATATTTTGACCGGGCAGGATGATCGATTACTGGTAGTGGTTGGGCCGTGTTCCATTCACGATACCAAGGCCGCGCATGAATATGCCGAGTTGTTGAAGGCAATCAAGACTGAGCTGCAAGACGATCTGCTGATAGTGATGCGCGTGTATTTTGAAAAGCCGCGCACGACGGTAGGTTGGAAAGGCTTAATCAACGATCCGGATCTGGATGCCAGCTTTAATATCAACAAAGGCTTACGCATTGCCAGACAGTTGCTGGTGGATTTGAATTCAGCCGGAATGCCCGCGGCCACCGAATATCTGGATTTGATTACTCCGCAATATGTGTCTGACCTGATCGCCTGGGGCGCAGTCGGTGCCAGAACTACTGAAAGCCAAGTGCATCGTGAGTTGGCGTCCGGATTATCCTGTCCCGTGGGCTTTAAAAATGCCACTGATGGTTCGGTCAAAATTGCTATCGATGCGATGGGCGCGGCGATGAGCCCGCACCATTTCTTATCGCTAACCAAAGCGGGTCACTCGGCTATTTTTTCCACCACCGGTAACGAAGACGTGCATATCATTTTGCGCGGTGGTCATGATCGTCCCAATTACGACGCGGTAAGCGTCGAACATGTTGGCGAAGAAATGCAAAAAGCCGGCTTAAGAGCAAACATCATGATTGATTTAAGCCATGCTAATAGCTTAAAGCAATGTCAGCGTCAGTTGATTGTCGGCGAAGATGTCGCTGAACAAATAGCCAATGGCGACCAGCGCATTATGGGTGTTATGGTTGAAAGCCATCTTAAAGCGGGCAATCAGGCCGTAGTAGCCGGACAGCCACTGGTTTATGGCCAGAGTATTACCGATGCCTGTTTAAGCTGGGAGGATACCGTTCCATTGTTAAAGAAATTTGCCGTGGCCGTGCAACAGCGCCGCGCCATCGTTAAAAAGTCAGGAGTTTGATAGATGCTTGTTTATGTAAATGGCGAAACCAAAGAATTCGCTGAGAACAACACAGTCGCCGATGTCGTTGAGAGCCTAGGGTTAACGGGTAAAAAAATCGCTGTGGAGTTGAATAAGGAAATATTGCCGTTTGATCAATACCAAGCCAACACATTAAGCGCGGGCGACCGGTTGGAAATTGTTCATGCGATCGGTGGCGGCCAAGATGATTCTTTCGTGCTGGCAGGTGTGTCGTATCAGTCGAGATTATTGGTTGGCACCGGCAAATATAAAGATATGGAAGAAACCCGGTTGGCCATTGAAGCCAGCGGCGCACAAATTGTCACCGTGGCTATTCGCCGAACCAATATTGGCCAAAATCCCGGTGAGCCGAATTTGTTGGAAGTGATTTCCCCTGATAAATACACCATTCTGCCTAATACCGCTGGCTGTTACACCGCAGATGAAGCAGTAAGAACTTGTCGTTTAGCCAGAGAATTATTGGGCGGACACAAGCTGGTCAAATTGGAAGTGTTAGCCGATCAAAAGACCTTATTTCCAGACGTTGCCGAAACCTACGTTGCCGCTGAATTATTGGTAAAAGAAGGTTTTGACGTCATGGTTTACACCAACGACGACCCGATTGCCGCTAAACGTTTGGAAGAAATCGGCTGCGTAGCAGTGATGCCGCTGGCCGCGCCCATTGGTTCAGGCTTAGGTATCCGCAATCCCTACAATATCTTGACCATTGTTGAAAATGCCAAGGTACCCATTTTGGTGGATGCGGGTGTCGGTACGGCTTCCGATGCCGCGATTGCTATGGAATTAGGTTGCGATGGCGTGTTGATGAATACCGCTATTGCCGATGCTAAAAACCCGATATTGATGGCATCGGCGATGCGCAAAGGTATTGAGGCAGGCAGAGAGGCATTCTTGGCTGGACGCATGCCAAGAAAACGCTTTGCTTCGGCATCGTCACCAATAGACGGTTTGTTTTTTTAATTTCAATATCTTCAGCTCTTTAGTCGTTCGTGGTGAGTTAACGAGCTGCGAACGACCTATCATGTGTTTCTTATGTCTTCCGAAATAACTACGCCAGCAACTATTCCTGCCAGAATCCGCAGCTTTATTCGCCGTCAGGGCCGATTAACCCAAGGTCAGCAACATGCTTTGTCTCATCATTGGGACAAATATTGCCTTGATCCTCAAGCTGCTTATGATTTTGCCGAAGTGTTTGGGCGCGTGGCGCCGATCATCGTTGAGATTGGTTTCGGTAACGGCGATAGCCTAGCCAAAATGGCGGCGGCGAATCCTGACACAGACTACATCGGCATCGAAGTACACCGACCGGGCGTCGGCCATTTAATGATGTTGCTGGATCTGCAAGGCCTGACCAATGTCAGAATTTATTGCCACGATGCTATCGACATTCTTGAACACAAACTGCCGGATGCCAGTCTAGCTGGCGTGCATTTGTTTTTTCCGGACCCTTGGCCGAAAAAAAAACATCACAAACGGCGTATCGTGCGACCGTCGTTTATTGCTCTCTTGCTTAAGAAATTGAAAGTCGGCGGTTATTTTCATGCGGCTACCGATTGGGAGAATTACGCCGAAAATATGCTGGAAGTACTGTCAGCAGACGCCGGATTACTCAACAGCAGCGAAACTGGCGACTATTGCCCGCGCCCGGAATACCGCCCACTGACAAAATTTGAGCAGCGCGGCATACGCTTGGGGCACGGTGTTTGGGATCTGATTTTTACTAAGCGGTAGGGTTATTGCCAACCTTCTGCGCTTAGCCTTTCTAGCTAAATGCTAGTGGTCAAAATTTCAGCTGTTTATTGGTAACTCGGGGGCGGTTTTTTTTGGATAGTATTCTCGGTGGTGAACTGGTGCTTACGACCCTTAAGCGCCATTCGCCTGTTTCAGCAAGCTATGTCTGCAGTCATTCAATAAGGTGCCATTCAAAATAGAGGTGCGATTAGCTTGCGTAATCGCACTTTTCGAAGTCAACATTCCTATAAAACCGACGCCTCAAGCGGCCTGCTAATCGCCGGTTTAATCGATAGAGCGAAAATCACTTTGGCTATTATGCTACCCACTTTCTGGCTTTATTTTTTTTGACGCCAAATACCGCTAACAACCCTGATGCGAACAATAATACGGAAGCAGGTAGAGGGACCGGTGCTGCGGTTATATGGGCAGTGCCGCCCGTGACACCAGTGGCAGGCCCGCTACCATCGGAGAGAAACAACAGCTGTGAAGGTGATACAGGATCAGCGGTTATGCTCAAGAAATTCCCTTGGCTGATGTTAAGCGCTTTGAACTTGACAGTACCCAACAAGGTGGGAGATGCGATGTTTAAACCAGTCGTTGATAAAGTGCTTTCGGCAAAGTGGATTCGTCCCAAGATCGCGCCCACACCCGGGGTAATGGTGCTTGCGAAGCTTACAGTATCAGCTCCAAAAATATTGCCAGTAGTCAGCAACTCCGCGGAAAAATTGGTGCTGTTATATGTCAGATCGAAATCAAAGCCCGCTAAATCGTTAACATTACTGACATAGATATTGGCATCAAAAATCGAGTTCTTGGCGGCCGAGTAGATGTTTTGACCATTTGGAAATTGAAGATTTAGCGTAGCCGCTTCGGCTGTTTGGAAAAAGCCGACGAATGCCAAGGCCATCAGTTTGGTAAGTAAATGTTTGTTCATGAAAAATTCCGTAGAGGTAAGAGCCGAGGCTAATTGCCTCGGCAAAGCTAGTCAAAATAAGAAGTGGATTATGGTGTAGGGGTAACGACTGCGCATTTTGTCATCGTACAAAGTGAAACCGCTTTTCTGTAATCGATGATATTGACTCTCAAATCACCATTCAGATCGCGTGGATCATTGGCTGCTACTATTTGGCCGTATTTGGCTTTGATGGCATTCAAATCGTTCATGTCGATGTCGCTATCACCATCAGTATCGCCAGGGCCGGTTACCTTGACGGTAAAGGCTTTTGACGCAGTCTTGTTATCAGCATCGTTTGCCGATACGGTAAAGTTGAACACGCCGACTTTGGATGGTACGCCGGATAACAGGCCAGTACTTGAGGCGAGAGTCAAACCATTGGGTAGCTCGCCTATGCTGATGTTGGTCACGTAAGGGGTGTTACCGCCGTTAACGGTAGGTCGTTGTGGAAACACTTCATTGACCTTGCCGTTTTGCAGCGCATCGACTGTACTAAAGGGCGTAATAGCCAGAAATTCCGTCATTTGCGAGCCCTGATAAGCGCCGACGATTTCCGCGGTTGAACAATCAAAGTCATACGAGTCGCCGTTGGCGTCGGTTACGCCCACGACACCATCGCCGTGCAGATTATCCGGTCCGACCTTGTCGCACATGGCTTCGCCTTTTTCGCCATCAATGGATCCAGCCGGGCCGCCGTAGGCATAAAACTCATAACGGCGAGTGACGGCTTCTTCAGCGTTGTTACCCATACTGTCGGCACCGCCGCGCAACTCGGATTTGGCAGTGCTGCCACCGTTTTGTGATTGCAACAGATACCACTCGGATTCCACTTCGTCTGGTTCACCGTTGGTCCAGTCTGCAAGGCCGTCACCGTCATGGTCGTCACTGATTAGATCACCCAAGGCCAAAACACGTGCTCTATGTGTGGTGGTCTTGATGACCTTGACCCAACTGGGTTCGCCAAATTCTTTAACAATGGCTTGCGGAACAATCGGAGCGGGTATAGTTGCCACGACTTGTGCCGGAAAGTTGGCTGTTGGCGGGGTATAATCGAAGACCGGGATGTTCAACTGTAGTGCAGGGCCAACGATCAGTTTGCCGCTAGCATCTTTGACCAGCCAGTTGTACTTGGCTGCGCTGTATGGTGCGGTGCTTCCATAGGCAAAATGCACCCCAAAATGTTCGCACCCTACGTTTTTGCTTAAGTCGTAGCAATAAAGTGTGCTGTTTGCCGGATAGGGATTGGTGAAAGCTCCCCCTTGTTCATAACGCACAAACACTTTGGGATGCAAAGGATCGCTAAGGTCTTCACGTACTTTTCCATAACCATAATGATTGCCGGGGTAGGTACTGACAACATCCCGGCTCCGTGCGTCGTCGAGTTCGATTTCTATGCCGTAGACGATGCCACCTGTGTGATTCAGCGCATCGAAATTGCCCAGCCCGCCCCTGATGTCGCTCGCTTGGGCGACAGAGCCAAGCGCCAGTAACGGTAATACGAGAGTGATTTTCTTCATTGTGTCCCCTGTGGATGGTGGTTTGTAAACAGACTGTGACTATCAATTAAACTTGGTGGCAAAGAAAACGACAAATTTCAGGGCGAGTTTTGATTTTTCGTAGATCGTTCAAGTTCCTGCCGACTAATCTAAAAAAATTGAAATTCAATTTAGTTTTGTTACTACTTATACCGTTTAAGGCTAACTGCGATCACCATATTCTCATTGTTAACCAAATTTAAAGCGGAGACTTTATAACACACGAGGATGAAATTTAAATTAAAATCGCGTTAGGCTTCACGTTATTTTGCTGCTTTTATTGTTGACCTCTATGAGCACGGTCTTGACAAGCTAAGTGTCGAGATCGAAGCTTTCCGAAATATTACCGAGTTAGGCGTCCAATTTTTGCCGATTAATTGTAATGTTCCCAATTTTTTGAGATACCAGAAATATGGGGTTATAGCTAAGCCAGAGTCTCTGCCCGAATAATCGGTCCTCCATATCTCATTTCCTTGGCCGCCCCGGTTTAGTTGTATTCAAATCATTCAAAACAGCATTTGATAGTTTTATTGCAATACTTGGCCCTGGTCTCCCGTGCAAGACAACGAATGGTTATTGCCAAATGAAATCGCTCTTTAGCGAAAACAAAATAACTAGTATTTACCAAATTGCTGCTGGTGATTTGGGAGGAATAGCACAAGGTTATCCGCTCACCGTACCGAAAATCAAACCAACACTGGCGGTAATGCCCATCGATAATATGCCCCAGAAAGTGACACGGGAAATGGCTGTTAAAACAGAAGCTCCGCCGACCAAGGCAGACAGGCCGCCCAATAACATCAGCGATAACAGTGAAATTGAACCTACGGTGGTTATCAATGGCATGATATTGGATGCGGTTAAATCTGTGATCATTTGATTAACTTGAGCCAAAGGCAAATAAGGGAAGATCAGCACCATCAAAAGTGGCAATGCTGCGCCTAAGGAAAACGTCATGGCAGAAACTAAAGCCGCCTGCAGCGGACGGGCGGTTGTTATTTCGGTTAACCCTAATTCATCGCGTGCATGAGCTGCCAAGGCGTTGTGATTCATCAGTTGTTCGGCAACCTGTTGAGCCAGTTCAGGTTCTAGGCCCCTGTCGATATAGATTGCTTTCAGCTCGTTCACTTCATGAGGGTGATTTTCAGCCAGCTCTAACTCTTCCCGTTTTAAGTCAGCTTGTTCGGTATCAACTTGGGAGCTGACAGAGACGTATTCACCTGCCGCCATAGACATGGCACCCGCAACTAAACCGGCTGTCCCACTCACCAATATGGCATGGATGTCAGTATGAGCAGCCGAGACACCAATGACTAGACTTGATGTTGATACGATGCCATCGTTAGCACCTAACACCGCTGCACGTAACCACCCGATACGATGGGCGCGATGTAATTCAGTATGTCTCAAATGAACTCCTTTAGATTGTTAGCAATTTGAACAGGGAAACTATTGGTAAGTGTCATCAATGTCTTTTTTGCCTGTGAACATGGCTTTAATCAACTTCTCTTTGTCCACATAACTGGAAACGATAACGCCCAAAATGTGTAAGAAGACTAACAACAAGGTCAGGTTGGCGAAAAACTCGTGTAGCTCCTCCCAAAACTCTTCGCTTTGTTTATCCACTATGTGGTGGGTATCAGTACCTTCGGATTTATCATCCTCATCGTCGTCCTTGGCCCCTTCTGCGTTGGCTGCGGAAATCACGGAGACTGACTGTAATTGGGTTTGCACTTGCTCGGCGGATATAGCGAACGGTCCTTTGTTGTCTTCAACCGCGTATAACTTCATGCCGGTCACGGTGGCACCTGTCAAACAGAGTAGCAACGCAATCACCATTGCACCGCCAGCCGGATTATGGCCGATATAATGCTGGGGCTTACGGGCGATTAGGTTTTTCAGATAGCCAGTAATTCTGACGGGTGAATAGACAAAATGACCGAAGCGAACATACTTGCCGCCGACAAAGCCCCACACTATTCGCATGACCAGATAGCCACCCACGACATAACCGGCCCACACATGGACGGGCATAAGGTCATCTTCAGTCAAGTACGCCGTAAAGAACGCTATCACCAAAGTCCAGTGTCCAATACGAATCAACGGCTCCCATACTTCCACTGATTCTTTCTTGTTTATCATGGCATTTCTCCTGCTCAGACTTCTGATACGAATTAAGTTGAAGGTAATAGTGGGTTAAACTGAACTTTTTAGCATCCGTCATTCGACGGATAGGTGATTATTTGTGGCATTGATTGACGATAACAAACGTTTTAGCCAATGGGCTATTGCGATTAGCTTGTTTGTTTTTGTGCTGATAGCAATGGATCTGAGAGGTGACTATGCAGAGGGCGTCCCTTGGTCGCATGTACTCACCGAAGTGATAATTTTGATACTTTCTTTGGCAGGTATTGTCTACTTTGGTTGGCTTTATCATCAATTTTCAACGTCCAAAATTGATGTGTTGACGCATGATTTGGCCTTAGCTCATCAACAAGCTCAACAGTGGCGTGAGGCAAATCGTGAACTTATTGCGGGGTTGGCTGTGCAAATCCGGAAGCAGTTTGAACTCTGGCAACTCACCGCTGCAGAAGCGGAAGTGGGCATGCTGATGTTAAAAGGCCTTAGCCATGGCGAAATAGCCAATCTGCGCAACGCTAGCGAGCGTACTGTGCGTGATCAAGCTCGTGCGATTTATAGGAAGGCTGGCGTAGCAGGACGCACAGAGCTGTCTGCTTTTTTTCTGGAAGATTTGCTACTGCCTCGCTAGCAACAAATTTTGCTTTTAAAATCAAACCTAACGTTATTGAAAGCCGCGTAGAACAACTGTCAGGTTAATATCTAAAATCGGAATTTCAATAGGTTGATTTTGCGACCAGGTGAATATCGCAAATTGGCCGTATTGACTCAGTTATAATGCTAATTTGCTCGCCGAATACCGGACACCCGGCTGGGTCAGAAGATGCCTCAACTATTGAAATTGGAAAGTTACCCCGAATGGCAGGTAGTGGCCCAGGCCGTGTCAAAACGTAAAAATACGCCAAACCGATCCAGCAAACCCGATTGGCGCTTGGCCAAATCGAGTACAGTCGACTGTAGAGAACAGATTATTGAGTTGAATCAGAATAGATATTTT
>Ga0208262_1000312_pt1 | contig 18001 bp, 10 predicted proteins | sample LakWasMet15_LOW5_2_FD_183863 | JGI IMG/M metagenome (GOLD analysis project Ga0208262, IMG submission 183863) | Freshwater sediment methanotrophic microbial communities from Lake Washington under simulated oxygen tension - Sediment Metagenome... | ecosystem: Environmental > Aquatic > Freshwater >... | reverse complement strand
GTTGGTAGACCCGCAGCAAGCACCCTACGCTTCGTCCTTGCGTCAACTGGCGGTGACAGCCCTGTGCACCAACCGTGATCTGCCACTGCTGCTGCCAGTCGGGCAGGCCAATGCCTTCGACTGTGTTGACGCCCATCCGGTCAGCAGCGTGGTGGTGGTGCGCGGTCCGTCCAGACCCGCCTCGCCGGTGGTCAGCGCCGGGCTGGGTTGGCGGGTGGTCGACCACCTTGCGCTCAATTACCTCTCGCTGGCAGACTCCAGCGCCGAGCAGGGTGCCGCGGCGCTGCGGGAAATGCTCATGCTCTACGCCGTGCATGCCGATGAGGCGCGCCAGAGCCAGGTGCGCGGGTTGGCTTCGGTGAAGTCCAAGCCGATGGTCAGACGATTGCCGATGCCTGGTCCGATTGCCTTCGGCCGGGGCCTGGAAGTGGCACTGGAAGTCGAGGACATGGCCTTTCACGGCCACAGCGTGTTCCTGTTTGGCTCGGTCATGGCCAACTTCCTGGTGCGGCACGTTGGTGTCAATCATTTCGTCGAGACCGTGTTGCGTGTCGCCGGCAAGGGCGAGCGCATGCGCTGGAGGCCGCAATGCGGGACACGCCCGATTCTGTAGCGGCGCGGTTGGATGCCGCCCTGGCGGTCTGGTCGGAGCAACCCTGGAGCTTTGACTTCTTCGCGGTGCTCAGGCGGCTGGAGGCGGTGGCCGCTTCCACGCCGCGCTGGGGCTTGGCCCTGTTACCCAGTGCCGAGCCGATCCGCATCGGCCAGGAGCCGTCGATGGCGTTCGCGCCGGCATCGTTCAGCCGCTTCGAGCATGCCAGCAGCCATTCGCCACCGCGGCTGCGCCAGCAGTTCTTTGGCTACCTCGGCCCCAATGGGCCGCTGCCCACGCACCTGAGCGAGTTCATCCAGGGCCGAGCGCTCAACCATGGCGACCGCACCTGGCTGGCCTTTCTGGATGGGCTGACGCACCGCTTCGCCATGCACCTGTATCGCGCCTGGGCGCAATCGCGGCCGGCGGTGGCGCTGGACCGCCCGGGGGACAGTCGTTTCAGCAACCAGCTCGGCTCGCTGATCGGGATGGGTACCGCGGCACGGCAGTCCCGTGACGCGGTGTTCGATGACGCGCGCCTGCATTTCTCGGGGCGGCTGGCGCGCCATGTGCGCAACGCGGAGAACATTGAGGTCGTGCTGCAGGCCTATTTCGGCGTCCCGGTCAGGCTGGAGCCCTGGGTTGGCAGATGGATGAGTCTGCCCAGCGGGGAAGTGACGCGCATGGGCCGTGGCGAGGTGTCGCGTGCCTTGGGGCTGGGCGCGGTGGTGGGCGCGCGCGTCTGGGACCGGCAACATCAGGTGCGCCTGCATCTGGGGCCGCTGACGCTGGTGCAGTACCACCTGTTCCTGCCGCGGGGATCGGCCGGGCCGGCCTTGCAGGCGTGGATGCGCCAGTTGTTGGGCGATGAAATGGATTGGGACGCCGAGCTGATCCTGAAGAAGGACGAAGTTCCCGTCACGCGGCTGGGTTCGGGCCAGGGCTCCAGGCTCGGCTGGACCAGTTGGCTCGGCTGTCGGACGCGAAGCCGTGACGCCGCGGATGTCCGTGTTGCCAACCGTGTGGCCGTTTGAATGTCGTGTGTCCCATTCGTCTTTGGTGCAGTAGGTTTTGGAGGCTCCCATGAGTGAAATCAGTCGTACCGCCTTGTTTGGCAAATTGAATGCGCTTTGCTACAAGGCGGTGGAGGGGGCCACGGTGTTCTGCAAGCTCCGTGGAAACCCGTATGTGGAGCTGGAGCACTGGCTGGCCCAACTGCTGCAGAACCAGGACTCGGATCTGCACCACATCGTGCGGCACTATGGGCTCGATGCCTCGGTGTTGGCCAAGGACTTGACCAATGCCTTGGACCGCTTGCCACGTGGCGCCACGGCGATCAGCGACATCGCCGAACAGATTCCGGATGCCATCGAGCGTGCCTGGACCTACGCCACCCTGAAATTTGGCGAAGGTCAGATCCGCACCGGTTATCTGGTCATCGGCATGCTCAAGACGCCCAGCCTGCGCAACCGACTATTGGGTATCTCCAGGCAGTTCGAGAAAGTCAAGACCGAGGACTTGACCGACAACTTCGCCAAGATCTGTGATGCCTCGCCGGAGGCGCAGATGCGCGCGCAGGACGGCACCGGTCTGGGCAGCGGCGCGCCGGGGGAAGACAGCGGCGCCATGGCGCCTGCGGCCATGGGCAAGGGCGAGGCACTGAAGAAGTTCGCCGTCGATTTGACCGAGAAGGCCAAGAAGGGCGAGATGGACCCCATTACCGGCCGTGATGAGGAGATCCGCCAGATCGTCGATATCCTGATGCGCCGCCGCCAGAACAACCCCCTGCTCACCGGCGAGGCGGGCGTTGGCAAGACCGCGGTGGTGGAGGGCTTCGCGCAGCGCCTGGCGCGTGGTGACGTGCCGCCGCAGCTCAAGGATGTCAAACTGCTGAGTCTGGACCTGGGTCTGCTGCAGGCGGGCGCCAGCATGAAGGGCGAGTTCGAGCAGCGCCTGCGCCAGGTGATCGATGAGGTGCAGGCGTCGCCAACCCCGATCATCCTGTTCATCGACGAGATCCACACTCTGGTGGGCGCCGGTGGCGCCGCCGGCACCGGCGATGCGGCCAATCTGCTCAAGCCCGCCCTGGCACGCGGCAACCTGCGCACCATTGGCGCCACCACCTGGGCCGAGTACAAGAAGTACATCGAGAAAGATCCCGCCCTGACGCGCCGCTTCCAGGTGGTGCAAGTACCCGAGCCGGACGAGACCAAGGCGATCCTGATGCTGCGCGGCGTTGCTGCCGTGCTGGAAAAGCACCACCGGGTCCAACTGCTGGACGAGGCGATCGAGGCGGCAGTGCGCCTGTCACACCGTTACATCCCGTCGCGTCAATTGCCCGACAAGGCGGTCAGTCTGCTCGACACCGCCTGCGCACGGGTCGCCGTGTCGCAGCACGCCACGCCGCCAGAGGTGGAAGACTGCCAGCGCCGCATTGAGGCGCTCACCACCGAACAGGAAATCATTGGACGCGAAGAGACCATCGGCATTGACGTCAGCAAGCGCTCTGCCACCGTGAACGCCATGATGGTGCTGGCCAACGACGAACTGGGTCGACTGACCGAGCGCTGGAAGCAGGAGAAAGCGCTGATCGACCGCCTGTTGGAGCTGCGCTCTGGTCTGCGCGCGGCGGGCCAGCCGGTGGATGGCGCGCCGGTGCCTGCTGAGTCCGCGCCCGGCGCCACGCCGCCCCCGGACCGGGAAGCCATGCTGGCCGAGCTCAAGACGCTGCAGGCCTCGATTGCCGAGGTGCAAGGCGAACATCCGCTGATTCTGCCGTCGGTGGACGAGCAGGCGGTCGCTTCCGTGGTGGCTGACTGGACGGGTATTCCGGTCGGACGCATGGTGAAGAACGAAGTAGAGGCGGTATTGCGGCTGGCGGACACGCTCAACGAGCGCGTCATCGGGCAGAAGCATGGCCTGGAGATGATTGCGCGGCGCATCCAGACCTCGCGCGCGCGGCTGGACAATCCGGGCAAGCCCATTGGTGTCTTCATGTTGTGCGGTACCTCCGGCGTGGGCAAGACCGAGACCGCGCTGGCGCTGGCCGAGGCGCTGTACGGCGGCGAGCAAAACATCATCACCATCAACATGAGCGAATTCCAGGAGGCGCACACCGTCTCCACGCTCAAGGGCGCGCCACCCGGCTACGTGGGCTATGGCGAGGGCGGTATTCTCACCGAGGCGGTGCGCCGGCGTCCCTATTCGGTGGTGCTGCTCGATGAGGTCGAGAAGGCCCACCCGGACGTGCACGAGATCTTCTTCCAGGTATTCGACAAGGGCTGGATGGAGGACGGCGAAGGCCGCATGATCGATTTCAAGAACACCATCATCCTGCTCACCACCAATGCCGGCAGCGAACTGGTGATGAGCATGTGCCGTGACCCCGAGCTGCTGCCCGATCCGCAGGCCCTGAGCGAAGCCTTGAAGGCGCCGCTGCTCAAGGTGTTCCCGGCCGCCTTGCTGGGTCGGATTGTCACCATCCCCTACTATCCGCTGACGCCGGACATGCTGGCCAAGATTGTCCGGCTGCAGCTCGAGCGCATCAAGAAGCGCGTCGCACAGAATCATGGCGTGCCCTTCGAGTACACCGATGCGGTGGTCAAGCTGGTGGTGGCGCGCTGCAATGACACCGAGTCCGGTGGTCGCGCCATCGATGCGATCCTGACCAACACGGTGCTGCCAACGATCTCGATCGAGTACCTCAAGCGGCTGGCGGCTGGCGGCGCGATTCACCGCGTGGCGCTGGACGTCGCGAACTCCGATTTCACCTACGCCTTTGACTGAAGGGGGTGATCCATGTCTGCGCACAAGTTTGAGATCACGGGCGACTCGCCCGTCATTCCGGACATCCTGTTCTGGCGCCTGATCGGCCACGAGGCCCTGTCGTCGCCCGCGGTGTACGAGCTGATCGTGCTGTCCAAGAAGAAGAAGCTCGATGCCAAGGACGTGCTGGGCAAGGGCTTTGACGTGATCATCACCTTCGACGATGAAGGCAAGAGTCCCTACAAACGCCATTGCCAAGGCTATGCCACGCGCCTGACGCGGCTCGCCCAGGTCGGGCGGCACTACGAGTACCGGATCACCTTGCGCTCCTGGTTCTGGCTGCTCACGCGGCGCACCAATTCGCGCATCTTTCAGGATCTGAACCTGCCCGATATCCTGGACAAGGTGTTCGACGATGCACCCATCAGCCCCTACAAGAAGATCAACAAGCGCCTCACCGCCAGCTACGAGCCCAAGCGCTACTGTGTGCAGTATCAGGAGAGTGACTTCCAGTTTCTGTCACGCCTGATGGAACAGGAAGGCGTCTACTACTGGTTCGACGCGCATGACGAGCCGGGCACCATGTACTTCTCGGACAACAGCGACGTGGCGCACAGTGTGCTGCCCGCCAAGGCAACCTTGAACTACATCCTGGGCGACATTGGTGACGCGCGTTTCAACGAGGTGGTGCGCTGGACCAGTTCGCGCCGGCTCGACACCGGCAAATACGACTCGCGCGACAGTGACTTCAAGGCCATACGCAAGAAGCTGGGAACCAGCATGAACGTCGCCGACGATCATGACCTGGCGGATTTCGAGGAATTCGAGTTTGCCGGCGGCTACTTCAAGAGTTCCGATGCCGATCGGCTTGCCAGGATCCACGGCGATGAGTTGATCGCCCGGCGCGACCGCCACTGGGCGGTGACGAGTTGGCCCGATGTTGCGGTGGGCAAGCGCTTCACCCTCAGCGGCGATACCGACGGCACGGCCAATGGCGACTACCTGATCGGCGCTTGCACCTTTGTCGTCACGCACTCCGGCTACGAGGGCATCCATATCGAGGAGCCCAGCGAGCCGATCGCCGATGTGGTGGACGGCATGCTGGCGGGTGATGCGGTCAACGGCAACAGCCGCGAAATGGTGCTCGACATCATCCACTCGACACCCGCACTGCTGCGCGGCGCGCGCGGGGTAAGCGCCTTTCTGCTCACTGCCCTGCCGGTCGAACTGCCGTTCCGACCGGCGCGTGTCACGCCGCGCGTCACCATGCCCGGGCCGCAGTCCGGCATCGTCGTGGGCCCCAAGGGACAGGAAATCCATGCCGACGACTTTGGCCGCGTGAAGGTCCAGTTCCATTGGGACAGAGAAGGACAGAGCGACGAGAAGTCCACCTGTTTCATTAGGGTGTCACAGCCCTGGGCCGGCAAGGGCTGGGGCGGCTACTTCACACCGCGGATCGGCCAGGAAGTGATCGTCGACTTTCTCAATGGCGACCCGGATCGCCCGATCATCGTCGGGCGGGTCTACAACGACGATCAGCCGATTCCCTACCAGTCTCCCACGCAGAGCGGTTTCAAGACACGCTCCACGCCAGGCGGCAACCCGAACAACTACAACGAGATCCGCTTCGAGGACAAGAAGGGCAGCGAGGAAGTCAACATCCACGCCGAGCGCAACATGTCGACCTCGGTCGAGGTGGATGACTCCACCACCGTCGGACATGACCAGACCCTGACGGTCGACAACGACCGCACCGCACGGGTTCGTGGCAATGAGAAGTGGAGCGTGGAGAAGGACCAGACCACCGAAGTGGTCAAGAACCAGACCAACCGTGTCAATCTGACCCAGATCAACACCGTTGGCCTGTCGCAGGTCAACGCCATCGGCTCGGGCGGGCAAACCAATCAGGTCGTGGGTCCGCAGGTCAACACCTTTGCGGGCGGGGTGACGACGGTAATCACGGGCTCCCAATCGCTGGCCATCGATGGTTCTCAGACCATTGGTGTCAGCGGTAGCCAGAGCACCTCGGTGTCCGGCGCGACCACTATTACCTCATCTGCGGAAATGAAGATTCAGGCCGCGTCACGCAAGGACATCTCGAATGGCGAGACCTCCATCATGGCCAACAGCATCAAGGTGGTCAGCAACACCAATCTGGCCCTGATGGCGGTCGGCAACATTGATGCGACATCGATCGGCTCCAACACCACGGTCCTGGGCAGCAATACCAGCGGCTACATCGGCATGAACAGCGAGGCCAACATGGGCATGGCGCGTTCGACGTTCATGGGTATGAGCCTGAACAATTCGCTGGGCATGGACATTTCCAATTTCGGCGGACTGCAGATCGAGAATGCGGTGGCGCTCAAGCTCATTGGTGTCGGTGCTGCCGAGATCGCCTGCCGCACCCTGTCGTCCGAGCAGCAAGGACTGAAGTCCTTCATGCCCGGTGCCGGCGCCGGGGCGGCGGCGGGTGCTGGCGTGGCGGGCGCCTTGGGGGCGGCGGCCGGCGCTGCCGCGGCCATCATCGACGTGCGGGCGACCCTGAAGCAGTATGAAGATGCCCAGGTGGCCCTCAAGGAGGCCGCCAAGGAAGCGGCCGCCGAGGGATTGCCCGGGCTCGCCGGCCGACTCTCCAGTCTGGCCAAGGTGGCCCAGCGCCGGGTCAGTGATGCGCCGGCCAACGCGGTTCCCGGCGCCACGGCGATTGCCGAGGGCCTGGGCATTGGCGCGGTCGGCAAACAGTCGGACGCTCTGGCCAACGCCAATCCCACTTCGGCCGGCCCGTCGGGCACGCCCTGATTCCTGTCCTGATCCAGAGCGACCGTGCAAGTTGTCAAGCCGCAAGCCCTGAGTCTGCTGACGCGGCCGATCGAGTATCGCAAGCGATTCGGGTTGTGCGTGACCGCTTGTCTGCATGTTCCGTTCGCGCAGGGCGAGCACGGCGCCTTGTGGGGCGAGCAGTCGATGTGGAATTTCCTGGCTCAGGAAATGGGCACGCCCTTGATTGACGAAGGGGTTGCCAAGCTCACTTCGGAGTTCCTGGTGCATGGCTATGCCTATGCGCCTGCCGACAGCCCCAATGCCTGCGCGGTCAGGGTGCGCCTTGGTGGCGCAGATAAGACCTTGCTGGCCTTTGGAGACCGCTATTGGGACGGCGCGCGCGTCAGTGCCCCGCAACCGTTCGAGAAGATGCCGCTGTCCTGGGCGCGTGCCTACGGTGGCGCCGACTTCCCGGCCAACCCGGTCGGACGCGGACGGGCTGCCGTCGACGGGCTGCGCTGGCTGCCGAATCTGGAGTTGCCGCAGAGTCGTCTGCTCAAACCCGATCAAGTGGTGGAGCCCGCCGGCTTTGGCCTGCGCGACGTGATGCATCCGCAGCGTGTGCAACTGCGTGGCACCTACGACGCCAGCTACCTGAAGGAGCATTCGCCCGGCTTCGCTCCCGACCTGGATTGGCGCTACTTCAATTTGGCGCCGCAGGACCAGTGGCTGCCCACGCCGTTGCGCGGCGACGAGCCCTTCGAGCTGGACAATCTGCATCCCGGTCAGGCACACATCGAGGGCCAATTGCCGGGGTTGCGCGCGCGGGTCTTTGCGAGCTACCGTGAAGCGAATGCCGAACCCACTTTGCGCGAGGTGCCTCTGCGGCTCACCACGGTCTGGTTCTTTCCGCATGCCGAGCGCTGCATCCTGTTGTACCAGGGACTGGCAGAGGTCGGCGAGGACGATGCGTCCGACGTGGTGGGCCTGATGGGTGCGGTCGAGCGCCTGGGCGAGCCCAAGTCGGATGAGCACTACGCTACGGTGTTGGAGCTGCGCGCGGACCCCAAGATGGGTGCGATCCATGCCCTGCGCGACAGCGATCTGCTGCCCAGCGGCCTGAGCATCGCCGACCCCGATCTGGAGGAGACACGCAAGACTTTCGCCATGGAGGGGCTGCAGGCAGACGCCCAGTACCGGCGCGCCCAGATGGATGTCGAATTGGCGCGCGAAGACGCACGCGCCATGGGCCGCGACCCGGATGCGCTGGGCATCAAGATGCCGGCACGCGAGAAGCCGCCCAGTGGCGACGAGCTGGCCGGCTACCTGGAGCGGCAGATGAAGGAGGCGCGGGCCCAACAGTGGCAGGCACTTTCGGACGTGGTCACGCAGGTGGAGAAGACACTGGCGCTGACCGCCGACGGTAAGATCGATCTGGCAGCGTTGCAGCACCGCGGACCGCCCCGCTACAGCGCGGAGCGACACCTTGACGAACTGCGCAGCAGCATGGGTGTGCAGCGCCTGGGCGCCAACGAGGCCGATGTCTATGCCAAGTTGATTCAGAACGAACAGTCCCAGCGCATGGCCTACCTGCAGTCCGCCCATCTGCAACTGCCCGCCGCGCCCATGCCACGTGAAGAGGCCGCCACACTGCGCGACGAGGTGGCGCGCGCGGTGGCCAAGGGGATACGCCACTTTGCCGGCCTGGACTTCACTGGCGCAGATTTCTCGGGGCTGGACCTGCGCGCGGCCAACTTTGCCGGTAGCTGGCTGGAGGGCGTGAACTTCTCGAAATCAAACCTGTCCGGCGCCAATCTCGCCGGTGCCGTGCTGGCGCATGCCAACCTGTCCGGGGCGGTCGCGATTGGCGCTGATTTCTCGGGTGCCAACCTGGGTCGGGCCTTGTTGCAGGGGGTGGTCATGGACGATGCCAGCTTGACGGGAGCCACCCTGATGCACTGTGCCTTGGCCGGCACGCAGTTTCGGCGCGCCCAGCTGGCCGCGGCGATGCTGATGGACACCACTTGGGGGCAGGCGGACTGGAGCGGTGTGCGTTGTGCCGGCCAGACCTTCTACAAGCTGGATCTGACCGGCATGACGCTCTGCGAGGCGGACCTGTCGGGCTGCAACTTCATCGAGTGCAATCTCAGTGGCGTCGACCTGCGCGGGGCCGCACTGGGCAACACGACCTTCATGACCTGCAAGCTCGACGGCGCCATGCTTCAGTCGGTTACGGCGGCGGGTCTGGTGTTGGTGGCATCCTGTAGCTTGATCAAGGCCGACTTCACCGAGGCGGTGCTGACCGGCTGCAACTTCGGGGCCTCGGATTTGTCTGGCGTGCGCCTGGTCAAGGCGCGGCTGGATGGCGCCAATATGTCGGAGGCGAAGTTGAGCGGTGCGGATTGCCGAATGGCCAGTGCCAAGAGCGCCTTGTTCCGCAGGACCGATCTGCGCGGCAGTTTGCTGGCGGGCATGAACCTGCAGGACGCGGTGCTGCAGCATGCCGATCTGCGGCGCGCTGATCTGCGCAGGAGCAATCTGTTCGGCGCCGACCTGACGCGGGTTCAACTCGATGGCGACGTGAAGCTCGAAGGCGCGCTGCTCAAGCGCACGCGAACCTGGCCGCGCTTGACCCCGGCTCAGCAGGCGGGTGCAACATGAGCGCAGCGCCGGGCCGTCCCCAAGCAAGCTCGCACCCCCTCGGGGGGCAGGCGCAACGCGCCGTGGGGGCTGGCATGAGCGCAGCGCCGAGCCGTCTCAAGCAAGCTCGCACCGCAGTGCGCAGCACGAAGGTACTCCAGTGAGCCCGGAACTGCTGTCCACCGCCGTCTCCCTGGGTGAAACCCTGGTTGGCCTGAACCTCAGCAAGGGTCAGTATGCCCGCACCTTCCTGGGTGGAGGTATTTTTTCCAAGGTGGACTTCTCACAGGCGGACTTTCGCCAGGCTGACTTGCGTGAGACCGTATTCGACCAATGCAATCTGGCGGGTGCCCTGTTTGGTGGTGCCCAGCTGCGGCGTGCCGTGTTCAACCAGTGCCAGATGGAACACGTTGATTTCCGCTCGGCCAATCTGCATGCCGCGGTGCTCAACGAGTGCCTGGCGATGCACGGCCAGTTTGGCCAAGCGGTATTGACCATGGCCACGCTGGCCAAGTCCAGGTTCGACCATGCCAATTGGCGCGAGGTCAATCTGGAGGCGAGCGTCATCACCCAGTCCAGCCTGGTCGATGTCTGTGCCGACGGCGCCGCTTGGCTGCATACCTCGGTGCTGGAATGTGATCTGGCGCATTTGACCTGGCAGCAGTCCACCATGCAACGCACGGTGTTTCACAACACGGTGCTTGCCGGCAAGTCCTTTGTCGGGCTGACTCTGGATGGCTGCATGTTCGCTTCCAGCGATTTGACGGCGGCTGACTTCTCTTCGGTGCCGATGCGTCAATGCAATTTCCAGGCGGCCAAGCTGGACCACGCGCGTTTCGACAGTGTCAGCGCCCCGAACAGTATCTTCTGCCAGGCCAGCGGCGTCGGCGTGAGCTTTGCCCAGGCCGATTTGCGCCAAGCGCTGTTCACGGGGGCGCAACTCGATGACTGCCAATTTCAGGGCGCCAATCTGCATCAGGCGCACTTTGCCGGCGCCCAATTGGCGCGCAGCAACTTCGCCTCCTGCGATCTGACCTATGCGGATTTCCGCCACGCCACGCTGACCGGGGCGGAGATGCGGCAGGCCACGATGCTGCGCACCTGCTTGCACGGTGCAAAGACCGAGGGCGCGCAAATGAGCGACCGCAAGCGGGCGCTGGAGACCGATCCCGATCTGGCCCAAGCCGAGGCGTGGCAACCCATGGCCGGCTAAGCCGGCATCAAGAGAGGAGCATGACGATGTCCAGCAGTGTGAAGACCAGCAAGAGGTCCACCCCAAAGCCGCCCACGTTGCCATCACAGGCCACCGGTACGCCGGCCGATTGGTGTGTTGGCGTGGTGTCCGAAGTGAAGCAGGGGCAGTACACCGTGATCAGCGGCAAGCTGCGCGCGCGGGCGTCGAGTGCCGCGAGCTGCCTGCTCGAACCAGCCAAGGGCGACAGCGTGGCATGCCTGCGCGTCGCGCCCGACGAGTTCTGGATTCTCGCCGTGCTGCAGCGCGAGCAGACCACCGAGCAGGTTCTGCGCTGTCAGGGCGACACACGCTGGGTGGTCGAGGGTGGGACACTGACGCTGGAGGCACGGGAGACCCGGATTCGCGGCGAGGGCTTGAACGTCTCGGTGCAGCATGCCCAACTGGCGACCGACTCGGCCGACGTGGTCGGGCGACAGTTCCGTCTGATCGGAGGCACGGTGAAGGTGATCGGCAGTGTGTTGTCCACCGTGATGGACCGGGTCACGCACTTCAGCAAGCACTACCTGCGTACCACCGATGGCGTCGACAAGGTCTCGGCGACCCACATCGAGTGCGAGGCCTCGCAGTTGCTGCGCATGCAGGGAGAGCATACGCTGGTCAACGCCAGCAAGCTGGTCAAGGCGCGCGGCAGTCAGATTCACTTCGGCTAAGGAGCGGCGCATGTTTGCAAACTGTCAGATGATGGGCATGGACATGGGTTTTCCCGATGTCTGCCTGACCCCCGCGCCGCCGTCGCCGGTGCCGGTTCCGATTCCCTATCCCAATATTGCGATGGGGCCGATGGCGATCCCGAACTGCCCGACGATCCTGATCATGGGCATGCCGGCGCACAACATGGGCACGACGGTCCCGATGACGAACGGCGACAACGCCGGCTTGGCATTGGGGGTGGCGTCGGCAACGGTGATGGGGCCGAGTCGGCACCTCACCGGAGCCTTCACGGTCCTGCTCAGCGGCATGCCCGCCACCCGGCTGACCAGCGTGGCGCTGCAAAACAGCACCAATTGCCCTGGCGTCAGAGTGGTGCCCAGTCAGGCCCTGGTGTTAATGCTGGCGCCGTAGCGGGCTGACCCATGATCGCTCCACATCGATGTCAGGCTCATGGCCGCGCGGCCTGCCGCCGGCAGGCGCGTGGCGGCGTCAAGATATCCCGCGCTCCGATCGGTGCAAGCAAAATTGGCACTACCATTCGCTCTGGTGGTCGGGGCTGCCAGATCGCTTGGTGGACAAGAGTCACAGATTGGAGTTAGCGGGCAATGCAAGTTCTGGTTGTGAGCCATAAGGGCATTCCTTCCTCGCCGGCGCGCGGCGTCACCTTCGGGCCGGAGGGCGGCTCGATTGGCCGGGCCGACAGCAGTTCGCTGGTGCTGGACGATCCGGAGCGGACAGTCTCGCGGGTGCATGCCCAGATACTGTGTCGAGATGGACAATACTTCGTGATTGACCGGGGCAGCAATCCACTGGCCTGCAACGGTCGCCCGCTCGGTGCCGGCAACGAGGCGGCGCTGTCCAATGGCGACCGTCTCACGATTGGCAGTTTCGAGTTGCTGATCCAGGGCATTGGTGCTGCCGCCCCCGCGCAGGCGCACGGCATGCTGCCGGCAGAGGCCTTGTCCACGCAGTCGATGGACGATCCGTTTGCGGACTTGCTGGTTGGCCTGGAACCCATCAAACCCGCGCCACCGGTGCCGGCGCAAGCCGCCGCGCCGCTGCCCAATATGTCGCCTCTGCTGGACAACCCCTTGGGGCCGCAGGGTGCATCGACTGGCGCGGTTGATCCGTTTGCGGATCTGCTCGGGCCCAGCTCGGCTGCGGCGGCTGGGGGCGCGTCGCGTCCGCTCAACGATTTCTCGGATCTGGGCATACCCGCCGGAGGATCTTCGTCCAGTCTCGATCAGTTGTTCGGACTTGGGCCGTCTGGCGCGAGCTTCGATCCGCTGGCCGAGTCGCCGCTGGCCGATCCGCTGCTGCAACCCAATACGGCCCATACCGCCGACCCCATGGTCGCACTGCAAAGCGAGGCCAGGGCCACCGCGGCGGCCAGCAGTGACCACGTGGCCGCCTTGAATCATGCTTACGTGCCGCCGGTGGCGTTCGCAGCGCAGCCGGTGGCCCCGCTGGAGGACTTCTCGGACCTGATGGCAAGCCCTGTCACGCCCTTGCCGGAGCCGGCGCCCAAGGCGGTGCTCGCCCGGGTCGAGGTCGGTCTGGCAGCAGCGCCGCGCCACGTTGCGCCCGTGGCTGCCGTCGCTCCGGCGCCGCCGCCGGCGCAGGCGCCGGTTGCCGTGCCAGCGCACGCGCCGGACGAATTGATGGCGGCCTTCTTGCGTGGCGTCGGCAGCACCCACCAGATGCCGCAGACCTTGACGCCCGAATTGATGGAGCGCATCGGGGTGATCCTGCGCGGCGCCACCGAAGGCACGCTGCAGTTGCTGCTGTCCAGGCAGGAGTTCAAGCGCGAGGTGCGTGCCGAGGTCACGGTGATCGGCGCGCAGCGCAACAACCCCCTGAAGTTCTCGCCGACGGCGGAAGTGGCGCTGGCACATCTGCTGGGGCCAGGCATCCGTGGCTTCATGCGGCCCGATGAGGCGATGCAGGACGCCTTCAACGACTTGCGCGCCCATCAGTTTGGCGTCATGGTTGGCCTGCACGCGGCGCTGGCGCATGTGCTGACCCGCTTCACGCCGGAGGCGCTGGAGAAGCGACTGACCGAGAAGACGGCGTTTGACGCCTTGTTCTCGGCCAGCAGGAAGGCCAAATTGTGGGATCAGTTCTGCGCCTTGCACGCCAGCATTTCCCAGGAAGCCGAGGATGACTTTCACAACCTGTTCGGCAAGGCGTTCTCGCAGGCCTATGACGAGCAAATGGCGCGGTTCAAGGCGGCGTCCTAGCCCGCCACGCGTTGAGGAGCACTGTTTGGAAGTTGAAATTGTGGCGTTGTCACGCCAGGGTGGACGCAGTTACAACGAGGATGTGTTCGGTCACTGGAACGACGGACACTTCGTGGCCTGTCTGGTTGCCGATGGCGCGGGTGGACACGGTGGCGGTGACGTCGCCTCCGCGACCGTGCGGTCCAGCGTTCTCGATGGCTACGCGCGCAGCCCCACGCTGGACACCGGTGTCATGCGCGCATTGATCGAGCAGGCCAATCTGGCCGTCGTCGCGCGTCAGGGCGAGAGCGACGCCTTGTCGTCGATGCGTACCACGGTGGTGCTGGCCGCCATCGATATCGAACGCAATGAGATGGCGTGGGCACACTGCGGGGACAGCCGCGCCTACCTGTTCCGCCATGGCGCGATCGTCGCCAGAACCAAGGATCACAGCCTGGTGCAACAACTCGTCACCGGCGGCATGCTGGACGACGAGGGCGCGCGTCTGCATCCGACGCGCAATGTCTTGCTGGCGGCGCTGGGCTCGGTTGACGAGCCGCTGGACGTGTCGGTCAGTGGACCGATGCCCTTGCAGGAAGGCGATGCGGTGCTGCTGTGCAGCGACGGCCTGTGGGAGCCGCTGGGCGATGCCTTGCTGGCCGAGACCTTGCGCGCGTCCGCCAGTCCGACGGCCTGGCTTGAGCTGCTCGAACAAAAGGTCAAAGCCCACGCCAAGCCGGGTCATGACAACTACACGGCGCTGACCCTGTGGGCGCATGATGGTGACGTGTTGACGCATATCATTGCGCCAGCGGCACCCGTCCCAGGCGATGCGTCATGATTGCGGCGTGTCCGCAGAAAGGCTGACAATGCAAGTGAATCCTAGGAATCGTCCTGCGCTGAGCTGTCTGCTGTGCGCATTGATGGCTGCCGGCGCAATCGGGGCCGCGCCCGCTGCCCTGGCGCAGGATGCCCTTAGCTGCGGCACGCTGTTTGGCGCGGTGGTGAGCTCCCCGGCGCAATCGGTGCAGGTGTGCTCGACCTCGCTGCAGGGGCTGTATGAGGCCGGCGTGAAGGATGTTGGCGCGAGCCTGTCATCGTATGTGGGCGATGAGGCCATTTCGACCGCCGCGCGCTTGAACGGCCTGCCTGCCACGGCCAGCTTTGCCGAGGGTGAGGCCAAGCTGGTATTCGACATCCCGGAGCTGGGAATTCACCAGACCTTTGTCGGGGCCACCCGCGTCGGCAGCGCCCAGTTGCTGCATGACTGGCTGAAGAACAATCCGGATCTGCGCGGCCAGATCGTGAAGTACCAGTCCAGCCACTCGCCGATCAATCCGATCACCGGGCCGGGAGGGGTGCTGAGCAACGCCGTGGCCACCGATTTCGGAGCCAGTTTTGACGAGGTGGCGACCCGTATTGCGACCTCGCAGGCCAGTGCGCAAGCCGGCGTGGGCAGCCTGATCGGCGTGGGGATGTTGTTGAGCCGGCACGACGTGGCTGGCCTGACGGTGAAGACGCTGTCGATTCCCTTGTCGTACACGGTGCGCAACGACATTGACCCGCGGCGCCAGGCGCTGTTGCGCGGCGGTCTTGGCGTGGTGGACAGCGCGGGCAGCAAGTCCTACAGCGGTCGTGTCGCGGCCGGGTATCGGTTCCCGATGTCCGATGAGTGGACGCTGACACCCATGGCCGGCGTGTCCCTGTCAGGGTCGGATGCGAGCGCTTTCTACACCGGCGTTGCCAGTGGTTCACTGGCCAGCACCTACGTGATCGAGCGCGATGGCTTTGACCTGACCATCGGCAACATGGCTGGTTACTACTACTCGTTCAAGCCACCCGGATCGAGTTCGGGGGTGGATGCCGGTGTGCGGCAGTTTGCGCTACGCAACGGGCTGCTGATCAGTCAACCTGTCACCTTGGGAGACAGAAAGATGTCGGTGGAATATGGGCTGTCGGATACCCGCTTTGTTGGCCACAACCTGTATCAGAAGAGCGCCCAGGATCTGACGATCTCCCTGGGCACCAACAAGAGTGCGTTCTCGGCCAGGAGCTTCTTCCGGGCCACCTTGGCGCTGCAGCGGGCACGTGACACGCACGGCGTCGCCATCAACGTCAACTACTGGTTCTAGGCCCATCATGCTGGGATTTTCGCGGGCGTGCTGCGCGGTGGTGGCCGTGGCCGCGATGGCGTTTGGCGGCAGCGCATGGGCTGACTATGGCACTGATCAAACCGGCTTCGCCGCCAGTGGCCGCTACGACCTGATCGAGCAGCAGCTCGAACCCATGCTCGCCCAAGGGCCGCTGCGCACGCGGGACCAGCATGCACTGTGCCTGGCCTATGCCAAGCTCAAGCGCTACGACCGGTTGCTGTCTTGCCTGGACCAACTGCAGGCGCTGGTCAATAGGGGCGATCGGCGCACGCGCATTTTTGGTCTCGACGACGCCACGCCCGCCATCCATCTGATGCGCGCCGAGGCTCTGACTGACCTGGGCGACTACGCCGGTGCGCGGCTGGCGGCCAACGAGGCCCTGATCTGGTTGCGCCGTGAAGGCAGTGGCGATCACGACATGGTGGTCAATGCCTATGCGGCGGTGGCCGTTGCGGTGGCCCTGCAAGGCGATGGCACCTTGGCGCGGCAGACTGTGGAGTTGCTCAAGGGCTTCAAGGTTGGTGGCGACTACAAACGCGCCAAGGCCATGGCACTGGCGCGTGCCAACATGGCCATCGGCGCCTGGGCCGATGTGATCAACGTGCTGGAGTCCAGCGAGGCATCGTTCCAGTTCGACAAGATGCTCGATACCTTTCTGTCGGGCGCGGCCTTTACCGGTCGCAACAACTGGGTTTGGATCGAGCTGCCGCGTGCCTTCATGCTGCACAAGGCGCAGTTGGAGGTAGGGCGTTTGGATCTCGCGCGCCAGGGCTTCGATCGGCTGCTGTCGATGGCCGAGCTTCCGGTCAACGCGGAGATCTACTGGCAAGTGCTGGTAGAGCGTGCGCGCATCGCGGAGCGTGATGCCCAGTGGGACAAGGCCATAGAGCTGTACCGTCGTGCACGCGATGTGATCGAGAGCCAGCGGCGTTCGGTTCGGACCGAGACCAGCAAGATTGGCTTCACCAATGACAAGCAAGCGGTTTACCACGGGATTGTGCGGGTCGCCTTGAAATTGGGGAACAAGGCCTTGGCGGTGGAGACCGCCGAGCAGGCCAAGTCGCGCACACTGGTGGACATACTGGCCAGCAAGACCGAGTTTGGCGCCTACAGCACCAATGAGAGCGAGATCGCGGCGGCGTTCGCCGAATTCAACCGGCTGGACGCGGCCCTTGCCATCCAGTCGCCCGAGTCCAGTGCGGCGCGACGTGCCGACCTGTCTTCCCAACGCCAGCAGGCCTTGTCACGCTTGAGCCGGCTGGCACCGCAACTGGCCTCGCTGGTGGCGGCAGGGGGCGTTGGCGTCGCGCAGATGGCTGCGGGTTTGGGCGCGAAGGAGACTTTGGTTGGGTTCTTCGGCGCTGGCTCGGCGCTGTACGGATACACGGTTGCGGGTACCGAGGTGCGGGTGCACCAACTCGATGGGCAGGGATTGGATGCCGATGTTGCGGAGTTTCGTGAGTCGATCAAGAAGCGGCGCAAGCAGACGCGCGAGTTCGCCGAGCAGCTCTATAAGCGGCTACTGGGTCCGATGCAGGGCAGCCTGGCCGGGCGCGATCTGCTGATCGTGCCGCATGGCAGTCTCCACTACTTGCCGTTTGCGGCGCTGCATGACGGCGAACGCTATCTGGTGCAAGGGCGGGCCGTGCGCTATCTGCCGACCGCGACCTTGCTGGGACTGCTGCCTGGTCCCAGGAACGTCGCTGGCAATCTGAAGGATCAGGTGGCCAAGCTGTTGATTCTCGGCAACCCCGATCTCGGCCAGGCGGTGTTCGATCTGCCGGCCGCGCAGGAGGAAGCGCAGGCCTTGCACGCGATGTTCATGAAGAACAGTGAACTGCTGTTGCGCACACTCGCCACCGAGTCGGTCGTCAAGAGGCGGGCGATCGAGTTTTCGCATGTCCACGTGGCCTCGCACGGCGAATTCTCGGCCGACGCGCCGCTGACCTCGCGACTCCGTCTG
>Ga0208262_1000311_pt1 | contig 18031 bp, 16 predicted proteins | sample LakWasMet15_LOW5_2_FD_183863 | JGI IMG/M metagenome (GOLD analysis project Ga0208262, IMG submission 183863) | Freshwater sediment methanotrophic microbial communities from Lake Washington under simulated oxygen tension - Sediment Metagenome... | ecosystem: Environmental > Aquatic > Freshwater >... | reverse complement strand
TTCCACCTAATTCACTGACATCCGCTTTGAGCAATATTTCAGCATGGAGTCTTTTAGGGGCGGCTACTTTGCCCTTGTGAATTAAACTCTCCAAATCAGTACGCTCTTCTTCGGTGAGTCGCACTATGTATTTCTTTGCCAACTGTCTGCCCCATTAATGTACAAACGGAGTATATGAGGGCAATTACCCGTCAAATCAAGAATGACTGAGTACTAGTAGTACGCAACCAATATACAGCCCAGTTCAAGGAGCAGGCATTGGAACGTGCGGACCGTGACGGTATCCCCAAGGCGGCTAAAGATTTAGGACTCGCCAAATCGATGTTGTATAACTGGCGAACCAAACGTCGCCAAACCTGCCAGCCCTTTGAAGATCAAAAGCTGCAACAAGCTGAAATGGCGCGCCTCAAACGAGAAAATGCCCGCTTGGAAGAGGAAGTGGCTTTTCTAAAAAAGGCGGCAACGTACTTTGCCAAGCTTCCGAAGTGAAGTACGCCATGATCAAAGCCAATGAAAATCAATTTACTGTATGCGTGATGTGTCGAATGTTGTCTGTTTCACGCAGTGGTTACTACGGATGGAAACAAAGATCGCCTTCAGATAGAGATAAAGCTAATCAAATATTAGCTAATGAAATTAAGCGTGTTTTTGATGATGAAAAAGGGCGGCCTGGTTCACCCAGAATTACCTAGCGACTCCAAGAAGAAGGTAAATCAGCCAGTCGGCACCGGGTAGCCAGAATCATGCGCCACAACGGTTGGAGAGCGAAAGTAGCTAAAAAATACAAAGCCACAACCAACAGCAATCACTCATTACTGATTGCCCTAATCTATTGGAGCAGGATTTCACAGCGAATGCGCCTGATCAAAAATGGGTCTCGGATATAACCACTATTTGGACGGAAGAAGGCTGGCTCTATCTGGCCGTTGTACTGGAACTTTATTCACGTCGCGTGATTGGCTGGGCCATTGCCGAGCGCATGACGGCATCGCTGGTCTGGGATGCCTTGGTGATGGCTTTATGGCGCCGTCGCATGCCGAAAGACGTGATTGTGCATTCTGATCGTGGCAGCCAGTATTGTTCCGCTACCTACCAGAAGCTTTTCTCAAAACACCAATTGATTTGCAGTTTGAGCAAGAAAGGCGACTGCTATGATAATGCGGCCATGGAAAGCTGGAACCACAGTTTTAAAGTCGAAGCCGTGCATGGTGAGCGGTTTCTAACTCGATCCGATGCCAAGTATCAGGTGTTCGAATACATTGAGGTGTATTACAATCGCAAACGGATTCATTCCAAATTAGGCTATCTCAGCCCAGAAGCTTTTGAAGCTAAAAAGTCGCTTAGTGGAGTGTCTGTGAATTCGGGGCAAGATCAAAAAACCGGTTAGTCTTTAAAAAGACTAACCGGTTTTTTTATGTCTGCTTGTTTTGATTGCGTTTTATTTCACGCCTCCTATACACTTTTCGACAAAACATACACGTCTTTTATACTGCAGCGCTGCCTCTGGCTGAGCCGTCTCCCAAGTTCCTGTGCACTGAAAGCCTTCAACTTAAATATCTTGGCAAACTGTCCATCCAAGGCTTATTCTCCTCTGTCAATCGCTTGAGTATTAATGCGTCACTTAAAGCTCCGCTTGCAGCCCAGGAATGCCAATGCGCTGTATGCGCATGGCATTGTCGCTTTCTTCATAAACAAGCAGTTTTCTTTCTTTTTGCCAAAGCCGGAAGGCCAGCGCATGGGATAACACACGAATCGGATAATCGCGGGGCAGCTGCTGCAAATAAGGCTGAATGGTGACGAAATCCGTCGCGCCATACTGCTGCATGATAAAGCGCAGGCCGCCGTTGCGAGGACCGATGTTATAGGCCAGCAGCCCCAGAAACAGATCGTCGTGCATCTCGGTCAAGTAGTATTTAAATGTGGCAGCGGCGATAAAGGCATTGTGGCGCGGATCGAATAACGAGAGCCTGCTGACTGCCAGCTGTTTGCCGGCCTGTGCCATGACCACTTTAGGCACCTGAGTAATTTGAAACAGGCCGTGACCTCCATCCTGGCTGTCTCTAGGCAAAAACGAGGATTCTGTCGCGGCAATACCTTGAAGAAGATTGGGATCGATATCGAAGGCTTTGGCCGCTTCTGCAATGGCCGGATTATATATCTCCGCCCGGTTAACCAGCTTTTGCAATTGTACCGAATCATAACGCCGATAAGCTGCGTAGACCTGGTGAGCCAGCGTAACCCGGCTGGCTTCCTGCTTGCCGCCGACCAGCAAACGAAAATGGCCGAACGCTTGGGCAAAGCTGTTCTGCATCACAAACCAGCCGATAACCAGCGCAAAACTGATAGCCAGAATCGGCGACAATATCGCTGCCCTGACCTGCAACCATTTCCGCAGTTTCCACCAGCCTATCAGCAGCCCGGCCGCCATAACAATTAATCCCAATACCCCGATTGCAAACGGCAATAAACTGGTAAAAAAACGGGTGCCGGAAAACCAGCCGGCCGAATAGCCCAACAAAATCATGACGGCGGAAATCGCGGTTATTGTTAAGCCCAACACCTCAAGGCCGACCAGTAACAGCTTATTTTTAAAGCTGGCAACCAGCGGTTTAGGCTGCGATTTTTTCAGTATCCTGGGCGCCCGGCGAGGCTTGGGTTTTGGACTGATGTCCGGTTTGGCACTGGCCCGTTTGCGTGGTACTGCCGGCTTATTCATATCAACAAACGATCCGGTTTGGTTTCGGCAAGATGTTATCGCGCATAAGTTAACAAGGCTGAAATTTTAAAAGTATAGTCTGAAAAAGGCCAAATCGGATTTACTCGACGCAGAACACGAATGGCGACCTTTATTCTCTTTCCTCTAAATAAAGTGTCAGAATGAGGACTTTCCAAAAGACACTATCAGCTTCCGAAGCTTGAACACAGTTGCCGCAGAATGAAAAACCTTGCCAATCACTGTCTAATCATGTCTGGTAAAAATAAGCTGATCGGTAGCAAAACCCAACGTCTTGGCGCGCTCAATCAATGCCTTTAAAGTTGCCTCGGGCAATTGCCTGGTTCGGGATAATATCCAGAAATAAGAGCGGTCCGGCCCGGCTATCATCGAATAGCTATAATCCTTTTTATCCAGTTCGATAATATTGTAGCCGCCATAAAACGGTCCGAAGAAAGACACCTTCAGCCTGCCCTGATCCGGTTGCTCGACAAAATAGGCCTTGCCTTGCGCCTCCGTCCATTCGCCGGCTTTGATATCCCAGCCTTTATTCAGCACATCGATGCCGCCATCGTCTCGCAAGGAATAGGTCGCCGAAATATTTTCCAAGCCCCGTTCAAAGCGATGGTCGAGTCGGGCGATTTCATACCAAGTGCCCAGATAGCGGTTAACCTCAAAACCGTCAATCGCCGTAACGCCCTCAGGAATACCGGTGCAACTGGTCAGTAACCCAACCATCAGTATAAATAATATTTTCATGCGTAATCTCTCTGTTAAGTAACTTATAAATCAAGCGCACTAACTGCAGCCATAAAAATTCCGGCAACTAGCCCAAGATACGAGGCAAACCGCCGATGGAGCGGCAATAACTTGCCGATCGATAATAAACTGTACGGTTTTCGTTGAGTTTTTCCTTGATAACACGACATCAATTTAACAATGACCCCAAAAAACCCTTAATATTCTTTAGCTTAACTTTACCTTTACGAGTCTGTTTTTAACCCTCTGTTGGCCGCTATATTGCTTAAGAGTTTATGTAGTTCTATTGCGTCAATTTGGCGCCGTCTTTACAAGAAAGGCAATATCGGGCGGCCAGCAAGCCATCCGGAATAATAACCAAGAAAAGGATAAAGTCATGAATATTAGCAGTATAAACAGCCGCAGTTCAGCAATGATGATGAAGGGCATGCAGCGTCCCGATCCATCGAATATGGCTGAAGATCTATTTTCAAAACTGGATACCAAGGGACAAGGCTATATTGAAATAAGCGATTTGGAAAGCGCGCTTAGCAGATCGCACAGCTCAAACAGCTCAAGCCGCTCCAACATAGCGGATAAAATATTCTCCAAGCTGGACGGCGATGGCGACGGCAAAGTTACCAAAGAGGACATGTCGGCAACTGTACAGAAAATAAGCTCCGAACTGGATGGCCCTTCCCCACGAATGCGCATGCAAGGCGATATGCCGCCTCCACCACCTCCAAGTAGCAGCCAAGACGTTCAAGAAGCGAGTTCGACAGACAGCACGACCTCATCCCCGCAATCCAGCGACCCGGCCGACACTAACAGTGACGGCACGGTAAGCGCGCAAGAAGGATTAGCCTCTGAGGCAGAGCAAAGCTTGTCCGGCAGCAGCACCGATGGTTCATCATTGTCTGCGTCATCCACATCAAGCGCCGATGCAAAGTTTATGAAGCAAATGATGCAATTGCTGAAATCTTACGACGGTTTTGAGCAGACAGCGAAAAACAGCGATTTTTCGCCATCCGCTTAATTCAAATCCAGCCTGCGTTTTTTCTCTCGTTCCCATGCGCTACGTGGAAACGAGACACAATGATAGGACCGGTGTCCCCCGTAGAACGTTGAAAGCTAGATCTTCCAGATTTTTAAACTCTGGAAGGTTTACATATCGGTATGTTTCTCACCTAATCCTCGCTGAGTGACTGACAAAATAACGATATTCCGTAGATACTTGTGTATAAAGATGACGGGGGTTGAGGCGGTTAAAGCCGCCTCCAGCTCTGGCACGGATTATTCCAACCCAATCCGTTTGATTTCTGTCATCTGTAGCCTATTGTTTTGCTCCACGTGCTGCCCGACGGTCAATGCGCCAAAGGTGCGAGTAAGCGAAAGCACTGCGCCATTGCTCACCGTCATTGTCATAAGTGACCAGACACTCTTTGTTATAAACAGCGGCATATCCGCCCTCATAATTCGGATTAAGCCGCTATTGCCGGCAATTTCCACAATGATCTGCAAACGAACTTGCTCTGGACTGGTGCGAGGTGCATTTCAAGGCCTTAATTCATACCCTTCAATGACCGCAAAGACACGTCAATAGCGGCGGTCTTGCCGGACTGTTGCCGCTTCTTAAACCGCCAGTCAATCAAAATCGCACAAGCATTCACCAGCCTTTTCAAACAAGTTGTCAATCAATCGATTGATTTGTATAATTTCAATCAATCGATTGATTTAATCCTACTAATCCACTCTAATCCTATGGCTAAAAACCTCAATCAAGAAACCAACAATAGCGATGCCCGTAACCGACTGGTATTGGCAGCCTTGCGGCTATTTGCCGAAAAAGGCTTTGAGGCTGCAACAACCCGGGAAATTTGTGAGGCCGCCGGAGCTAACATTTCCGCTATTCGCTATTACTTCGGCGACAAAGCCGGACTGTACCGGACCGTGTTTAACGAGCCTTGTGAAAAAATGCCTGCCCGCGCGAACAGGGAAAAATATCTCAGTCTGCCGATAGCCGAAGCGCTCGACCTGTTTTTCAGCGATTTTCTCACCCCATTCAAAATGGATGAGAACATCAATCTGGTGATGAAATTGCACTTTCGCGAAATGCTGGAACCGACCGGCGCGTGGCAAGAGGCCATTGAATCTGAAATCAAACCGCAACATGAGGCGCTGACCACAATGCTCAAACAGCATTTGGGCCTGGCTCGCATCGACATGGACTTGCAGCGACTGGCATTCGCGATGATCGGCATGGCGGTACACCTATTTGTCGGTCAGGAAGTCCTTGCGGCGATTGCGCCGCAAATGCTGAGTACGCCAAAAGCAATCGATCTGCTGGCCAAGCGCCTGTCGGGTTATGCGCTGGCGATGGTGGAAAGCGAAGCTCAACGCCGCACTCAGGAGAAAGGCGATGGCAACCCATAAGGTTTCATTACTCGGTTTACGCCTCGCGCCATTACTGCTGACGGCTTGCAACGGCGGTTTGCTGACGACCGTCGGCCCGGATTATCAGGCGCCGCCGTTGCCGGTAGCGGAAAATTGGCAAGCCCCACAGCCTTTACCGCCGGCCCATCAGGGCCAGATTGCGGATTTGCTGCACTGGTGGGAGCGCTTCAATGACCCGATCCTGAACCGCTTCCTGGCTGCCGCCGAAAAGGAAAGCTATTCGGTCGCCAATGCATTGGCCCGGATTGAGCAAGCCAGAGCCAGCCTGATCGGTGCCGATTCAGCGCTGGTGCCCAGTCTCGACGCCAGTTTAAGTGCCAGCCGCTCATCTTTCTCGTTCGGCGGCCCGCCCTTTGAACGCGACCAATATCAGATCGGCCTGCAATCGGAATGGGAAATTGACTTGTTCGGCGGTCTGGCTCGACAGCAGCAGGCTTCGCAAAGCCAGCTGCAATCGCGCCAAGCGTCCTGGCACGATGCGCGGGTAGCGGTGGCGGTCGAAGTTGCCAATGCTTATCTCGGCTATCGTTATTGCGAAATACAGGTGCAACAACTGCAAGCCGATGCCGATTCCCGTCAGACGTCGGCCAAACTCACAGCCCTGGCCGGGCAACATGGCTTTCGGTCTACGGCGGACGTGGCGCTAAGCGATGCCAGTGCCGCGGAAGGCCAAAATAATTTGTTGAACCAGCAAGGCCAATGCGAGCGTTCGATAAAAAGCCTGGTGGCGCTGACTGCGTTGGAAGAAACCGCAGTGCGTCAAGCATTGCAGGAGCAGCCGTGCGTTGACAAACTGCCCAGCCCACCGGCTTTCAAGCTGGACAGTGTACCGGCCCGTGCGCTATTGCAACGCCCCGATCTGGCCGCCGCCGAGCGCGACATGGCGGAAGCCAGTGCCAAAATCGGCGTGGAGCAGGCCAAACGGTTTCCCAAACTCAGCCTGTCCGGCAATATCACTCCTACCCTGCAAAGCATGAACGGCGCGGCACTGGCGCTGGCGCAAACGTGGTCGTTGGGGCCCACGCTCAGCCTGCCTTTGTTCGATGCAGGCAAACGCGCGGCTAATGTGGAATCGGCGCAAGCCCAGTATGAAGCGGCCGTCAGCAATTATCGCAGCAAGGCGCGGAACGCCGTCAAAGAGGTGGAGGACGCGTTAGTCAGGCTGGATAACGTCGCCCGGCGTCTGCCGCAAGCGCAGCAGGCGGCGAACGGCTACCGGCAGTATTTTCAGTCCGCTCAGCAATTGTTTGACACCGGATTGGGCAACCTGCTCGACCTGGAAACCGCCAGACGCAATCAGCTGAACGCCGACCTTGCGATTAAAAGCCTGGAGCAGGAACAGGTCAGCGCCTGGATTGCGTTATACCGGGCGGTGGGCGGCGGTTGGGATGCAGCGGGCAATTGAATGAATCCAACGTGGGAATGCAATAGAGGATGCTCCAGGACATAGGCCGGAATACCCACGGGGGCACAAGTAAGCCTGTCCGCGCGACAAGCGCGGGATAGGCGTTGCCTACATGGACAGATATTTGCTCCTGCAATATCTGCATTCACCACATCCCTGTGGATTATGTAGGTAAGGGGCGTGAGCAGGAGCGGAAGCTTTTCCGGCGTTCCGATTGCCGGAAACATCCGCCCTTGCTGTCGCTGGGCGGACTTATTCCGGCCTACGCCGAGATGGGCATGACGATGAGCACAGCGGGAACTATAAGAAATTCCAGGTATTTTGGAGTGCAAGCTCCGCTTGCAACGCAGGCAAAGCCTGCACTCCGGTACTGATGATACAAACACCTATCTTCACCAGAGAAAAATTATGAGCAAAGGAAAAATAGCAGCCGTAGTCGGTCTACTAAGCCTGTTGATCGGCTTAGGCCTGACCAGTACAGCCAGCGTCAATCCCGACAATATGCCAAAGCCGCCAATGGCTAAACCGGCGCTGAACGTCAATGTCATCCAGCCCGAATACCGTGAACTGCCGATAACACTGACCGCCAACGGCTCGATAGCGGCATGGCAGGAAGCGATTATCGGCGCGGAGGTCAACGGTCTGCACCTTGCCGAAGTCCGCGTGCAGGTTGGCGAAAATGTGCGCAAAGGCCAAGTGTTGGCGATATTTGCCGACGAAGCCGTGGCCGCCGATGTTGCCAAAAGCCGCGCGGCGCTGGCTGAAGCAGAAGCCAGCTTGGCCGAAGCGCGCGGCAATGCGGAACGGGCGCAAAGCATTGCCGGCAGCGGCGCGCTCAGCAGCGCGCAAGTGAATCAATACCTGACCGGCGAAAAAACCGCGCGGGCCAAAATGCAGTCGGCCAAAGCCCAGCTGGATGCGCAGTTAATACAGCTTAAATACACGCGGGTATTAGCCAGCGACGACGGCATTATTTCTTCCCGTAGCGCCACGCTGGGCGCGGTGGTCAGCAGAGGCGAGGAACTGTTTCGAATGATTCGGCAAAACCGGCTGGAATGGCGCGCCGAAGTCACCGCCGCCGAAATGGCGAAATTGAAACCCGGCGCCGAAGTGACGGTAACGGTCGCCGGAGTCGGCAGCGTCAAGGGTAAAGTGCGCTTCCTTGCGCCGACGCTGGATATGCAAAACCGTAACGGCCTGGTCTATGTCGATCTGCCGGAAGCGGTCACCCAGGGCTTGCGGGCCGGTATGTTTGCCAAAGGCGAATTCCGGTTGGGCGTTACGCCGGGCCTGACCGTGCCGCAAACAGCCGTTTCGCTTAGGGAGGGCTTTAGCTATGTGTTCCGTCTGGGCGAGCAAAGCGACGATAAGGCCAGAGTTAGCCAGATTAAAGTGGAACTGGGGCAACAGGCCGGCAATGATTTGGAAATATTATCCGGCCTCCAGCCCGAAGACCGGCTGGTCGCCAGCGGCGCTACTTTTCTGGCTGACGGCGACAATGTCAGACTGGTGCAGCCATGAATGTCTCCGCCCGGTGTATTCGCAATCCGATTCCGGCCCTGATGCTGTTCGTGTTGCTGAGTTTCGGCGGCTTGCTGAGTTTCAAATCGATGAAAATCCAGAACTTCCCGGATTTGGATTTGCCCACGGTGACGATAACGGCATCGCTGCCCGGGGCCTCTCCCGCGCAATTGGAAACCGACGTAGCCCGCAAAATCGAAAACTCGATTGCCACCTTGCAAGGACTTAAACATATCAGCAGTAAAATGCAGGACGGCTCGGTCAAGATCACCGTCGAGTTTCGTTTGGAAAAACCGGTTCAGGAGGCGGTAGACGATGTCCGCTCGGCAGTATCCAAAGTCCGTGCCGATCTGCCCAGCGATATCCGCGATCCTATCGTTACCAAAATGGATCTGGCCAGCTCGCCGGTGCTGGCTTTTACGGTGTCCTCCAGCCAGCGCGATGACGAATCCCTGTCCTGGTTTGTGGAAGACACTATCGCCAAAAAACTGCTGGCAGTGCCTGGAGTCGGCGCCGTCACTCGCGTCGGCGGCGTTAGCCGGGAGATCACCATTGCGATTGATCCGCTTAAATTGCAAGCGTTGGGCGCCACCGCGACTGACATTTCCCAACAACTGCGCCGGGTTCAACAAGAAAGTGCCGGCGGCCGCGCCAATCTGGGTACAGGCGAGCAACCGGTACGGACTTTGGGCAATGTGCAATCGGCCGAAGAAATCCGGCTGATGCCGCTATACCTCAGTAATGGCAGCAAAATTCGTCTTGACCAGATCGCCACGGTCAGCGACTCGGTAGCCGAACCTCGCGCACTGGCATTGCTTAACGGCAAACCGGTGGTGGCTTTTGAAGTCACCCGCAGCCGGGGAGCCAGTGAATTGGAAGTCGGAGCCGGTGTGCAGAAAGCGTTAGCCGATCTGCGCGCCGACAAGCCGGATATTGAAATCACCGAAGCTTTCGACTTCGTCACCCCGGCGCGGGAAGAGTTTCAAGGCTCTATGGCCATGCTCTACGAAGGCTCTTTATTGGCGGTACTGGTGGTCTGGCTGTTCCTTCGTGACTGGCGGGCTACTTTTGTTTCCGCCGTAGCGCTGCCGTTGTCAGTCATTCCGGCCTTTTTGGGCATGAACTATTTCGGCTTCTCGCTAAATGGCGTCACCTTGCTGGCGTTATCGCTGTCGATAGGCATCCTCGTCGATGACGCCATCGTCGAAGTGGAAAACATTACCCGCCACCTGCGCATGGGCAAAACCGCTTATCAGGCGGCCATGGAAGCGGCCGATGAAATCGGCCTGGCGGTGGTCGCCACGACCTTTGCGCTGGTCGCGGTGTTCCTGCCCACGGCCTTTATGGACGGCATCCCCGGACGCTTCTTTAAACAGTTCGGCTGGACGGTGGCGCTGGCAGTGGTCGCCTCGCTCGTGGTCGCGCGAATGCTGACGCCGATGATGGCCGCCTATCTGTTAAAAGACAAAGGCCATGTCGAGCCTGCCGAAGGCCGCGTCATGCAACAGTATATGAAGCTGGCGGCCTGGTGCTTAAAGCATCGAATGATGACCATGGCCGGAGCCATCGGGTTTTTCATCGGCACACTACTGCTGATTCCTTTGCTGCCGACCGGCTTCATTCCGGCCGACGACAATCCCCAGACCCAGATACTGGTGGAACTGCCGCCCGGATCGACGCTGGCGCAAAGTAAAGCTTCGGCGGAAACGGCCCGCGAATTGATCGGCGCGGTGCCCTATATCAAATCCGTCTATACCACCATCGGCGGCGGCTCGGCGGGCAGCGATGCGCTTTCTGGCAGTCAATCGGGAGAAGTGCGCAAAGCCACTTTAACCGTCACTCTGGCGAATCGTCAGGACAGGCCGGTGCATAAGCAGGTCATCGAACAGGATATACGTAACGCATTGCAGCAATTGCCCGGCGTCCGCGTCAAAGTGGGCATGGGCGGCAACGGCGAAAAATACACGCTGGTGCTGAGCGGCGACGATCCGCAGGCCTTAAGCACTGCCGCGCGCAGTGTGGAAAAAGACCTGAGAACGATACCCGGTCTCGGCAGCATCGCGTCTTCCGCGGCTTTGGTGCGCCCGGAAATAGCCGTGCGCCCGGATTTCGAGCGCGCTGCCGACCTTGGCGTCAGCAGCGCCGCCATTGCCGAAACCCTGCGTATTGCCACAATCGGCGATTATGACTACTCGCTGGCTAAGCTGAATCTTGCCCAGCGGCAAGTGCCGGTGCTGGTCAAGCTGGCCGTTGACGGGCGCCGCGACTTGGCTGTATTGGAGCGGCTTGCGATACCGTCGAACAAATCCGGCGTGAGCTCGGTGATGCTCAACCAAGTCGCCACGCTGGCGCTGTCCAGCGGCCCGGCGGTTATTGACCGTTACGACCGTTCCCGGAACATTAATTTTGAAATCGAACTGTCCGGTTTGCCGCTGGGCGATGTCGCCAAAGCAGTGGAAAACCTGCCCGGCATCCGCGATTTGCCTAATGGCGTGAAAAAAATCAATATCGGCGATGCGGAAATGATGAGCGATTTATTCACCAGCTTCGGCCTTGCCATGCTGACCGGTGTGCTGTGCATCTTCATCGTCCTGGTATTGCTGTTTAAGGACTTTATCCAGCCGGTCACCATTTTGACCGCATTGCCGTTGTCGTTCGGCGGCGGCTTTGTCGCGTTGCTACTGGCGGGCAAGGGCTTCTCGATGCCCTCGTTAATCGGTTTGGTGATGTTAATGGGTATCGCCACCAAAAACTCGATTTTGCTGGTCGAATACGCGATTGTCGCCCGCCGCGATCATGGCATGAACCGGGCTGAAGCGTTGCTGGACGCCTGCCGCAAACGCGCCCGGCCTATTATGATGACCACCATCGCGATGGGCGCGGGCATGTTGCCGATTGCGCTGGGCCTTGGTGAAGCCGATTCTTCATTCCGCAGCCCGATGGCTATTGCTGTTATCGGCGGCCTGGTCACCTCCACGTTGCTTAGTCTGCTGGTGGTACCGGTGGCCTACACCTATCTGGATGACTTAAAGAATGGTTTCATAAGACTTGGACGGCGTATGCCTTTGGCGGATAAACCAGAGCATTTTCAATGAAATTCAGGTACCAGCCGGTGCCGATAAAAACACACCGACGGTGTCCCGGCTTTATCTCTGAATAAGCCCCTGCCGAACGTTCAAGCTTTTAATCGTCTACTTAAGCGCTTGATTATTATCTGATGTCAGTAACAAGATATATTTCTCCGTTTTTATTGGAATAGGACGTCTAGTGAAAAATGGCTGAGGGAGACCGATACGACGGAGGTGTATTTAACAACATCGTCGTGCAGCCAAGGTCGCTTCAGCCTATTTTTAAAACTCGAACAGTTGTCAGGAACCATGAAGACGCGCCCGACTTGGAGCCGCTAGCTGCGACTGTCCCGACCGGATATGTCGGTTGAATCCGGGCCTCATAATTTAAGCCAAACACTTCGTCGCTGCTTAACAAGCTAAACAGTTCCCTTCCATCGTTATTGCTGGTGAGCCGCGATACTCTGAATATCGACGGGTTTTTTACCGCTAACTCTGGCGGTCAATGTATCACCGCAACAATTCCGCCGTTGCGATATTAATGCGCTGGTCGAATCAGCGCTCGCCGACACCGGTTTTCCGGCCGGGCAACTGGAATTGGAATTGACTGAAAGCGGATTAATGAAAAATCGGGACAAAGCGGTGGAAGTGCTCAATAATCTTCGCACTCTAGGCATCCGCCTTGCGTGCGACGACTTTGGCACCTGCTATTCGTCGCTGGCCTATCTGAAACGCTTTCCGGTAGACGTGCTGAAAATCGACAAAAGCTTTATCGACGATATTCCGCATCTTCAAGATGACATGGAAATCACCGCGACCATTATTGCGATGGGCCACACGTTGGGTTTTAAAGTCCTGGCAGAAGGCGTAGAAACGCAAGAGCAGTTAGCGTTTTTGCGGAAAAAAGGTTGTGATGCTTATCAAGGCTACCTTGTCAGTAAGCCGGTGCCGGCCGAGAATTTTGCTGAGCTGTTGCGTGTGCAGCATAAGAACAAACAGCACAATGATAGACGGGTTGTGGAACACCATGATTCGCGCCTTAGTGACTAAGGCGCGCTCAGCACGCCCTACAGCTGCGGCCCTTTTGAACATAGATGCCCAAGGTGAAGGCGGCATGGATTTAGTTTATCGATAAATACAAAACCGCTTAAATCCGTGCCTTCTGCGTTCTACTTTTGATGACCGATCAATTAAAAATAGCCGCTTCAAGATTCTTGCTGGAAATCAAGCCCTTCAAAACCGATTTATCCTTAATGCTGCCAAACCGGGTGCCTGCCAAATTGGCCCCGGTAAAATCCGCATCTTCCAATTTGCTTTCCGATAAATCCGCACCCGACAAGTCGGCATCAGTCAAATTGGCGCCGGAAAGATCAACCCCATACAGTACCGTGTTTTTCAGCACACTCTTGGTAAGATTGGCGTGACGCATCAATGCGCGGTTCAGGTTGGCATCGGACAAGTTGGCTTCCGATAAATCAGCGTTATTCAAGGTGACCCGCATCAAGCCCATAGGCTGATTTTTCATATCGACGCCCCAATTGGCATGAGACAAATCGGCATGACTCAGGTTAGAGCGATCCAGATTGGCAATAAACCGGCTGCCGGTGAGGTTCGCATTGCTCAAGTTGGCTCCGACCATATGCACGCCGAAAATGCTGGTATTGGACAAGTTGGCGCCGGATAGGTTAATTTTGGTCATCACGGTCAAATCCAGGTTCAATCCGGACAAATCGCTATGGCTTAAATTGGCGCTACGCAAATCCGAACCCCAAAGGTCCGCATTTCTAAAATCCAGACCGGACAAATCCACATTCCTGAGGTCTTTGCGGCGTAACTGTGCGGGATGACTTTTATCGGCTTTAGCCAGTCTCTGTTCTACTGTCGACCGACTAAGGTCAGCCGCCGATACCGAAAGACTAAATAATGCGGCTAACAAACCCAGACCGTAAAAACGGATTTTCATGTGTGTACCTCCTGGCGAATACATGGAATCGAATTGAAATAATTGATAGAACTTTATCGACTGTTCTGAGCTATTGCAACTGGGTAATGGAAATTGTTGGTTTTATTGTGATTGAGCAGGATGCGCAAAAATTTTGCAGTTCGGTCAACGACTTCTTACCGCTCAATATTTAAGCTTTGGATTATTGATAAATGATGAAGTAATCCAAAATCTCTAGCCGTATTAAAACGTGAAAAGGTGAGAATATTTTGCTCCGCCTAACTTCACCAACACTGGTGCATAGCACGTTTGAATGTGTTATTCCAGCTATCATGGCAACCTATTCGTTGATCCATACAACACTGTCCAAGCAATACTTGCACCATTCAAGTAAAATATAAGACCAACTTAGTCCTATGCTTTGTTTCCACACCTTGCATCTAATCTCTAAGGACTGTGTTACATCATTAGATTTGCTAAAAATGACAACCAAGGTATTGACGAGGATAATAGCTACCGCTTCTGAACATTATCCAAAAACATGAACTCAACAGATTTTACCGCCTGCCCCGAGTGCGATTTACTGCTCAACCCTGCCACGCCAATGGTCGGCGACAAGGCGCACTGCCCCCGTTGCGGATACCTGATGCAGCGTCCTCGCAAGCAAAGCATCGAACGTACTTTTGCGCTGTCTATTGCCGGATTGATCTTGATTTTTCCGGCTAATCTGATGCCGTTGGTCGGCATCAAAATGCTGGGCGGCGACAAGGACGGTACGTTATGGTCGGGCGTGGTTGCGTTATTTGAAGAACAACTATGGGGCGTTGCGATACTGGTATTTTTATCCAGCATTTTGTTTCCGCTACTGAACATTATTTTGTCCTTGCTGATCAGCGCTCATCTTTATTTTAATAAACCGAACCGGCATCTGGCGCATTGGATGCGCTGGCTGCAACACATGGATGAATGGGCGATGCTGGAAGTTTATATGCTGGGAATTATTGTCGCCTGCGTTAAACTTGCCTCCTCGTCTGAACTTAAGTTCGGTTTCGGGCTTTATGCGTTTGTTGCTTTGTTAATCATAACCGGTATGCTGGCAACCAGCCTGGACAAGACTCTGTTCTGGCAAAAAATCGGCCAATTAAGAAAATGAACTCCAAAAAGAGCGCCCTGGCTCAGGGCTTTATCCGCTGCCATGATTGCGGCTGCCTATCAAGAAAGTCAGAACAGAACAGACTTTGCCCATTATGCGAGGGGCAGTTACATCCGCGACTGTCCAATAGCCTGCAACGCACCGCGGCATTATTGCTGAGTGCATTCTGTCTATATATTCCGGCCAATATTTTCCCGATCATGACCGTTACCCGTTTGGGTGTCGGCGAACCGCACACTATTATCGGCGGCATTATTGCGTTGATTAACAGTGGCATGGTGCCTATAGCCCTGCTGGTTTTGATCGCCAGTATTTTGGTACCCTTGTTAAAACTTCTGGGACTCGGTCTATTGTTGCTCAACGTTCATTACCGCTGGCAAGACCACGCCAGGAAATGGACTATCATGTATCGTATTATCGCTTTCGTAGGCCGTTGGTCGATGTTGGATATTTTTATGATTTCAATTCTTGTGTCTTTGGTTGATATGGGCGGTGTGGCGCAGGTTATCGCGGGACCGGCGGCTACGGCATTTGCTGCCGTTGTTGTATTGACCATGTTTGCCGCCAAAAATTTCGATCCACGTTTAATATGGGACAATCAATATTAAAATGAATGATTTTATCGATCCCGATGTGTCGGAAGTGACCATCAATAAAAAATCCGAATTGCCGTTGGTGTGGCTTTTACCCTTGATCGCCTTGCTGGTCAGCGGCTGGTTAATCGCCAAGTCCTATAGTGAAAAAGGTCCTGTTATCACCATCAGCTTCCCTACCGCAGAAGGTCTGGAAGTGGACAAAACCAAAATCAAATACCTGAATGTGGAAATCGGCAAAGTTACCGCTATTTCCATCAGCGACGATCTAAAAGCCATTCAGATTACCGCACAAATGAACAGCTCTGCGGCCGGCTATTTGAACCAAAATACCAACTTCTGGGTAGTGCGGCCTCAAGTGGGCTTGGGTGGAATTTCAGGACTGGGCACATTGCTTTCCGGGCCTTATATAGCCATCAAACCCGGTGACGGCCCCGAAGAAAAGCACTTCGTCGGACTGACGACCCCACCGTTGTTAAAAAACGATGCCGAAGGCACGCACTTTATTCTGGAAACCAATAATCTGGGCTCCATGAGGCCGGGAACACCGATCAATTTTCATGGCATAACCGTCGGTGAGGTTCTTAGTCACAAGTTATCCGATGAAGCCAATGCCATACGCCTGACCGTTTTCATCAACAAACCCTACGACCAGTTCATCAGGAAAAACACTCGTTTCTGGATAGACAGCGGCGTCGATTTATCCGCCAGCGCCGACGGCTTTAAAGTCAGAACCGGACCGTTAATTTCCTTATTAAGCGGCGGCATTGCCTTCCGCGCCTCTGCTGAAGACACGATTGAAGATGTTCAGCCCGAGAACACCACATTTCAGCTGTACGATACTTATGAACAGTCGACCCAGATTGTTTATCAAAACACCTTGAAATACGTCATGTATTTTAACGGCTCGGTACGCGGATTGACCGTAGGCGCGCCGGTACAATTACGCGGCATTCCTATTGGCAGGGTCACCGACATCAATCTGGAACTGGACAAGAAGACCGCTGAAATTCACATTCCGGTAACCGTAGAATTGGAACCGGATCGCATTCAGGAAATCAATAACGATAACCACATCAGCGATAAAGACATTATGACGCGGTTGATCAATAAAGGCCTGCGCGCCCAATTACAAACCGGCAGCCTGCTGACCGGACAACTGCTGGTCGATCTTGATTTTCATCCGAAAAGCAAAATTGTATTAAGCGACAATCAAAGCGTTTATCCCGAGTTCCCGACCACCGCCAGCTCATTGGATCAGTTTACCCATTCCGCCAACATCATCATGGATAAAGTGGCCAAACTGCCTCTGGAAGACTTGACGACCGAAGCCAATAGAACTTTACAGTCATTACAAAGCACATCAAAAGCGGCAACCGGGATGCTGACTACTGCGCAAGGCACACTGGATACTACCAACAAAACCATGAGTTCAGCCCATCAAGTATTGAGTATTCTGGAACCCGGCTCTACCTCTCACTATGAACTGGATCGGCTGCTACAAGAACTTACCCAGGCGGCAAGCTCGGTCAAGCAACTGACCGATTACCTGGAACAAAACCCCAACTCATTAATTCGCGGCAAAAAAGAGCAGTAATTATGGAAAAGCAACTCTCAAAATGGTTAATATTATTATCGGTCTATACCCTGCTTTCAGGATGCATGTCGACGTCACCTACCAATTTTTATGTGCTGGAACCGATGAGCGAGCCGCAGCCATCCTTAACAGCAACAGAAAAGAAACGCCAGATCGGCGTAGGCCCGATAACCATCCCGACAATGCTTGAGCGCAAGCAAATTGTCACCCGACTGCCGGATAACAGCGTAACAATCGCCGAATTTCATCAATGGGCATCTCCATTGAAAGACAATATTGCACAGGTATTGACCCATAATCTGGCAATGCTGCAAACCAATGACCTGATCCGTGCTTACCCCTGGAGTGCTTACGGAGCAGTCGATTATCGCATCATAATAGACGTCATCAGATTCGACACCCGCCCGGAGCAGAGCGTAAACTTTGAAGCCAGCTGGGCGATAATGAATGAAAAAGACCATACTCTGGTCAGCAACGGCCGAACCAAAATTGAACGCCCATTAAATGATGCTTCTTACCCGTCTACGGTCAAAGCGCTCAGCAAAATCCTTAGTGAATTCAGCCAGGAATTATCTATGGCACTGGGTAAAATAAAGTAAAAAGCTTTCGCTATAAATAAAACTCGGGCATTTTGTCCTTGGATTTAGTTAGGAAATCCTTTAAAATTATCAAAGTTGTTAAATAAACAATTGGGATGTTAGCTCAGTTGGTAGAGCAGTGGACTCTTAATCCATGGGTCCAGGGTTCGAATCCCTGACGTCCCACCAATAATATCAAGGCCTTACGAGCAATCGAAGGCCTTTTTTATTATTCACGGGGGCAGCTAAGCATCCTGCCTCACCGTTTT
>Ga0208262_1000310_pt1 | contig 18061 bp, 18 predicted proteins | sample LakWasMet15_LOW5_2_FD_183863 | JGI IMG/M metagenome (GOLD analysis project Ga0208262, IMG submission 183863) | Freshwater sediment methanotrophic microbial communities from Lake Washington under simulated oxygen tension - Sediment Metagenome... | ecosystem: Environmental > Aquatic > Freshwater >... | reverse complement strand
TGTGCAATGGCTGGTGCGGTCTGGATAGAATGTATTTTGAATTGGGACATGGTGTATTCCTATGAGTTGGAAAAATTACAAATGGTTTGTCGGCGATGCCGACCTTGTCGGTTATCGTTACGACGGGGACAGATTAAGCAAATCGAACAAGTCATCCCATGCTTGTGCTTCCGGCGTAGTTGTCCGATATTCCGGGAGTGGGCAATGGATGCATTAACCCCTCTGATTAATGGTTTGAATCTGCATGCCAAATTGGTGTATTCCGGCGGCGTGTGCGGACGCTGGCTGATGGACCATAATTCGGAAACCTCGGTGTGGTTTCACCTGGTCAGTAAAGGTCAGGGCTTCGTGCATTCACCGCGCTGGCCAACACCCTTGGCGCTGGACACGGGCGATCTGATCTTATTTCTGCCGCATGCCGCCCGGCATTTTTTGTCGTACAGCCCGGAACATTTGCCGGACAATGATCAAGACACCCGTTTGACACCCTGGCTGGATGGCGAAGCGGCTTTTGTGTGCGGCGAAATCGAATTGGCTATACCAAAATCGACATTGTGGCAAGCCTTGCCCGCCGAAGTTGTGATCCGCCAGAACCAGGCCGGAAGCATTTTGCCCCGCTTGATTGAACTGATCATCGGCGAAACCTCGGCGCAACGCTTCGGTTGTGAGTCGGTTATCGAACGCTTGTGCGACAGTTTGTTTGTGCTGGTGATCCGTTACTGTATCGAGGAAGGTCTGGTGCGCGATGGGGTGTTTGCGGCCATGCAGGATAAGCGCCTAGCCAAAGCCCTTGGCTTAATTCATCAGCACCCCTGGCAACCCTGGACGCTCAACGCCTTATGTGCTCAGGCCGGCGTTTCCAAGTCGGTATTGTCGGAGAAATTTTCCGCATTGATCGGCCATTCGCCGATAGAGTATTTGACGATTTGGCGTTTGCAAATCGCCGCCCACTGGCTGATGGAGCCGGCCATGAGCGTGGAGCGCGTGGCGGAAAGGAGCGGTTACGAATCGGTGCCGGCCTTTAGTAAAGCCTTTAAACGTCACTTTGGCGTATCGCCCGGAACGTTCCGCAAAAGTTAAAAGTTTTATGTCCAGCGGATACGGGTATTCACTCACTCTTCCATAAAAAATAGGGCATATGCCCACAAAAAATAGGTCATATGCCGCACTTTTTCTTAATAGTTTTTTCCAGCTCTTAATGTACGGTTGAAACTCGTGCTGGATTCGGTTTTTTAACGACCATTAACTCTATGAATTCATTGTACTTATATTGTAAAAACTACAGAATAAACTCAAAAGCCCAGTACATGGTATATCTTTTGCTTAATTAAAAGGTTTTTTCGATAAAAACAACATCTTTTGAGGACAACAACGTCTGCAATCTTAAGGATGAAACATGGCAACCAAAATTATGATCAAAAATTTGTATGTTGCATTGAAATCAACTCTTGCAATTATTGAAAGGTGACGTCAATGACCACCGAATTTCTAGCAAATGATGCACTGACTCAACTTTATCGCCAGCATCACTCCTGGCTAGTCAGTTGGCTCGATAAGCGAGTGCAATGTCGCTTGCAAGCCGAAGATCATGCACACGATACTTTTGTGCGGGTGATGGCATCGGGACGCACACCGGATTTGAACGAACCCAGGCCCTATCTCGCCACCATCGCGAAAAATATATTGATCAACCATTGGCGTCGCGCCCATATTGAACAAGTGTATCTGGAACGCCTTTCGGCGCTTCCTAAAGCCACTTCGTTGTCATTGGAAGAAAATGCCATTATTCTGGAAACCATACAAGAAATTGATGAACTGCTTAATCGCTTACCGGAAAAGGCACGCAAGGCATTTTTTATGTCCCAGATTGATGGACTTACCTACGTTGAAATCGCCGAAAAACTCGGCGTCAGTGATCGCATGATCAGAAAGTATATGGTACAAGCCATGGTGCTGTGCCTGAGCGTGGAGTTCTAACAGTACATGCTGTCCGAAAATCGACAAAAGATTCATCCCCGCATCGTGGCAGAGGCTGCTGAATGGTTTATGGTTCTGAGCTCCGGCAACGTTCGTCCTGACGAAACCGCACAGTGGCAAGCCTGGCTATCCTCGCACCCGGATCATCAAATGGCTTGGTCCAGAGTTGAATTTTATACAGACAAATTCAAATCACTGCCGCCAAAAGCCACCTTCGCCGCAACAGAAGCCTTAAATGCCCCCCATCTCAATCGAAGACGCATGTTGTTGAGCATGGCCCTATTGGGTGTTGCAGGATTGTCAGGTTGGCAGATTTCTCGAGGTCGCTACTGGCAGGAATGGTCGGCCGATCAACATACAGCGCTTGGCGAAAGTAAAACCATCACCCTAACCGACGGTTCCACCGTGGTTATGGATAGCGGTAGCGCTGTTAACGTCGATTTCTCGGTTAATTTACGCAAGCTGCAGCTGGTTAAGGGGGAAATTTACATCGAAACAGCAGCCGATACCGTTGGCTGGAAACGGCCGTATGTCGTCGATACATTGCAAGGTAGAGTTCAAGCACTCGGCACCCGCTTCAGCGTCAGCCAACACCAAAATCTATCGCAGGTTACTGTATTTCAAGATGCAGTAGAAATCCAACCAACCGATGCAACTTCTGCCAAACAAACCCTACGTGCCGGTCAACAAGTTCAATTTTCCTCAAACCACATTGAGCCGATCCACCGACACAACCAGAATAAACCGGCCTGGACCGAAGGCTTTATCGTCGCCGATGATTTGCCGCTCAGCGAGTTTTTGCTGCAACTCAGCCGTTACCGGCCAGGCTACATCACCTGCGCTCCCGAGATCGCAGATTTACGGATCATCGGTTCTTACCCGCTGAAAGATACCGACAAAGTTCTGGCTTTTCTCGAGGCTAACCTGCCCGTCAAACTCACACACCCACTACCTTTCTGGGTTAAAGTCCTGCCGCGCTAGCCCCCCTGCTATCAGTCCATAGGCTATCGTGTCGGTCAGGAGGATTTCAAGCACCAGATGGGGGATTGTTCCACACAGTCAGGCCGTATCAATAAGCCAATTATTCGATTGACGTATTACGTGACGAGTAATACTATTTTCCTCATGATTAAATCATTCCGCTGTAAAGACACTCAAGCCTTGTTCGAGGGACAGTCGCCCAACCGTTTTCGCGCGTTTCAATCTGTCGCCGAGCGTAAATTAGTGCAATTACATGCCGCGTCTATATTGGCATTTTTGCGAAGTCCGCCCGGAAATCGGCTTGAAGCCTTGACGGGCGACCGAGTAGGTCAGTACAGCATTCGTATCAACGACCAATGGCGGGTTTGTTTTCGCTGGCTGGATGGCGATGTCTCTGACGTTGAAATTGTTGATTACCATTAAGGAGAACTTCACATGATAGAAAACCGAATGCGCCCTATTCACCCTGGCGAAATCCTGCGCGAAGATTTTTTAATACCACTGGGTTTGAGCGTCAATGCACTTGCCAATGCCCTGCGTGTACCTTCAACACGCTTGCATGAAATTGTTAAGGAACGCCGCGCGATTAGCCCCGATACCGCACTACGTTTGGCGCGATATTTCGGCGGCGATGCGCAATCCTGGTTGAATTTACAGACAGCGTACGATTTGCGTTTGGCTCAACAAAACACCCAGGAAACCATAGATCGTGAGATTTTTCCGCACGTCGCAGCTTGACTGCCCTCGCTTAATAGCCACCAAGGGTGGATGCGCACGGCTTATCCACCCTACATCGCAAAATCGAGCAGCGCCGCTTTTTTCTAAACTTTGATTGGCAATTGTCCGTAACATCCATATAATGCAGATGATCCTAACTTGGAACTATACCCATGAAAACTATTACATCTCGTGACTTTCAGAAGAACATAGGGGCAACTCTTGACCTAGTCAACTCAGGTGAGACGGTTCGAGTGACTCGCTATGGTCGTTCTCAATGTATCGTGATTCCAGACACCCCAGATTCTGCGGAACTGCTTCGTTACATGGCAGGAAGACGATTATCTAAAATGCTTCGTGAGTCAAAACCAAACGAACAGGCAAATGCATTGACCCAGGAAGAAGTAAACCAACTCATTCATGAATGCCTCTCGTAGCCTCATCGTTCTCGACACTAACCTGATTGTTAGTGCATTTCTCAGTCCGCAAGGAACAGCCGCACAAGCCCTTTTGATTGCCCTGGACTTCTTTGATATTGCCTGCTCACGGGAAGTTTTGGCCGAGCTTTTGGATGTTATCAAACGGGATAAATTTGATAAATATTCCAGTAAAGAGGCTCGTGCGGAAAAATTGGCTACCTATGCCCAAGCGGTTCGAATATTTGAAATAACCGAGCAAGTAACAGACTGCCAAGACCCGAAAGACAACAAGTTTCTGGAGCTTGCGCTTTCCAGCGCGTCAAAACTGATTGTGTCTGGTGACAAAAGGGACTTGCTGGTCATGAACCCCTATAAAGACATTGAGATTATTAGCCTGCGATCATTCATAGACGATTATCGAAAGTACTAGCCCATTTTTGCCCCGCTTGTCGACAAACTCCCAAGAAACAGCTTTTTTTATTTATAAAACCAACTGCTTACAAAGGGGTCGCCTCAAACAGCGTCTGTTCCTTGTCAATGCCATGCGCCCGAACTCGGTAAGTTGGGCTGGCGTAGGTTGGGGTGAGGTAACGAACCCCAACATTTTTGACCGGCTTGGCCTTTGCAGGTTGCCGATGGTTTTATGGGGCTTAATGTCTCGCTTTTATGGTCGGCTGGCGGCTGTCGTGTTGGGGTTCGTGCCTCACCCTAACCTACGCACCACCCGAACCTATAATCACCCTTGATGCCGATCTCACTTGTAAACTTCTCGACGATTACCGATCTTCAATACCAAAACGCACAGCACGCCGTCCTGAATTTCACAAATCAATCGATAGTCGCCCACTCGATAACGCCACAAACCGCCAAGCGGACCGGATAAAGCCTTGCCAAAAGTGCGTGGATTGTCGGTAACAGCCAAACGCTCTCGCAGAAATTTCGTGATACGCCTCGCTTCCGTCTTATCGAGTTTCGCCAGTTGCTTATTCGCCGTCTCTGACAGTTCAATCCGCCACGCCAAGCGCGTTCTCCACCTCATCTAATGAATAAACGCGTTCTTCACCGTTGCGAACGCGTTCCAACACGCCGGCGGCCAAGTAATAATCTTCCATATCATTCAATCCTTTTTCGATGATTTCTCGTAAATAAAATGCCTTTGTCCGCCCGGTTTGGCCTGCCAAATAATCAAGCCGTTGTTCAATTTCCGGAGAAAGTCTTATTGAGGTAGCCATATCTAATCCCCTTTACGCCAACTATTGAATACGAGTAATCAATGTATCACAAAAGCTCAGGAGCATATCGGCATCGCCGTTCAAGCGGATGGGAAAATTGTAGGCGGTGCTCGACACTGGGTCGCCAAGGGCATTTTTACTTAAAAAATCGGATTATTTTTCATATAAAAACAATCGTTAAAAAATTTATTAAATTTTCTTCAATTTTCAGTTCCGGTTTTTTCCTGCTCGTTTGTATTAGGTAATGAAACCAAAACTATTAATGGAGAAAAACCGATGTCAAATACTCACCGCTGCTGCAATCCGGGCTTTCGTTCATCCCGATTGAGCCAAGCTATACAGGGCATTTTATTGGCTTCAGCGCTGACCGCTTCAGTCGCAGCCCATGGAGAACAAACTACCAACAGGAAAAGCTACCGCATCAGCGGCGGTTCCTTGGGACAAGCTCTTAGCCAGTTTGCGCGTGATGCCGGCATCCTGTTTACCGGGGAGTCCACATTGACTGACGGCAAAACCAGCAAGGGATTGGAGGGCGAGTACACCGTTGAAGAAGGTTTTAGAAAACTCCTCTCGGGAAGCGGTTTGACCTATACCATCATGGATGACAATGCGGTAGCGATCAAGATTGCGGATTCTGAGAGCAATGCAGCATCGACTTTGCCGGCGGTGAAGGTTTTGGGGAAGGCGGGCTATGATGCGACTGATCCTTATAACCCGGATTACCGGCGGAGCAACGCCAGCACCGCCACCAAAACCGATACGCCGATTATGGAAACGCCTTTCTCGGTGAAAGTTGTGCCGCAGCAAGTTCTCAAGGATCAACAAGCGGTTCGTATCGATAAAGCTTTGCAGAATGTCAGTAGCGTTCAGGCGTTTCCATTCAATCAGCAACAAACCGACGAATTTCTGCTTCGCGGCTTTCCGACCACCAGCTATTACCGGGATGGTTTTCGCTTCGAAGCCGGTAACACTTTTTACAAGCGCGACACCGCCAACCTGGAAAGTATCGAAGTCTTAAAAGGACCAGGCTCCATTTTATACGGTCGATCGGAACCTGGCGGGATTATCAATCTGGTAACCAAGCAACCGCGTAAAGATCCCTATTACGCGTTTCAACAACAGTTTGGTTCCTATGATTTTTACCGCAGTACCCTGGACGCAACTGGCTCGGTCAGCAAAGACAATTCCGTGCTTTACCGGATGAACGCTGCTTATGAAAATGGGGGGGGATTTAAAGAATTTATGGATAACGAACGGGTGTTTGTAGCGCCGGTATTGCGTTGGGATGTCAGCGACAGGACCCAGATCAACCTGGAACTGGAATATCTACATAATAACAACAGCAGCGATCCCGGAGTTCCCGTCTCTGGCAATCGCCCGGTTTCTTTACCGCGCGAACGCAATCTCGGCGAACCGTTCGGTAAAACCAAAGCTGACAGCGTGCTTGCAGGCATTAACTGGTCGCATGCTTTTAACGACAACTGGAAGATTCGCCACCGCTTCAATACCATTGTTGCCGACGAGGATAGGAAAGGGATTTTTGTAGCCACTGAACCCGACTTGAACGGCAATGTGCTAAGGGGCATGTTTGATAGCGGCAACGAGCAACAGATTTACTACAATACCGTCGACTTGACCGGAAAGCTCAACATTGCAGGATTACAGCACGAGTTATTGATGGGTGGCGATTACTACCGCTTGGATAATAAGCTGTCGCCAAGTTTTTTGATTCTGCCGGGTACATTCAATATTTACAATCCGGTTCACTTGCTTGATATAAACCAGGTGCCATCCAGATCAAGGTTTACACTGGATTCAACCACGTCGTGGTTTGGCCTGTACTTTCAGGATCAGATCAAGCTGCCGTTCAATCTACATGCAATGGGAGGCCTTCGTTACGATAATGCTATCCAAAACGACAATATTGCTCACACGATCGGACAGGAAGAAGATCGCGTCAGTCCGAGAGGCGGGCTGCTATGGCGTCCAATCCCTGAGCTTTCGGTCTACGGTAGCTACACCGAAAATTTCGGCGCATCAAACGGCCGCAAAGACGAGACAACCTTTTTGCCCCCGGAAACCGCTCAACAGTGGGAATTGGGCACCAAAACCGAATTTGGGGATGGACGCTTTACCGGATCCGTAGCTTATTTCGACCTTACCAAGCAAAATCGCGCCATTCCACTACCGAACACCATTTTCTCACGAGCAATTGGCGAATCGAAAACCCGAGGCGTGGAACTCGACCTTTCAGGAGAAATTGTGCCCGGCTGGCGGATGATCGCTGCATACACCTTCATGCCTTTTGCCAAAATCACCAAAGATAACGATGATCAAGGCAACCCAGCCAACACCAACAATCGCCTGTTCCAGGTACCTCGTCACTCAGGCAGTCTGTGGAACACCTACGAATTTGTCGAAGGCGAGTTAAATGGTTTGAAACTGGGCGCTGGCGTAGTTGCGGCGGATCAGCGGCAAGGTAATGCCGAAAACACCTACAAAATGCCGGGTTATACCACGGTGAATATGCTGGCCTCTTATGCCATAAAAGCCGGCGGTAGCAAAATTACTATTCAACTCAATGTCGACAACTTGTTGGACAAAACTTATTTTGCCGGCAGCAATACCGCCAATTCGGTTTACGTTGGGACTCCACGTACATTTATGGGCTCCGTGCGGGTGGAATACTAACTCGGTAAGTTGGGCTGGCGTAGGGTATTTGGAAATATAACATGGGAGTCATGATGAAAATTCGCCGGTTCTGGGTTTTACTGCATCGCTATGTTGGCTTGGCGATGACGGCCTTTTTGATCGTCGTCGGTTTGACCGGCAGTTTACTGGCGTTTTTGCCGGAACTGGATGGCGCGATCAATCCGCATTGGTCGGTGCCTGCCAGTGGCGACACGCTGCTTGATCCAGTGGCTTTGCTGAAACACGCAGAACGATTTGATCCCGCCATCAAAGCCGATGCGGTGTGGATCACTGACACGTCGGCCACGGTGACGGTATCGCCGCGCGGGGTGACTAACGATGAAGCCCCTGAACCGGCTTACGATCAACTGATACTTAATCCCTACACCGGCGAGCTATTAGGTCAACGCAAGTCGGGTGATATTTCGCAAGGAATTAGCGAATTAATGCCATTCATTTACAAACTGCACTACGCCTTGGCATTGGGTGAAGTCGGCGGCTGGATTTTGGGCATTACTGCTTTGGTGTGGACGTTGGATTGTTTTGTCGGCTTTTATTTGACTTTACCACCCGCCAAAACCACTCGTGCCTCAGCCAAACCGTTCGCACAAAAATCCTTTTGGCAACGCTGGCAACCCGCTTGGCTGATCAAATGCTCGGCGTCCAAAACCCGCATCAATTTCGATCTGCACCGCGCCGGTGGTTTGTGGCTTTGGCTGGCGTTACTGGTCTTCGCCTGGTCGAGCGTGTATATGAACTTGGGTGGTTTTTATACAAAGGCCATGCAATCAGTCAGCGAATACCATCAACCTTGGACGGAATTTCCTGATCTGATGCAACCCGTTCAACAACCGCAAATCAATTGTCAGCAAGCCCAGGACATTGCTCAAGCCGAGCTGAATCGCCTGGAGCAAACCCAGGGCATCCGCGCGATAGCGCCCAGCGGTTTCTGGCTTAATAACGCCAAGGGCTTTTATGTCTATGCCGTCAAAAGCAGCGCCGACATTCAAGATCACGGCGGCCAAACCCGGGTGGTGATCGACGCCAATAACGGCGCGCTCAAACAAGTATTACTGCCCACCGGTCAATACAGCGGCAATACCATCACCAACTGGTTAATGGCGTTACACATGGCCAATATCTGGGGCTTGCCCTACCGGATTTTCGTTTGCGTGTTGGGCTTGGCAATTGTGATGTTGTCGGTGACCGGCGTGTTGATCTGGCTGAAAAAGCGCCAGCGTAACCGTCGCCATAACTAGTTTTTATGAATATTGCGGGTTTTACCCGGTTCATTCGTTTCATAAGCATGAACAACATTAAACCCTCAACAACTTTGGCCTTTACTGATGCGGACACACGCCTCGTTAATACCCAGCTTCGCAAGTGTGTCCTGCTATTCGGTCTGGTGTTGACGGGCTGCGAGTCGACGCCCGTTCATCAATCAGATGTATTGGCATTTGACAAACCGGCCAATTGGCAAAGCCAAGCATTGCCCAGCGAGCACGCGGTGGCCAATTGGTTGGCAAGCTTTAATGACCAGCCATTAACTGCACTGGTAGAAACTGGCTTAAGCCATAATTTTGATTTGCGCGTCGCCGCTGCCCGCGTTGATGCCGCCAAGGAACAAGCCGTGATTACCGGTGCCGGGCGCTTGCCGCAACTGTTTTTTGCGCCGGGTTATCAACGTAGCAAGGATGCTTTGAGCAGCGAGTCCGGTCAGTTTTTGGCGTTATTCAATTTAAGCTGGGAGTTGGATGTTTGGGGCCGCATCAAAGCCTCGCAGCAAGCCGCTGTTGAGGATGCAGTGGCGGTTGGCGAAGATTATCAGGCGGCACGTTTGTCCTTAGCGGCGCGGCTTGGTCAGGTTTACTTTCAATGGCGTGAAGCCCGTTTGCAGGCCGAAGTGGCGGCGCAATCTGTAAAAGACCGGGGTGTGATTGTCGAGTTGGTGCGCGGTCGCTTCAATAAAGGTCTGACCCGTGGTCTGGATTTACGGCTGGCCCTGACTGACTTGGCCAATGCCGAAGCGCAATCGGCACAGACGCAAAATGATGTGCAGTTGTTGCATAAGCAGTTGCAGACCTTGTTGGGGCGTTATCCTAGTTTTGATGTTGCGACGGTTGGCGATCAGGCGAATGAATACGCACCTACCAAAGCGCAGCATTTGCCAGAGCCACCTGTAACCCTGGCCGCCGGTTTACCGTCCGAACTACTCAATCGCCGCTCGGATGTGGTGGCTGCTTTTAAACGCTTACAAGCCGCCGACCAACGCTTGGCTAGTAGCGAAAAGGCGCTTTTGCCGCGCATCACCTTAACCGCTGCGGGCGGTAGCGTGGGTGCTGCTCTTGCAGACATTGTCGATCCTCGCGCCGCCGCCTGGAGTCTGGCGGCTGGATTGGCGCAACCCTTGTTTACTGGCGACCGTTTACAAGCCGATATTCGTTTGAAGCAGGCCAATGTCGAAGACGCTTATAACCAATACCAAAGCGTGGCCCTGAACGCCTTCCGCGAAGTGGAGCAGGCCTTGGCGGCCGAAAGCCGCTTGCGCGAACAAGAACAAGCCTTGCGTGAAGCCGTTTCGCAAACCGAAGCCAGCCGCAAGCTGGCGGTATATTCGTATCGGCAAGGTTTGATCGAGATTTTGACTTTGCTGGATAGCTACCGCAGCACACTCAATGCGCAAAGCGCCCATCTGGCGGTACAGCGGCAATTGCTGACCAACCGGATTGATTTATATCTGGCGTTGGGGGGCAGCGTATGAACAAAAATGTAGGTTGGGGCGAGGTAACGAACCCCAACATGTCGGCTTTCATACGACCAACACACACTCATTCTCGTGACCGACAACAAGTTCGTATTGCAAAGGATGTCGTGTTGAGGTTCCTATCGTCTCGGCAATTGCTCCCGGCATTGCCCCTACCTCCTGCATCCATGCAGTCGCCCCCAACCTACTCTGGGTGGTAGGTTATGAATCAAGCCCATCGTTCCTTGAAAGTGATATTACCGGTCGCCGTATTGCTGACAACTGCCGTTGCCAGTTGGGCGGTATTTGCCTTGCGTCCCAAGCCTGAACCTCAAGCTACTGTTGCGGCCATTCCCGAAGTCAGCGTACTGCGTGTTGAACCGCAAACCCTGCGCTTGAATGTCTTCTCCCAAGGTGTGGTTACCCCACGTGAAGAAATCGATTTGGTCAGCGAAGTGGCGGGCAAAGTGGTGCAGATGCATCCGGCCTTGGTGGCAGGCGGTTTTTTCAAAGCCGGTGAGTTGCTGCTGACCGTCGATCCTCGCGATTACGACTACGCCATCACCGCCGCCCAAGCCCGCATCGCCGAAGCCAAGCGGGTGTTAATTGCCGAACAGGCCCAAGTGGAACAAGCCCACAGCGAATGGCAGGCGCTGGGTGAAGGTGAAGCCAGCGAACTGGCCTTGCGCAAACCGCAATTGGCCGAAGCCCAAGCCAAGCTGCAAGCCGCGCAAGCCGATCTGGCCAAAGCCCAACTCAATCGCAGTCGCTGTGAGTTACGGGCACCGTTCGCCGGACGGGTGTTAACCAAACAAGCCGGTGTTGGTCAGTTTTTACCAGCGGGCGCGGTAGTGGCACGGATTTACGCTAGCGACAAAGCCGAAGTACGTTTACCGATCAGTAGCGAGCAACTAGCGTTTTTGAATTTACCACTCGCTTTGGCTTATAGCGATGCCAGCTTGTGGCCAAAGGTGACGTTGACAGCTGAGCTTGGCGGTCATCAACACCAATGGCTAGGCCAGATTGTTCGCAGCGAAGCCGCTGTGTCCGAAGACAGTGGTCAGTGGTATCTGGTTGCGCAGGTCAACCAACCATTTCAAGCCATCGCCAATCGTCCGCCGTTGTTGAAAGGTCTGTTTGTGCATGCCGAGATTGAAGGTGCCAAACGGGCCGGTGTTTATCGCTTGCCGCGTAATGCCGTTAGCCCCATGCAGACCGTCAAATTGGTCAATGCCGATCACAAGCTGGAGATTCGCCCAGTAGAATCTTTACGCACCGAGGCTGATTCGGTGGTGATCAAAGCTGGTCTTTATTCAGGCGAGCAAGTCATCGTCTCGGAATTACCCATCGCCATTGCCGGCACAACGCTCAAGGTGCTGAATGACTAAACGCCTGCGCACCGGAAATTTACTGGCTTGGTTTGCCGCCAACCCGGTCGACGCCAATCTGTTGATGCTGCTGATTATGAGCGGCGGTGTACTGGGAATCGCTGATGTGGATAAGGAAGTGTTTCCGCGCTTCAGCCCGCATCAGATTGTAGTGAATACTCAATACCCCGGCGCAGGAACGGCGGAAGTCGAAGAATCGGTGTGCGTGCCGATTGAAGAAGCGATTTACGACATCCCCGGCGTCAAGCATTTGCACAGCGAGATCCGAGGCGACGACTGCAAGATCGAGGTCGAGATTTTGCCCGAAGTGCCGCGCGAACAGGTCATGGCCAGCGTGCAAAGCAAGGTACAAGACATCGCCAAATTGCCCAAGCAACTAGAAAAAATCCAGGTGCTGCCTGCCGACCGTAATGACGATGACGGTGTGATCTGGGTGGCTTTGCATGGCAACACCGATGCCTTTACCCTGCAAAGCTTCGGTGAGCACATTCAGCAGCAACTGGCGGCGATACCTGGCGTCAGCAAAGCCCGCAACTATGGGGAAATGGCTTACGAACTGGCCATCGAAATCACACCCGACAATCTACGCCAATATCAGCTAACCCTGGATGAAGTCGCACAAGCCGTGCGCAAGGCCTCGGTGGATTTGCCCGGCGGTTTGGTCAAGAATCCCGATGGCGAGTTGCTGTTACGCGTCAATCAACGGGCTAAAGATGCCGATGCGGTCGGTGCGTTAATCATCAAAACTTTACCGGACGGTAATCGGGTCAGGCTCGACCAAATCGCCACCATTAAAGATGGTCTGGAAGAACGCTTATCCGAGTGGTATCACAACGGCGAAATTGCCCAAGGCTGGGAAGTGCATACCACCCAGGATAGCGTGGCCGTGGCTCGGCAAGTTAAAGCGAGCGTTGAACAACTTCGTCAACAACTCCCCACCGGTTTGCGGCTGATTACCTGGTGGGACGACTCGCAAGCCTACGATGAACGGATCGACACCTTATTGGAAGACGGTTTGAGTGGGTTCCTGCTGGTGTGTCTGGTGTTGTCGCTGTTCTTGCGGGTACGGGTGGCACTGTGGGCGGGCGTGGGGATTTTTACTTCCGTGCTGGGAGCGTTCTGGTTGATGCCTGCACTGGATGTATCGCTGAATATGCTGTCACTGTTCGGCTTTCTGCTGGCTATGGGCATTTTGGTGGATGACGCCATCATCATTGGTGAGAGTGTGCATAGTCGCCAAGTCGAAAGCAGACTGCCACCACTACAAGCCACCATCCAAGGCGTGCAGGACGTTGCCTTGCCGGTGATTCTGTCGGTGTTGATCGTGCTGGTCGCCTTTTTGCCCGGTTTGTTCCTGCCCGGCTGGGGCGGACAAATGATGAAGCCGATTTGCCTGGTGATGATTTTGACCTTGGTATTTTCCTTAGTCGAGGCCTTGCTGATTCTGCCATCGCATCTGGTTAGTGATGTGGAATCGACCGTTCAGCCCAGTCGCCTGCAACGCATCCGCCAACGCATGAACGACCAGCTGGATTGGTTTGTCGAGCAGGTCTATCGGCCATTTCTGGAAACCGCGATAGCTTGGCGCTATGTAACGGCGTCGTTATTTTTGGGGCTGATCGTGTTTTGTGCGGCCCTGGTGGCTAGCGATACGGTGCGGCAATCCATCAATCCCGATGTGACCAAGGACAGCTTTTGGGTATCCATCCAGTTGCCGCAAAGTGCGCCGTATAGCGAAGCCAAAGCACTGGCCGCCAAGGTGGAAATGGCCTTGTTCAGTTTGCGTGATGAGTTGGATGGTGTGAAGCATAACGACCGACCGACGGATCAAACGGTACATACCGCTCACACGGATGAAAGCAGCATCATCGTTGGCGTGGAAACCATGATCTGGGAACACGGTGCGGGTATTTGGCTGGAGTTCTCACCTGCGGGACGCCAACGCCTGAAAGTGGAAGACTTCATCCGGCAATGGCGCGAGCGCATCGGCGATATTGGACGCGGTAAGGTGGATTTTATCTACAAGGAAGGCGATGTGCCGTATGACATCGAATTGCTGCTGGGTGCCACCGATTCTGAGCTGCTACCCACGGCTGCCGAGCAACTCAAACAGCAATTGCAGGCGCTGCCGGGTGTATACGATGTGGTCGATTCCAGCGAACCCGGCAAACCCGAAATTAAACTCAGCCTCAAACCCAATGCCGAACGCTTGGGGCTGCGCCTGGAACAACTGGCCGAGCAAGTCCATCACGGCTATTACGGTGACGAAGTGCATCGCTTTTTACGCGGCCGCAGCGAAGTTAAAGTGATTGTGCGTTATCCATTGGCGCAGCGGCAATCGCTGGATACTTTAAAACAGCAACCGATTCGCTTGCCGAATGGTTCGACAGCGCCACTGGGTGAATTAGCGGATATTCAGTTGGCACCGGGTTTTTCACGTTTGGTGCGGGAGGATCGGCAGCGGGTATTAAAAGTCCAGGCCCGCGTCAATCCGGCGTTGGCCGACGCCAATGCCTTGTATGCACAACTGGAACAAAGCCAGATTCCGGCTTTGCAGCAAGCCTTACCCGGCCTGACCGTCCAAATCGGTCAACAACGTCAGGAACAGGAAGCCATGCTGGCCGCCTTTGCCAAAAACACGCTGATGGCCTTGCTGGTGATTTATGCGCTGATTGCGGTGCCGTTTAAATCCTATTCAAAACCGCTGATCTTTTTGCTGGCCGCGCCGGTTGCGTGGTGCGGCGCGGTGTTGGCGCATTGGGCGTTTGGTCTGCCGCTGTCGATGGAATCGCTAGTTGGCATGATTGCCGCTAGCGGTGTGGTGGTCAACGACAGCCTGGTGCTGCTGGATTACATCCGCCAGCACGGCGATGACGACCAGCCGGTTGAACGCCTGATCATCGATGCCTGTAGCTCGCGCTTTCGGGCCATTTTGCTGGCGTTTCTGACCAACTTTGCCGGTTTCCTGCCCACGCTAATCGAAACCAGCCCGCAAGCGCAGTTCCTGATCCCGATGACCTTGTCACTGTCCGCAGGTTTGCTGATCGGCATGGCGGCCAGTTTGATTTTGACGCCGGTGTGTTATGCGATTTTGGCCCGTCCCGATCCCACTCGACCTGCCAGGAATATCACCGATTCAAAACCGTCGGTTGCTCAGCCAGCGGAGTGCTATGCCCAATACCCTAACGAGTACTAAGGAAGGAGAAGTCGCATGTTAAATAAACCCCGCAAGAAATCCAGGCTCGATCCACCGATGCTGGTACCGGCTGAAAAAGCCGCCGAAGTATTCCCGGCCGTGCGTTATTTCCAGATTCACTTTGAGTTTCTGCAAGAGCAGATCCAGTTGATTTTGCGTAACCAGGAAGTGTTGCAACAGCAGATCCAGCAACTGGAAAGTCAGCTATCGTTATCGGCTCAGGGTATTCGGCTAAATAGTAAAGCCGTAAGTCCGATTGAGCGCCTGACCGTCAATCGTAACGCCACGCAGGACACGGACACGCCCAATCTCAATCTGACGGGGGGACGGTGACGTTAATCATGTGGCATTCGATCACGCAAACGGCAGGTCTGTCGGTTACCCAGCATTCGTTTATCCAAACAGCACAGGGCTTACCGGATCCACATCAGTTCCTGGTGTCGGCACCGATACCCAACAACCGCTATCGGCGTTCGGCGGCTGTGACGTCAGCCGTGCTGGTCGCCGCCTTACTGCACGGCGGTTTGTTGTTTTGGTATGTCACGCGACCCGCGCCATTGCCGTTTACGGCGGCGGCACCGTTGCCGATGATTGCGATGGAGTTGTCGGCACCGCCGTCGCCGGTGGTCAATCAACCGATTGCGCCGCCGCAACCACCGAAACCGGTCGTGCCACCCAAGCAGGAAAAGCCCAAGGTTAAACCCAAGCCTAAGCCCAAACCGTCGGAACGTCTGGTCAAGCAAGTTGATGAGCGCAAAAACGTGGAGCCAGAAACGGTTGCACCAGCGATGCCCGCTGCGGCTGCGCCACAAACCCTCAATCACAATGCCTTGGCCGCGCCGCGTAATGATACCTATGTGCCCGCAGACAGCAATGCCGCGTATTTGAACAACCCCAAGCCGGAGTATCCGCTGACGGCACGGCAACGCCATTGGCAAGGCACGGTGTTGCTGCGGGTGTATGTCGGAGCGGACGGTAAAGCCCTGCAAGTCAACATTCAGCGTTCCAGCGGTCATGACAGCCTGGATGAGTCGGCATTGGATGCAGTGAAGCAATGGCGCTTTGTACCGGCCAAACGCGGCGATAGCGCCGAAGCCAGTTGGGTAACCGTACCGATTGTCTTTGAACTGAATTGAAAACCTCCCCCAAGAGGGTTGCAGCCCGACCCGCCTACTTGGGTTGGACAACAGGGATGTTGACAGGCCTGGATTAACCTAGAAAAATCAGTTGAGCATTCAAAACCCCGTTCGCCCTTCGACTGGACTCAGGGCGAACGGGGTTTTGAATGCTCACCAAATGGGTGAAGTTTAAAAATCCGCTCATGCTTCGACAAGCTCAGCACGAACGGATTTTACGCGTTCGAACTGATTTTTTTAGGATTAAGGATGATCCAGGTGTCGCAAGGATGTTTGGCCAAGCAAAGATTTTAAAAACCTAAAACAATAACGAGAACCTTATGGACCACCTTTTTAGCTTTTCCGAAACCGCCATCGTCGACGGCACCCTGTGTCTGCTGGGTTGTTTTTCCCTGCTCACCTGGAGCGTAATCTTACTGAAAGCCGGTGAAATCGCCTGGCACCGTTACCGTAACCACAAATTACTGCAACGTTTAAATGGTGCCGTGTCTTTGGAAATCTTGGATGCGATCGACAACCACCCTGAAAATCCTTTAGCGGTTCAGGCCGGACGGGTACTAACCGTCGGTCGCCAAACCTATGCCCGTGCGCAAAGCCAGCCGCATGACCGCCAAACCCAACACGCCGCCTGGCACGAATTGATCGAACGCGCCTTGCGTCAGCAAATTCAAAAAGAAAAGGCCTTACTGGATTCAGGTCTGGGTTGGCTGGCCAGCATTGGCAGCACTTCACCGTTTATCGGCTTGTTCGGCACCGTGTGGGGCATTATGCATGCCTTGAAAGACATTGGTGCGCAAGGCACGGCCAGCCTGGAAGTGGTGGCAGGCCCGATTGGTGAAGCCTTGATTGCCACTGCATTGGGCATTGCCGTCGCCATTCCGGCGGTGATTGCCTACAACTTTTTCCTGCGCCAGAACCGCCAGGTACTCGCCACACTGGAGCACATCGCCACCGACTTCTTGCGCAGTTGTATCGAAAACGACTTAAGCCAACCCAGCCATCAACCTCAGGAGATCTAACATGGACATGCAATTTCCCAGCGAAGACGAAGGCGGCGAAATGAGCGAGATCAACGTCACGCCGTTAGTGGATGTGATGTTAGTGCTGCTGGTGGTGTTTATCGTCACCGCACCGTTACTCACGCAAGTGGTCAAGGTCAAACTACCGAAAACCGAACAGACTGAGCCGACGCCGGATAAGCATGTGGCGATTCTTGCGGTCACGGCTAACGGCGAAGCAATGCTCGATGACAAAGCTGTGCCTTTAGCCAATTTGGAAGCTGAACTCAAAGCCCTGCAAGAACGCGATCCCGACATCAGCTTACAATTGCAAGCCGATAAGGCTGCGGTGTTTGAATCCGTCGCCAAAGTCATGACCAGTGCCCAGCGTTCCGGAATCAGTAAGTTGTCTTTTGTGACGGTGGCGCAATAGCGTCGCTTAGTTGCGCTTCAATTCAACGCCAATTCCGCCCGTAACCGTTCAGCCATCAAATCGACGAACGAACGAATTTTGGCCGACGAGTGGCGGCCTTCGCGGTGCAGGATATGCACGGGCACCGGTGGGCTTTCGAATTCGCCGAGC
>Ga0208262_1000304_pt1 | contig 18258 bp, 18 predicted proteins | sample LakWasMet15_LOW5_2_FD_183863 | JGI IMG/M metagenome (GOLD analysis project Ga0208262, IMG submission 183863) | Freshwater sediment methanotrophic microbial communities from Lake Washington under simulated oxygen tension - Sediment Metagenome... | ecosystem: Environmental > Aquatic > Freshwater >... | reverse complement strand
AGATTGAGTACCACGTCCAGGTTGGCCAGACCGAGGTCGGCGTCCAGCACCAGCACCTTCAGGCCGTGCTTGGCCAGCGCGGCCGCCAGATTGGCCGAGACAAAGGTCTTGCCCACGCCACCCTTGCCGCTGGTGACCGCAACGACTTTGCCCAGCGGTTTGAGCGGCACGCTGGCAGCCGCCGTCGCCGCCGCAGGCGCTACCGGGGAGCTTGGTACTTCACTCATCAATTGACCCTTTGAGTTCCGACATCACTTGAGCATTGGCCCGTCTTCACTGAAACTTGCCCGGCAGGCTGCTGCCGGGGTTGCCGACGGTCGCGTCGCCCGTCAGGCTCTCGATCCACGCTGGCTCGCCCAACGCGAGGTGCCCGAACAACAGATTCTTCTCCTCGGCGCTCACCGCCACCACCGGCTGCTGGTCGATGAAGACGCGATTGCGGCCCTCCGACTTGGCGCGGTAGAGCTGCACGTCGGCGCGCTCGGTCCACAAGTTGCTGGTTGAGCGCACCCACTCCGGCGCATAGGCGCCGCCAATGCTGGCCGTGATCTTGACATGCACCGATGGCGTGACCGAGATGTCCAGGCTCTCGATCGCGCGGCGAATGCGTTCCGCCACGGTCTCGCCAAACGAAACCTGGCAGTTGGGCATTACCACGGCAAACTCCTCGCCGCCGTAGCGCGCCACCGTGTCCATCGGGCGCACACAGCCCGTCAGGCACTTGGCCATCGCCTGCAACACCTGGTCACCCGCCAGGTGGCCATAGGTGTCGTTGATCTTCTTGAAGTGATCGATGTCGAGCATCAGCAGCAAGGCGGACTCGCCGGACCGCGCCACCACGTCGATGGCGCGCTCCAGCACCGCCCGAAAGTGCCGCCGGTTCGCCAACCCGGTCAGGGGGTCCTTCAGCGAGAGCTCGCACAGCGCATCGATGACGGCCTGCAGGTAGGCGGTGGGCGAGTCACCTGGCCTGGGCAGGCGCGCGCTATCGCCGCCATGTTCGAGCAGCGCTCGTGCATCGTCCAGCCGCAAGGCATGCGGGTCTACCAGAGTGCTTGCGGTGGCGGTAGCCATGGTTGGAAGTGGGCTGAATGCGCTCAAAGTCTAACAGCATCGCCTGCTTGGCAGAGCCGGAGAACCGCCTGGTTCCGCGCCCATTACCGCCCTTTGCGCGCTTGTTAAAACCGGCCGCGCCGGGCACATACCGGGCAGTCAGGTTGGCGTGGCAGGCGCATCTCGGAGAACGCCATCTGCCGCCCGTCGAGCATCAACAGGCGCCCAGCCAGGCTCTGGCCCGCGCCGCCAAGCAGCTTGAGGGCCTCGGCCGCCTGCATGGAGCCAATGATGCCGACCAGCGGCGCGAATACGCCCATGGTGGCGCACAGCGTCTCCTCGAACGTGGTGTCCGGCGGAAACACGCAGGCGTAGCACGGCGAGGCGGGGTCACGCGGGTCGTAGACGCTGATCTGGCCGTCGAAGCGGATCGCCGCGCCCGATACCAAGGGCTTGCCATGCGCGACGCAGGCGGCGTTGATGGCATGCCGGGTCGAGAAGTTGTCGCTGCAGTCGAGCACCACATCGGCCTGGCTGACCAACTGATCGAGCACGGCGCTGTCGGCCCGGGTGATCACCGGTGTGACCGTCACGTCGGGATTGATGGCGTGGATGGCGCTCTGGGCCGACAGCACCTTGCTGCGGCCGACCTGTGCCATGGTGTGCACCACCTGACGCTGCAGATTGGTCAGGTCGACGGTGTCATGGTCCACCAGGGTGAGCTGGCCGACGCCGGCCGAGCCGAGATACAGCGCCACCGGCGAGCCCAGGCCACCCATGCCCACCACCAGGGCGTGGCCCTGCGTAATGCGCTCCTGGCCCTCGATCCCGATTTCGTTGAGCAGAATGTGACGCGAGTAGCGCAGCAGCTGGTCGTCCGTCATGGGACCGGTTTCAGTTCTCTTTCTTCTCTTCGACACGTTCCGTCATGGTCTTGCTGACCATCACAGGACGCCCCTTGAGCTGATTGATCGCCTGCACGAGCTGGAAGTCCTTGTCGGAGCCGTACTCCGGCAAGCGGCGCTCGGCCAAGGGCTTCTTGGACTCTTCCTCCAGGCGCTTGCGCGCGTCCTCGCGCGCCTTTTCGCGCGCCTCGTCCTTCTTCTCTTCGCCCTGGCCGTTGCTCAGGTGCTTTTCCAGGTCGGCCTCGCGGGTGCGCAGGGCGGCAAACAGGTTGCCTTCCTCGGTCTCGTCAATCATGACGTCGGGCACGATGCCCTTGGCCTGGATGGAACGGCCACTGGGCGTGTAGTAGCGGCTGGTGGTGAGCTTCAAGGCGGCGGTTGGGCAGTTGTCCATGCGGTAGGCGGAATCAAGGCACACCGCCGTCTGCACCGATCCCTTGCCAAAGGTCTGGTTGCCCAGCACCGTGGCGCGCTTGTGGTCCTGCAAGGCGCCTGCCACGATCTCGCTGGCGGAGGCGGATCCCTCGTTGACCAGCACCACCAGCGGGACCTTCTTGATGGCAGCCGGCAGGCGCCTGAGCGCGTCGGGGCCACCGCGGCGCTGATAGAACTCGGGAGACGCTTTGTAGGTGAACTTGCTCTCGGCCAGTTGACCGTTGGCCGACACCACTGTGACATTTTCCGGCAGGAAGGCGGCGGAGATCGCCACCGCCGCATCCAGGTAGCCACCCGGATCGTTGCGCAGGTCCAGCACCAGGCCCTTGAGTTGCGGCTCCTGCTTGTAGATCTCGTCGACCTTGCGCACGAAGTCTTCCACCGTGCGTTCCTGGAACTGGCTCAGCCGGACCCAGGCGTAACCGGGCTCGATCACCTTGGCGCGCACCGACTGGGTGCGGATCTCCTCACGGATGATGGTGACGGGAAAAGTGCGGTTGTCGCCCTTGCGGTAGATCGTCAGCACCACCTTGGTGTTGGGCTCGCCGCGCATGCGCTTGACGCTCTCATTGAGGGTCAGGCCCTTGACCGCGGTGTCGTCGATGCGGGTGATCAGGTCATTGGGCTTCAAGCCGGCGCGGTAGGCAGGCGAGCCCTCGATCGGAGAGACCACCTTGATCAGCCCGTCTTCCTGGGAGATCTCGATGCCGACGCCGACGAACTTGCCGGTGGTGCCCTCGTTGAATTCCTTGAGCGACTTCTTGTCGAGGTAAACCGAATGCGGGTCCAGGCTGGAGACCATGCCGGCAATGGCATCGGTGATCAGCTTCTTGTCGTCCACCGGCTCGACATAGTTGCTCTTGATCATGCCGAACACGCTGGCGAGTTGCTGCAACTCCTCCAGCGGCAAGGGCGCCAGGGTCCCGCGCGCCACGGTCTGCAGCGAGACCGTGGTCAACGCGCCGGCCAGTACGCCCAGCGACACCCAACCGGCAATTTTCAAGTTCTGACCCATGCGCAATCCTGTTTCAAACCAATATACACCTTGGACGCCTTCCTGGTGGCGTAGTTCCGCGAAATCCTCAGGCTTTGCCCTGTGCCGCCACGGCCGCGGCGGCCTTGGCCGCCGCCTCGGCGTCGCCCAGGTAGTAATGACGCAGCGGTTTGAGGTCGGCGTCGAGCTCGTAGACCAGGGGAATGCCGTTGGGGATGTTCAGCCCGACGATGTCGTTGTCCGAGATGTTGTCCAGGTATTTCACCAGGGCACGGATCGAGTTGCCGTGCGCCGCGACCACCACCCGTTTGCCGGCCTGGATGGCGGGCGCCAGCGCCTCGTTCCAGAACGGCAGGACGCGTGCCACCGTGTCCTTGAGGCACTCGGTCAGCGGCACCTGTTCGGGATCGAGCTTGGCGTAGCGCCGGTCGCCACGCTCGCAGCGTGGGTCCCCGGGCTCCAGCGCCGGCGGCGGTGTGTCGTAGCTGCGGCGCCAGATCAGGACCTGATCGTCGCCAAACTTCTTCGCCACCTCGGCCTTGTTGAGTCCCTGCAGGGCGCCATAGTGGCGCTCGTTGAGGCGCCAGCTGTTGACCACTGGCAGCCAGGTGCGGTCCATCTCGTCCAGTACGTGCCACAGGGTGCGTGTGGCGCGCTTGAGGACGCTGGTGTAGCAGATGTCGAAATCGTAGCCCTCGGCCTTGAGCAGGTGGCCGGCGTTCTTGGCCTGCTCAATGCCGGTGGCGGTCAGATCGACGTCGGTCCAGCCGGTAAAACGGTTGTCAAGGTTCCAGGTGGACTCACCGTGGCGGATCAGAACTAGCTTGTGCATGGTGTTTTGGTCGGGGCAGAAACAGGAGGTGGGTGTCGTGGCTCGCGGCTCCAGCCGGCCGGAAAGAGCCGATTGGTGCCGGGAAAACCCCATCATTCTAAAATGGGCGGTTTTACCCGTGGCTCATAACAAGGAACAAAGTGAAATTTATTTTGGACAACTGGATGCTGGTGTCGGTCGCCTTGGCCTCCGGGGGGCTGCTGCTGTGGCCTATGCTCAAGGGCGCGACCGAAGGCGGTCTGACCAGCGCTGCGGCCGTGCAATTGATCAACCGTGAGAAGGCGGTGGTGATCGACGTGTGCGAGGCCGACGAATTCGCCGCCGGCCACGTCGGTGGCGCCAAGCACATTGCGCTAAACCAGCTCGAAGAGCGCCTGCCCGCAGTGGTGAAGAACAAGACCCTGCCGCTGATCCTGGTTTGCCAGTCCGGGGCCCGCTCGGGGCGCGCGGTGGCCATCGCCAAGAAACTCGGTTACGAAAAGGCCCAATCGCTTGCCGGCGGGCTGGGGGCGTGGAAAAGCGCTAACCTGCCGATTGAAAAGGGTTGACTGGCGCTGGCTCCTGCGCCGCCAACCTGTCTTTGAAGTTCACCACGAAAGCCGTTCATGCAAGCCGTCAAGATGTACACCACCGCAGTCTGCCCCTACTGCGTGCGTGCCAAGCAGATTCTCAAGTCCAAGGGTGTGGAACACATCGAGGAGATTCGCATCGACACCGATCCGCAGCAGCGTGAGAGCATGATGGCCATCACCGGGCGACGCACGGTACCGCAAATCTTCATCGGGCAGACCCATGTCGGAGGTTGCGACGATCTGGTGGCGCTGGACGGTAAGGGTGAGCTGATGCCCTTGCTCAACGCGGCGCCCTGACAGGCCCGCCAGCGCTGGTTTTTTGGCGGGGCGCCCGCACCTGAGATAATGCGCGATTCAACCGATCACGTGCCCGCTTCGGAGTTCCAGCAGCGGGCTTTATTTTGACCCGAAAGACCAATATGGCAGATCAAGAGACCCCCGTTTTCCAGATTCAACGTGTCTACCTCAAGGAGGCATCGCTGGAGCAGCCCAATTCGCCAGCCATCCTGCTGGAACAGGAAGCGCCTACGGTTGACATTCAGCTTGGCGTCAACGCCGCACCGGTGGCCGAGGGCATTTTCGAAGTCAGCGTGCGCGCCACGGTGCAGACCAAGATCAAGGACAAGACGGTGTTTCTGGTCGAGGCTACCCAGGCCGGCATTTTCGAGGTCCGCAACCTGCCGCAGGACCAGATGTCCCAGGTGATGGGCATCGCTTGCCCGCAAATCGTCTACCCCTATCTGCGCGGCAACGTGGCCGACCTGATCCAGCGCGGCGGCTTCCCCCCAGTGCATCTGGCCGAGATCAATTTCCAGGCCATGTACGAGCAGCAGCAGGCCCAACTGGCCAGCCAGGCTGCTGCCGCTGCCCCCGCCAGCCCCGTTACCCAGTAACGCTCTGGGTAACCAGAAGCGCCAGTCCGCGGGGCGGGCTCCATGAAGATCCTCGTGCTCGGTGCCGGGGCCTGGGGTACCGCCCTGGCCATCAGCGCCGCCAGTCAGCCGCAAGGCCGTCACGCCGTCACCCTGTGGACGCGTGACGCGACCATGGCGGCGCACATGCTGGCACAGCGCGAAAACACCCGTTACCTGCCCGGTATCGGACTGCCCGCCGAGCTGGCGGTCAGCGCCGCGCCGGCCAATCAACTGGCCAGCCTGGCCGGCACCACGGATGTGGTGGTGATCGCCACGCCGATGGCGGCCCTGCGCGAGATGCTGGGCAAGGTGGCCACCTGCCGCGTGCCCGTGGCCTGGCTGTGCAAGGGCTTTGAGCCTGCCGTTGCGGGATCGGCTGGGCTGCTGGCCCATGAAATACAGGCGCAGGTTGCACCGCAACTGAGCGCCGGCGTGCTCAGCGGGCCGAGTTTTGCAGAGGAGGTGGCGCGCGCTCGGCCCACCGCCCTGGTGGCGGCCAGCACGCATGCGCTGGTGCGTGAAGCCTTGGTCAATGCCTTCCACGGCCCGAGCCTGCGCGTCTATGCCAACGAGGACATCGTCGGCGTGGAGGTGGGTGGCGCCGTCAAGAACGTGCTGGCCATCGCCACGGGTCTGTGTGACGGCCTGGGCCTCGGGCTGAACGCGCGCGCCGCGCTGATCACGCGCGGCCTGGCCGAGATGACCCGCCTGGGCGTGGCCTTGGGCGCCAAGTCCGATACCTTCATGGGCCTGAGCGGCCTGGGTGACCTGGTGCTGACCGCGACCGGCGATCTATCGCGCAACCGCAAGGTCGGGCTGGCGCTGGCCAGCGGCCTGTCGCTGCAGCAGGCACTGGATTCGCTCGGTCATGTGGCCGAAGGCGTCTACTGCGCGCGCACGGTGGTGCAGCGCGCCCGTGGTCTGGGCGTAGAGATGCCGATTGCCGAGGCGGTGGTGGCGCTGCTCGATGGACAGATCCGGCCGGATCAGGCGCTGGCGCGCCTGATGGGACGCGAGCCCACCGTCGAACTGCTGTAGCACTCGCCGCGCCGGCCCGGCGGCCGGCGTGCCGCATCGGGATTGCCATGACGGGACGAGGCGGTATCCGTTAGCGCTATGCTAGGCGCCATCATGAACGAATTTGACTTTTCTCCCGCGCACATTGCCGCCCTGGCGCGCGCCGACGCCCAGCGTGCGCTGGCCGAGGACCTTGGTAGTGGCGACCTCACGGCCGCCCTGATCGACCCGGCTCGCACGGCGCGCGCGCGCGTGCTGGCGCGTGAATCGGCGGTGATTTGCGGCGCACCGTGGGCGCACGCGGCCCTGGCTGAACTCGATCCGCAAGCCACCTTGCGTTGGCGCGTGGCGGAAGGGGCACGCTGCGAAGCCGATGAGGTGGTGTTGGAGATTCAGGGTCGCGCCCAGGCCTTGTTGACGGCCGAGCGCACCATCCTGAATTTCCTGCAGTTGCTCAGTGCCGTGGCCACCAAGACCGCCAGCTACGTGCAGGCGGTGCAGTCGGTGTCGGGCAACCAGGCAAGCATTGTCGATACCCGCAAGACCTTGCCGGGACTGCGCCTGGCGCAGAAGTATGCAGTGCGTACCGGCGGCGGCACCAACCATCGCATTGGCCTGTTCGACGCCGTGCTGATCAAGGAGAACCACATTGCCGCGGCCGGCGGCGTGACGGCTGCGCTGCAGCGCGCCACGGCGCTGGCCCAGCGCGCCAAGTTCATCGAGATCGAGGTGGAGACGCTGGCCCAGTTGGACGAGGCGCTGGGCGCCGGGGCCAGGATGGTGCTGCTGGACAATATGAGCCTGGACCAGTTACGCCAGGCGGTGCAGATCAACGCCGGTCGCGCCGTGCTGGAAGTCTCCGGCGGGGTCAACATGACCACTGTGCGCGATATTGCGGCCACCGGCGTGGACCGCATCTCCATCGGCGCCCTCACCAAGGATGTGCAGGCGGTCGATTTCTCGATGCGTTTCGAGAAAACATGAACTCTTGCGGGACAGACCGCAGCCGCACGGCGGCAGGCTCTGTCCTCGACTGATTGCCGGATGTGGATGGACTCATTGCCATGAACAAAGTGATCGACGTTGAATACGAACAGCCGGCCTGCGCCACGCGCCACGCCTGGGCGCGCGTGCCGGTGGAGCCCTCGCCAAGCGAACGCGCGGCGCTGAAGGAGCGCATCGCGCGCCTGCTCAAGGAGAAGAACGCGGTGATGGTGTCGCACTACTACGTGCACCCGGATCTGCAGGACCTGGCCGAGGCCACGGGCGGCCTGGTCAGTGATTCACTGGAGATGGCGCGTTTTGGCCGCGACCATCCGGCCACCACGCTGGTGGTCTCGGGTGTGCGATTCATGGGCGAGACCTCCAAGATCCTGTCGCCCGAGAAGCGCGTGCTGATGCCGGACCTGGATGCCACCTGCTCGCTCGACCTGGGTTGCCCGATCGACGAGTTCTCGGCCTTCTGCGACGCCCACCCGGAGCGCACCGTGGTGGTCTACGCCAACACCAGCGCGGCGGTGAAGGCGCGCTCGGATTGGCTGGTCACCTCCAGCTGCGCGCTCGACATCGTGCGCGCGCTGAAGGACAAGGGGCACAAGATCCTGTGGGCGCCGGACAAGCATCTGGGTGGCTACATCCAGCGCGAAACCGGGGCCGACATGGTGTTCTGGGGCGGCTCCTGCATCGTGCACGACGAGTTCAAGGCCTTCGAGCTGGAGGGCTTGATGCAGCAGCACCCGAAAGCACGGGTGCTGGTGCACCCCGAGTCACCCGCCGACGTGGTGGCGCTGGCCGATGCCGTGGGCTCGACCTCGGCCATCCTCAGGGCCGCCAAGGAGATGGATGCGCCGGAGTTCATCGTCGCCACCGACAAGGGCATGATGCACAAGCTGCGTACGCAGAACCCCGGCAAGACTTTCATCGAAGCCCCCACGGCGGGCAACAGCGCCACCTGCAAGAGCTGCGCGCACTGCCCCTGGATGGCCATGAACGGCCTGGCGGGCGTGGCCCATGTGCTGGAAACCGGCAGCAATGAAGTCCGCGTGGACCCAGCCTTGGGCTTGCGCGCCCGGCTGCCGATCGACCGCATGCTGGCCTTCACTGCCGCGCTCAAGAGCGGGCAGGCGGCTGGCAGCCTGGTGCCGCAGATTGGGGCTGCTTGAGGCTTGGCCGCCGTTCACACTTCCAGGTTGTCAATCAAGCGCGTTGAGCCCAGTTTGGCCGCGCCCAGTACCACCAGGGCGGCGCCGGGGGTGGGTGCTTGCAAGTCGCTTTGGCGGCGCACGGTCAGGTAGTCGGGCTTCCAGCCGCGCGCGCTCAGGGTCTGCATGGCCTGCGCCTCCAATGCATCCAGGTCGGTGGCGCCCGCGCGCACGGCACTGGCCATCGCCTGCAGGGCTTTGGAGAGTTGCCCCGCCTCCAAGCGCTCTGCCGCGCTGAGGTAGCCATTGCGCGAGGACAGCGCCAAGCCGTCGTCGGCGCGGCAGGTGTCGCTGGCGACGATTTCGATCGGCAGGGCAAACTGCTGCACCATGCGCCGCACGATCATCAGTTGCTGGTAGTCCTTCTTGCCGAACACCGCCACGTGCGGCTGGACGCAGGCAAACAGCTTCATCACCACGGTGCACACGCCTACAAAGAAGCCCGGGCGGAAGTGGCCTTCCAGGATGTCTGCCAGCTCGGCCGGTGGTTGCACTTTGAAGGTTTGCGGTTCGGGGTAAAGGTCTTGCTCGCTGGGGGCGAACACGATGTCGCAGCCGGCCGCTTCGAGTTTGGCGCAATCGCTGTCCCAGGTGCGCGGGTAGGTGTCGAAGTCTTCATGCGGCAGAAACTGCAGGCGATTGACAAAGATGCTGGCCACCGTCACGTCGGCCATGGGCTTGGCCTGGCGCACCAGCGCCAAGTGGCCCTCGTGCAAATTGCCCATGGTGGGCACAAAGGAGTGGTCGTTGAAGCCCGCAAGGTGGTGGCGCAGTTCGGCGATGGAGTGGGCGATGAGCATGGTGGCAGTCGGGTTGAGGTCTGTCGAGCGCGGGGGAGTTACCAGGCGTGTTGCGTGTTGTCGGGAAATTCGCCGCTCTTGACGGCTTGCACATAGGCGTGCATCGCCTCGCGCACGCCGGCCGCGCCGCTCATGAAGTTGCGCACGAAACGCGGCATCTTGCCCAGGTTGACGCCCAGCATGTCGTGCATCACCAGCACCTGGCCGGCGGTGTCCTTGCCGGCGCCAATGCCGATGGTGGCGCAGTGGCTCAGCTCCTGGGTGACTTCGGCGGCCAGCGCGGCGGGCACCATTTCCAGCACCAGCAAGGTCGCGCCGGCGTCTTGCAGCGCGTGGGCCTGCGCCTTGAGCAGGCTTGCCGCTTCCACCGACTTGCCTTGCACCCGGTAGCCGCCCAGCGCGTGCACTGTTTGCGGTGTGAGGCCCAGGTGCGCACAGACCGGGATGCCGCGTTCGACCAGGAAGCGCACGGTATCTGCTGTCCAGCCGCCGCCCTCCAGCTTGACCATGTGGGCGCCGGCCTGCATCAGCGCGCAGGCGCTGCGCAGCGCCTGTTCCCTGGACTCGTGGTAAGTGCCATAAGGCATGTCGCCAATCAGCCAGGCGGTGGCCTGCGAGCGGCGCAGACCGCGCTCCACGCTCTGCACGTGGTAGCACATGTCCTGCAGCGTGACACCCACGGTGCTGGCCAGGCCCTGGCAGACCATGCCCAGCGAGTCGCCCACCAGAATGCAGTCCACACCCGCCGCATCCGCCACGGCGGCAAAGGTGGCGTCATAGGCGGTCAGCATGGTGATCTTTTCACCGCGGGCACGCATCTCCAGCAGGCGCGGCAGGCTGATGGGCTTGCGCAGCGCCGGCGTGCTGGTGGGCGGCAAGGTACCGTAGGGGCTGGCGCTGGTGGTGTCAACGGGTGTGCTCATGGCAGATCCTAATCAGTTGGGGTCAGAGCACATCGCTGCGCGAGTGGTCTGACCCACAAAGTCTCAGTTCAAGTTGGGGTCAGAGCACATTTGCTTCGCAAAGTGGTCTGACCCGCAAGGTTTCAGGTTGGCGACCTGAAAAAAGGCGATTACATCACGCCGGCCGCGTGGTACCTGTCTCGCCCGGACGCATTTCGTAGAGGGCTTGCACCAGCAGGTCGATGTCGGCCTCGCTGTGGGCGGCGGACAGGGCGATGCGCAAGCGCGCCGTGCCGGCCGGCACGGTGGGCGGGCGAATGGCGGGGACCCAGATGCCGCGCTGGCGCAGGCCGTCCATCACTGCCAAGGCGTCCTCGTTGGCGCCAATGATCAAGGCCTGCACGGCGGTGCGGGAGTCGCCCAATTGCCAGGAGGTGCCGCGCACGATGTCGGCCAGACCCTGGCGCAGCCGCATGATCAGGCGGTTCAAATGCTCGCGCCGCCATTCTTCCGTTTCAATCAGGCGCAGGCTGGTGCGCAGGGTGTGCGCCAGAAGCGGTGGTGCGGCGGTGGCGAAGATGTAGCTGCGGGTCTTTTGCAGCAGCCACTCCACCAGCGCCTCGTCGCCGGCAACAAAGGCGCCGGCCACCCCGGCGGCCTTGCCCAGCGTCGCCATGTACAACACGCGGCGCGAGGCGGCAGCCCCGGTCAGGCCGAAGTGCGCCAGGCTACCGCGCCCCTGTGGCCCCAGCACACCAAAACCATGCGCATCGTCCACCAGCAGCAGCGCGTCGAAACGTTCGCACAGCGCCAGCAGCGCCGGGATGTTGGCGATGTCTCCGTCCATACTGAACACCGCGTCCGTCATCACCAGCTTGCGTCGGGCCGGACTGGCCGCTAACGCCTGTTCCAGCGCGGCCAAGTCGCCATGCGGGTAGCGGTGAATCTGCGCCTTCGACAGGCGCGCACCGTCGATCAGGCAGGCGTGGTTCAGCGCGTCCGAGAACAACGCATCTCCTTCACCCATCAGCGCTGGCACGATGCCGATGTTGGTGGCGTAACCGGCGTAGAAGTACAGCGCACGTGGCAACTGGACAAAGGCCGCGAGATCGTGTTCCAGCGCCTCGTTGGCGGCGCTGTGGCCACTGACCAGTGGTGAGGCGCCGGAGCCGACACCGAACTGGCGTGCCCCGGCGCAGGCCGCCTCGACCAGCGCCGGGTGATTGACCAGGCCCAGGTAGTCGTTGCTGCAAAAGGCCAGCAGGCTTTGACCATCGACTTGCAGGCGGGCGCCTTGTTCGGGCAGCACCACACGGCGGCGCCGGCGCAAGTGGGCGCGGTCCAGCGCGGCAATGCGCTCTGGAAATTCGTCGATCCAGGAGGGCGTGGTGTTCATCGGTCGGGTAGCGTGAGGGTGATGGCCATAGCGTCGGGCGCCGGGCTGTAGGGGATGTCGGCCAGCAGCGGCACGCCCAGGCGGCGCTGCAGGTAGGCGATGTTGTCGTCCTGCGCCTGCATCGCCGGGTCGATCCGGTTGGCCACCCAGCCCAGCAGTGTCAGGCCGCGCGCCTGGATGGCCTCCAGGGTCAGCAGCGCATGGTTCAGGCAGCCCAGGCGCAGGCCCACCACCAGCAACACCGGCAAGGCCAGGGCCTGGGCCAGGTCGGCGCCGGTGCGGTCGTCGGACAGCGGCACCAGAAAACCGCCCGCGCCTTCCACCACCACCGCGTCGGCCAGTTGGCTGAGCTGTTGGTAACACGAGACGATGTGGGCGATGTCGATTGCCACGCCGGCGTGCCGTGCCGCCAGGTGCGGCGACAGCGGGTCGGGCAACAACACCGGGTTGTCCAGTTCGGGCGGCACCTGCACGGTGGAGGCGGCACGCAAGGCCAGCACGTCATCATTGGCCCAGCCCGAGCCGTGCGGTACGGTGCCTGCGGCCACCGGCTTCATGCCCACCACGCGCGGGTAGTGGCTTGCCAGGGCATGCAACAAGGCGGCCGATACCAGGGTCTTGCCGACGCCGGTGTCGGTGCCGGCCACGAAGCAGGCACGCATCACGGCCTGCTCTCTTCCGCCAGCGTCGCCTCCAGCGCGGCCAGCGCGCCATCGGCCAGCCAGCGTTGCGCCTCGGCGTCCAGCACATAAGGTGGCATGGCGTAAATCGTGTTGCCGATCGGGCGCAGCAGCAGGCCGCGCGCCAGGGCGTGGTGGTGGTAGCGCCGCGCGAAGTGGGGCAGGGCGCTGTCCACGTCCCAGGCCCAGATCATGCCCAGACGGCGTGCGTGGCGCACGCGTGGGTGCTGGGTGAGGGGCGCCAGGGCCGCGCTGAGGCTGGCGGCCAGCTTGGCGTTGCGTGCCAGCACGTCTTGCTGTTCAAAAATCTCCAGCGTGGCCAGTGCCGCGCGGCAGGCCAGCGGGTTGCCGGTGTAAGAGTGCGAATGCAAAAAACCGCGCGCCACCTGGTCGTCGTAAAAGGCTTGGTAAACGTCGTCGGTGGTCAGCACCGCCGACAGCGGCAAGGTGCCGCCGGTCAGGCCCTTGGACAGGCAAATGAAGTCGGGCCGAATGCCCGCCTGCTGGTGGGCAAACAGCGTGCCGGTGCGGCCAAAACCGGTGGCGATTTCGTCCACCACCAGGTGCACCTGGTAGCGGTCGCACAGCGCGCGCGCCCGGCGCAGGTACTCGGGGTCGTACATCACCATGCCGGCGGCGCATTGCACCAGCGGCTCGACAATCAGTGCGGCGGTCTCAGTGTGGTGCTCGGCTAACCAGGCTTCCAGCACGGCGGCACAGCGCACGGCCACATCGGCCGCACTCTCGCCGGGCAGCGCCGTGCGGGCGTCCGGGCTGGGCACGGTGGCGGCTAGGCGCAACAGCGGTGCGTAGGCTTCGCGAAAAATCGCGATGTCGGTCACCGCCAAGGCGCCCACGGTTTCGCCGTGGTAACCATCGGCTAGGCCGATGAAGCGGCACTTCTCGGGCTTGCCGCTGTTGCGCCAATAGTGCGCGCTCATCTTCAAGGCAATCTCGGTGGCCGAGGCGCCGTCGCTGCCGTAGAAGGCGTGGCCCAGACCCGTCAGGGCGGACAGGCGTTCCGACAACTCCACCACCGGCGCATGGGTGAAGCCGGCCAGCATCACATGGTCGAGCCGGCTCAATTGATCGACCAAGGCGGCCTGGATGTGCGGGTGGCAGTGGCCAAACAGATTGACCCACCAGGAGCTGACCCCGTCGAGGTAACGCTGGCCATCCACACCATGCAGCCACGGGCCTTCCGCGCGGGCAATGGCAATCGGCGGCGCCGCCTCGTGCAGCTTCATTTGCGTGCAGGGGTGCCAGACGGATGCCAGGCTGCGTTGGGCCAGGGTGTCGTTCATGTCGGAGCCATTGGTGCAATGCAGCAATGTGTGTGGGAAAGCGTCGATTGTGGCAGGCTTGGGCTCTGTCGCCGGGGCAACAATTGGCCGGCGCGCACGGCTTGTTGCAGCTCTTCGATGCGCGCCTCGGGTGCGGCGGCTGACGTGATGGCGCTGATCACCGCCACGCCGGCCGCGCCACATTGCATCGCCTGGGTGGCACGCGCCGTGTCCATGCCGGCGATGGCCACCACCGGCAGCGGCAGCAGCGCGCACCAGTAGGCCAGGTTGTCATTGCCCTGCGCGATCCAGGGCATGGCCTTGGCCTGGGTGGGGTGGATCGGGCCGCAGGCGATGTAGCTCGGGCGCAAGGCCCAGGCGCGGCACACTTCCCAAAAGCTGTGGGTGCTGATGCCCAGCCGCAAGCCGGCGCGCTGGATGGCGCCCAGGTCGGCGGTTGCCAGATCTTCCTGGCCCAGGTGCACGCCGTAAGCGCCTTCCTCGATGGCCAGCTGCCAATGGTCGTTGATGAACAATTGCACGCCTGCGGCATGGGCGGCGGCGATGGCGGTTCGAATTTCGGCGCGCAGCGCCGGGTGCTGCGGGTCCTTCACGCGCAGTTGCACCGTGCGCACACCAGCGGCCAGCACGCGTTGCACCCAGGCGGCGCTGTCCACCACCGCGTACAGGCCCAGCTCGGGGTTTTGCAGGGCTGCAAAGGGGCTGGCATCAGCCTGGTCCGTCATGCCGAAGGTGGGCAGGTTGCTGGCATGTCGCGCAAAGTCAGGCTGCGGACGCACCGGCCCGGCGCCCTGGCCGGCGGCATAGCCGTGGCGCAAGGCTTCGGTGGTTGCCATCTTGGCCAGCACGATGGCCTCCATGGCCACAAACCCTCGCGCCATGGCGCTGGCGGCGCTGGACGCAAACACGCAGCCCGTGCCATGGTGGTGGGTCGTGGTCACGCGGGGCAGGCTAAGCCAGCCGCTGGCGTGCGGCGTGGCGGCGTAGTCGGCACTGTGCTCGCCGGTTTCGTCGCCGCCGGTGATCACCATCGCTTGGTAGCCCAGTGAGAGCAGGGCGCGTGCGGCCTGCTCGACAGCGGCTGCGCCCTGCAGCGGTGCGCAGCCCAGCAAGGCCGCCGCTTCCGCGCGGTTGGGGGTGATCAAAGTGGCCAGTGGCAGCAGCGCGTTGCGGTAAGCATGCAGCAGCGCGTCATCGGCCAAGGCGGCGCCGGTGCTGGCGCGCAACACCGGGTCCACGATCACCGGCAGATCGGGGTGCCGGGCGCGCAGGCGTTTGATCCAGGCCACCAGCACCTGCAGGTTCTCAGTGCTGCCCAGCATGCCGGTCTTGATGGCGGCGGGTGGCATGTCCTGGGCCAGGGCGGCCAGTTGTGCGTTCAGCACTGCGGGTGACACGGCGTCAATGCGCTGCACCGCCACCGAGTTCTGTGCGGTGACGGCCGCGACCACGGTGCAGGCGTGGCCACCCAGGGTCTCGATGGCACGCAGGTCGGCGGCCAAGCCCGCGCCCCCGCCGCTGTCGGAGCCGGCGACGGCCCAGAGGGTGGGGCGTGCGGGGTGGGGTGAAGTGAGGTGGTTCATGCGGCGGTGCGGGTGGGTAAGAGGGGCCTTGATTTGGAGAGCAGATGGGAACGGACGTTGTTGGGGGGCGTGAAAGGTCCGTTCGCGCCGGTACGCCAGCCAATCGGGGTCAGGCAAATGGGGGTCAGAGCCCGATTTCGTTCGAAATGGCGCGCTCCGTGGCGGCGGTTGTCCTGAATCGGGATCCGACCCCCATTTGCCCGCCCCCGTTTGGCAGGCTTACTTCGTTTGGTGGTCCCAATGCCCATAGATGCAGGCTGTATAGCTACTAAAACAGTAGCATTGACGCCAGCACCCATGCTCACAGCAGAAACGGCCGCCCGGTCACCGGGGTGCTGGGGCGGGCCATGTCTTGGCTGGCCATGACGCCGGCTTCCCAGCCCAGGCGGCCGGCTTCGACTGCCAGCTTGAAGGCGCGCGCCATGGCCACTGAGTCCAGTGCTTGCGATACGGCGGAGTTGACCAGCACGGCGTCGAAGCCCAGCTCCATCGCTTGCACCGCGTGCGCCGGTGAGCCGATGCCGGCGTCCAGCACCAGCGGTACGTCGGGCAGGCGGGTGCGCAGGGTGCGCAGCGCCCAGGGGTTGAGCAGGCCCTGGCCCGAGCCGATGGGGGCACCCCAGGGCATCAGGATGCGGCAGCCGGCGTCGAGCAGGCGTTGGCAGGTCACCAGGTCGTCGGTGCAGTAGGGGAACACTTCAAAGCCTTCACGCGCCAGGGTGGTGGCGGCCTGCACCAGCTCGAAGGGGTCGGGCTGCAGGGTGTAGTCGTCGCCGATCACTTCGAGCTTGATCCAGTGGGTGTCGAACACCTCGCGCGCCATGTGTGCCAGGGTGACGGCTTCGCGCGCGCTGCGGCAGCCGGCGGTGTTGGGCAACAGGCGCGCGCCGCTGGCTTTGATCAACTTGTAGAAATCGTTGGTGCCGCCTTGGCCCGCCAGTTGACGCTTGAGGCCAACGGTTACCACCTGCGTGCCGGAGGCCGCAATGGCTTGCTGCAGGATGGCGGGCGAGGGATAGCCGGCGGTGCCGAGGAAGAAGCGGCTCTCCAGGGTGAGGTCGCCGATGGTGAGGGGGGTATTCATGGTCAAGTCCTATTGGGCGTTCAGCCGCCCGTGATGGGTTGGAAGGTGAAGACGGCGTCGCCGTCGTGCAGCAGGTGGTCAGCACGCGCCGTGCGCGCGACGAACTCGCCGTTGACAGCGGTGGCCACGGTATCGGGAGTCTGGTCCAGAGCCGTCAGCAGCTCGGCCAAGGTGCTCGGAGCGGCAAGGCTATGCCGTTCGCCGTTGAGGGTGATGCTGATCGCGCGCAATGCCTTACCTGGGGGCGGCGCCTGGCAGGCTTCGCCACACAGGTGGCCCACTGTTGCGCTCATTTGCGTCCCCGTGGCGCCATGCGCCTACCCCACACCGGCGGGGTCGTTTGCCTGGGGCGGCTCGGCGCAGCGCTCATGCTCGCTGCTCGGCCGCAACCAAGCCCAGCGCCTGCAAAGCCTGCTCCACCAGCGCCGGGGCGATCAACCAGCCGTGGCGGTACAGGCCGTTGATGCGGGTCAGCCGCTCGGTTTGCTCGATGCGTGGCAGGTTGTCCGGCAGGGCCGGGCGCAGATTGCTCTCGCTGTGCACGATGCGCGCCTCGGCCAGCCCCGGCAGCACGCTGTGCGCGGCGGCCAGCAGCTCCACCGTGCTGCGCAGCGACACTGGCGAGCGGTCTTCGCTCTCGATCTCGCTGGCGCCCACCACGATCAAATCGCCCGCGCGCGGCACCAGGTAGACGCGCCAGCGTGGGTGCAGCAGGCGCATGGCCCGGTTCAGCACCACGCCGGGCGCGTGCAGCCAGAACACTTCGCCCCGCACACCTCTAACCTGCGGCGTGAAGCCCCATTCGCCGCCGCCAACTTGGGGTGTGGAGCCAGCGTCGGCCTCGACCAGCGCCAAGTCCGGCCGCGCCCCCACCCCCCGCACGTCAAACACGTGGTCGAACTCGTGCACGCCCAGCGCGGTGTGGATGTGCCCGGCGCTGAGCTGGGTGACGCGGGTGTGGCCGTGCCAGCGCACGCCCCGGTCCAGCGCAAACTGGCCCAGCGCCTGCATTGCCTCCACCGTGTGAATCTGCCCCTCGTGCTTGAGCAGCCAGGCGTGTGCCGGGCCGTGCACGTCGGGCTCCAACTCGCGCAGTTCGTCCATGGCCAGCGCGCGCGGCAGGTGGTCCAGTGGTGCCTTGTGTTGCAGCAGTTCTACCGTGCGCCGGGCCGCGCCGTCGTCGCCCCGGTGGGCCAGCAGCAGGCTGCCGGTTTGGCGCAAGTCCACGCGGTGGCCGGCCTGGCGCAGACCCGCCACGATCTCGGGCCAGCGCTGCATGCTGCGCAGGCCCATAGCAAACACCGCCTCGTTGGTGCAGTCCAGCTCGGCGGTGGGGCTCAGCAGGCCGGCTGCCGTCCAGGCAGCGGCGCGCGCTGGGTCGTCGCTGGCCGGCACCGCGCTCAAGGACGCGGCCGGGTCGAACAGGCTGACGCTGTGGCCACGTTGTAGCAAGTCAACGGCCAGCAGCCGCCCCAGCAGCCCGGCACCGGCGATACCGATGCTGAGGCTGCGGTGTTTACCGCCACCGCCGGACGAAGCCGCGCTGGGCGCCTTGTTGATGGGGATGTAGATCTCGCCGCCCCGCT
>Ga0208262_1000301_pt1 | contig 18428 bp, 16 predicted proteins | sample LakWasMet15_LOW5_2_FD_183863 | JGI IMG/M metagenome (GOLD analysis project Ga0208262, IMG submission 183863) | Freshwater sediment methanotrophic microbial communities from Lake Washington under simulated oxygen tension - Sediment Metagenome... | ecosystem: Environmental > Aquatic > Freshwater >... | reverse complement strand
TTAAAGTAAAAAATTGCCTTGTCAAATTCAGACAATTCATCATAATTTAAAGCGATTGAATTATAGGAAGTGGCAATGAGATAATCATCTTTAATCGCGGTAGCATAATGCAAAGCAACTCTGGATGTCGTCAAAGATTTTTCGAAATTAGCGGCTCTTCTATACGCCGTTGCTTGCTTCGTTAGTTTCGTAATCTCTTCTTTGGAAATTGTATTAGTTTGTGCAAATGAATTATTACTGAAATGGTTCAGTAGTAATAAAAACAATACGATAATTCGAATTTGAAGCATAACTTTTTAATGTCATTTCAAATATACACTTTTAAATAGTAATGAAAAATAATTTTTAATGTTTTTTATAAGTTATTTCTCTATATATAATTATAATTATGAATATTTTATTTCAGAAAGAATACAAAAAAAGCCTGTTCAATTGATTGAACAGGCTTAGGTGTATATTCTATTTTATAAAAAAAAATTATTCCGATGGCAAAGTTTCATTCTCACCTTCCCACTTACCAACTACAGATGTGGCTAAGGCATTTCCTAACACATTTGTTGCACTACGAAACATATCACAAAAATGATCTATTGGAAGAATCAATGCAATACCTTCAATAGGAATATCAAACATTCCGCAAGTGGCCGCAACAACAACTAAACTTGCCCTTGGAACTCCTGCAATTCCTTTACTTGTTAGCATTAATACCAAAAGCATAGTCATTTGGGTTCCCAGGTCTAAATGTATTCCATACGCTTGTGCGATAAATAAACTGGCAAAAGTCATATACATCATACTTCCATCTAAATTGAAGGAATAACCCAGTGGCAACATAAATGATACGATTTTATCTTTTACGCCAAAACGTTCTAATTCTTCGGTTAGTTTTGGAAAAACGGCTTCGCTACTTGTTGTCCCAAAGGCAATGATTAATGGACTAACAATATGTTTCAATAGCGTTTTCATTCTTTTTCCAAGGAAAATAAATCCTACAATTAAAAGAAAAATCCATAATGAACCAATTCCCACCAAGAAAGAACTGAAATACTTGATGTAAGTAATAACTAAATCATTCAAGTCTTTTATAGCAAAAACCCCTGCTATTGCACCAAAAACACCTAGTGGAGCGAATTTCATCACATAATTAACCATTTTAAGAACAATGTGAGAAGTTTTATCTAATGCATTGATAACTGGCTTTGCATAACTGCCTATTGAGGCTGCTGCCAATCCAAAAAAGATAGAGAAAATAACGATTTGCAGGATTTCATTATTCGCCATAGCTTCAAAAATGCTTTTTGGAATGATGTGTTCAATAAAATTTAGTGCAGAAAAACTCTGGGTATGTCCGGTTACCTCGGCAGCAGAAGTTAAATCAACATTTAGTAAATTTAATCCAACTCCTGGTTTCAAAAGGTTGACCCAAAACATCCCTATTAAAAGTGAAATAAACGACGCACTAAAAAACCACCCCAAAGCTTTTCCTCCAACTCTTCCAACGGTTTTAACGTCTCCCAATTTTGCAATTCCAACTACTAATGTTGTAAACACCAATGGAGAAATAATCATTTGAACCAAACGGATGAAAACGGTTGCCAGTATTTTTATCTTATCACTGAATTCTTTGGCAAACGCAACATCATAATTGTTATGAATAAAAATGCCCAAGAATGCCCCAAGAAACATGGCGATAAGAATTTGAACTGTAAGATTTCCTAGTAAGGATGGTTTTTTGATTTCGGTTTGTGTCATTTTTTTGTGTTTAGTATTCCATTTTTCTGTAAACTGTTATTGCAACTGAAAACTATTTAAAGTAAGTTTTGTTTATTAAATAAAAATCGGCTAGAACAATGGCTGCCATTGCTTCAACAATGGGAACAGCACGCGGAACAACACAAGGATCGTGACGCCCTTTTCCAGTCATTTCGGTTATATTTCCTTTATTGTCGAGTGATTCCTGTTTTTGCATTATGGTAGCCACAGGTTTGAATGCTACACGGAAATAAATATCCATTCCGTTACTAATTCCGCCTTGAATTCCTCCAGAAAGATTTGTTTTTGTTGTTCCGTCGGGATTATATAAATCATTATGCTCGCTTCCTTTCATTTGTGAACCACAAAAACCGCTTCCAAATTCGAACCCTTTTACGGCATTAATCGATAGCATAGCTTTGCCCAATTCGGCGTGTAATTTATCGAAAACTGGTTCCCCCAAACCTATTGGAACATTTTGAATCACACAAGTCACGGTTCCTCCCACTGTGTCACCTTGTTTTTTTATCTCACGAATATATTCCACCATTTTAATGGCAGAAGCTTCATCAGGGCAACGAACAGGATTGTTTTCGGTTTTCGAAAAGTCTAAATCTTGGTATGGTTTTTCTAAAAAAATTGGCCCAACAGAGGAAACGTAGGCGTTAATTTTTATTTCTGGCAACATTTGTTTTGCAATGGCTCCAGCCACTACTCTACTTGCGGTTTCGCGAGCCGAACTTCGTCCGCCACCACGATAATCACGAACGCCATATTTTTTTTCATACACATAATCGGCATGGCTTGGTCTGTAATTATCTTTTATATGGGAGTAATCGTCTGATTTTTGATTGGTATTCGGGATAATGAAACCTATGGGAATTCCTGTGGTTTTACCTTCAAAAATCCCCGAAAGAAATTGCACATCATCCGGTTCTTTCCGCTGGGTGACTATTGCTGATTGTCCTGGTTTTCTTCGAGACATTTCGAGTTGAATTGCTTCAAAATCCAATGTTATTCCCGAAGGACAACCGTCAATTATTCCGCCTAAAGCTTCTCCGTGTGATTCTCCAAAAGTTGTTATTCTAAATAGTGTTCCGTAGCTATTTCCTGCCATTATTGTAATTAATTTTAACAAAAGTACTATTTTAGTTCTAAGATTAAAACTTTAAAGTTTAAAGTTTTAAAAAGCTATCCACAATTTGATGGAGTTTGAACAATAAAGCTTAAAGATTCATGTTTTGATTGCTTTTTTTATTCTACAACTAATTCATAATAAAGTCATCTAAACAAACATAAATGGTGTCAGATGAATTAGTTTTTCTAAAAAATGTAGCAATTATGAAACTTTTTTTAATTACTATATAATTTTTTTGTCTGTTCTAAGTTATACATTTGTAAAAACAAATATTTACTTATGAAAAAAATAATTTTATCGGCAGTTATGTTAATGGGATTAACATTTACTGCGCAAGCTCAAGAAATTTCGGAAAATGCTCTAGGACTTCGTTTAGGAGACAATTCAGGTTTTGGAGGAGAAGTTTCGTATCAAAGAGCACTATCAAGCAATAATCGTTTGGAACTGGATTTGGGTTGGAGAAACAGAACTAATTATATTACAAGTGGATATGATGATAATGCCATAAAACTGGCAGGTTTATATCAATGGGTTTGGAATATTGACGGTGGTTTCAACTGGTATGCAGGTGTTGGTGGTGGTTTAGGCAGCTGGAGTACAAAAAATAACACCGTAAAAAATAGTGGTACTTTTGTATTTGCTGCTGGGGATGTAGGTATTGAATATAGTTTTGATATTCCATTGCTAATTTCTTTAGATTTCAGACCGGAACTTGGTGGTAGTGGTTATTATTCGAACAGTTATGGTTCAGATATAGCACTAGGATTGCGATATAAATTCTAATTGCTGATCAATCTTAAAAAATCCAGTTTCGGTCTAAAAATCGAGACTGGATTTTTATTTGATAATGATTTCTTTTTTAGAATTTATTCGAACCACACAATAAGGATTACTAATAACTTGACTAACTATTGCATTTGGTCCAGGTGATTTTTCTTTTACGGTGACAATTATATTTTTGTCTGTTTCAATGACGTTTTCAACTCCAATTTCAAATCCTCCTGTTAATTTTTCTCCCATATTCAAAATGATAAAATTTGAAGTTTGAATGTCATCTGTCTTGATTTTGTTCTTCAATTTATCATCATTTTGCAGCATTTTAATTTCGTCGGCCTCAGTAAGAATTTCAAAAAATTGAATGCTCGCTCCTCCATTGGATTGTTGTACCAAAACTTCAAACAAAGGCTTATTTACCGAAGTTTTAGTAGATGTTGCACCACAGGAAAATAAAATTAATATCAGAAATAAAAGGCTTATTTTTTTCATAGAAATTTATTTATGGCTTTTTGATATAAATCTTCGTATTGGGGCAAAATATTTTTGATGTCAAATCGTTCTGCAACAGACAAAGCATTTTTTTTGAATGTTGCCAAAACTTCGTCGTCTTTTAAAATTTTTAAAGCATTTTCGGCCATTTCTTTTGTTTTCCCCACATTACTTAAATATCCTGAGATTCCATCAAAATTTACCTCGGGCAAACCTCCTGAATTGCTCGAAATTACGGGAACTCCCCACGCCATTGCTTCTAATGCAGCAAGACCAAAACTTTCGGTTTCTGATGGCAAAAGAAATAAATCGGTATAACTCAATATTTTGTCAATTTCGTTGCTGTTTCCAAAGAAAATTACCTTGTCCTGAATGCCTAATTCTTGGCATAAATATTCAGCCTTTTCCTTTTCAGGGCCATCTCCTACCATCATTAATTTTGCTGGAATTTGTTGCTGAATTTTATAAAATATTTTAATCACGTCAGGAATTCGTTTTACCTTCCTGAAATTACTGATGTGAGTTATAATTCGTTCATTTTCGGTTGCCATAACCGAACGGCGGCATGGAATACTAGGGTCAATTGTATTTTTATCTAACTCGATGAAATTCGGAATAACCTGAATTTCATTTTTAATGTTGAATAATTTAATGGTGTCTTCTTTCAAACTTTGGGAAACCGAAGTCACAAAATCAGATTTGTTGATACTGAAAGTTACAGCCGTTTTATAAAAAGGATGATTGCCCACCAAAGTAATATCGGTGCCGTGAAGTGTTGTTATCATTGGAATATTTATGCCTTCGTCAGCCAGCATTTGCTTTGCCATATAACCCGCATAAGCGTGCGGAATAGCATAATGAACGTGCAATAATTCTATTTTATACAATTTCACCATATCGACCAATTTACTGGATAAAGCCAATTCATAAGGCTGAAAATGAAATAAAGGATATTCAGGAACGTTAACTTCGTGGTAATGCACATTTGGGTTCAAAAGCGCCAAACGAACGGGTTGACTATAAGTAATAAAGTGGATTTCGTGACCACGGCGAGCCAACTCGAGTCCTAATTCTGTTGCGACAACACCGCTTCCGCCAAAAGTTGGATAACAAACAATTGCTATTTTCATATGCTGATTTCTATTGTTTTTTATTGGTCATATGTAATTCGCACATCATCATTGCAGTTGACAACTCTTTTCCGTTATGCTCATTTCATAAATGAATTTTGATGAGACGAATTTAGGTAAAATTGAAATGAATTTTTATTTCCATTCCCAGTTTAATTCCTCTGTATTTTTTATTTGATGTTTTTGAAATAATCGCTTTAATTCAGATTTTAAATTGAGTATGTTTTCAACTTTTAGTTTTGGAATTATTATACTACCTCCTGTTTTTAACTTAAGAAAAATATAATTTTCAATTTCAATAATTTCTTCAAATGCAGAATAATTAATTGTACTCTCACTATTCATATCTGACGTTTCAATGAAATCTTCTGCAAATTTAAGTGTTGCAATTTGGTCAAATCTATTTTTATAAGTATCTCTTATAAATTTTTGATAATGTTTTCTATAATGATACTTTTGATAAAAAGGATAAAAGATTAAACTTATAATTCCTAGAACTAAAAAATAATAAACCATCATTATGTTTTTAGTTTGAAAAAAAATGAGACTTAATCCAAAAAAAATAAATGAAACTAATATCCAACTTTTTCGTCTTTGTTTTTTTATTCTATCAGTTTTTGACGCTAAAAAAAGTTGATGTTCTAAAAAGTCATTTTCATTAAGACTAAATTTAAGTTCCATATTTTTCACATTTGCATTTTAATGAGACGAATTTAGGTAAAATTGAAATGGGTTTTGGGAAAATTGATTTTAAAATTCAAATCTAACTTATAATTTTAATTTCACCCCGCCATTGATTGTAAATCCTTCTGTGCTTGTCCAAATATCATCAAAAGTGGGATTATTATTTGGTCCATTTACAACAGCTTTGTAATTACTCTGGCGAGTGTCGGTAAAATTTTCGAAATTTATAAAGAAAGAAAAATGGTTCCACATCGTTTTTTCAGCCATAAAACCAAATATCCAAAAACTTGGAGTTTGGTCGCCATTGTAGAGATATTGATTATCTGTAAAATAGCTTTCAAAACCTAGTTTTAAATTATTTTCTCTCTCATAAATCAAGGCTAAATTTAATTTGTTTTTGGGTACCAAAGGTAAAAACTGATTTCCTATAAGGTATTTTGCTTTGGCATTAGTAAAAGTATATCCAGCAAAAAGTTTAAAATCCTCTTTGAAAATAAATTTGACATTAGTCTCAAACCCTTTGTTTACAACAGATTGTGAAGCATTGATAAAAAATGAATTAGCCCCATCACTTTTCATAACCAATGGGTCATTGATCTGTGTAATAAAAACCATTTGATTAATGCTAAACTGTAAATCTTCAAAAATTTTGGTTTTGTAGTTAATATCGGCTGTTCCACCTATGCTTCTTTCGGCAACCACATTGTTCAGTGGCAATATGTTTTGATATTGGTTTCTTTCAGTTTCTTCGGTAAAAATGGTCGGAATTTTATAGCCCAATCCACCTCCAATTCTTGACGACCATTTATTATTTATCATAAATAGCGCTGCAATTTTGGGCAAAATGAAAGATTGGTTTTTAGAAAAATTAACATTGGAATAGTTCATATTATCAAAACGCAATCCATTTTCTAATTTCACATATTCACTAATATCCCAAGTATGCTGAATATAAACACCTGTTGTAACTGATTTTGCATCAAGTGTGCCATCCTCTTTTTGATTGAAATTATCATACATAAAATTCATTCCGCCGATAATAGTATTATTTTGCTTATTCCAAATATAAGAAGCATCGGTAAAAGCATTGGTGTTGAAGCCCGAAAATTGATAATCTGGGATATTAATTTTTCTGTCAAAAAAGCTTACACTTTGCTTGAACTTGAAACTGCTTTTATTTTCATATTTTTTATCAAATTCAAGTGTAGTAGCGTTTCTCATCGTTTGATTTTGCTCAAAATAAGTGTGATTGGCATCAATATTTCCTTCAATCACGCGCATATCGCCACCTTTCATATTTCCTTTGGTAAAACTATTTCCAATCATCCAACTGGTGTTTTCATTTGGATAATAAAACAAACGTGGATTGATGGTGAAATTTTTCGACTTTGGAGTTTCTGAAAAATCGTCGTTATCCACATCATAGGAATTTTGGAAATTAACCAAACCCAAAACGGTATAACCCCATTTTCCTTTGCGTTCAGAAGCATAGATTCCTATATTTGTTTGTCCAATGTTTGAATGATTAAGAATAAAGTTATTCTCTGCTTTTTCATTTGGAGTTTTAGAAATAAAATTGATAACTCCGGCAATTGCTCCACCACCAAAGAGTGTTGAGGCTGGTCCTTTTATGATTTCAACCTGTTTTAAATCTAAAGGTGGAATTTCTAAAATGCTCAAGCCACTGGCAAAATTGCCAAAATTGGGATAACCATCTTTGAGTAATTGAGTATATCTACCATCTAAACCTTGCACCCTGATGCTAGAATTTCCGCTTGTTGCCGATGTTTGTTGCACTTGCAAGCCCGTGCTTTCGTGCAATAACATACTCACATTACCCGGTTTCATATTGGCTTTTTCAGCTAATTCTTCTGAGTCGATTGATTCAATTCTTGTTGGAGTATTTTTTATGGTTCGGCTTGTTCTGGTAGATTGAATGATTATCTCGTCGAGTTCTTCTACTTCTTGTTTTACAGAATCTTTTTTAATTTCTTGGCTATAAAGCGAGCCAAAATTTGTTAGTACTACAAGTAGAATTAGTATGTTTCGCATTTACAATTTATTTTTAACGAATGAAATTGGTATAGTTATTTTATTATTGCATGATAAATCACTTCTTGAACTTGCTCTCTGATTTTTCCCTTCGACAAGGAATTTCCAGTATATTCCGGATAGGTTCTATTCGAAAGAAAAACATAAACTGTCTCTGTTACAGGATCAGCCCAAGTCATTGTTCCCGTAAATCCTGTGTGTCCAAAACTGCTATCCGAAGCCGATTTTGATGCTGGATTATCGATACCCCGAGGTTTATTAAATCCTAATCCTCTCACATTTCCATCAGCACATAAATAACAGGCATTGAAATCATCAAACGTCTTGGAGGAAAAATATTGAATACCTCCATAGTTTCCTTTTTGCAAATACATTTGCATCATTTTGGCAATATCCATAGCGTTCGAAAACAATCCTGCGTGACCCTGGACTCCTCCTTCAATGGCAGCTCCTTGATCGTGAACATAGCCTTGCAAGATTTGATGCCTAAAATAATTATCTATTTCAGTGGGTGCAATATCCGTTTTATTCTTTTTTTGCAACGGATTAAAAAGGGAATTATTCATTCCTAAAGATTGAAAAAAATTATCTTGGACCAATTCATCTAGCTTTTTTGATGTAACTCTTTCTAAATATTCTTTTAAAATCATAAAAGTAAAGTCACTGTATTTATACTTTTTTTCTAGTAATAATTTACTGTCCGCAATAATTTTCAGAATCGTATCGTGATAATCGTTTCTTATAAACATACTATCGGCAACTTGTTTCGAAAATAATTCGTTTGGAGTTTTTCTATAATATTTTTCCAAAGGTTTTCCGGAGTCGTCAAGCGTATTTTTGTAAAAAGGAATAAAAGGTATCAACTGGGCATTATGCAATAACAAATCTTTGAAATTGATGCTAGATTTATTCGAATCTTTAAACAATGGAACCATTTCTCCTAAAGTGGTTTCTAAAGTAACTTTCCCATTATCGTATTGTTGCATTACATTTGGCAATGTGGCAATCATTTTTGTCAAAGAGGCAACATCATATAAGTCTGTTGTGGAAACCATTTTTACTTTATCATAGGTTTGATGTCCAAACGCTTTTTGATACACAACTTTTCCTTTTCTTGCCACAAGTACAACAATTCCGGGAGCAATTTTGTCATCGATTGCTTTTGTTGCGATTTGTTCAATTTCTAAAAGCTTGGCAGTATCCATTCCCACATTTTCGGGAGAAGTAAATCCCAAACGATTCAGTTTTTCAGTTGATAAACCATCATTTACCTTGAAGTTTGAACTTATGGAAACCGGTAATTTTCCTTTGGCTTCAATGGCTCCAAAAATAAGTTCAGCCGAAACAATTTGGGCAATCTCCGAGTTTTGATAAGAAACAATCAATCCAGCAAAATCGTCAAAATTAGCAATTTGTAACAGTGAATATGGTTTTGCCATTACATCCAGAATGACCTTGTTGTTCTTGGCAATTTCCTGTAACCAAAACAATTCTTCATAAGTAAAATTTTGATTGGCCCAAGCTTTATCCGACTTATGAAATCCAACAATCACGGTGTCAAAATTTTTCAATTTCATATTCAAACTGTCAATATCTTGGCTAGAAACTTCGGTGATTTCGGTATATTTTTTAAGAGTTGAAACAAAGGAACCATTTTCTCCATCTCCTAATTTTACATAGGCAATCTTGTTATTTTCCAAATTTTTTATTGGAAGAATATCATTCTTGTTTTTTAAAACAGTAACGGCATTTTCAAATAATTGATATTGCAAAGCTTCATTTGAAGAAGGATTCAAATCTTGGTACAAATTCTTGGTTTCTATGGGTTTATACTTGTTCAAACCTGCCTTGAATTTGTAGTGCAAAATCTTTTTTACGGAATAAGCCAAACGATTTTCGGTGATGATTGTATCTTGGTAGGCTTGTTTAATTTTTTCAATTGCCGCCGGAATATCTTCTGGAAAAAGTAAAATATCGTTCCCGGCCTGAAAAGCTTTTAACTCGATTTCACCTGGTTTTGTTGCGATGCTGTCAACTTCCCTAAAATTACTAACTCCTTTCATATTCAGGGCATCAGTAAAAATCAAGCCATCAAATCCCAATTCACTCTGAAGTAAATTAGTGACTACATTGAACGAAATTGAAGTTGGATAATTAGGTCTTGGCTCTAAACTTGGCACTTCAAGATGCCCCACCATCACCGAAACCAGGCCTTCGTCAAACATTCGTTTGTAAGGATACAATTCCACTTTATACAAACGTTCGCTCGAAAGAGTCACCAGAGGCAATGCCTTATGAGAATCAGTCGAAGTATCGCCGTGACCCGGAAAATGTTTCCCCGTAGAAAAAACACCTTGATTTTGAATTCCGGTCATTAATGCGACAGCTTTATCGGCAACATTTACTTTGCTTTCGCCAAAAGAACGGCTTCCAATGATGGGGTTTTTAGGATTTGTATTGATGTCTAAAACGGGTGCAAAGTCAAAATGAACTCCCATTCTTTTGCTTTCTTTTCCCATATATTCACCAACTTTTTCGACCAATTTCAAATCCTGAATGGCTCCAAGTGTCATATTCCAAGGATAACGATAGGTCGAATCGAGTCGCATACTTAACCCCCATTCGGCGTCAATGCCTATGAATAAAGGAATTCTGGATTTTGATTGATACCGATTGGTTAAATTAGCCTGACGAACTGGTCCACCCTGAAAGAAAATAAGACCTCCAATTTTGTTGTCGATAATTAATTTGTCTATAGAATTAACGTGAACTGAATCTTTATTAGAATAAGCGGCAACCATAAAAAGTTGTCCTATTTTTTCTTCTAAAGATAATTTATTGTAGATGCTGTCAACCCAATGTGTTTCGATATCAGAATCCTTGAAGAAGTTTTTTCGTTCCGATTTTATATGGGGAACATATATTTCTTCATTTTCGGCGATGGCAGGTTTTTTGAAAGGAAGGTTAGCTTTTTTTGTTGCGCAATTGGTTATCAAAAGCAACAAAACTAAGAATAAACCAATTCTGGCAAGGAATATTTTCATTGGTTTTTTTGGTTTTAGAAAAAACGACTGTGCCAGCTATCCATTGCCGGAACTTCCCAAGATTCATTATATTCTTGAATATTGTTGACCAAATTATTGAAAACGATGGTGTTTTCGGTAACGGCTTTTTCTTTGGCCATTTTTTTGAAATCTATCAAAGATTTATGGGCAATGTGTTCTCCGTTTTTGAAAGTAACATTCATTTTATCCAATAAGTCGACATTGTATTTTTGTTCCAGTTTTTGAATAAATTGTACCGAAGCATCAATAGAACAACCCGTTGCTGCCTGCACTTCCTGGTTTACGGCAATTATTATGAATCGATTGTATTTCAATTGATAGGAAGATTCTAGACCCACGCTGTGGGCTTCCCAATTTTCAAGAAAGGATTGCAAGGCAGTTTCTATTTCGGAAAACTCTGCATCCGAAAATTTTCTGTTGGATTGGTAAATCCAGATTTTGGATTCTTCGGGTAAATTTTCAAAAGGAATTAGCATTGAGGTTATGGGTTATGAGTTGTGAGTTGTGTGAAAATAATATGTGATTTAATAAAATTTATAAAAATAATTTATTAAAAACACTAAAAAGCTAAGCAAATATCCAAAAAAAGCAAGATAAAATTTATAATCTTTTAGCTCCTTTTTTACAAAACTAATGATCAAAAAAACAATTCCTAAATAATAAAAAATTGTTGATGAAAATGCAAAAATTAAAACATTTATATCAAGACTTGTTTCACTTTTCAATCCAAATGAAGAAGCGACAACAACAAGTCTTGTCATTAAATATGCAAGAATTAAACTAAGAATTAAACTGTAAATTAACATTCTTAATGACCAATTTTTAAACACCATTTTGTTAAATTTTAATTCGTAATTTTTAATTTTTAATTAATTTACAAATCTTGAGCGTTAGCAATCAATTCGGCGATGTCCAACACTTTTATCGTGCCTTCTTTTTCTTTATTTTTGATTCCATCAGTCATCATTGTATTGCAAAAAGGGCACCCAGCGGCAATGATATCGGGTTGGGTTTCTAAAGCATCTTCGGTTCTTTCGATATTTATTTCTTTGTTGCCGGGTTCAGAGTCTTTAAACATTTGAGCTCCACCAGCACCACAACATAATCCATTGGCACGGGAGCGTTTCATTTCGACCAATTCCGCATCTAGTTTTTGAATTAAATCTCGTGGTGCTTCATAAACATTATTGGCTCTCCCTAAATAACAAGGATCGTGAAAAGTTATTTTTTTTCCCTTGAACTGTCCACCTTCAATAGTCAATCTACCATCGTCAAGCAAGGATTTCAGAAATTCGGTGTGATGAAAAACTTCATATTTTCCGCCTAATTCCGGATATTCGTTTTTCAAAGTGTTGAAACAATGCGGACAAGCAGTAACGATTTTTTTTATTTCGTAGGCATTCAGGACTTCAATATTTGTCATTGCCTGCATTTGAAACAGAAACTCATTCCCTGCTCTTTTTGCCGGATCGCCAGAGCAACTTTCTTCTGTGCCAAGAACTGCAAAGGAAACATTGGCACGATTTAATATTCGCACAAATGCTTTTGTAATTTTTTTGGCTCTATCATCGAAACTTCCTGAACAGCCTACCCAAAACAATACTTCTGGTTGCTTGCCTTGAGAAAGCATCTCAGCCATTGTTGGTACTATTAAAACTTCTGACATAAAAAAAAAGTTTAAAGGTTTAGGGTTTAAAGGTTTCAAGTTTTGAGAAACTGAAACCTGAAACCGTTTTGTATTATCTGTTTTATTTATTTATATTTTTGCGTCCGCGTGAGGGATAGCAGTGTAGCTCTTTTTTTAAATTTTACAACCTTTAAAGGCTGTTAAATTTAAAAAAAAGCGGGAACGTATAGCCCGACCCGCAGTTTTTACGGAGGGTCACGCCCAAATTATTTTACTCATTTTTCCAATTTAATCGATCTTGTTGACTGTATTGCCAAGGTGCACCATTATTTTCGATATTGGTCATCATTGCATTTATTGGCGTTGGAGCAGCACTTTGTTCCATAACCAAATAACGTCGCATATCCATAATAATCGAAAGCGGACTAATACTTACTGGGCATTCTTCAACACAAGCATTGCACGAAGTACAAGCCCATAATTCTTCGGGTGTAATGTAATCGTTTAATAATGATTTGTTATCAGGAACGAAAACTCCTTTATTGGCATCGATATTTTTGCCAACTTCCTCAATTCTGTCTCTAGTTGACATCATTATTTTACGTGGCGATAATTTTTTTCCGGTAAGATTCGCAGGACAAGATGATGTGCAACGACCACATTCGGTACAAGTATAAGCATTCAATAATTGCACCCAATTCAAATCCTGAATATCGCTTGCGCCAAACTTGCTTGGAACTGCATTTTCGTTTGCAGGCGCAGTTGCATAAGGATCGGCATTTGGATCCATCATCATTTTTACTTCATTGGTAACGGATTCTAAATTGTTTAGTTGTCCTTTTGGATTTAAATCGGCAAAATAAGTATTTGGAAAAGCCAACAGGATATGTAGGTGTTTTGAAAAATATAAATAGTTCATAAAAACCATAATACCAACGATGTGCAACCACCAAAATAACTCGTTGAGAAGCATCACTAATTCACTAGAAACTCCATTAAATAAGGGCTCAATGAACTGACTAACGGGAAAACTTCCTGCTTTTATAAAATGAGAAAAACCTCCGGGAATGTTTTGCAAATGTAAATCGGAAGCATTCATCAATAAAAACAAGGACATTAAAACTACTTCAAAATACAGAATATAATTCGCATCATTTTTTGGAAAACCGGTCAAATCTTTATTGGCAAACCGTTTTAGTCTGATAATATTTCTTCTTGTCCAAAAAGTGAACACGGCAACCAAAACCAATAAAGCCAAAATTTCGAAAGAACCAATCAAGACATCGTAGAAAGTTCCTAAAGAAGAAAAAATTCTGTGAGTGCCGAATAATCCATCAATTATAATTTCGAGCAGTTCAATATTAATGATGACAAACCCTGCATAAACAATGATGTGAAGTATTCCAGCAACGGGTCTTCGAACCATTTTTGATTGTCCGAGAGCAATCATTGCCATATTCTTCCATCGTAATTTAGGATTGTCATTGCGATTTATGGCTGTACCAAGATTTATGTTTCTCGTGATTTTTTTAATATTGAAATAAAAATACCCAAAACCTAAAATTAATAGTATTGCAAATAAAATATTGTCTAAATAGTCCATAATTGCTAGTTTTTAGCTTTTGAAACTGAATCGTTTACGGGTGCAACATAAGGTTTGTTTTTCTTTCCAAAAAGAGAAACATTAACATATCGAGTTGGATTTAGTCTCACGTCTTGCAACAATAATTCCAGCTCTTTAGAAGTCTTGGATAGATTATTATACAAAGCTTCATCGTTCAGCATTTTGCCCATTGTGCCCTTCCCTGCTTGAATATTTGCCATTATCTTGTCAACATTTTCCAAAGTTTTTTGAAGATTTTTGGCAGTTTTACCTAAATCGGCTTTGTTTAAAGAATCTGAAATTTTAGAAAAGTCACTCGAGATTTTATTAAAATTGGTTACAACACCATTGATTTTGGTTTTATTATCGTCCAAAATTGTATTCAAACTCGAAGAAGCTTTATGAAATTGTTCGATGGTTTTACTTAATTCTGAAAGGGTATTTTTTATATCTTCCTGTCCTTTCTTATCCAAGATATTATTTACACCTAAAATAAGATTATCAGTATCAACCATTAACTTTTCTAGTTTTTCTTGAATGGGAATTAACTTTTCACTTACTGATGCGGTCAGGCCTAATTTTATGACCCCTTGCAGTTTATCTCCGTCAACGGCTATACTTTGATCTTTATAATTGGGATAAATTGCAATTTGTTTACCTGCTATAAAACCAGGCTCATAAATTGTGGCTACACTCGATTTAGAAATCGGAAAATCCGTTTTTAGTTGTAATTCAACTATTAGTTTTCCTGTCTTTTCATCTATTGAAATATTGCTTACTTTGCCTATCACAAGACCATTAAGAGTAACAGAAGCTGATTTGGCCAATCCCTCAACATTATCATATTCGACGTAAAATGTTTTGTAATTGGTAAAAAGGTCTCTCCCTTTTAAAAAACTGTAGCCCCAAATAAATAATAAAATGGCTGAAATGACTAATATTGCGGTCTTAATTTCTCTTGTTAATTTCAAAATCTAAGTATTTGTACAAATTTAATATAAAATTGTTAAACTTGTTGTTATTAATTATTTGATTGCGTCTTGAATGCTAATCTTAATTCCGTTTTTAAAAGCAATTAAATAAGCTGAATTAAATCCTTTTGACTTTGCCTCCTCTAATTGCTTTTTGGCTTCATCGTAATTCGATGTGCCTCCATACATATATTTATATAGTTTATTGTCTGATTCCATTGAAATGGTTTTCAAACCATTAAAATTATTTGGAGTCAATTCCATTTTTTTTGTGCTCGCAGATAATTGTACCTTAAATAGTATCGTTTGTGCATTTTTTAATTCTGGTACTTCTTTTAATTGAATTTTTAACGATGACGAAGTGTCCTCAACAGATTTTTCTATAATTTTTTGGGACGGTTTTTCAATATTATTTTCTAAGCTTCCGTTGCCAAAATATTCGTTTTTGTAACTTATAATTGCATCTGCAATGGCACTGGCTATTTCGTTTTGCCCATCCTCAGAATCTAAAAAATTGCCCTCTGTATAATTAGAAATAAATCCTGTTTCTATCAAAATTCTTGGCATATATGCTTTGTGAAGTACCATAAATGGAGCTTGTTTAACACCTTCACCTCTAATTTTTCTGCCTTGTTTTCCAAAAGCATCCTCTACCATACTTGCCAGTGAAATACTGTTATCCATATATTCCTCTTGCATCAAAGTCATTCCAATCATAGTTTCAGGGGAATTGGGATCAAAACCTTCATATTTCTGTTTGTAATCTTTTTCCAAAGTAATAACGGAATTCTCTTTTTTTGCAGCTTCTAAATTTGAAGCCGTTTTAGACATCCCCATAACATAGGTTTCTGTTCCGTCACCTGCTGTATTTTTATTAGCATTGCAATGGATGGAAACAAAAATATTAGAATCAGCCCGATTTGCAATATTGGCCCTTTCAATCAAATCTATAAAAACATCTGTTTTTCGGGTATAAATTACATCAATTTTAGGGTTCTGTTCTAACAATCGTCCTACTTTAAGTACAAGCGCCAAGTTTATATTTTTTTCGACATGACCATTATAAGTTGCCCCAAAATCATGTGCTCCGTGACCCGCATCCAATGTTACCCTAAAAAGATTAGACTGACCCAAAGCGGAACTATAAGTCAACATCATCAAGAATGATAGTGCTAAGGAAGTCTTACTAAATGCTCGTATTAATTTCAAAGTTTATTTATTTTTTGCAAATTTAGTCATTATTGTTTAACGACATCATTAGCATTATTACTTTTGCCTTCTTTGATTATAACGACAAATGCGCCTGAAAATCCTATGTTTCGAGCTTCAAGTTGCATTTTCTTAGCTTCATCAAGATTTGATGTTGCTCCGTACATATATCTATAAATGTTGTTGTTGAAAGTACTTGAAATATTTTTTAATCCCTTAAACTTGTTGGAATTCAATTCAGTTTTTTTTGAACTTGCAAAAAGTTGGATTTTATAAATAGTATCATTGGAAACATTGGTTGACGGTACTTTTTCACTAGTTTCTTTCTTAATAGAAACTGTTTCTTTGGGTTCGTATTTTATTTTGGCATTTAATCCTTCTCCAAAATATTTGTTTCTATAATTCACAATTGCATTTGCAATTTGCCATGCCATTTTATTTTGACCTTCATCTGAATTTAAAAATTCACCTTCTTCTTTATTTGATAAAAAACCCAATTCTATTAATACGCTGGGCATATAGGCTGCATCTAAAACCCATAAAGGTTGTTGTTTTATCCCTCTTGAATTTCTTTTTAAATTATTTGTGAAATTATTTTGAATTTCTGTTGCTAAAATGATGCTATTATTTAAGTTTTCTTCCTGCATCATCGTCAATCCTATTAAGGATTCGGGCTTCTTCGGATCAAAACCCTGGTACGTTTCTTTATAATTATTTTCTAATAAAATAACCGAGTTTTCATTTTTTGCTACCTCTAGGTTCATATCGTTTCTAGACAAACCCATCACAAAAGTTTCAGTACCATATGGCGCGAAATTTTTGACTGAGTTGCAATGTATGGATACGAATAAATTTGCATTTGCCTTATTGGCAATCTTTGGTCGTTTTGCTAATTCAATAAATACATCGGTTGTGCGAGTATAAATAACTTTGAAATCTTTTTCTTTTTCTAGAAAACTACCAACTTTTAGGGTTGTTTTGAGCGAAATCTCTTTTTCAATATATCCATGATAAGAATTTCCGGGATCTTTTCCTCCATGACCAGCATCAAGTATAACTGTGAATATTTGATTATTTTGAGAAAATACTGAACCATAAAGAAACAACGTTAAAATCGTTGTCAAAAAAGAGTTCTTATAATTGAATTTCATCTGCAAAAGTAAATTTTAATTAAAACACTAAGGTTATAAATTTATTAATTGATTATTTTTGACAAAAATTTATATGTAAGTTTGACACGTCAATAAACAAGCCATATTTTTACAAAAATAGCATTAAAACCTTTGAATACAAACTTATTTAATATCGTTTTATTATCAATTTTCCTAACAATAGGATCTTGTAAAATATATTCACAAGATATAAAGAACAAAACGACAGCAATACCTGCCAAAAAACAAAAAGAAAGCCCTGGTTCTATTCCTGAAAACACTGCTAAATCAACTGCAAAAAAAGAAACCGATACTATTAAAAAAGACAGTATAAAAGTAAAGGTGTTTCTTGATGGAAAAGTAATGTACAAGTCCGAGGATTATGCCCGGATTGACCAAAAGAAAAAGCTTATTACTTTATATGATAAAGCCGAACTCTATTATCAGAACATCGAGTTAAAATCGGGAATTATTGTAATGGATTATGAAAAAAATGAAGTTTATGCCGGGCGCATCAAAGATTCTACGGGCGCATATACTCAATATCCAAATTTCAAACAGGGAGCAAATGTCATAGAACCAGACTCTATTCGCTTTAATTTCAAGACACAAAAAGCTTTAATTTGGAATTCGAGAACAGATCAGGGGGAATTCAAAGTAAAAGCTTCCATCACAAAAAAGGAAAATGATTCCGTATATTTCCTAAAAGGAGCTCGATTTACAACATCAAAAGATATCGATAATCCTGAATATTATTTTCAGACCAACAAAGTAAAATTT
>Ga0208262_1000297_pt1 | contig 18587 bp, 17 predicted proteins | sample LakWasMet15_LOW5_2_FD_183863 | JGI IMG/M metagenome (GOLD analysis project Ga0208262, IMG submission 183863) | Freshwater sediment methanotrophic microbial communities from Lake Washington under simulated oxygen tension - Sediment Metagenome... | ecosystem: Environmental > Aquatic > Freshwater >... | reverse complement strand
CTCGGCCGACTTGGCCTGCATGCCCGCGTCCAGGGCTTGCGACGCTTCCACCCCCTGCTTGGCCGCGTAGTCGCGCACCTCTTGGGTGATCTTCATCGAGCAGAACTTGGGCCCACACATGGAGCAAAAGTGCGCCACCTTAGCACCATCGGCCGGCAGTGTCTCGTCGTGAAAATCACGCGCCGTGTCGGGGTCCAGCGAGAGGTTGAACTGGTCTTGCCATCGAAACTCAAAACGCGCCTTGGACAGCGCCTCGTCGCGCGCCCGCGCGCCGGGGTGACCCTTGGCCACGTTGGCCGCGTGCGCGGCAATCTTGTAGGCGATGATGCCTTGCTTCACGTCCTCGCGGTCCGGCAGGCCCAAGTGTTCCTTGGGGGTCACGTAACACAGCATGGCCGTGCCTTGCCAGCCGATGTTGGCGGCGCCAATGGCGCTGGCGATGTGGTCGTAGCCCGGTGCGATGTCGATGGTCAGCGGCCCCAGGGTGTAGAAGGGCGCCTCGTGGCAGTGCTTGAGCTGCTCGTCCATGTTGGCCTGGATCATGTGCAGCGGCACGTGGCCGGGGCCTTCGATCATGGTTTGCACATCGTGCTTCCAGGCGATCTGGGTCAGCTCGCCCAGCGTGCGCAGCTCGGCAAACTGCGCCTCGTCATTGGCATCGGCACCGCTGCCGGGGCGCAGGCCGTCGCCGAGCGAAAAGCTCACGTCGTAGGCCTTCATGATGTCGCAGATGTCTTCAAAGTGTTCGTACAAAAAGCTCTCGCGGTGGTGCGAGATACACCACTTGGCCATGATCGAGCCACCGCGCGAGACGATGCCGGTGCGCCGCTTGGTCGTCATCGGGATGAAGGGCAGGCGGATGCCAGCGTGGATGGTGAAGTAGTCCACGCCCTGTTCGGCCTGCTCGACCAGCGTGTCGCGGAAGATCGCCCAAGTCAGGTCTTCGGCGACGCCGCCCACCTTCTCCAGCGCCTGGTAGATCGGCACGGTGCCGATGGGCACGGGTGCATTGCGGATGATCCAGTCGCGCGTGGTGTGGATGGCTTTGCCGGTGGACAGGTCCATCACGTTGTCGGCGCCCCAACGGATCGCCCACACCAGTTTCTCCACCTCTTCTTCAATGCTGGAGGTGACCGCCGAGTTGCCGATGTTGGCGTTGATCTTGACCAGGAAATTGCGGCCGATGATCATCGGCTCCACCTCAGGGTGGTTGATGTTGGCCGGGATGATGGCGCGCCCGCGCGCCACCTCGCTGCGCACAAACTCGGGCGTGATCAGCGCCGGGATGCAGGCGCCCAGCGCGTTGCCGCGCAGGCGCTGCTCGCGCTCGGCGTCCCCCAGGTACTGCGCCATCCATTCGCGTTTGCCGTTCTCGCGGATGGCGATGTATTCCATCTCGGGAGTGATCAGGCCACGGCGCGCATAGTGCATTTGGGTCACGTTGGCGCCAGCCTTGGCACGCCGGGGTGTGCGCTGCAGGCCGGCCGCGTCGCGCAGCAAGGCGGCTAGGCGTTGTGCCTCGGGGTCGCTGTCCACGCTCTGACGGCGCTGGCCGTCGTCCAGCGCCTGGCGCGAGCGGCCCTCGTACAGCTCGCTGTCCTGGCGCGCCTCGATCCAGGCGCCGCGCAGGCTGGGCAGGCCCCGGCGCACGTCGATCTGCGCGGCGGGGTCGGTATAGGGGCCCGAGGTGTCGTACAGCGTGACGATTTCGCCATTGGAGAGGCGCACGTCGCGCATGGGCACTTGCACGGGCGGCAGATTGATGCCGGCTGCGCCGCCCTGGGCGTATACCTTGGTCGAAGCGGGAAAGGGCTCACGCGTCAGCGAGAGCAGTTGCGCGAGTTTGTCGGGAGCATTCATCAGGGCCATCCTTTCGGGGTGTCACTACACAGGTGCTCCGAAAGGTGTGGCAGGCGTCAAGCGGGTGAGGTGCTTTGCGTTCTGTCAGCTCTTCTTACGTCGGTACGAACCGATTCAAGTTCACGGGTTTGGGTCTGGCCATCTCAGCGAGTCCACCACAATTGGCGGATCGCACCCCGGAGCGGAGTGGATTGTAGCGGGATGGCACGCGAAGCAGCGCTTCGGCGAAGCTCTCCCCAAGATTGGTTTGCGCTAGCGGGTTGTAGGGTTCTTGGCTCACGTGGCTTCCTCCGGCCGTGACTCAAACGAACGTTGTCAATGGCGACCGAGGTCCCAAACCGCGCCACCTATCACGTCTCCCGCTAGATGCCAGAATGACCTTCCAGCTCGGCCAATTGTTCGCGTAACGCGTTCACGAAGCTGGTTAGCTCGCCGATGCGGGATTTCAGTGCCTGCTTGGCGTCCTCGCCAGGGGCCGCAGCCAGTGAAGGCGTTGGCGGTAGGTCAATGAGCGCTTTGATCAGGCCATCCAGCTCCATCTCCTTGCTGCGCAACTCAGCCCGTACGGTCTTCTGCGAATTGGAGCGCTCGACGGTGGAGGGAGGTGGATCGCTCTCGCCGCCAGCTGCGAGGCTGTCGGCGATCTTTTGCACAGACGCCTCCTTTATCTCGGAGCCAGTGACAGCCGCGTAACGCAGGAATTGAAGCAACTCGTAGATGTGAAACTCCTGCCCCGTTGTGGCCCGGAACTCCTCGATTAGCGCGGGGTGAGGTCCCATCTTCCGGCCGCGGTGGATGTACCACCAATCCGATTTTCCGTCGTCGGTGACGAAGATGATGGGCCGCTTCTCGGCCTTGGCCTTTTCGATCATCTCCATCCAGATCACGAGGTCACCAAACTTGTCGCCACCCTCGGCCGCCTTCTTCGCGTCTTCGAAGCCAGGTGGGATCTTCTTCGCGTACCGGTCGTTGCCGTCCTTGTGGATCGCGGCTATCCGCTCGGCCACCGGCTTCGCGCCCACCTTTGCGGTGAACAACTCGGAGACCTTGGCGAAGCTCAGGTCAAATTCTTCCGTGGAGTGTTGAGCTTTGGCCGCCGCGACGCGCCGCTGAAAGTCAGCCTGGAACACGTCAAGCGCCGACAACTCACGCTCGATGTCAATCACCGGATGCGCGCGATATTGGTTGAGGCCATCCTTGGCCTGATTCACGAACTTCGTCAGATCGACCCCGAGGCGGTCATAGGCATCGAGCGCGTATTGCTGCACATCGAGCCTGCGGCGCTGGAACTCAATCCCTACCTGATACGGAATCCACAACGACGCTTTCTTGCGCTCGAAAACGTCCATAAGCTGGCCGCGCACCTCCGCAGAATGTCGAAGCAAGTGAAGCAGGATGTTCGTGTCGGGGACGATTAACGCCGCGTCCCAGAGCGCCTTGAGCTGCTCCGGTGTTTTCGCGTACCAGCCGACGAATGTTGTTCTCATTGATGTCCCGCTCCAGCTTGTGTTAGTCGATCCATTCAACACGCGCTATGCCCAGTCGCGTGGCCGCTCCCCGCACCAAGATGCGCGTGCTGTTGTCCGCCGTGTTGCCGCTCTCAAGGAGCACCGTGCCGAATGATGAAGTGCCGGGGTTCAGCGCCGTTCGTTCGTACATCGCCATCAGAATCAGCTTCCAGTCCCGGCTGTTACCCCACGCGATGATCTGACCATCGATGAAGCGTGTGCCGTGAGGCTTGATATAGCGATGCACGACGCCCACCGTGTGGTCAATATCCAGCACCGCGAGGATATCCTGCTCCATGCAGGACACGCGGGCTCGCTCATAGGGCTTTAGCAGGGAGTCCTTGATGTATACACGGACCTTGCGCGGGTCCATGTAGTGCGCCAGCGTGCCGCCGATCGCCGTCTCGCGGGTCCATTGTGCGTAGTGGAGCGAGCGCTCGGTGTCGGCCAGACCTGACCACCCTAGGTCAGTCGCGCGTTTCCAGAGCAAGTCACGGATGCGGTCGCGCACGTCGTCGGGCAGCTTCATTGGACGTTTCCTCGCGGACCGGTCGGCGGGAAATCGAACTCGGGAAGCTCCAATGTCGGATCACCCTCACGGTTGAACAGGTCCGCTTGATCTTTCATCCAATCCAGCATGAAGCTGCTCGCGCCTATATCGCGAAACTGCACGAGGCGGCCCCCAAGACGCAACGTCTCGATATCACCCTTGGTGGCCCGTTCCAACTCGATGACCTCGGCGATGCGCCGCAAATCGCTCACGAAATCCAGCACCACTACCTTGTCCTTCCCCGGGCTCAGGCGCAGTCCTCGGCCCAATTGCTGAACGAAGATGCGACGGCTATGGGTCACGCGCATGAACGCGATCATGTCTACATCGGGAACGTCCACGCCCTCATTGAACAGATCGCGTGTGGTCACGATGTCGAGATTGCCGCGCCGGAACGCTGCCATGGTCCTGTCGCGCGTCCGCGGTTCCATGTCACCCGTAATAGCCTCGGCGCGGAATCCAAACAGCCGCAGCATTGCCGCGAAGGCACGCGCGTGGACGACGGTCGAACAAAAGACGACACCGGCACGGCGCCGCTCGGCTATGAACGACTCGCGGATGATTTTGGCCGCCTCCTCGTCCCGTGTCGGGATGAGCAGCTTTCGGTTGAGCTGCTGCAGGGAGTAGTTGTTGATTGAACGCTCGCGCACGAACTCCCAATCCACATTGTCGGCAAGCATGCGGTAGTCCGCCTCGCAGAGAAAGCCGTTGCGAAGCCCCTCGGCTATGCCCATGCGGACGACCGGTTGCCCAAGAATCTGATCGATGTCGTATCCATCGCCGCGCCAGGGGGTCGCGGTCACGCCCCCAAGCATTGGCGCGTTCAAGGCCTTGACTACCGTGCGGAAGCTTTCGGACCCGACGTGATGGGCCTCGTCAATCAGGACGAGGCCAAACCGCGGTAGGTCATCAAGGCGCGACATCACGCTCTGCACCGTGGCGAACGTGATGCCGTCCCAGTAGGAAGGCTCTTCACCGCCCATCAGGCGATGCGTCGAGACCGACTTCGGCAATTGGTCCCAAAAGGACCGCTGGAGTTGGTCAACCAGTTCGCGTGTGCCGGCCATTACCAGCACCTTGCCTTCCGAGATCGCCTCTTCGCGATAGAGTTGCGAAACGACCTCCGCCATGACGACGGTCTTGCCGAGGCCGGTGGCAAGGACCACTTGCCCCTTTCCTGTTTCTCGAAGCGCCGCCATGAACTGGTCTGCGGCGTCCGTCTGATAGGGTCGGAGTTGGCGCCGCGCCCGCGGGTACTCTGGCGAGCGACGCGCCATTTCGATCAAAGTCGAGGCCGGTAGCAATTCCACCTTGATACTGAGGGCGGCCCACTTCTTCACCGTGGCGAATGTCGCCGGCCCGAAGGCCCGTGACGCCGCGACGACCATGCGATCGGCCTCGTAGAAGCGCGCCGCCTCCACGACCTCGTCAACGGCATCGGGCGTCGGGTATTGGTTCGACACGAACTTGCACTGAACGACCCAAAGCTCACCGCCTTTGACGCCCAGCACATCGGCACCTTTGTCGCCGCTGCCACCGACCACACGTACGTCCTCGAACCCGTTGGCCACCAACAGTCGGGCGATATCGCGCTCGAACGCTTGCCACGGTCCGTTCAGTAAGCGCCGCGTATCGAGGAATGTCTCCATTTCAGTCCGTCGTGTCGGGACGGAGCAGTTTCAAGGACAGGCTTGCCCTGATCAAGGCGTCGCGCCCGGTTCGTTCGAGATCCATTGGCGACTGGCTCGCGAGCCATACGGCGTCGGCGAAGTAGCCGTCATAGCGCGCGCCCACAACGCGCCTAGCCTCGTCGGTCACCTCGGGAGATCCAAAGTCAAGCGTGAGGTAGGGATCGTCCCAATACTTGCCGTCTAGGAACAGCTCCGGATGCGCCACGAAAAACTCACGAACGGTATGCGGGTCGGCGTAGTTAAGGAACGAGCCCGAGGCGATCGCATCGCGTGGCGCGGCGACGCCGCGCGCGACCATCCGGCGGCCGATGGCTGCTCGGGCCGACGCACTCAATTCATCGTGTAGCTTCGCCCCCTCGCCGTTCGAGAGCTTGCCTTGAAGCGACGCCGCGATCTGCGCCAGCGTGTTCGTCGCCTGCACGATGATTTCACCGGCGTCGAGGCGCGAGTCGGCGCAATACTCTCGGCGGAAATCGGCCAGGATCGAGGCGAAGGTCACGTCCGGGGCCGTCTGGCGCAGAAAGTCCATCGTGCGATGGGATAGCTCGATCAGCAACGCGTCGAGGGGCGTCATCGTGGTCGAGCGGTACAGATCGTGCGTCGTGTCCGTCAGGAACGCATAGGTGCGCGTCGCGACATCGACGAGCGGCAAGACCCAGGGATGCCCGGTGCCAAGACTCGGATCACGCCGATCGACCGCGAAACCCTGCACGTCGTATTCGACTCGATAGATCGGGTGGACATATTTGCGGGTTAGCTCGAAGATGGGTCTGCGGTCTGGCACAGGCGCCGGGGCGCGCGGCGGCGGCGGGGAAATGGGCGCGCCAGGCTGCGGTGGGGTAGGTGGCACCGCGCCGTCTCCCGCATCGTCATCGAGGAACCCTGGGGGGATGTCGCCGGGCGCTGGCGAGGGCGCGCCCCCGGGCGTGCTCGGGGACGGCGCGCCGAGCGCCGTGGCGTCCTGCTCCTCAACCAGTTGCCACCAACGTTCATCACCCAAGTAGTCAGGCTCGTTGTTTTCGAAGAAGCCTGCCATTTCGAGCGCGCGCTCGTTGTCCTTCACCACGAGGATGCGAGACCACAGCCCGTTTTTCCCTTGCGGTGAAGTGCGGCGGAAAGCTTGGAACAGCCGGAACAGAGGGCTGTTATTGGCGCCGTAGCCCAGGGTCTTCGCCTTGAGCGGTTGTAGAGGGCCATCGCCACGCACCAAGCGCGCCATTTCGTCCCACGCTGGATCGTCGCGCTCGAAGCGGTCCTTTGTGTAGCTCACCCGGCAATGGTCGAGATGAATCTCGCCGACGAACCGACCGCGTTTGCGCTGGTCGTCGGTTGGATACTCGATTTCCGAGCTTTCGCCTTCGCGCCACTCGAACAAGTCCTTGATGCCAAGCTCGATCTTTCGTCCGTTGCGAATGATGTCGAGGCCGAAGTCGGTGTCGTGCAGGTAGCGCTGAATGCCCACCCAGCCGCGCACGCGACGCTCCACCGTGACCACGCGGCAGGAACTGCCGCCTGTCGGGCATGTCGTCTCGCCTTCTGGCAGTGACTGCATGCAGGTGGCGCAATGGTGGCGAGCCGGCAGCGTCACGTTGAAGCGCTCGACGGCGTGAACCGTGCCGACGCTGCTTTCGACATGGCGCTCAGGGCTCCAGGTGCAGTGCCGTCGCGCCTGTATACGTGTGCCGTTGAGCTCGAGCCGAAACACCGACGGACCACTTTCGGGGGAGAGCAAGGCCGAATAGGCCTTGGCGAGATGCTTCCGCATCGCCGTCGCGTTCTGGCCCCGTGCGAGCCAGGCGCGCTGCTCTGGCTTTAGCTTGGAAATGACGATTTCCGTGCCGTGCGCGCCATGGTCGGCCTTAGGCCGGGTCTGCCGCGCCACGCGGAAGTTGCGCTGCGCCTTCAGCTCGTCGAGATCGATGCGCACGCCGACCTCATGGGGATCGCCCGCGCGTGATGTCCACACTTCAGTAACCAGACCCAGGCGGGCCGTCGCGATATTGAAGCCCATGCCAAACAGTCCCAGGCTTCCAATCGGGCTGTTGCCGGACCAGCCTGCTCGTACTGCGTGTTCGAGCGTTTCGGAAGACATGCCGGGGCCGTTATCGCGAACGGAAACACGTGCCGCAGCGGTGTCCGTTTTAGGGACGGTGACCACGACTTCGGGACTTTGTATGGTGCTTCCGAGCCGTTCAGAGCTCATGAACCCGTCGATGCTGTTATCGACGAGTTCCGCGAGGCACCGCCACTGGGCGAGATTGATCTCGCCAAGCATCTGCAGCACCCGAGGGTCGGGCGTGAGATCGAAGTCCGTTGTTGTGCCGGCGGTGATTGTCATGTGTGGCTCCCTAGATGTGACGCACCGGGTGTGGCGAGGTGCAATGAATATCTACGCGTTCGCTGTCACGCGCCCCTTCTCGACGATACGTTGAAACGCGAATGAGCATCCGTCAGGCCGCGCGCACGATGTTGAGCCGAGGACGGAGTGCGGCGGTTAAGGTATCGGCGACGGATCGCGCCATCACTTCTCCTAGGCGAACGGGCACGGCATTGCCAAGCTGGCGCATGGTTTCAGTCCAGGAGCCACGGAAGATGTAGCCGTCCGGGAAAGTTTGAAGGCGCGCGACTTCGCGCACCGTGAAATAGCGGATTGAGCCGTCGGGCCGAAGCAACATGTTTTCGCCTCCAGGCACGCCATGGGCGCCTGCCTTCAATGTCTTCGCGGGCTCATCCAGCGGGCTTCCTGTGTGCCCGGGATAGCTACGCGCGCCGGGATTGAAAACGTGATTGGGGATGCTGTTTCGCAAGTTTTTCTCAGGATCGGGCAGGTCGGAGATTGCGTCCCGCACTGTGATCCAACGCAGCCTCATGAACATGTCTTCGTCGCGCAGCCGCGCGATGCGCCGTTCCAGCTTGGGCGGGAGAGCCGGCCTGTCGCGCTTCGCCACGCGATGACGCTCCCAATAGTCACCCGTGATCCATTGGTCGCGCAGCAGCGCGTCCTCGCAATGCGTGGCTTCGGGGAAGGACCACTCGACGCCGAGATCGGCACGGAATCCAATTAGGAATACACGTTCGCGCCGCTGCGGCACGCCATAGTTGGCGGCATTCAGTAGTCGGTACACCACGTTATAGCGTGCAGCGCCTTGATTGCTCGTGTGGTGACGCTCAAGCCGCGCGCAATGCTTCTCCCAAGTCTCGCCCTTCGTACGCGTTAGGTCTGGATGCGAAAGCTGCAGGTGGACGTACTCAAAGTAAGAAGCGAACGATTGGCGCAGCAGCCCCTTCACGTTCTCAAAGATGAAGGCCTTGGGCTTCAGCTCCCGCACGGCGCGGACTGCTTGGGGGAACATGTCACGCTCATCCATATTGCCGCGATGATTTCCCCCCATGGAGAACGGTTGGCAGGGTGGTCCGCCCGACACCACCATCACCTCGCCGTCGATCGTGCTGTAGTCAAATGCTCGTGCGTCACCCTCAAACACCGGCCAGCGCTCCACGTCATGCGCGCGGTTCTGCTGATTGAAGCGGAACGTCTCGCACGAGTCATGGTCCCATTCGACGACGGCCGCATGATTGAAGCCAGCTCTTCCCATTCCCATCGCGAGCCCGCCGGCGCCCGCGAACAGTTCAACGCTGCGCATCGAGAAATCTCCTAATTCTGTTGGCCAACTTGGATATGTCGCCAAGCTCGCATTCCCATATTGTCAAAACGCCCCACCCGCGCCGCCGAAGCTCGCGCTCGTTGCGCGCATCGCGTTCCGCGTTTGCGGTCAGCTTCGACAACCAGAATTCGCCGCGCGATTTCGGTAGCCGGGCGAGCGCACAGCCCATGTGCCGGTGCCAGAAGCAGCCATGTATGAAGATGATCTTGCCGCGGCTCGGGAACACCAAGTCGGGCGTGCCGGGCAGATTGCGTCGATGCAGGCGGTATCGGTACCCCATGCCATGCACGAGGCGGCGTACCAGTAGTTCGGGCTTGGTGTCCTTGCCCCGCACGAGCGCCATGCGCGCCGAGCGTTCCACCGGGTTGAGCGTATCCATTCATTCGCCCTGACCCGTCCCTGCGAACAGAGGCCACTGGGCGCTAACGTACGTTTCGGCGGCCTCGCGCACCACCCAGGCCACGGAAACCTTTTTCTCCTTAGCGATCCGCTCTAGCGTCGCGTACAGCTCAGGTGGAAAGCTGACCGAGGCCCTGGGCATTCTTGGCTCGTCTATCGGCTTTGTCCTCGTGCGCTTAGCTTTGGTTGCCATCTTAGCCCCCGGGTTGAATGCACCATCTTACACCACCGTGGTGCAACGGCCAAGAAATAGCCCTGTCCAACGTGGTATGAGCCCGAACGAGGGCTGTATTTCCACCCAGATATGAGCCTGAAGCGGTAGGTTGGGACTGAATCGATGGGCGGGTTGATGATCCCAAGAATGGTGATCAACATGAACGAAACGCGCCTGTGCACGATTGAGCAGATCGAGCAGTTCTTAAGCGCCAGCGCCCAGATTGATTTCTCGGCTCACGGCGGCGACCTCGAACGCTACGCCCACATCAGCGACGTACTCAGGCGTTTTGGCTACCACCAGCGCGGCAAGCATGACCGTGGCGTGTTGCTGCGATATCTGTGATACGCCAGCGGCTACAGCCGCGCCTAGCTCACGTGACTGGTCAAGCAGTGGGATGCCAACCGGCGGGCCAAGGTGCCGCTTGCCACCAGCCGCCGGCTTGCGCGTCCAGGCTCAGGTTGGCTGCGTTGTCCGAATAGGTATGGGCCGAGTTCCTCCAGCCCGACACGCTGCGCAGAACGGAGCATGATTCAGTTCCAATCCCCCAAAATCTCCCCCATCACCGTATACGTCAGAACCTGGTAGCCACTGTTGATCAGCTACAGCTTGAAGGGTCGCTGCTCGAACAGGTAGATCACGCCCAGCGACATGGCCACCCAGCCCAGGCTGGTGGCCAGCCCGGCGAACAGGTCAAACTGCAGTGTGGCCTTGGCGACGAGAAAGGCCGCCAGGTTGAAGGGCATCACCAGGTTGGCCAGCAGCGCTAGCCCAAACACCTTGGCCACGTTCATCGCCTTGGCCTGCGCTTCGGTGATGCCGCAGGCCTTCATCCAGGCTTGTGAGAACAGGATGGGTGAGTACCACAGCTCGCCGATGACAAAGCTGATCAGGGCTGCCGCAAAAACGGCGGGACAATGAAAATGAAGGGGTTCCATGGTGGAGTCCTATGGTGGGTTGATGGGCTGACTCGGTGTTGGCAATGGTGCCCCTGGCCACCCGCGCGGCGCAAGCGCCCACCCACCGAAGCCGGACATTTGCATGCCCAGCGCCGACACTGCATATTGAATCCGACCGTTGGCAGCCCTTGTACGCCTTCAGGGGGTCATGGATGGATCAGCAGGCCGGCGCTTTCTGTTGGACCGTCACCGCAACCGATCAGGCCCTCGCGCAATGTCGCTGTTGGGCAACTCGCCGGCGAGGCCTATGCAAGACCAGGCGGCTCAGTTCGGCGCTGCGTTCGCTTTGCGATAGGTACTGTCCCCATGCGGTGCCGCCCTGAACGCCGCCAGTTGCTCCGCCTGCGCAGAAAACGCACGCAGCGCGGGGTAACGCTCGGCCGGCACCACTTCGGGTATCAGCATCTGGGTGCAGTGCCAGACCACGGCGGTGGTTACGCCCGCTTGATCGATGCCCTTGCTGGTCACGGCCAGGGGCTTGCTTTGCAGTTCCACTTCCAGGGCATCGAAGGCGGCCAGCATTTGTGCGGTGACCCGTTGCAGCCAGGGCTGATGCAGCTTTTCGGGTGGGCGCACTTTGTGTTCGTAGACGACTTGCACGCACTTTTCGCAAGCGGCCAGCGCCAGGCCGATCACGCGCAAGGCGTGCTGGCGCTCGGGGATGCGGGCGGGCATCAGGCTCTTGCGCGGCGCCGCCAGGGCTTCGGCGTAGTCGATGATCAGGGTGGAGTCCATCAGCACCGTGCCGTCGTCGCACACCAGCGTGGGCGCCTTCACCACCGGGTTGATGGCCTGAAACTGCTCGAAGGTGCTGAACACCGAGATCGACCGGTGCTCGAAGCGCAGACCAAGCAACTGCAGCGTGATCGCCACGCGGCGCACGTAAGGGGAGTCGAGCATTCCGATGAGTTGCATGGATTCTCCTGAAGGACATGGCCGAACATCTTGCCGCATTTTCGCAACAGGTGACAACGCTCTTCGTACAAAACACTTGAGCCGACCCCACCACCTCTGACAGAATCGCGTCTTCGCTGATTCGAGAGCGCCGCGCAAGGAATGTCCTGGCGTGGTCAACCCCCTTGAAAGGGCCCCCGATATGTTGTTCTTGACCTTTACCTAAACGCCGCTCCGCCGCCCCGGCTGGATGTGTGCGACACCATTCAGCCAGCGCCCGTGCAGCTCTACTGCCGCAAGCCCTGGTTCACATGCCGGGGCTTTTTGCATTTGGAGTGCGCACACATGAGTGCCAAGGTTTTCTCGCGCGATTTCGCGCAAGGCAAGGTCAAGAAGCTGCAACGCATGAAGCAGCTCTTGGCGTTATCGCAAACGGTCCAACTCAACCCACGCAACCCCGTGGTCTACGCCATGGCGCACCGCGCCGCATCCGCTGGCGCGGGCAAACACATCCGCGCCCAAGGCGCGACGCGGCGTGCGGAAAAGGTGGCCCTGCAAAAACTGGTTCGCCAGTTGGAGCCATGACAGGAACAACATGAACAACACTATTCAAACTCAAATCGCCGAGCGCAGTGCGCGCCTGGCTCAAGTCGCCACTGAGCTCAAAGCCGAGCTGTTTGGCATCGACGCGGTGATCGACCGCGTGATCGATTCGCTGCGCGCCTGGTACGTGCTGCCCGAGATCATCAACCGCCCGGTGATCATCTGCCTGTGGGGGCTGACCGGCACCGGCAAGACGCAGTTGACGCGCTTGATTGCGCAAAAGCTGGGCTTTTACGACCGCTTTGTTGAAGTGCAGATGGATGGTTTCAGCAACAGCACCGGCTACCGACCCAACACCATCTCGGGCATGTTGGCCGAGTCCGGTGTGGTGGAGGGTTGCCCCGGCATCCTGGTGCTGGACGAGTTCCAGCGTTACCGCACGCGTGACGCAGAAGGCGAGGACGTCAAGGTGGAGCGCTACCAGGACGTTTGGACCCTGCTGTCGGACGGTCGCCTGGCGCCGGTGCTGTCTTTCATGTCGGACATGGAGTATTCGATGGGCCGATCCCAGTACGACCAGGAGCGTGAGAAGCCGGACGAGGCCGGCGTCAGCAAGTACAAGTTGCACCTGTCTCCTTATGAGGCGCGAGACTTGAAACAGGGGCTCAAGCTGCGGGAATCTCTGCTGGAGATCATGGCGTGGACGCCCGAGCAAATCCAGACCCGCATGGCCGCGTTCCAGGCCACCCCCGAGGCTTGGGAAACCGACTACAGCAAGCTGCTGATCTTTGTCGCCGGCAACCTTGACGAGATGTACCGGCGCACCGCTCAGCGGGTGGAAGACTGCGACACCGATGCCGACATCTTTCACGAGTTGACCAAAAAGCTGTCCATCATCGATGTGAAAAAGGCGCTGGGTAAACGCTTCAAGCCCGAGCAGATCGCGCGCCTGGGCAACAACCATGTGGTCTACCCCAGCTTCAGCCGGGCCACCTACCAGCGCTTGATTGCCAACACCTGCGAGGCTTATGTGCGGGACATCGCCACCTCGTCCGAACTGCGCTTCGAAATCGACGCGGCGCTGCAGGACGAGATCTATGCCAACGCGGTGTTTCCCGCGCAGGGCACTCGGCCGCTGTTCTCGTCGATCCACGCGATCCTGAGTGCCACCCTGGTCAACGCCACGCTGTGGGCGATCGAACACGGCGCCAGCTCGGCCGACCGCTTGCGCCTGACGCTGAGTCAAGACAAGCGCCACCTGCTGGCGCAGTTTCGAGAGCACAGCAAGGCCTACCCGGTGGCCTTTGAACTGAACCGGCTCAAGCAACGCGCCAACGCCGACTTCCGCGCCCTGCTGGCGGTGCACGAGGCCGGCCACGGATTGTTGTACGGCCTGCTGTTTGGCCAGGTGCCGCAAGAGGTGAAGATCAACGTGGCCTCGTTCGATGGCGGCTACAACAGCTTTATGAGCCTGCGTGCCGAGTCACGGCGCAACTGCCTGGACATGATCTGCGTCAGCCTGGCTGGCCGCGCGGCCGAAGCGCTGGTGTTTGGCGAGGATGCCTGCACCACCGGCGCCGAGCAAGACTTCAAGCAAGCCACCGCCGAGGCCGCGCAATTCGTGCGGCGTCACGGCTTTGCCGGACGGCTAAGCCGCACCGACGTGACGATGGACACCGAGGAAGACCTCAACACCGACATGGCACCCACCAACGACGCCATCGAGGCGCTGCTGGCCGAGCAATACGCCCGCGCCACCCGTTTGCTGCAAGAACACAGCACCGTCTTCCTGCGCATCACGCAGGCGCTGTCACAACATGGTGAAGTGTCCAAGCAGCAATTGGCCCAGTGGCTGGGTTTGAAAGTGGCGTCCGAGCCGAGCGTGTTGGAGCCCTATGCGGACCGGCTGGCGGCGTTTGCGGCGCGGCAGGGGGTGATGGAGAAGTTGGCACGCGAACCGCTGGTGGTCCGGTGCCCTGGACAAGTCTTGGAGGCCTGCGCATGAGCGAATTCCGCCTGAACGTCGGCGGTGGGGTGCAGGATGCGCAGGCGGCGCTGCGCTGGTTCGTGGCGCAGGAGCGTGGCTCGCGCGGTTTCTGTCGCGTCTGCGGCAGCCCCATGTTCTTCAAGGCCGAGCGTTGGGCGGGTGAGCTGCACATCGCGCGGGCCTTGTTCCACGATGCGCTGGATCGCGAGCCCCAGGCGCATGTGTACTACGACACCCACGTGCCGTGGGTCGTGGTGCACGACGCCCTGCCCAAGACGGGCAGCGAAGCGTGAGCGCGCAAGGACGCCCGGTGCATGCCTCTCTCGATCACTTGTGGCGGGGCCGGGGCTCGGCCCTGCCGTTCTTGCTGCTTTGTGACGCGTTGGCGGCGTTGTCGCCGAGCCCTGGCCATGATGGCCGGCGTGGCCTGTGCTGCATTGAATTGATCATTCTTGTTTATGCCGTCGACGTGGCTGCCTTTGCCGTGGTGTTGCCTGCGGTCTCGACTATTGCATCGGATCGGATGCTGCCCGATAGCCTGACAGATGCGCTGGGTCTGCAAAAGAGCGCGCAGTCCCTGGGCCGCTTGATCGGCTTGGTGGTGGGCGGGGCGGCGCTAGGCACGCAAGGCTGGGTTCTGGTGCTCGGTTCTGTCCTGGCCGGTTTCTCGACGTCGGTCAAGCAATTGGTCGGTCAAACCTATCGTGCGCTGGCCGCATCGGAGCACTCTTGGTCACGGCTTGCCTCCGTCAGCATCTTGGTGATGCAGTTGGTCGCCATGCTGCGCCTGCCCTCGCGAGGGTGGCACTGGGTATGATCGAAGTGAGCACGGTCTATACCAGGCTTGGCCTGAGCCTGTTGCTGGTGACGCTGGCCTTTCCACTGTTGCCCGGCATCCAGCAGTGCCTGGCGCTCCACCGTGGAGCGGTTACGGGTTGGTGTGGCAGGTAGCACCCGGCGGTGGTTGGGCTGGAACACATCAGCCCGCAACGCGAATTTCCTTGAGACGGTGACCCATGACCCACGACACTGGCAAACAATTGCGAAGCCTCTACCAGGCGCAGGGTGGGGTTGGTGAAATCTTTGGCGCGAAGGTGGCTGACTATGACGCCTCGCGTCCGGGCTATCCGGCGCAGCTCTTTGAGACGCTGCGTGCGCACGGGCATCTCACGCCGACTGCCAGGGTGGTGGACTTGGGCGCCGGAACCGGTTTGCTGACACGTGGGTTGCTGCAATCAGGTGCCACGGTGGTGGCGGTGGAGCCCAATGCGCCCATGCGCCGCGCGTGCGACCATCTCTTGCAGGGCGAGCAGAACTACCGCAGCGTGGACGGAACTGCCGAAGCCATCCCATTGGAGTCGGCCTCAGTCGACCTGATCACGGCGGCGCAGGCGTTTCACTGGTTCGAGATCGAACGCGCCAGGGCTGAGTGTTTGCGCGTCTTGCGCCCAGACGGGCAAGTGGCTCTGATCTGGAACGACCGCGTGCTGAGCGACCCGTTGCACGTGGCACTGGACGATGTCTTCGCCGTATATGGCGGTGCCAAGCGCGCGGCGCTGCTGGCCCACGAGGACCGCAGCCAGGTTGCGCAGTTCTTTGGCGAGGGTGCCCCGGCAGAGTTCTATTGGCCCCACGCGCACGGCCTGAGCGAAGGCGGCTTGTTGAGCCTGGTTTTTTCGCGTTCGTACATGCCTGAGCGCGGCACGCAGCCGGGGCAACAGGTGGCTGGCCGCGTGCGGGAGATTTTCAGGGCCATGGCGGTGGACGGCGAGATCACCGTGCGTTACACCACCGTGCTGACGCTGGGTCGATTGCAGGCGTGCAAGGGATAATGCCGGCTCGTTTCATTCAGCCCGGAGCGCCGCCTTGCGCGCCTTCATCGACTTTCCCGATCCTTCCATTGCCCATGACGCCGGCCCGCAGGCCGCGCGCTGGCAGGCCCGCTTTGAAGACCCCCTGCAAATCCTGACGGCCTGGCGGCTCGATGAGGTGCCCGCGCTGCTGCAGCAGGTGCAGGCGCACGCACGCGCCGGGCGCTGGTGCGTGGGGGAAGTGGCCTACGAGGCAGCGGCGGCGTTCGACGCGGCATTGGTGACGCAAAAGCCGCGCCCCGCTTGGCCGCTGGCGCGTTTTGCCGTGTTTGAGCGCATGCTTGCTGGGTCGCCGGCGCAAGCGGGTGGGGAGGTGCGAGCCGGCGAGGCAGCGTCCGGCGCGGTGGGCCACGACATGCGGCGCGCGGCGGTGGGAGAGTGGCGCTGCAGCACCAGTTACCCAGCCTACGCCGCGCGGGTCGAGCGCGTGCGCCGGGCCATGCTGGAGGGCGAGTGCTACCAGGTCAACCTGACCGAGGCGCTGCAGATGGATTGGCCGCTGGCTCAGGCCGCCGACGTCGCGGCCTGGTTCGAGCGGCTGCGCGTCGCCCAGCCCGGGGGCTACCAGGTCTGGCTCGACTGGGGTGGGCAACAGGTTCTGAGCCTGTCGCCCGAGCTGTTCTTTGACTGGCGGCCGGACGGCGCGCAGGGTCTGCTGCGCTGCCAGCCCATGAAGGGCACTGCGCCGCGGCATGCCGATGCGCAGCGCGATGCCCAGGCCAGCGCGGAGCTGCGCGCCAGCGCCAAGGAGCAGGCTGAGAACGTGATGATCGTCGACCTGCTGCGCAACGACATGGGCCGTGTTGCCGAGCCGGGCAGCGTGCAAGTGGACAAGCTGTTCGAGCTGCAGGCGCTGCCCACGGTGTGGCAGATGACTTCCACCGTCACCGCGCGCACCCGCGCCGGCGTGAGCTTGCCGGAGTTGTTTGCGGCGCTGTTCCCCTGCGGCTCGGTCACCGGCGCGCCCAAGGCGCGTGCCATGCACTGGATCGCCGCGCTGGAGGCTGGCCCGCGCGGCGTCTACTGCGGCGCGCTGGGCGTCGTGCGCCCCGGTGGCGCGGCCACTTTCAATGTGCCGATACGAAGCGTGGCGCTGGAGCGCGCCGATACGCAGTCGCCGCGTTGGCAGGCGCGTTGGCAGGCGTGCTATGGGGTGGGTAGCGCGATCACCTTCTACGCCGAGCCCGGTGCCGAGTGGCGTGAGCTGTCGGCCAAGGCGCGCGTGCTGCAGCGCGCCAGCGCCGACTTTGAGCTGCTGGAGACGCTGCGGCTGGAGGAGGGGCGCTATGTACTGCTTGACGCACACCTGTCACGCATGGCCGCCAGCGCGCGCTACTTTGGCTTTGCCTGGTCGGAGGCTGCTGTGCGGGATTGCTTGCGCAGCGTGCTGGGCGAGCGCGCGCGTGGCGTGTACCGGGTCCGGCTGACGCTCTCGGCGGCGGGGCAGGCGCGCTCGCAGGTGGCGGAGCTGGCGCCGACGCTGGAGCCGGTGGGCTTCAATCTGAGCGCGCAGCCCTTGCCCAGCCAGGGGCTGGATCATGAGTTTGTGGTGCACAAGACCACGCGGCGCGGGCATTACGAGGCACGCCTGGTGGCGGCGGACGGCGTGTTCGATACCCTGCTGTGCAACGAGCGCGGCGAGCTGACTGAGTTCACCCGTGGCAACGTTGCGCTCAAGCTCGACGGCCGTTGGCTCACGCCAGCGCTGCATTGCGGCCTATTGCCGGGCACATTGAGAGCGGACCTGCTGGCGCGTGGCGAGATTGCCGAGGCGGTGCTGACCGTGCAGGACTTGCGGCAGGCGCAGGCGGTGGCCTTCTTCAACAGCCTGCGCGGCTGGCTGGCGGCGCGCTGGCAGTGCGAAGCGGCCGTTCAGGAGGCCAGCGGCTCGGCGGCCTGAAGCGGCAGCACGATCACGAACTCGGTGCCCTGGCCGGGTTGACTCTTGACCTCGATGCTGCCGCTGAGCAGGCCGGTGACGATGGTGTGCACGATGTGCAGACCCAGGCCGGTGCCGCCCTGGCCCATCTTGGTGGTGAAGAAGGGGTCGAAGATCTTGCGCAGCGTGGCCTCGTCCATGCCGCTGCCATCGTCGCGGCAAACGATACGGGCCCGATCGTCGCCGTGGCGCTGAGTCTCGATCTGCACCACGCCGCTGTGGTGGCCGGGAAAGGCGTGAATCATCGCGTTGAGCGCCAGGTTGGTGATCACCTGGCCAAGCGGACCCGGAAAGCTGTCCATGCGGATGCCGGGCTCCAGGCTGGTCTCGATGCGGTAGGGCGTGTGCTTGAAGCTGGGCTGGATGGAGGTCAGCACCTCCTCGATCATGGTCTTGAGGTCGAAAGTGCGCCGCATGTCGGTGGTCTGGTCGATCGACACCTGCTTGAAGCTGTGGATGATCTCGGCCGCGCGGTGCAGGTTGCGGATGGTGATCTCATGCCCATCG
>Ga0208262_1000292_pt1 | contig 18782 bp, 21 predicted proteins | sample LakWasMet15_LOW5_2_FD_183863 | JGI IMG/M metagenome (GOLD analysis project Ga0208262, IMG submission 183863) | Freshwater sediment methanotrophic microbial communities from Lake Washington under simulated oxygen tension - Sediment Metagenome... | ecosystem: Environmental > Aquatic > Freshwater >... | reverse complement strand
AAGATTTCCTGATTCAGTTTAGAACCAAAAGCCATCAAGGGATTTGTAGTTGAAATTGCTGTATGCGAAGCGGTGATGCTGGGCAAAAATAGCGCATTAGATTGTCTGTAATCAGCTTGGGCTGATTTGACCTCTTGGTTGGCCATCTTGATTTGCAAGTTTTTATCGGAAGCTTTTAACCAGATATCCTTTTTAGAAATCGTCAAGGTATCTTGGCTAAAACCTAAAGTGGTTATGGAAATGCTTCCAACTAATAGTAGTAAATTTATTTTCCTCATAATTTTTTATCTGAATTATGGGGCAAAGATATATTGGCTGAAATCTATGTTTAGTAACAAGTGTTACAAAAGGATAGCACAAAATAAAAAACAGCGCAAAATATAAATGCTTCTGATTAATATTAATTTAAGTGAATCGCATAAACTGAGAAGTTTTACCAATGAATTAAACAACTCATTTTAATAGTATATATTTAACTATCAGCAATTTACAATGTTGTTTATATAGTAAATTTAATAAAAAAATACCTGATAAAGTTGAATTGCAAGCACTTTTTTATCTGCTGCTTTCTCCAAACCACCATTTTGGTTTGTAGTGGATCTTTCTTAGACCAAACTTTTTAATGGAGTGATTTTCAATATGTGCCACCAAATCCGGAACAGAATCGGTGATAAAAAGCAGTTTCATATCTTCAGGACTAATGGTTTCGTGATTCATCATCATTTCAATGTGTTCGCACAAATCTTTATGATATTCCTTGTCGAAAATCACGACAGGAAAACCTGCAATCATTTTGGTCTGAACTAAGGTAAGCGCTTCGAACAATTCGTCTAAAGTGCCCATTCCTCCTGGCATCACGATAAAAGCGAAAGAATATTTAACGAGAATCACTTTGCGAACAAAAAAGTAAGGAATATAAATCCATTTGTGGAGATACGGATTTGGTTTTTGCTCCACGGGAAGCACGATATTGCAACCCACGGAATAACCGCCGGCTTCATAAGCCCCTTTATTGGCAGCTTCCATAATTCCGGGACCACCGCCTGTCATCACGGTAAAACCCAGTTTTGCCATTGCAGCACCAATTCTCTCGGCATCCTGATAATGATCCATTTCGGGACTAAACCGCGCCGAACCAAAAACCGTAACGCAAGGTCCAATAAAGTGCATTTTTCGAAAAGCTTTTATAAAGCTAACCAACACTTTAAGCACAAAAACCAATTCCCGAAATCGAGACAAAGGTCCCTGAACGAATTGAGATTCGTCTTTAGATAGTCTGTATTGTGGAGTTTTTTTCATAGCAACTATAAAGTTACTAAATAGTTTTTATAACTATAACTAACTAAGCTATTTAATACAAAATTTGTCCGAGTTTTGAAATTAAAATTGTAGGATTAGTTTTAGATGGAATAAAATGGGTATATTTGGGATTCGATAAAGCAGGCCGATTTCAGACATACTTTAAATCGAGGGGATATTTATGGTTTTGATAGATTTTTTTAAGAGTTGGGAACGAAACTATAAAAAAATAATTTAAATTACTTATTTATAATTTCAAGTAATTCATAAGTTATCTTTTCTGTTCCTGAAATAAAATGAGTTTTTGAACGTCTTAAATGTATTATACAAGGTTTATTCAAAAAATCTACATTATATTCAATCTCTTGTTCTTCCGATAAATCTGGATTTACAAACCCAGTATATCTGTAACCATTATCATCAACAATTTCAAATTTTCCAGAATCTAACAAAATACCTCTTAATACTCCTTCTACAAATAATTCTTCATCTTCATTTGTTGCCGCATTCACTCTTTCAAAACCTTGATGAATTTTATCTTCTGGAATTATAACTTGATAAGAACCTGATTCTAATTTCAAAATTGATTTCTCTTCATCTATATGTTTTAAGAATGCTTTAAGATTATTCAGATTTCGAACTGGTGTATTCCCAATTATTTCTTCAAAACTTGCATCACTATTTGTAGTAGCTTCTATTAATCCTATAACTTGATGTATAGCATTTGCTACATCTTCTTCGGCAAAAAAATCATTAGTTTCAATTTGCGTAAGTTCAACACCAAAAGAACCAGTTGGCAAAGCTGTTAGATATAAATCAGAGTTATTTGATTCTTTAGCCTTGCCTCTCTTACCTACTTTCCCAAATCTAACCAAAGCAGTTTGTGTTTTAACCAGTTCTTGAAATGGTTTTAATGTTTCACTTATAAACTTTGCTTTTATACCTAGCGATCCTTTTACTGCATTCCCGCTAAATAATAAGCGAACTTTAGCTTCTGTTAAATCATCACGAAAACTTTGTAATTTCTCTTTTAATTCTTGAAGTTTTTTGTCTAAACTATAAAACATAATAGGGTGACCTTCTACTAAAGAAAGTAAACGTTCTGTATCTATTATTTGAGCTTTCAATTGCTCTTTTTCCCAAAGCATACTCATAATTTTATATTGTCTAAGAATTTTTCCGCTTCTTCATCAATATTCGGAGTATTTAATTCTACCCGAAGTATTCCTTTCCAAACTGCCAACCTATTATGGGAAAAAAGTTGCAGCCAATATCTTGTAAGTTCAACAGTTGTATTAGGTTCATATCCATAATCAACTGGATAATGGTCAAGGTAATAATTCTTTTTCGACAAATTAAAATCTATAAAATCTATAAAGTTTTTATTAATTTCATCTGCTATATCTTTTGTCAGTCCTTTATAAAATGTTACCAAATCTAAATCGTTTGGTGGTCTTTTTTCTCTTGCTTCAATATTTTCTGTAAAACTACCATCTAACCATTGAAATCCATCAATTATTCCAATAATATTTAGCTTTTTTCTAAACGCAAGAAAGCCCTTCAAAATTACAATTCTTTCCTTCGATGTTGCAAATTTTTTACAAAACTCCAATGTATCACAAATATATGGACTTAACTCGCTTGAAATGGTTGGATTACCAATGTGCGGTGGAATTACGTGATTATGGTCAAAGTTTGGAATCATTTATAAAGAACCAGTTTTGTTACAAAATGTAGAACATTAGTTAATAATTTTACGGAACTCAACAAATATAGCTAAATAATTATTAATATTTTATTTAAACTTCTTAAAGTACTTTGACACAACGATGCCAATATATAAAAATATCTGAGGACTATCCCCAGCTAGCGCGAGTGTCTCGCTCGTGCCAATAAACAAAAATCAATTCATTATGGATACGAGCGTGACGCTCTCAGTAGCAATAAGAGCAGACAAAAATCCTTTAATTCACTTTCTTATAACTCCAAACGGCGATTCCATTCAAGGCAAAAGCATAGAAAACAATCATAAAAAACGGTCTGGAAATATCTGAGAACGTGGCTCCTTTGAGCATCACCATCCGGATAATCTCCACAAAATAACGAATTGGGTTAAGTAAAGTCAGGTTTTGTGCCCATTGAGGCATACTTTCTATTGGCGTGAATAATCCGCTCATTAAGATAAAAATCACGGTAAAAAACCAAGCAACAAACATCGCCTGTTGTTGGGTGTCGGAGTTGTTGGAGATAATCAATCCAATGCCGAGAATAACCAACAAATAAACCGAAGTAAAGAAATAAATCAAACCGATGCTTCCTAAAATAGGAACACTGAAAACGACTTTGGCAATGGTCAGTCCTACGGTTAAAATTACCAATCCCAAAACCCAAAATGGAAACAATTTCCCGATGATGAACTGGTATTTACGAATGGGCGTTACGTTGATTTGCTCCAAAGTACCCATTTCTTTTTCGCGAACAATGTTCATCGATGATAAAAACAGCGTGAGCATCGTTACCAGCAACACCAAAATCCCGGGAACCATAAAGGTTTTATAATTCAAGGTATTGTTGTACCAAAACGAAGGAATCGTAACAATATTCACGGGCTGAACGTAATTCGCCTCATTGTATTGAAAAAGTTGGGTTTGGATTTTTTGGTTAAACCCACTTATGATTTGCGAAATATAGACATTCTCTACTCCTGCCGCCGCACCATCGATGGCGTTAATGCTTACCGATAAATTCGTGCTGTTTTCCTTGATTAAATCGCGTTCAAAATGAATCGGAATTTCGAGAATGACATCTACTTTTCCAGTTTGCATTTGGAAATCGGCTTCTTTTTTAGAGGAGAAACTTTCGACGATATTGAAATATTTTGATGCTTCAAACTTCGAAATCAATTCTCTGGAAGCCACGGAATGATCGTTATCGATATACGAAAATTTGATATTCTTGATTTCAAAACTGGCTGCATTAGACAGAATAAGCAATTGTACTAACGGCAAAACAAATATAATGGGAAGCATAGCTTTATTTCTAAAGATTTGCCGAAACTCCTTTTGGATGATGAATAGTATTGTTTTCATAATTTATTTGCCACGAAGGCGCAAAGTCACAAAGTTTTTTATTGGCCAGAGATGAAACGGATTGAACAGATTTTTTCATCTTTTCTCTATCCTCTTTTTTCTATTTTCTATACTCTATTTTCTCTTTTCTACTCCAATCTTATTTTATATTTCTTGACACTCACCGCAATAAAAAACACCGTCATTCCGATAAGAATTAGTGTTTCTTTCCAAATCACGTTTAGGGTTGCTCCTTTTAGTAAAATGGCTTTTATAATGATAATAAACCATTTAGCAGGCACAATATTGCTTATTACTTGTAATGGCAACGGCATACTCGAAACCGGGAAAATAAATCCCGAAAGGATGATGACGGGCAACATCAATCCCATCAAGGAAAGCATCATTGCGGTTTGTTGCGAATTGGAAACCGTCGAGATTAAGATGCCCAATGAAAGTGCCGTTGTAATAAACAAAACACTCTCGAATGCCAATAGAAACAAGTTTCCTTCGACAGGCATTTTGAACACAAAAAAGCCCAAAAGAAGTATAATTGTCGCGTTGATTATCGACAAGAAAATATACGGAAACACCTTGCCGATGATAACCTGAAACGGTTTTAAAGGCGAAACCAAAAGTATTTCCATTGTGCCCAATTCCTTTTCCCGAGTGATGGAAATTGAGGTCATCATTGCCGAAACGAGCATTAAAATAATGGTCATCACGCCAGGAACAAAGGTAAAAACACTCTTTAGTTCGGGATTGTAATAGAGTTGGGTTTGCGTTTGTATTTGATGACTTGCTTTGTTATTTTTATTGATTTCCTGAATGTAATTCTGCAAAATGGCGTTGACATAATTTGCGATTGTATTGGCAACATTCGGGTCGGTGGCATCAGTTAAAATCTGAACTTTTGCTTGTTTGAGTGTTTGCAGATTCTTGATAAAATCTTTTTCAAATACCAAAACGGCTTTTACTTTTCCTTTTTTGAAAACGTCTTCAATTTGGTTCTCATTGGTAATTTCCTCATTGATTTTGAAATGAGTGGAAGAGCTGATTTTGCTGATTATTTTCTGGGTTTCATTGTCTTTCGACTTGTCTAAAATAGCAATATTGACATTGTTGATTTCGTTGGTAATAGCGAAACCAAACAACATAATCTGGGCAATGGGCATCCCGAAAAGGATGAACATCGTTCGTTTATCACGAAAAATGTGATAGAATTCTTTTGTTACAAAACCAATGAATCTTTTCATTTTGTCATTGCGAGGAACGAAGCAATCTCATCCTCTTTTTTAATTATTTTTTGCCACAAAGACACAAAGTCTCGAAGGTTATTTTATTCCCCCTTCGGGGGCTAGGGGGCTTCTACATTTCGAGCTAATTTCAGGAACACATCATTCATTGAAGCTACATTATACTTGTTTTTCAGGTTTTTTGGAGTGTCGAGCGCTTCGATAACTCCTTCTACCATAATGGAAACCCGGTCACAATATTCGGCTTCATCCATATAATGCGTGGTCACGAAAATGGTCGTTCCTTTATTGGCTTCGGCATAAATCATTTCCCAAAATTGTCTTCTGGTAATGGGGTCAACTCCACCTGTTGGTTCATCGAGAAAGACAATTTTGGGTTCGTGCAATAAGGCAACCGAAAACGATAATTTCTGTTTCCATCCTAATGGCAATGCCCCCACAAGTTTATCAATCGAGTCTTCGAGTTCTAATTCTTCAACCAATTGTGCCGTTTTTTCCTTGATTGTAGCTTTGGATAATCCGTAAATCCCACCAAAAAAAGTGATGTTTTCCTTGATAGTTAAATCGTCATACATCGAGAATTTTTGGCTCATATACCCAATACTTCTCTTCACCATTTCGGTATGTGTTTTCACATCAAATCCTGCCACCAGAGCTTCACCTGAAGTAGGTTTCAAGATTCCGATGAGCATTTTCATAGCCGTAGTTTTCCCGGCGCCATTCGCACCCAGAAAACCAAAAATTTCGCCTTTATGCACATCAAAAGAAATACTTTTAACCGCGGTGAAGTTGCCAAATTTTTTGGTTAGATTTTGTACTTCTATGATTTTTTCTTTGTTCATTAAAATTTTATTAGCCACGAATTTCACAAATTGTCACAAATTTATTTAGCCACAGATTAGACGGATTTTTACAGATTTCTATAAATTTTTACTCTAATTAAATAGAAAAAATCGGTAATAATCCGTTTTATCTGTGTGCCATTTTTTTACAAGTCCATAAAAACATCCTCAATTGTCGTTTTGGAAATATGGATTTCTATTTCAGAATGGGTATTCTTTTCCAGATATTTTTGTAAATCTTTTGGATTAAAATCCTCATTTTTATCTATATAATGAATGTATTCACCAAAGGCAAAAACGCTGTATTGACTTGGATAACGTTGCAAATCCAAAATCAATTGGTGCATCTTTTTAGTTTTAATATCATAGATAACTTTTTCGTAATTCTTGATAATGTTTTCAGGTGAATCTATTTTTAAAATACGTCCTTTTTGGATTAACGCAATTCGGTCACAGAGCGCAGCCTCATCCATATAAGGCGTTGAAACCAAAATTGTGATACCTTTTTGTTGCAATCGCTTGAGCATTTGCCAAAATTCTTTTCTCGAAACCGGATCAACTCCTGTTGTGGGTTCATCAAGAAAAAGGACTTTTGGTTTGTGAATCAAGGCACAACATAACGCTAGTTTTTGCTTCATTCCACCCGAAAGCGCTCCTGCCCTTCTCGTTTTGAAAGGTTCGATTTGAATATAAATATCCTTGATTAAATCGTAATTTTCTTCGATTGTTGTTCCGAAAATAGTGGCGAAAAAGGTTAAATTTTCCTCGACTGATAAATCCTGATACAAGGAAAATTTTCCGGGCATATACCCAACCGAATTCCGAATGGCTTTATACTCTTTTACCACATCGAAACCTGCAACGTTTGCCGAACCTTCATTGGCCAATAAAAGTGTCGTCAATATTCTGAAAACAGTCGTTTTTCCTGCTCCGTCAGGTCCAATCAATCCAAATAATTCTCCTTCTTTTACTTCAAAAGAAATGGCTTCAACAGCTTTGATTTTGTTGTAGGATTTGGAGATATTTTGGACTTTGATACTCATTATTTAATGACGATAAAATTACTGTCTTCGTTAGCATCTACCCAATGTTTTACATTGGCTTCGATATTCACGTAATCACCCGATTTTAATGAAATTGATTTGTCATTCACATCATTATAAACAGCATCTCCTGATATACAAAGCAATAGTGCAGGAACTTTTGTAATATGTTCTTTTAATTGCCCTCCTGATGCAATTTGCAAGGAAATTACCTTGCCTTCATCTGCTGAAAAGATCAATTGTGTTTGTACGGGTTTATTCTCTGTGTGCAAGTTTTTTAAGTTCATTATTTTTATTTTGTTAAATTATTTGATCCACATTTCGGCTGGCATTCCTATTTTTAAACTGCCATCATTTTTCACTTTCACTTTCACGGCATAAACTAGGTTTACTCGTTCTTCCTTGGTTTGAATGACTTTTGGCGTGAATTCAGCCGATGATGCAATCCAGGAAATTGCCCCTTGATAGGACTTCATTTCTTTGCCCGAATCAATTTTCACAGTTACATTTTGACCCACTTTTATTTGAGACAATTGGGTTTCGCTAATGTAAACTCGAAGCGTCATTTCAGAAATATCAGCGGTTTTATACAGCGGTTTTCCAAAAGCGGTAACCTCATTAGGCTCGGCATATTTAGCCAAAACAGTTCCTTTTATTGGATTGATGATTTTGCTTTTCTGGATTTGGTCATTTATTTTTTCGATTTGCACATCGATGGATTTAACTTCATTAATTATTGGAGTATTCTGGGTTTCTACACTTTTTATTTGCTCTAAAATGACGTTTACTTTGCCCACAACTTCGTCCACTTGACGTTTAGTAGCAGCATTTTCGGCAAACATATTCTCGATTCTCTTTCTTTCGATCAAGGCCGTTTTGAGTTGTTCTTGCAACACACTTCGCTGTGACAACACATTTTTTGATTTTGAAAAAACAGTGTTTTTTGAGGCAATCAATTGTTGCTTGTTGAAATACAATTGGGTGGTGTCAATTAAGCCAACTTGTGTTTTGGGTTCCAGAATATCTCCTTCTTCCAATTTTAAATATTCGATATTTCCATTGGCTTCTGCCGAAATAGTAACTTCGGTTGCTTCAAAATTGCCGTAACCATCGGCTTTGTCGCTGTTTTTATTGCAAGAAACTAGACTTGCCAAAATTAAGAATGTGATTATTTTTTTCATTTTTTTATATTTTTATTTTAATCTCTTTAGGTTTAATTCCTCGAAGCTCTACTTCGATTTTTTTTGCCACAGATTCACAGATTAAAAAAGATTTTTGAAAATCTGTGAATCTGTGGCTGTTATTTCGTTAATACCTCTGGGGCTCTGCCCCGAGGTAGTTTATTTTCCCTTTGTCACTTGATAATTCGCTTTCAAAATTTAAAATTTTCAAATTAGTACCCTTTACTAACTTGATAATTCGCTTTCGCCAAATCCAATTGAATTTCGTGGATTTTCTGATTCAGTTTGGCTTCATATAAATTAGTAAATTCAACCAAATATTCTGACGATGTAATAACGCCATTTTTCAATTGCGCATCCGATGATTTCACCACATCCCCTCGCAAAGCGATAATTTGTACATCAGATTTTATGATTTCTTCCATTTTATAGATTTCACTTTCCATCTCTTGCAATTGCAATTTGTTGTTAAGCAAAAAAGTTTCCTTTTCTGTTGAAATGATGGCTTCCGAAACTGAAAGTGCTTGCTTTTCGGCTTTGGATTTGTGCCAATCAAACACATTCCAATTGGCTTTTAAACCTACCATATAAAATGTCTGGAAGGAATTGTCTAGCATATTTAATCCAGGATTTCCATAACCCGCTTGACCAAATGCATTAATTTTAGGCTGACTATTTTTAGAGATTATATTCTTTGAATCCTCAATTTGCTCATTTTGTAGGTCGAATAATTTCAATTCAGGTCGATTATTTTCTGTAGAAAAATCATTAGAAATCTTTGGTTGAGCCAAAGAAGTATTTTCTTCAATTGTCGAAAAAGTGAGTGCCGACAAATTTTCCAACAACCGTTTTTTATCAAATTGAATCCCGATAAGTTGTTGCTTAATTTTCAAATTTTCGGCTTCCAAAACCTTCTCAGAGGCTGGAAGGATAGCTCCAAATTTAACTCCAGTTTTCACTTCATTTATTTTGGAAATTAGTTGCTCCTGTTTCGAAATCAGAATTGCTTTTTGTTCTTGCAGCAACAAAATCGAAAAATAGAGCTGATTAATTTTAGTTTTTATTTGGTGCAAATTTACCTCAACTTGCTGTTGACGCGTTTTGGTTTGCGTTTCCTTAAGTTTGGCATTGGCATCAATCAAACCGCCGTTATACAACAACTGGTTCGCATCAAAAGTAGCGCGATATTGATCCTTGTTCAACGGAGTCACGTTAGGCAACATAATGGGCAAACCCGTAACATCAGATTGATAGGTTGCTTGTGCATTGAGATCTATTTTTGGAAGTTTTCCTTTGTTGAGTGCATCAATTTCGAAAGTTGATTTTTGTTGCAATAAGTTGGATTGCTTGGCTAAAGGATAATTTTTATTGGCCAAAGCATAACAATCTTCCAATGACAAAGTTTGCTGTGCATTGGAAAATGTAACGACTAACAAAAAAGCAATTTTAATATAATTTTTCATTATTTTTCATTTTTACCGCAAATTCGCAAATTTTATTTTCTGTTTTTTTAATATTAATTTGCGAATTTGAGGTGTTAAAACTTCATTTTTTTATCGAATTAATTATTTGTTCTGCAATACTGGTTTTTCGTTCTTCCATCAATTGATTGAATTCGGAATCCGAAATTTGAATCATTCCTTTGACCATCATTTGTGCAGCAAATGGAAAAACGGTCATCGAAAAAATATCGAGTAAAAGTTGTTTTGGGTTAACGGGTTTTATGATTCCGTCAGCGATTTCTTTTTCGATTTGAGAAATTAAGACGGTAGGATTAGGCCTGTTTTTATTATTTAAAAAAGACATTACAAACTCGGGATTGTTGTTCATTTCCTGGATTACAAATTGTGGCAAATAGGGGTTTTGAATTACAAATGAAATATAGCTATGAGTGAATTTTTTAATTTTATCAAAAACAGTGTCTTGTGAATTAAAGATTTCATTGATTTGAGGCGCTAATTGTCCAAAGGCATTCATAAAAACGGCTTCAAAAAGGAGTTGTTTATTCTTGAAACAATAATGCAACATTGCTTTATTAATACCCGCTTCATCCGCTATTTCCTGCATTCGAGCCCCGGCAAAGCCTTTTTTTTGAAAAACAATTCGGGCAGCATTGAATATTTTTTCTTCTGTAGTCATTTTTATTTAACTATATGGTTTAACCATTTGGTTAACAAAGATAAATAAAAAAAGTATTCCGCGATGAAATACTTCAATTTTATAAAAAAATTTTATTTGACCCTTTTTTGAAATTCGATAAACAATTCACTATTGGCTCTTGGTGCAATAGAATTTTGACTTGGTTCCATTTTTATAAAATCGAAATAATCCTTAAAAAGCAATTCATACTCAGCTTTACTTCCTCCAAAAGGCGGTCCACCTTCAAAAAACTTGTCAAATAACAAACCTACAAGTTTTCCTTTGAAAGATAAAAGTTGGTGCATTTTGAGCACATATTTTTGGCGCATTTTTGGTGGCAAAGCACAGAAAAAAGTTTGTTCGATAATTAAATCATATTCTCCTTGATGATCGAAAAAATCGCCTAAAACTATTTTAATATTAGGATTATTTTTGAACTTGAAACGAAGGTTCTCTACTAATGATGGAGCAATATCAATTATGGAAACATTGGTAAAACCTCGTTTTAAAAGATATTCTGCTTCATATGAATTACCGCAGCCGGGGATTAAAATGCTAGTATTTTTATCCTCTAAAGTATCTATATAAGTTTTAATTGGCGGTGAAATACTACCTAAATCCCATCCAGTTTCATTAGTTATATATCTTTTATCCCAATAATCTTGATCCAAATGATTTTCAATTAACTCCATACATTATTTTTCCTTATTCTTTAATACCTTTTTTATAATCTTAATATTTTTTTCGTTCTCATGAATCATTTTTTTCTGATTGTAATAATTTACAATTCCAATCAAAAAAATTAAAAATGAACTGACAAAGAAAGAAACTTCTATAAATAGGTTATCCTTTATATTTAATAAGGTTTTTAAACTTAAGCCAGCAATAAAAAAATATAAAGCAGTCCGCAAATAGGCTAAAAAAGTTGATTGATTAGCCATAATAGTCCTTTGTAAAGCCAACCGCTCTCTTAAAACAAGGTCTTTATTTATTGGACTTTCAGCTTTCATTTAGGTTTTTTATTGGTATTTATACCAAATGGTAAATATAACGGGCAAAAACTGATGAAACTTGTCAACAGAAAGATAATGGCTAAAACTCCTAAAACCAAAGCAGTTGTTCCTTCAATGACTTTCGTGAAATACAGAACACCAATAACAAGAGCAATTATAATACGAATAATTTTGTCTGTGGAACCCATGTTTTTTTTCATAATTTTTAAATTTAATTGGTTAAAATATTAAGATTTTTTTGGTGATTTTATAAACATATTGAATAGTAATCCTCCCATTAACGCTCCATACAAAGTAGAGTTTAATGGTTTGGATGTTATGGAACAGGTGCCAGAAGCGCAGCCTACATAAAAGTAGTAAAGATATCCAGCAATGGCGCCAACGACTATTCCTATTCCTGTAATTAAAATTGCTTTTTTAGTCATTAGTTGCTTTTTTCTACAATGATTTTTATTATTTCTTCTTTAGACAAAACTCCCGATTGCCTCCATAATTGTTTCCCATTTTGATACAAAATCATAGTAGGAACTCCTCGAACCTGATATTTTGAAGCCAATGCCTGGTTTTTGTCCACATCAATTTTTATTATGGTAATTCGTTCTCCCAAGCTGTCTTTCACCTGTTTCAAAATTGGAGCCAACATCTTACAAGGACCACACCAATCAGCAGAAAAATCAATCAATACTGGTTTTTCTGATTTAATAATATTTTCGAAACTATTACTCATTTTTTTGAATATTTATTGTTTGGAACTGCACAGCCACTTGGCCCACAACCTAAATTAAAAATAGCCTGAAATAAAAAAAACAATCCAAATACTATAAAAAACCATTCCCGAAGCACATAAGATTGCACAAATAAAAACAAGGCAAATGCCAAGCGAACCCACCTCGTTATATGCCAATTCGAAAAAATTATTTCTTTCATCTTATTTTAGTGTTGACGGACAAACATAATTAGTTGTTTTAATTCCCGTTTTTTTAATGGCAGCAAAACCACCTAAAACATTGACTAAGTTATGATAACCTCTTGCTTTTAATATGGAAGCCGCAATCACAGAACGATAACCGCCAGCGCAATGCACATAAAAGGTGTCCTCTTTTGGGAATTCGGCCAAATGTTCATTGAGAAAATCCAGTGGGGTTGAATGAACACCAACTATGTGCTCGGCAGCATATTCCCCCGGTTTTCTAACATCAAAAACAGGAACATCCTTATCCTCTTCCATAATTTCTTCCAGCGTTTCAGCCGAAACAGAATTCACTGTGTCGTATTGCATTCCTGAATTTTTCCAAGTCTCAAATCCATCTTTCAAATAGCCTATTGTATTGTCATAGCCTACACGCGCTAAACGTATGATTGCTTCCTCTTCTCTTCCTTTTGAAGTAACCAAAAGTAATGGTTGTTTAATATCCAAAATTAAGGAGCCAACCCAAGGTGCAAATGCTCCGTCAATACCTATAAAAACAGATTTTGGGATATGTCCTTTGGCAAATTCATCTTGATTACGCACATCCAATATCAAGGCATCTGTGCCATTAGCCACATATTCAAAGGTGAATGCATCGTATGCTGTGGCTTCCTTAATAATATCTTCTACGTTCTCGTAGCCCTCTTTATTGAGTTTTACGTTCATTGGAAAATAAGCTGGAGGAGGTAACAATCCCTCGGTAACTTCGTCTATGAATTCCTCTTTGGTCATATTAGCACGAAGCGCATAGTTGATTTGTTTTTGTTCACCAATGGTACCCACAGTTTCATTACTCAAATTTTTTCCGCAAGCACTTCCGGCACCGTGAGCGGGATAAACGATAACATCGTCGGCCAAGGTCATTACCTTGTTCCTCAAACTTTCGAATAAAACTCCAGCCAATTGTTCTTGTGTCATATTAGCTGCTTTTTGGGCTAAATCAGGTCTTCCCACATCGCCTAAAAACAAGGTATCCCCACTAAAAAGGGCATAGTCTTTACCTGTCTCGTCTTTTAAAAGATAGCAAGAACTTTCCATAGTGTGTCCGGGCGTGTGCAACAAAGTGATGGTAATATCTCCTAATTGAAAAACTTCGCCGTCTTTTGCAATATGTGCCTCAAAACTAGGATTGGCGGTAGGACCAAATATTATGGGAGCTCCCGTTTTTTCGGCCAAAGTCACGTGTCCGCTAACAAAATCAGCGTGAAAATGAGTCTCAAAAATGTATTTTATTTTTGCGTTATCAAGAGTGGCTTTGTCAATATAAGGTTGTACTTCGCGTAATGGATCAATGATGGCAACTTCCCCATTACTCTCAATATAATAGGCACCTTGCGCTAAACATCCTGTATAAATTTGTTCTATTTTCATTTTTCAAAGTGTATTATAATGTAAATTTATTTAATTTTTTTTCAAGGACGGCATCAAAAGTTACATTTAGCAAAACATTAAGACAAGAAAATTTCTTTAATAATGATATAAATTCCCATTGCAAAAACAAACCAACCAAATGCCGTTTTAAGCTTTTCTTCTTCAACTTTTTTGGAAATAAAATTTCCTATAAAAATGCCTATTATTGATGCTAAGGTAAACAATTGCAATAACTCCCAATCGATGATTTGGTTCCCCATAATGTCACCCGTAAATCCTATTAATGATTGCAAGGAAACTATAAAAAGCGATGTGCCAACGGCCATTTTCATTGGCGTTTTTGCAAAAAACAACAAAGTTGGAACAATTAAAAACCCTCCTCCGGCTCCAACAAAGCCAGAAATAAGTCCAATGAAAATTCCCATTGCAACTATTTTATAATAATTTAGTTTTGGGTTTTCACCATCCAAAATAACCGTTTCCTTCAAAGGTCTTATCATTCTAACAGATGCAAAAATCATTACAAAAGCAAATATTATCATAATTAGTATTGACTTGCTCAATGTAAAACTTTCGAAAGTGAAAATAATTTCTGGAATTCTGGGAATGATTATTTTTCGAGTTATAAAAACAGAAATTACTGCAGGAATTCCAAATAAAATTACCTTATTAAAATCGACTAATTTTTGTTTGGCTTTGTGAATTCCGCCAATCAAGGAGGTTGTTCCGATTACAAATAAAGAATAGGCCGTAGCCAATGTAGGTTCGATTCCCATCACATAAACTAAAATAGGAACCGAAAGTATTGAACCACCGCTACCTAACATACCAAGCGTCATTCCTACAAAAACTGCCAAAATGTATCCTATGATATTATATGTTTCCATTGAATTAATTTTATAGATACAAAAGTATTTTTTTTAAGAAACCAACACTGTAACAAATGTTACCTCTATTTCGACAATACAATCGAAGCTCGATTCAATTTAATTCTACCTTTGTTTTCCAATGCTTTTAATAAACGAGAAACCACAACCCTGGAAGTGTGTAAGTCATATGCAATTTCTTGGTGTGTCGCACTAATCTCATTCGAATTATTGATTTTGGATTTTTCTTGAAGATAATTCAACAAACGCTCATCCATATTCATAAAAGCCAAGTTGTCAATCGCTGACAACATTTCCTTTAATCTATTGTTATAGCTATTAAAAACGTAATTCCTCCAACTTTTATATTTCCCCAACCACTCCTCCATTTTAATAACTGGAATCATTATCAGCACACCATTTGTCTCGGCTACAGCCCTAATTTCACTTTTTGTCTCTCCCATACAGCAAGCCATTGTCATAGCACAAGTATCGCCTTTTTCGATAAAATATAATAACAACTCTCCCTCGTCAAAATCTTCACGTAATATCTTGATGGCACCGGTTATCAATAACGGCATTTTTCGTATAGAATCGCCAAAATCGATAAGAATATCGCCTTCTTTGAAATCTCTCAACAAAGAAACTTGGGCAATTTCATCAATCAATTTTTCTTCAAATATATAACCGTAAGTCTGTTTGAGTAACTCTTTCATTCTTGTTTTTCATTTTTATGAACGGTAAATTTCGCTAAAATTTTTAAATTTAAGGGCAAAACGAAAACACTTTATCTTTAAATTTATCCACAAGACTTTAAAAATAATTTTTTATCGTTTTTTCCAAATTTTAATTTTCGTTTCAAAACATTTGATTTTATGTAACAAAAGCTACAGAGCGTAAGAATACGATTGACGAAATTTGCATTAGAATTTATCGACAAATTAATAACCTACAGATGAAAATACTTATTATAGGCGGAGTTGCCGGCGGAGCTACTGCTGCAGCAAGATTAAGAAGATTGAGTGAAGAAAATGAAATTATTATTTTTGAAAAAGGGGAACACGTGAGTTTTGCAAACTGTGGCTTACCTTATCATATAGGCGGAGTTATTGTTAATCGTTCCAAATTATTATTGCAAACGCCCACTTCATTAAAAACAAGATACAATCTGGATGTTCGCATCTATAATGAAGTTTTAAAAATAAACAAAGAAGACAAAACAGTCGAAGTAAGAAACCTATTCACTAAAGAAATTTACGTCGAAACCTACGACAAATTACTGCTTTCTCCAGGTGCAGAACCTTTCAGACCTGGCATTCCCGGAATTGATTCCGACAAAATAATGACGCTCCGCAACGTGGCCGATATGGACCGAATCATTGCCAAAACCAAAGATTTGAAGAATATCGCCGTTGTTGGTGGCGGTTTCATTGGCTTGGAAGTTGCCGAAAATCTAGTCGAAAACGGACTCAACGTAAGCGTGATCGAATTAGGAAACCAAGTTATGGCTCCTGTAGATTATGAATTTGCAAAAATGGTACAGCACCACGCCACTGACAAAAACCTAAATATTCTCGTCAACACAGGCGTTGACGCTTTCGAAGACAAAGGAAATGAAATTGAATTGAAACTGAACAACGGCAAAACTCTTCTGGCTGATGCCGTTATTTTTGCCATTGGAGTAAAACCCGAAAATGCTTTGGCCAAAGCTGCCGGACTAGAACTAGGCGCTACTGGAGGAATTGTCGTAAACGAATTTATGCAAACTTCTGACCCAAATATTTATGCTGTGGGCGATGCCGTAGAAGTTTCGCATTATATCAATCAAACGAAAGTGCTTATTCCGCTTGCTTGGCCGGCCAATCGTCAAGGACGAATAGTTGCCGACAATATTACTAGAGGAAACAAAATTTCTTATGCAGGAACATTAGGAACTTCAATAATAAAATTCTTTGACTTGACTGTTGGCGCAACCGGACTCAATGAAAAATTGTTGAAACGTTTCAATATTCCGTATCGAACCGTGACCGTTACCCGTAGCAATCACGCCAGTTATTATCCCGGAGCAACAAATATTGTCCTGAAAATGAATTTTGGAGAAGATGGAACCATATATGGCGTTCAGGCTTTGGGCCAAGAAGGAGTTGACAAACGAATTGACGTTATTGCGACAGCCATAAAAGGAAATTTGACCATTTATGATTTACAGGAAATCGAGATTGCTTATGCTCCGCCTTATAATTCTGCCAAAGATCCCGTGAATATCCTTGGTTACGTTGCCGAAAATATGCTGAACGACGATGTAAGATTCGTTAATTATGACCAATTAAACGAGTACATTGCCAAAGAAAATGCCGTTTTGATTGATGTAAGAAGCAGAAAAGAATTCGAAAATGGCGCCATTCCAAATGCCATCAATATGGATGTGGATACTTTGAGAGAAAACCTGGATTTCTTTGACAAAAACACGAAATATGTTATTTACTGCCAGATAGGTTTACGAGGTTATCTAGCACAACGAATATTGAGAAATAACAATATCTATTCTGTGAATCTTAATGGAGGTTACGGGCTTTGGAAACCGGTGAATAGTTGAAAAATATTTTCTTTAGAATCTCATCGCCAGTGAGCAATGTCGTTAAGTTAAGAGAAAATTGACTCGGTTTTGTCATTCCGACAAAGGAGGAATCTCATTATAGTTGTTCACATTATGCGATTTATCCCGTTGGTCGAAATGACAAATAAACCACTATGGACTGAAAGTCCACAGTTTTGGTTTAGCAGACTGAAAGTCTGCACGGTTGAAAAACACAAAATTAAACCGCAAATTCACAAATTTAAGTGGACCCATATAAGCAAAAAAATAATTTGCGAATTTGTGGTAAAAAATTTTTATAACCTGAAAGGTAGATGCACTAAAGTGCATAGTTTTAACTATTTATGCGACAAATAAATCCTCAACTTAATGATATTGCGCTAGTGTGAACGTCTCACTCGTTCCCGAAAAAATTGATCTTGTTTGTTGCCACGAGCGAGACGTTCGCGTTAGCCGGTTAGGGGATTTTATACCCAAAAGTGAAGAAAAACACGGAAAAACCAAGCCCAAACCACTCCAAAAAAATATAAATCCTCTTGCTATTCTCTCTGCAACCTTTACAATAACTCCATAGTTGACGGCAGGTACTCCGGTTCCGCTCAACAGGAGTTTCATTGTTCGTGCTGCGCACGCAACGAAACTCTAGCTGTTGGCTGTCTGCCGTTTTTTATATTGAATTTCTTCTAATCGCACTTACGATACTACTCGTATTCCAACCAACAAGTTCTGTCGCTACATTTTGTATTGCTAAAGGCATATTTTGTTGACCCCAAGGATATATTCCGATTATTGGTTTTCTATATGATTGAGCAATTTCTATTTCTTTCAAAATCCATTCGCTATAAGCTGCATACATTCCACCTAATATTAAGACACAGTTTACAGGTCGTACTTGGTTGTCTAAAAGTTGAATAAGCTTGGTTTTGCCAATATATGTGTTAGGGTCAATTAATGGGTCGTGTGTTGGAACACTATAATTTCTCCACGAAAATAGAGAAGCTTCTTTTAACATTTCCTCTAATTTGTAATAATCAGAATTATATTTCCAAGCGTGAGAAATAAATAAGTCATAAAGTTTTAGGTCTGGCATAATTTTATATTTTAATTTTCTTTGTTTATGTATTGGCTCCAAGCTGAA
>Ga0208262_1000291_pt1 | contig 18852 bp, 16 predicted proteins | sample LakWasMet15_LOW5_2_FD_183863 | JGI IMG/M metagenome (GOLD analysis project Ga0208262, IMG submission 183863) | Freshwater sediment methanotrophic microbial communities from Lake Washington under simulated oxygen tension - Sediment Metagenome... | ecosystem: Environmental > Aquatic > Freshwater >... | reverse complement strand
AGATCAGGGTCGAAAGTTAAATAATGGCTTGTCGTATTGGAAAGAAAGTTTTGGAGCAAGTATTATTGTTCTTGATTTTTATGAAGTTAAACCAATAAATTATAATGTATTAGATAATGTTTTGATATGATAAAATTCCTTGATTTAAAAAAAATAAATGAGTCTTATGAAACCGATTTTCAAGAAAAATTGGATGCGGTTTTACAAAGGGGTTGGTATATTTTAGGCAATGAAGTAGCAGCATTTGAAGCTAACTTTGCCAGTTATTGCGGAGCAAAACATTGTGTTGGTGTAGGTAATGGACTGGACGCTTTGGTTTTGATTTTCAAAGCTTATATACAATTGGGAAAACTGCAAAAAGGGGACGAAGTAATTGTTCCGGCGAATACCTACATCGCCACTATTCTTGCCATTTTGCAAGCTGATTTAGTTCCGGTTTTGGTCGAGCCAAAGTTAGAAACCTACAACATCAACCCCGATTTGATTTCTCAAAGAATCACTTCAAAAACTAAGGCAATTCTTGCTGTCCACCTTTATGGACAATTAGCCGAAATGGATGTCATTAATGAAATAGCAAAAAAAAATAATTTATTAGTAGTCGAAGATTCAGCACAAGCCCACGGTGCAAATTCAGATTTCGGACAAGCAGGAAATTTATCTAATGCTGCCGCTTTTAGTTTTTATCCTGGAAAAAATTTAGGAGCTTTGGGAGATGGAGGAGCAGTTACCACAAACGACTATGAATTAGCAAGAACTATCCAATCCTTAAGAAATTATGGTTCTGAAACGAAATATTACAATGATTTTGTCGGTGTGAATTCGAGACTGGATGAATTGCAAGCCGCTTTTATGAGTGTAAAATTACCCCATTTAGACGTAGATAATAATAAAAGAAGAGCTATTGCTAAACGTTATATTTCGGAAATTAAAAACGACAAAATCATCTTACCTTTTTGGAATTTTTCAGAAAATCACGTTTTTCATTTGTTTGTAATTCGAACTAAAAACAGGGATAATTTGCAACAGTATTTATTGCAAAACGAAATTCAAACGATGATTCATTATCCTATTCCGCCGCATAAACAAAAAGCTTTTTCAACTTGGGATAATTTATCTTTTCCCATTACCGAAAAGATTCATAATGAAGTATTGAGTTTACCCATTAGTCCTGTATTGACAATGGATGAAGTGGATTTTGTTGTTTCAATTTTAAATAAATATTAGATTGGATTTCATAAAAAAAATAACGCAAAGCCAATTGTTTAAGATTTCTTCTTTAAACAGTTTTAGCGTTATTATTAAAATTGGAATTGGACTTGTTACTTCAAAATTATTGGCTGTTTTTGTTGGTCCTAGCGGAATGGCTTTAGTAGGCAATTTGCGAAATTTTATGACTTCTCTCGAAAGTATATCTACTTTAGGATTTCAAAACGGCATTGTGAAATATGTTGCAGAATATGAAAAAGATAAAACCGAACTCCAGAAAATATTTGGAACCGTTTTTATTAGTTTATTTTTTGTAGTTATCATTCTAAGTGGGATTTTGTTTTTCTTCGCATCCCATTGGAACAATCAAATATTTGGTAATACATTTGAATTTACTTTTGTTTTTAGGGTTCTAGCTTTGGCTATGCCTTGGTATGCCTTTTCTATATTTTTTATTTCGGTAATAAACGGTTTAGGGCAATTTAAGAAAGTTATTTGGATTACTATTTTGGGGAATATTTTAAGTTTATTGGTGTCACTTGTTTTAATTTTAAACTATCGAACTTTGGGAGCATTATTGGCAATTGTAATTACGCCAGCATTGTTATTTTTTGCGACTTTTTATTTTGTAAACAAGGAAATTTATTTTTTTAGCGGCATACGTTTGTGCTATTTTGATTCTAAAATATTCAAGAATCTGTCTTCTTATTCTCTTATGTCTTTAGTTTCATCAGTTTTGGGTCCTTTGGTTTTATTGGCAATTCGGAATAATATTATAGCGACAGTTGGGATTGATGAAGCTGGATACTGGGAAACTATAACCAGGATTTCGACTTATTATATGATGTTTGTAACAACAATTTTGACGGTTTATTTTTTTCCAAAATTGTCCACTGCAAAAAGTTGCCTAGAAACAAAGCCAATATTTTGGAACTATTATAAAAGTATATTGCCCCTTTTTATAGCTGGGGTGATTGTAATTTATTTTCTACGTTTTTTTATAATTGAATTACTTTTTACTAGAGAGTTTTTGCCAGTTGCATCTTTGTTCTTTTGGCAATTAATTGGAGATGTTTTAAAAGCGGCTTTTTTAATTTTAGGATTCCAATTTTTTGCCAAAAAAATGACACTGCCTTTTATCATTTTCGAAATAACTTCACTAGCTATTTTGTATTTTTCGAGTGTTTATTTGATTCGATTCTTTGGAATTCAAGGAGTTTTAATCGCCCAAGTATTTGATAATTTTATTTATTTATTGATATTGATGATTTATTTCAGGAAAAGTTTATTTTAATTTCCTGAAACTGCACATTTAACAAGTTGAAATACATGAAAATACTCTTAATAGGGGAATATAGTAATCTTCATTCTACTTTGGCAGAAGGTCTAAAATTATTAGGTCATGATGTTACTGTGGCATCTGATGGATGTAAATGGATGGAAAATGATAGAGATATTGACTTATCCCGACCAGGCTATGATTTTTATAACTCTATTAAATATCTTGGAGAGGTTCATAATAAATTCAGGAAATTTAAGGATTTTGATGTTGTTCAAATTAAAAATCCTTCGTTTATAGATTTAAATATTAAAAGAAATCTAAATTTATATAGATTTTTATTAAAAAATAATTCAAAAGTTTTTTTGGGTGCTTTTGGTACCGATTATTTTTGGGAGAAATCTTGTTTAGAAAATAAAACGCTTAGATATTCAGATTTGTTTATTGGAGACAAACCATTAAATATATATAAATGTGAATGGTTAGGTACACAATTTGAGGATGCAAATATTGAAATAGCAGAAACTTGTAATGGTATAATCTCTTGTTTATATGAATATTATAAAGCATATGAACCTTACCATAAAAACAAATTAGAATATATTCCATTACCCATTAATACTGATTTGCTTCAATTTAGACAAAAGGGAAAAGAACAAGAAGCAATTAAATTTTTTATTGGCATTCAAAAACTTAAATCTAAATTGAAAGGCACCGATTTAATGTTGGAAGTCTTGATAAAAATTCAATCAGAATATCCAAAAGAAGTATTGATAAATAAAGTAATCTCTTTGCCTTGGTCACAATATGTAAAAGCTATGTCTGAATCTGATGTTATATTGGACCAACTCTATTCTTATACTCCGGCAATGAACGGGTTAATTGCTATGTCGCAAGGCTTAGTTTTAGTGGGTGGTGGTGAACCAGAAATGTATGATTTGTTAAAAGAAAATGATAATCATCCAATAATTAATGTTTATCCCACGAAAGATGATATATATAATAAGTTGGAAAAATTGATACTAAACAAAGATAACATTCCTGAAATTTCAAGTAATAGTCGGAAATTTATAGAAAAGCATCACAATTATGTAAAAGTGGCACAACAGTATGTTGATTTTTGGAATAGCAAATAATTAATATTAATTGAAAACCATTTTAAATTCTCATATAATTAATGACAATAATTTTTTATGTTTTGTAATGAATTTTTTAAAAATCACATACAAGTATTTTTATTTTTCCCTGCAAAAAAATATTTATATTTGTGTAAACATAATGGAAAATGGGAAAGGTTTTTACGGAAAATGATGTTGAGATTTTGATTGCTACAATGAATCAAACAAGCCTTGACTTTTTAGCTACAATGTTCCCTTTTAAACATTTTTCTAATTATAATATTCTTATAGTCAATCAATCAAAAGGTACAGTATTATCGTCAGCATATCCTTCGGTTAGAGTAATCAATAGTACTGATATTGGTTTGTCAAAGAGTAGAAATTTGGCACTTAAGAATGCTTCTGGAAAAATTCTAATTATCGCTGATGATGACGTTGTTTATCAAAGTGATTTTGTTGCAAAAATAATTACTGTATATAACAAATATAAGAATGCTGCCGTAATAAATTTTTCTGCAGTTATTGAAGATGGAAGTTATTTAAAAAAATATCCAACTTATTCTAAAAAGCAATTGAATAGTTTTGATATTTTTAATGTCAGTTCTATTGAAATGACTATAAATAAAAAAATGCTTGATGCCGTTGGTGTTGAATTTGATGAAAATTTTGGATTGGGAGGCAAATTTGAAATGGGAGAAGAAGCAATTTTTTTGTTTGATTTAAAGCGAAAAAATGAACAACTGGTTTTTGAACCTCAGGTAATTGTTGAACACAATTCGCTGACATCTTCGACTAAAAAAAACATAATAGAAAAATACTATATTCAAGGAGCAGTATTAACCAGGATTTTTAAAAGATTTTTTTTTATTTGGTTAACCATTAAGTTGTTTTTTGATTTGAAACAGAATAATTTAAAATTAACCAACATTATATTGGTTCTAAAAAGTGCTGAAAAAGGACGAAAAAAAATGGAAAGCATAAGCTATGAAAAATAACACGAACAAAATTCAATTGATTTCACTTCCTAAAATTGAGGATCGAAGAGGCAATCTTTCCGTAATAGAAAACGACACAATACCTTTTGAAATTAAAAGAGTATATTATTTGTATGACATTCCGAGTGGTGCAGAAAGAGGGGGGCATTCCCATAAAGAGTTGCAAGAATTTCTAGTGGCTTTAAGCGGAAGTTTTGATGTGATTTTAAATAACGGTGAGCAAGAAAGAATTGAGACGCTAAATAATCCAAATGTTGGATTGCTAATAAAATCAGGTATTTGGAGGGAATTAAAAAACTTCTCTTCGGGTGCTGTATGTTTAGTGGTTGCTTCTGATGTTTATATTGAAGAAGATTATATAAGGGATTTTGACGAGTTTATGAGTTCAAAAAAAATCATTGATATATAGAAAAATCAATTCCTTTTTTTCTTAAAAGCCTTTTAAATTTCAATAGTAAAGTCAATATCCATTGAGGTAAATGATATATAATTTTAGATTTTAAAGGAATATTTTCTTTCAGGATTTCGTCATACAATTCTTTGGATTGTTTGTTTGCACCAGCTATCTTGTATTGTAATGCATACTCCATTCTATAAATATCAAGGTATTTTTTCAGACTCGGATTAGCTTCTTCTTCCAACTTATAATCAATGAAATCTTTTAATTTTTTTTCTAAAATGGGTTTTTTTGAGAGGCTGTTTTCTATATAATACAAATAGGATGCAGTAATTGTTGCACTAATTGCAACTGGGTATTTCGATGCAATCCTAATCCACATATCGACATCTTGCCCGCTTGATATTTTAGATTTGAAGTTACCTAATTTTTCAAAAACATATTTTGGCACTGCAATCGAAGAAGACGTAGCAACTGCATAATTTAAACTTGCTCCAAAATAATCCGGCACAATGCCGTAAAAATCGTCAGAAATGCCATAAAATTTTGGAATGGAAACTTTTCCTTCTTTAAAAATTAATTGGTAACGTGAGGCGAATATTCCGGAATTTGGAAAATCACGGATTAAAGTACTTAAGATTTCTAAATGATTTTCCATCCACAAATCATCAGCATCAAGAAAAGCAATATAGTTGTATTTTGCTTTTTCAATTCCAAGGTTTCTCGCCATTGATGTCCCTTGATTTTCTTGATTGTAAAGTTGAATTCGACTGTCTTTAAAAGTCATTACTTTTGACTCGCTTCCATCTATAGATCCATCATTAATTATGATGATTTCATAATTTGCATACGTTTGGTTTAATATGCTTTTTAAAGTGTTTTCAATATGATTTGCTTTATTGAATAAAGGAATTACGATAGAAAAATAGACCATTTTAGATTATTTTTTTATTTTACAATAGTATCCTAATTTATAGAAATCAAACAGCAACAATGATGGTTTTTGCGATAATAAATTACGTTCAATACTGCGCCGAGTATTTTTGAATACAAAGGAAATAAAATAATTCAGATAAAGTTTTTTTAATAAAACAGTAACCATCAAAAGTTTACTTTCAGAACTGTTTAGAGAAGTATTTTCTGTTATTGATTTCAGATTTTCTAGGGCAATTTTTGTCTTGTCTAAAAACTGTTGTGAAGTTTCGAGTCCTAGGTGAAAAGTAGGATTATCGATATGTTTTACCAGAATTTCTTTTTTTTTCAAATTTGATAAAAAAACTAAATCTTCGTAGCCATATTGGGTTATTGATTCATCAAATTTATTCGAAACAAATACATTTTTTTTAATTAGAAAGTTGGAGGTTAGAGCATTCCCATTGGGATTAGTAATTCGTTTTTGCACTGGAAGTGACTCCCGAGCATTGCCATAAATCCAACGTAATAATTGGTCATTATTAGGTTTTTTTTTATGGTATAGGATTCCGCCATAAACAACCTTTTCACTTTCATTTATTTGTGAAATATATTTTTCAATATAATTATTTTGGGTTGGGAAAGTATCACAATCCATAATTAGCAGCCATTCAAATTGGGCTTTTTCTGCCAGAAAATTGATGTTTTTTCCTCTACCTAAATTCGAATTATTTTTCGAGAAATTGCAATTCTCTATACTGTTAATCTTTTGATTTTCATCCAAAAATTGATTTGAAAAATCGTCTTGGCACAAAATCTCAAAATCTATTTTACATTCCAAACATTGCTTGTGTAAGTCCGAAACTAATGGAAATACATTGTAATTGTATGTTGGAATAAGGATGGAAAGCATTAGACCGTTTTTTGAACCACTTCAAAAAGTTTGGTGTCTTCACATTTCAGTGTTTTCGATGGAAATTTCATCAACAATGCATAATCGTGGGTTGCCATAATTACCGTTCTTCCGTTATCATTGATTTTTTTTAAAACCTCAAGAACTTCAACGCTAGTTTGAGGGTCAAGATTTCCTGTTGGTTCATCGGCAAGAATAAATTCGGGATTGTTGAGTAAAGCACGTGCAATGGCGATTCTTTGTTGTTCACCACCTGAAAGTTGATGAGGCATCTTATCTGCATATTCTTTCATTCCAACTTTTTCCAAAACTTCGTCGATTTTATTTTGAATTTGATTCTCGTCTTTCCAGCCAGTTGCTTTCAAAACAAACAACATATTGTCTTTTACACTGCGATCTGGAAGTAGTTTAAAATCCTGAAAAACAAAACCTATCTTTCTTCTCAGAAACGGAATATCGTCTTCTTTTAAAGTTGCCAAATCAAAATCAACGATTGTACCTTCTCCTTCTGCCAAAGGCAAATCAGCATAAAGTGCTTTCATAAAACTACTTTTTCCAGAACCTGTTTTCCCGATGATATAAATAAATTCACCGTGATTTACATCAAGATTTATATTTGATAAAATGGTTTTTCCTCCTTGGGCAATAGTTACATTTTTTAAAGACAATACTGGTTTCGACATAAGAAATTTTGTTTATTGTGTAAAAGTAACAAGATAACGGCTGCATTCAAAATAAATTTTGCCAATTGAAGTGAATTACGGTAAATTATGATTTTTTGGCGGATTTTGACGAATGAAATCCTAAATTGTTTAAAAAGATGTTCATAATAAAAACGATTTCCTATCCGTTATAGACTTTAGAAAATGATACATTTGAATTATTAAACAAAAACCACAATGCGTAAACTCTCCTGGCTTTTTTTTCTGTTAATTTTCATTCGAACCCTTTCCATTTCGGCCCAAAAATCAGCAATTTACACTCACGATTCAAAAGATTTTGACAAGGCACTTTCGTTGTATAATGACGAGCAATACGCTTCGGCACAGATTATTTTCGAAAAAGTGAAATCGGTTACGACCAATGAAGAACTGCTTTCAGATTGTTCCTATTATGTCGCCAATTGTGCCATTCGCAACAATCAACCTGGTGCCGATAATTTGATGGAACGTTTCGTTACCGATTATCCCACGAGCATAAAACAAAATCAGGCATATATTGAAGTGGCGCAATATTATTTCGTGCAAGGAGATTATCCGCGAGCCTTGCAATGGTTCAATAAAGTGGACGAAAGCAATTTGAGTTATGGTGATCGAGATAAATATAATTTTCAAAAAGGATACAGTTTTTTTAGTTCCAAAAACAAAAAAGAAGCTGTTAATTATTTAAATAAGGTAGTAAACTCGGCAGAATATGGTTCGCAAGCCAAGTATTACCTGGGTTTTATGGCTTACGAAGGTGATGATTACAAACAAGCAACCAAATATTTTGATGAAGTTTCCGGTGAAGAAAAATACAAGGAAAAACTTTCCTATTATCAAGCCGATATGAATTTTAAGTTGGGAAATTTCCAAAAAGCGATTGATTTGGGCTTGAAAGCAATGGATAAATCGAATGCTGTCGAAAAATCGGAATTGAATAAAATTATTGGCGAAAGCTATTTCAATTTGAAACAATATGATAAATCCATTCCGTATTTGGCTTTGTATAAAGGCAAAAAAGGTAAATGGAACAACACTGATTTTTACCAATTGGGTTATGCATACTACAAACAAAATGATTTTGAAAACGCCATTTCCCAGTTCAATAAAATCATTGGCGGAAAAGATTTTGTGGCACAAAATGCCTATTATCATTTGGGGGAAAGTTATCTGGAATTAGATAAAAAACAGGAAGCTTTGAATGCCTTCAAAAATGCTTCCGAAATGAATTTTGACGCTTCTATTCAAGAAGATGCCAATTTAAATTATGCCAAATTGAGCTACGAAATAGGGAATTCCTATCAAAATGTTCCTTCGGTTTTGATTGATTTTATGAAAAAATATCCGAATAATGCCAATAAGCCCGAAATTGAAAAACTGTTGATCGATTCCTATATTTCATCCAAAAACTACAAGGAGGCCTTAGTTTTATTGGAAAAGAATAAATCAACAGAAAATAAATTGGCCTACCAAAAAGTGACTTTTTATCGAGGGTTAGAATTATACACCGATGGAAAATATCAGGAAGCGGCAACACTATTCGAAAAATCTTTGGAGGAACAAAGAGATGCCAAATTCACTGCTCGAGCCACGTTCTGGAAAGGCGAAACGGAATATGTTTTGGAGGATTTTAAAAATGCCGTTTTAAGTTACAAACAATTTATAGGTTTTGCCCAAGCCAAAGAAACGCCGGAATATAAAAACAGCAATTACAATATCGCTTACGCTTATTTCAAGTTGAAAGAGTATGATCAAGCAGGGAATTATTTCGAAAATCAGATTGGAAAAGTGAAAGACGACAAAGTGCGTTTAAATGATTCCTACTTGCGTTTGGCAGATTGCAGGTTTGTGACTTCGAAATATACATCAGCTTTGGAAGCGTATAATAAGGTAATCGAATTGAAAAGTGTTGATGCCGATTATGCTTATTTTCAAAAAGCTATTTGCTACGGATTTGTGTCTAAAAACGATAGAAAAATAGAAGAACTCAATGCTTTTTTGCAATTGTATCCAAAATCAGATTACCGTGACGATGCCTTGTTCGAGCTTGGAAATACCTATGTTGCCGAAAAACAGCAAGACCTTGCCATAAAAACGTATGATAAATTAAATGCCGAATTTAAAAATGGGTCTTTCACCTCTAAAGCAATCTTGCGTCAAGGTTTAATCTATTATAATTCAGACAAAGATGAGCAGGCCTTAACAAAATTCAAAAAAGTAGCCGCCGATTTTCCTAAAACTCCCGAAGCACTCGAAGCGGTTTCCACGGCACGATTAATCTATGTTGACAACGGAAAAGTGGACGAATATGCCACTTGGGTTCGCACCCTGGATTTTGTTACTGTAACTGATGCTGAATTGGATAATGATACTTATGAAGCAGCCGAAAAACAATATTTACAGAATAATATCAGGCAGGCTATTTCAGGATTAAGCGTTTATGTTTCTAAATTCCCTAATGGAATTCATTCTTTAAAAGCTAATTTCTATCTCGCCCAATCCTATTTTTCGGATGGGCAGGAAAACAAATCTATTCCTAATTATGAATATGTGATTGCTGAATCAAGAAGCGAGTTTACGGAACAATCTTTGGCACGATTAGCTCAGATTTTCTTGAAAACGAATGATTATTCTAAAGCAATTCCGGTTTTGTCTCGATTAGAAAGCGAAGCCGATTTTCCTCAAAACAAGACCTTTGCCCAATCTAATTTGATGCGCTGTTATTACGACAGGAAGGATTATGACAATTCAGTCATTTATGCCGAGAAAGTTCTGGCAAATCCCAAAACGGATGATAATGTAAAAAGTGATGCGCAAATTATCATTGCTCGTGCTGCCATTCAAACGGGTGATGAGGCCAAAGCGCGTGCTGCTTACTCCAAATTACAAACCATTGCCAAAGGAGAACTGGCTGCCGAAGCCTTATACTATGACGCTTATTTTAAAAATAAAGACGGAAAATTTGAAGCTTCAAATACATCGGTTCAAAAATTAGCTAAGAATTATTCCGGTTATAAATATTTTGGGGCCAAAGGATTGGTCTTGATGGCGAAGAATTTCTATGGGTTGAAAGACAGTTTTCAGGCGACTTATATCTTGGACAACGTAATAAAAAATTTCACTGATTTCCCGGATGTCGTTTCAGAAGCACAAACGGAATTGGACAACATTAAAAATGAAGAATCTAAAACAAATTCATCAATAACTAATTAAAAGTCATTGCGAGGCACGAAGCAATCTCATAACGAGAGCAACAAATAGGATTGCTTCGTACCTCGCAATGACAAAATCGAATAAAAATTCAACCAACTTATGAAAATCAATTTCAAAAATATAATTGCACTAGTATTATTTATAACTTTCCAATTTTCTTTCGCCCAAAAAAAGGAAGAAAACATTGGGACAGAAGTTGTAAATGTCGTGAAACCGTACACGCCCACAATTTCTGATGCTTTCAAAATTAAGGAAACTCCTGTGCTTGACGACGAAGGAAATGCCAAAAAAGAAACCATAAAATACAATATTTTTTCCTTTCCGGTAGCCTCAACTTTCACGCCATCAAAAGGAAAAGCCGAAGGTGTCGAAAAAGAAGAACAAGCTCATTTGTTTAATAATTATGCCACTTTTGGAGGTGGAAATTATGGAATTGTAAATGCAGAATTGTTTGTAAACCAAGATTTGGATAACAACTCTTATGTGGGCGGAATGTTTCGCCATCTTTCGTCACAAGGTTCAATAAAAGGGGTCGAATTAGACGATAAATTTTATGACACTTCGGTTGATTTAACCTATGGAATTCACGAAAGAGATATGTCGTGGAATTTGGACCTCGGCTATCAAAACCAGATTTATAATTGGTATGGATTGCATGCAGGTTTTGGCAGTGGATTAACGCCAAATGACAGAGCTAATTTGATTGCAGGAATCAATCCGCAGCAAAGTTATAATACGATTTATTTAGGAAGTAAAATAGAATTTAGTGAGAGTTTTTTAAAAGAAGCAAGCCTGAAGTTCAATCATTTTTCGGATGCTTTTGGCTCTTCGGAAAATAGACTTTATGTGAAGCCTTCTTTCGAATTTGATATTAACGATAGAGCAATAAAAACGAATATTATTGTGGATTATCTTGGCGGAAGCTTCAAAAAAGATTATTGGAACACAAGCTCAAATCCAATGAAATACGGCTTTACTAATTTTGGAATTGCTTCAAGTTTTGTGATGAACGAAGAAGATTGGACGGTGCGTATTGGTGCTGGAGTTTTTTATAGTATGGACACCCAAAACAACAGCAATAAATTTTTCGTTTATCCACAAATTAATGCTTCCTACAAAGTGGTTGGGGATTTGATGATTTTTTATGCTGGAGCCGAGGGAAATTTAGAACAAAACACCTATTCAGATTTTGTTAGTGAAGACCCATTCGTATCTCCAACTTTAGACATCAAACCAACGGACAAACAATATGATATTTTTGCTGGATTGAAAGGGAAAATCGTCAATAATGTTAGTTACAATATTCGTGGTTCTTATGTAAACGAGAGGAATAAAGCCTTGTTCAAAAGCAATGATTATAGCGAAATTAGTGCTAGTGAAAATTATACTTTTGGGAATTCCTTTCAAGTGGTTTATGACGATATGAAAACCGTGAGTTTTTATGGAGAATTAAAAGCCGATTTTTCGAAAGATGTCACTTTTGGAATCAACGGAACTTTCAGTAGTTATACCAATACTTTTCAAGCGGAATCTTGGAATACGCCCTCAATTAAGTTGAGCTCCACCTTGGATTTCAATATTACCCCAAAATGGTATGCAGGTGTGAATGTGTTTTATATTGGCGATCGAAAAGACCAGAAATTAAACACAGATATTGTTTATATCATAGCTCCAAATTTAGTACCTACCACTTTAGCAAGTTATTTTGATGTAAATGCGCATTTAGGGTTCAAATACAGCGACAGATTGACTGCTTTTTTGAGAGCCAATAACATCACGAACAAATCCTATCAGAAATGGTTGGATTACCCAGTTCAGGGTTTTCAGGTAGTTTTAGGTGCGAATTATAAATTTGATTTCTAGATTTCTTACCGCAAAGGGAGCAAAGTTTTACGCAAAGAACAAGAAGATTTTATTTTTCTGGATTCAAGTGCTCTTGGGGGTATATATATTTATTGAAATCAATTTTATAAAAACAACTTTGTGAACTTTGCGTAAAACTTTGCGTACTTTGCGGTTAAATTCCTCAAATGACTTTCAAACAAAAAATACACCATCATTACCAACAATTAGTCCAAGACAGAATCGATGTTTTTAAGGATATGATTATGGCTTTGACCGAAGATTCAAAGAACGATGCCAAAGGTTCTGCGGGAGATAAACACGAAACAGCTTTGTCGATGATGCATATTGAGCAAGAAAAACTCAATCATAAATTGAAAGAAGTATTGGCTCAAAAAGTCATTTTAGATAAAATCGATGCAACTACAATTGCCAAAACCATTATTGTAGGAAGTTTGGTCAAAGCCAATGGGATTTATCTCTATTTAAGTGCTGCACTTCCTAAAATTGCGGTTGAAGGGACAAATGTTATCGCGCTTTCTCCACAATCTCCATTGGGAAATAAATTGATGGGAAATGAAGTGGGGTTTCAATTTGAAATTAATGGAACGAAGTATTTGATAGATGAAATTAAATGATATATAAATGGATTATTGGTATTTAATATGTAGTTTTTCTTGGTTTATATCAGCTTTTGCTTTTTATAAAATTCATAAACTTTGGCATAAAGATGTTACTGAGAATAATAAGCTTTTTATATGGTCTATTAAAGTTAGAAGTTTTGGATATTGGATGGGCATCATTATGTGTATTATAATGTCAATAGTTTATTTTTTTAAAGGTATAGGATAATTTTTTTTAAATCCGTTATAATCTGCGTTGCTTGCATCTGTCTCATCCGTGTTCTAATCTCCAAAACAGACTACTATTTCAGTATAATTTCCCAATAACGAAATCAAATATAACATAATGTTAAATTGATATCTTCTTTAACAAAAAACTATCGAAATCATTAAAATAAAACATCATTCCCTAATAAAACTTTCGTAATTTTGCCGACTTGAAAGTTTGACTTTAAAACGAATTAAAATTATGAGCAAAATTATGACAGTCGACATCTTGTCGAGTATTAAAGGAGCGCAACCTTCAGAGAGCGTGAACCAATTATTTGATGTAATTAAAAATGCACATCCTTCAAATAATAATTCCTTAAATAATGTCAATCATAATTGTGTGTCTGTAAATGATTTAAGAGAAGATGTCGTGATAGAGAGTTCGGCTATGGAGAAACAACTCATTTTAGAAAATTTCCCGAACAAGAAAAATGGTTTTTTAGTGGTTGCTAAAGTTATAGAAGGATAAAAATGGATTCTCAAATAAAAAAAATACACCAACAATTGGTGTCAAAACAAATAACTTGTACCGCTTTGATACAAGAAAAATTAGACCTACTCAAGCAAAATACCTACAACTCTGTAAATGCTGCGTTAGATACTTTAGCGCTAGATTTAGCTGCAAAAGTGGATGCTAAAATTGCAAACGGAGAAACAATAGGTTTGTTAGAAGGAATTCCTTTTGGAATTAAAGATGTATATATGTTGCAAGGAACTTACGCTACGGCAAGTTCTGATTTGCTAAAAAATTATAAATCGCCTTACACTGCAACCGCTATTCAAAAATTATTGGATGCAGGCGCTATTCCATTAGTAAAAGAAAACTGTGATAGTTTTGGTCACGGTTCTTCTAGTGAGAACACCATTTTTGGAGCTGTAAAAAACGCTATCAATCCAGAATTAGTTGCTGGAGGTTCCAGCGGAGGTTCTGCTGTAAATGTTGCAAAAGAATATACTGCGTTTTCTATTGGTGGCGACACAGGTGGTTCTATTCGTCAGCCTGCTGGATACAATCATATTTATGGTTTCAAACCTACTTACGGAAGAATTTCTCGATTTGGATTAATGGCTTATGCATCTTCTACGGATTGCGTTGGGCCTTTGGCGAAATCAATTGAAGACATTCGAATTGTGTTGAATGTAATGAGTGGAAAGGATCCAAAAGATCAAACTTCAATTAATTCAACAGAAATTAGTGAAGAAGCAATCGCAACTTCTGGTGTAAAAACAATAGGTTATTTTAAAAATTTTATTGAAAGCGATGCTATTGATGCACAAGTTAAAACTGATTTTTTAGCCGCTATCGAAAAACTGAAAGCTAAAGGAATTGAAGTAAAAGTATTGGATTTTTTCAAATCCGATATTTTAGTTTCAACTTATTATACGCTAGCAATGGCAGAAACGGCTTCTAATTTATCTCGTCTGGACGGAACAAATTATGGAAACCGTATTGAAGCGGAGAATTTAATTGAAACTTATGCAGTTACTCGTTCTGAAAATTTTTCGGAAGAAACAAAACGTAGAATTGTAGGCGGAAACCAAGTATTATCACAGGGTTTCTCAGATGAAATATATTTAAAAGGATTGGCTTTAAGAGATCAAATTTCGGAAAACTTCAGCAAAGATTTTAAGGAAGTTGATATTATTTTATCGCCAGTTACACCAAGCACTCCGCCTAAAATTGGAGATAGTTTAAAAGATCCTTTGGCGATGTATTTATCCGATGCCTATACGGTTGGTTTTAGTTTAGGGCAATTACCAACTTTGACCGTGCCACAAGGAACAAGCACAGGATTGCAGATTACTGCAGCAAAAAATAATGATGAATTAGTGTTGCAATTTGCAAACTTCTTAAAAGATACAATATAATGGAATTGGAGCAATTAACTGCGGCGATAAAAGCCCACGATTTAGAATTGGTAATTGGACTGGAAACTCACGTTCGATTGAATACCAAAACCAAGTTGTTTTGTTCTTGTCCCAATCAAGAAATAGAAACACCTAACGAAAATATATGTTCGGTTTGTACGGGACAAATGGGCGTTCTCCCTGCCTTGAATAAAGAAGCGATTACAAAAGCAATTTATTTTGGAAAAGCGGTGGATTCGTCTTTTAGTAATGAAGTGATTTCTTGGGATAGAAAGCATTACGAATATCCAGACAATCCAAAAAACATACAAATCACGCAATTTCACAATCCGATAATTCCTGACGGACACGTGTCTTGTTACCGAAATGACGGTACGCAGTTTACTGTAAATTTAACTCAGGTTCATATTGAAGAAGATGCTGCCAAATTGATGCACGAAAAGAAAATTTCGTTAGTCGATTTTAATAAAGCGGGAGTGCCTTTGATTGAAATTGTTACGGAACCTTGTATTCGGAATATCGAAGATGCTTCGACTTATGCGCAATACATTCAGCGTATTGTTCAGAATTTGGGAATCTCTGAAGCGAATTTGGAAAAAGGAGAATTCAAATCAGATGTTTCGGTGTCTTTGCGCAAGAAACATTCTTACGATTTGAACCCAAGAACGGAGATTAAAAACTTGAACTCGTTTAAGTTTATGGTCGAAGCTTTGAAAGAAGAAGTGGAGAAGCAATTCAATTATTTTATTGAAAACAAAACGTTTCGACCTGACCAAACCACTGTATTATGGGATGCTGATTTAAAGCAAACCAAAGTAATGCGTAAAAAAGAATTTGAAGCCGATTATCGTTTTATTTCCGAACCCGATTTGCCATTTGTAAATATTAAAGCTGAAATAGAAGCGATTAAAGTCGATACAAGCGCATTGCCTTACGCCGTTGAATCTATTTTGATTAACGGAGGAGTTTTGCCTCAAGATGCTAAATTTTTCACGGCAGATAAGTTGCGTTCGCAAACATTTGTGGAAATAAATAACGAAATTAAAGACCCTTCGTTTGTTGCTAAAACTTTGGCAAACAATATTAAGGCAGAGGATTACGCGGAAATTCATAGTATTGCTCATTTAACGGATATTTTCAAATTATTTAAAGCCGAAAAAATCACTGCGGTTTTAGTTCAAAATGCAATTACATCTTATTTAAAAGATCGCACTTTTGACTATAACAAATACTTTGAAGACAATACCATTTCCGAAGATAAAATTCAAGAAGTTATTGCACAAGTAATTTCAGAAAATGAGGCTGTTGCCAATGATATTAAAGCCGGAGACCAAGGAAAAGCGGGTATTTTGGTTGGTAAAGTTTTAGGTGTTATTGGAAAAGGTGCAAATGGTAAAGTAATTCGTCAAATTATTTTAGATCAATTATGCGTAGGGACAGGTCGCGACCTGTCCGTACAAGGGGAAAATCGCAATCCATCCGTAGGGACAGGTCGCGACCTGTCCGCACAGGAATCAAAGGAAAGCCAAGAAGAATCGCTTCCTGAAATTCCGATTATTATAAAGGACAAGTATAGAACGCATAAAATTTCACAATTATCAGAAGAAAGCATCCAACAAGAAGTGATGTTGTCGGGTTGGGTAGCGAGTGTTCGTGACCACGGTGAATTGATGTTTATTGATTTGCGGGATTCAAGTTATGAGATTTTTCAAGTACGAATCAGTAGAGAATCATTTCCTAACATTGATGAGTTGGTGAAATTAAAACCAGAATCAGTAATTTCGGTAACTGGTATTGTGGTTGGTCGTAATGAAGATGATTACAATTCAGGTTTGCGTACTGGTAAAATTGAATTAGAAACTTCGGTACTGGAGATTTTAAACTTATCGAAAACCTTGCCTTTTGAAATCAAAAGAGCGGCAAAAACGAACGAAGCCATTCGTTTTCAATATAAGTTCTTGGATCATAGAAATGAAGAGGTGCGAAGAGCAATTGTAAACCGTCATAAAGTAATTAAATTATTGCGTGATATTTTAGATGAAGAAGAATTTTTGGAAATTGAAACGCCAATTCTAAGTGCTGGAACCGATGAAGGAGCACGCGAATTTATTGTCCCAACACGTAAAGGTTCAGGTTTGTTTTATACGCTTCCACAGGCGCCGCAACAGTTCAAACAAATGTTGATGGTAAGTGGTTATGAAAAGTATTTCCAAGTGGCACGTTGTTTTAGAGATGAAGATTCTCGTGGAGATCGTCAACCCGAATTCACGCAATTAGATATGGAAATGGCCTACGCAAGTATGCAACAAATTATAGATTTAAACACCAAACTGTTCAATGAAGTAGTTACAAAAGTGTATGGCAACAAATGGATTTTGCGTCCGTTTGAAGTTATTACCTACAAAGACGCGATGGATTTTTATGGTTGCGACAGACCCGATTTACGTTATGGCTTGAAAATGCAGGATATTACAGAAGTTGTAAAAGATACTACATTCCAAGTATTTAGTAAGCCAATTGATGAAGGCGGAATTGTAAAATGTATTAAGGTTTCGGCTCAAGAACAAGGCAACAAACGTATGTCTAAAGGACAAATCGAAAATCTTACTGCCATTGCACAACAGCACGGATTGGGTGGTTTGGCATATATTATTGTAAATGAAGACGAGTTGCAATCGCCTATTATTAAGTTTTTAGGCGAAGAAATAGCAGCAGGAATTATCAAAGTTACCAATGCTCAAGTGGGTGATATTGTATTCTTTTCGGCGGCAGATTATGCTACGGCAAATAAAGCTTTGGATGCTGTTCGACAAGAATTAGGAAGAATTTTACATCTTATAAATCCAAAAGAATTGCGTCCAGCTTGGGTAATTGATTTTCCAATGTTTGAAAGAACAGATGAGGGCAGATGGACATTTACACACAATCCGTTCTCAATGCCAGCAGTTTATGATTTGCAAAAACATATGAATGGTGTTGATGAAGAAATAGGAACTATTATCGCACAACAATACGACATCATCTTAAACGGATACGAAATTGGTGGAGGATCTGTTCGTGCCCATAAATCGGAGATTCTGGAAGCGACTTATAGAAATATGGGTTACAACAAAGAAGAAATGATAAAAAGTGTGGGAACGATGTACAAAGCCTTCCAGTATGGGGCACCGCCACACGGAGGAATAGCTTGGGGGATTGACCGTTTGATGATGATTTTAGAGAAAAAAGCATCTATTAGAGAAGTAATGGCTTTCCCAAAGACTGGAACCAGCGAAGATTTATTATTTGGTGCACCATCGCTTTTATCGGATAAAAAGGTAGAAGAAATGAATGTTCGAATCATAAGAAAATAGATTTTTCAATTTCAATGGCAATTTCAATGGCAATTTCAAATTGAAAAATAATTGAAATTGTTTCAATTAAAAAATTTCCAAAACAGCATTTCAAATGTTTGTTTTGGAAATTTGTCTTTTATATTAGTTTTACTTTGTTTTTTTAGAAATACATTTTTGCA
>Ga0208262_1000290_pt1 | contig 18860 bp, 18 predicted proteins | sample LakWasMet15_LOW5_2_FD_183863 | JGI IMG/M metagenome (GOLD analysis project Ga0208262, IMG submission 183863) | Freshwater sediment methanotrophic microbial communities from Lake Washington under simulated oxygen tension - Sediment Metagenome... | ecosystem: Environmental > Aquatic > Freshwater >... | reverse complement strand
ATCATCGGCTTCTTCCCGTCAAACCCGGACGACCGGAAGCATGGCCAAAGCTGCCGGGACCCCATACGATAACTTCGGGTGCTTGTGCTGTGGATGATGTGATGTGAAAAAACCTACACTTGTAAGCAAGGATGGGGGAGGCAGAATTGCGTCGGGAACAGCAATCGAGAGCACCAACAGTAGGCGCTTTAGGCGACGCAGGAGCAGTTGCCGAGGCGACACGAAAGACACGAAAAAAAATGTTGGAATACAGGCCTTCCAGGTTTTTACTGGAGCCGCTCCCGGCGGCTCCAGCACTTCCGCCATCCATGGCAGTCGTAAAACCTGGAAGGCCTAGCTGGCAACGTTCTGAACACATGGAACGAGGAGCAAAAGCACAAAAAATTGCTGATGGCCGGAGTGCAGGCTTTGCCTGCGTTGCAAGCAGAGCTTGCACTCCCGCTCGCTCAAACAAAGCAGTATTGCTGGTTCCACTGTTGTTCGTGCTTTTCGTGCCTCTCGTGGACAAATAACTATCCAGGATCAACCATGAATATTTTACTGTTAGGCATAGGCAACGTACTTTGGGCTGACGAAGGCTTCGGCGTTCGCGTGATCGAACGCCTGCAAAAAAGCTGCCGTTTCCCCGATCAGGTCAAAGTCATGGACGGCGGCACCCAAGGCGTCTACTTGGTCGAGCATGTCCAGGCTGCGGAGGTATTGATCGTCTTCGATGCGGTCGATTACGATTTGCCGCCGGGCACATTAAAACGAATCGAAAACGATGACGTACCGAATTTTCTCGGCGCCAAAAAAATGAGCCTGCATCAAACCGGGTTCCAGGAAGTGCTGGCGATGACGCAAATGCTGGGCAGTTATCCGCAACACTTGATGTTGATCGGCGTACAGCCCGAGGAACTGGACGATTACGGCGGTAGCTTAAGGCCGATAGTCAAAATGCAAATCCAACCGGCGATAGACATCGCACTCGATTATTTGAGGACTTTTGGCATCAATGCGGAAATCATCGACACCGATGCCGATTTGGCCGACCCGGTGTTGAACATACAGCGCTACGAACAGGAACGGCCAACGGCTTCCGAAGCTTGCCGAATCGGAGATGACAGGGTCTTACAGCTTGACGGTTTCGAGTTGCGTCCGCCGCAATCTACCGGCGAAAACACAGTGCAAGTCGATGTCGATTACCGGGGCAAATACTGATGTGCATCGGTATCCCGATGCAAGTTGTCGAACAGCATGCTGAATCCGCGCGCTGTGTTTACCGAGGCCAGGAAAGCCTGGTCGACATGATGCTGGTCGGCCCGCAGCCAATCGGTACTTGGCTGCTGGTTTTCCTGGATACTGCCCGCGAAGTGCTCAGCGAACCAAAAGCCCGGCAAATCGCCGATGCATTGGAAGCCATGCGCTTGGCGATGCAGGGCGATAATCGAATCGATCATTTATTTCCCGACCTTGTCGACAGGGAACCGCAATTGCCGGAGTTTTTAAGACCATGACCTCACCGCTGCTTGAACAACTGCAATCCCGATACGCCTATCCATTGCTGGATGCGGACAGTTACGACCATTTCGTTTACGGCAATGAAAATGTCGTGCTGTTTTTCTGTAACGATCCGGTCCAGTTTCTCGAAAGCAACGATGTTGCGGTGATTTTGCCGGAATTGGTCAAAGCGTTTAGCGGCCGATTGCAAGCGGCGGTTATCGCGAAGCCTATCGAACGAGAGTTACAGACGCGTTTTCGCTTCACCGGTTGGCCGTCGCTGGTGTTTTTGCGTAACGGCGAGTATTTAGGCGTGATCACCGGTATTCGCAATTGGCAGGAATATAAACAGGAGACAGCCGGGATTTTAGCTGCCGAGCCTAGCCAACCGCCCGGCTTCGATTTGGATAAAATATGCGGCGGTGCACATTGAACCATGTAGGGCGTGCCGTGCGCGCCAGAGATGCACGAAACCTTCAGATCTCGCAAAAGGCGCGCACGGCACGCCCTACCGAATAATTAACGACCATGATGACCTCTATCTCACTCCCTATTTTCGGACAAGGCAGCCAACCGGCTGAACAAGACGGCACCGCCTTGGAATACCTGCAAATGCCGCAGGAAATGACAACTTATTCCATGCCGCAGATTTCGACGGATTTAAACGCGCAGGAGTTGACGCAAGCCTTAAGCGTCTTGCAGCAATTGCAGCAGAATCTGGCCGCGTTTCCGTCGATTTCAGCGCCGATCGAATTGATGCAATTAGATACAGGCAACCGGCGATTTATCGACGAACTGCTCGGTGAAGGCGAAGTCAGTGTGCTTTGCTCCGGCCAGCAAACTATCCGCATTCAGGAGTCGGTGCTGGCCGGCGTTTGGCGCTTGCAAACATTGAATGCCCAGCGCCAAATCACCAACGATACGCTGGAAGTCGGCATTATTCCTCGGCAGCTTTCGCAGTTGGCCTTTAAAGGCAAAACGGCGCAAATCGATACCTATTGGACTGTCGTGCCGCCGGGCGTTATGAATGCGCCGCCGCTGCTGAGCGAACTCAATGCCAAAATCGCCGAATACCGTCCGGGCGGCGACGCGCATACGATCAATTTGAGCCTGTTGCCACAGACCGAGAAAGATCTGGAATTTTTAGCACAACGCTTGGGCGGCGGCTCAGTAACGATTTTATCGCGTGGTTACGGCAACTGCCGAATTACGGCCACAGGTACTAGCTTTGTCTGGTGGGTACAATATTTCAATTCGGAAGACACCTTGATTCTGAATACCTTGGAAGTTAGCGACGTGCCCAGCGTGGCCTGCGCCTCGCCGGAAGACATTAGCGATAGTTGCGAGCGTTTGCAGGAGATACTCAAGGTGTATCTATGAACGGCTCTTTTTTTGCCGGAGCTTTCGGCGGCGATGTCTCGAAACTGCCGCCGCAAACCCGGTTGGAATGCAAGATTTGCTGGTATGTGTACGATCCGGCGGTAGGCGATGAAGTCTGGCAAATGCCGCCCGGAACGGCTTTTTCCGAATTGCCGGATCACTGGAGCTGCCCGGAGTGCGATAGTAAAAAGCAGGATTTTTTGGTGCTGGATGACTGAGTATGTTGTATTCACCAGAAGACACGAAGGAAATCACTACCATCAAGTTAAGACCTGTTCCGTTTGCCCTGACCCTTCGGCTACGCTCTGGACTAAAGGCCTTGTCGAAGGGTGAGCGGAACAAGTCGTTAAGCCATTCATGGTTCGACAAGGCTCTCCTGAGTTTATCGAAGCCTGTCATGAGCTTGTCTCAGCACTCTGAACTAGTAATGATCTGGAAAGATAGTGAGCAAATCAGCCATACGCTGGAAACAACTTTCAATGAAATATTGGCTAAACGCATGTGCGCTTTGCCGATAGTTAACGCTGCGCTTTCGGTGCAGGCCGTCGGTTTTAACCGCTTCGGCGAAGATTGGCTCGGCGTTTTGATTACACCCTGGTTCATGAACCTGCTGTTGTTACCGGGACCGGACAGTATTTGGCGCAGTCAACAACCCGGTACGAAAATAGATAAACACTTCCCCTATGGTGTATTCGAATTTACGTTGGCTGGTGAAGCGCGAATAGGCACTTACGCGCTTTGTTCGCTATTCTCGCCGATGTTCCAGTTCGAGAATCAAGCTGCCGCGCTTGCTACGGGGCAAACCGCACTGCAAGGCTTATTGACGGAGGTTGAGCCGCGCGGCGTCAGCCGTCGCGAGTTATTGCGCGGCGTTATCGGAAAGCGTTAAGTGACGCCGGCCGGTTTTATCGCTATCGATCTGTATCATCGCTCCGGCAAAGTAACCGGGGTAAACATCGCCTCCAGCCGCCCGGAAGCAATAGCGCAAGTATTCATCGGCAAAACCCCGGAACAGGTACTCGATACCGTTCCGCTATTGTTTACGCTGTGCGGCAATGCCCAGGCCTATGCCGCTTTGCAGGCCTGCCGCGCGGCGTTGGGCATGGCAGCCGAGCCGGCGCTTGATTCGGCTCGCGACATGCTGGTGCAACTGGAAACTTTACGTGAACATGCCTGGCGTATTTTGCTGGACTGGCCGGTTTTTATAGGGCTTGTCCAGGATAAAAAAAGCTTGGCGGCATTGCTTAAATTCGATGGCTTGTTCAAACGGCATTTATTCCGGCACGGCGAGGCATTCAAGCTCGACAGCCTACTTGCTGCCGACACCATGCTGCTAAACCGGCTGATTAATGAGTTGGAAGCATTAATCGACGCTGCAATATTTAACGGCGAGCTTGCCGACTTTCAACAATTAAATACCGAAATACAGTTACAAGACTGGCTGAAACAAAACGATGCCTTTTCGGCGAACTTATTGAACTATTTATATAACCAAGGCTGGGCGGCAGCCGGACAAAATGATATTGCCTGCCTGCCCGAACTTGAGACTGTCGCATTGAACCGGCATATGCAACAGCAAGACTTAACGGCATTCAGCCGCGCACCGCATTGGCAAGGCCGCTGCGTTGAAGCAACACTGTTAAACCGTCAACTGTCGCAGCCATTAATCATCGCTTTGCACGGTCGTTACGGTAATGGCCTGGTCGTGCGCATGTCGGCCCGCTTGCTGGAAATAGCCTTAATTCCATCCCGACTAAGACAGCTTTTGGCGCAGATAAAAAACAAAACGGATATATCGTCAATGAGTTCATCTAACGAAGGAATAGGCTTGGCTCAGGTTCATGCTGCGCGAGGCTTATTAATTCATCGCCTGGACTTACACCAAGGACGAGTATGCGATTACTGCATCGTCGCGCCGACCGAATGGAATTTTCATCCCGAAGGCGTTGTCGTCCAAGGCTTGAAACAATTACAGACCGAGAACCCGAACGACCTGCAACGGCAAGCCGAATTGTTAATCAACGCGGTAGACCCTTGCGTGCAATACGCGTTACACTTGACCGACAGTCGAAACGAGATAGATCCTTATGCATCATAAATTGGTCTGGAACAAATTTGCATTTACCCGAAGGGTGCATGGCAGGGATTGCCTGCATGACAAATCCGCCGGGAGCGGATTTGCACTTGCCCGTAGGGTGCATGGCAGGGACAGCCATGCATGAAATGTCCCTCTGCGAAAGCATCTTGCAGGTCTTGGAACAACAGGCCGAAGCCCAGCAATACAGCAAAGTCAAAACGGTTTGGCTGGAAATCGGCGCATTATCCAATGTCGAGATTGACGCGTTACGTTTCAGTTTCGATGTGGTCGTGCAAGGTTCGATAGCCGACAACGCCCAACTTGAAATCATCGAAGTACCGGGCCAAGCCTGGTGCATGCCGTGCAGCCGCAACGTGGTTGTCCAGCAGTTATACGATCTATGCCCGTACTGCGGCAGCCATCAATTACAGGTCAACAGCGGAGATCAAATGCGAATCAAAGAACTGGAGGTAGAATAATGTGCGGCGTATGCGGCTGCGGCGAGGGCCATTCCCACTCGCACGATCATGACCACGAACATACTCACGATCACGACCATCACGAACATGACCATCATCATGACCACGATGCCTTGCACTCTCATGCGACGGGCTTGAGTCCAAAGCGGATGGTGCAGATCGAGCAGGATATTCTGGCTAAGAATAATCGTTATGCCGCCGAAAACCGCCGCTATTTTAGCGAGCACGGCATGCTGGCGTTAAATCTGGTGTCCAGCCCCGGTTCAGGTAAAACAACATTGTTGACCGAAACTATCGCCCGTTTGAAAGACGATCTCGATATTGCGGTCATCGAAGGCGACCAGCAAACCGCTCGCGATGCCGAACGTATTCGCGCCACCGGCGTAGTGGCAGTACAAATCAATACCGGAAAAGGCTGCCATCTCGATGCGCACCGGGTCGGCCATGCGCTGGAAACCCTGCAACCGAAAAATCACAGCCTGCTGTTCATCGAAAACGTCGGCAACCTGGTTTGCCCTTCGGCATTCGATTTGGGCGAAGCGCATAAGGTCGTAATTTTGTCGGTCACCGAAGGCGAGGATAAACCGATTAAATATCCGGACATGTTCCATGCTGCCGACTTAATGATATTGAACAAGACCGACCTGTTGCCGCATTTGGATTTTGATTGCGAGCAATGCATACACTATGCAAAACAGGTTAATCCGCGTATCAAAATCTTGTCGTTGTCGGCCAAAACCGGCGAAGGCATGGATAGCTGGCTGCGTTGGCTAAAGGCCGAATTGGAGTTGCAGCGTATTGATTATGCGTAAAAGCTAAATTTAAAAGAACACCACGAAAGCACGAAGAGCACGAAGAAAAGCTAAGGATAAAACTTCGTGTTCTTCGTGTCTTCGTGGTGAATTAATCACTATTAAATGCGCAAGCGCAGTCTACAAACCACAGAGATCCTTTTATGTGTCTAGCTCTCCCTGCTCAAATCGTCGCCATTGACTCCGCTACCAACATGGCGACCGCATCGGTCGATAATGTCAAAGTCGAAGTGTCATTGGCATTGGTCGATGATGTCGCGCTCGGCGATTACGTTCTGGTGCATGTCGGTTATGCGCTGAACAAAATCGACGAGGACGAAGCCTTAAAAACCCTGGCTTTGTTTGCCGAAGCCGGTTTAACGTCAAGTGTATGAAATATATCAGTGAATTCAGGCAGCAAGACCTTGCCCAACAGCTAGCCAAGGCGATTGCGCAAACCGTCGATCCCGATCGCCATTACCGGTTGATGGAATTTTGCGGCGGCCATACCCATGCGATTTTCCGTTACGGCGTTCAGGACTTGATGCCGGGCAATGTCGAATTTATCCACGGCCCCGGCTGTCCGGTCTGCGTATTGCCGACCGGCCGCATCGATAATGCGATACAGCTGGCCGAGCGGCCCGAGTTAATCCTGTGCACTTACGCGGATTTAATACGGGTTCCGGCCACCGGACGCAACAGCCTGCTGAAAGCCAAAGCAGGCGGCTCAGATATACGTATGATTTACTCGACGCAGGACGCGCTGAAAATGGCCCGAGAAAATCCCAAAAAACAGGTCGTGTTTTTCGCAATCGGTTTTGAAACCACCACGCCGCCGACCGCCGTTGCGATCAAGCAAGCCCAGGCCGAGGGACTGACTAATTTTACGGTGTTTTGCAACCACGTACTGACGCCCGCCGCGATGCAGGCAATACTGGATGCGCCGCAACCGGTCGCTATCGATGCTTTTCTCGGGCCCTCGCACGTCAGCACGGTCATCGGCAGCCAACCCTACGAAATATTTGCCGAACGTTATAACAAACCGATAGTCATTGCCGGTTTCGAGCCGCTGGATGTGATGCAGTCGGCGTTGATGCTGATCCGCCAGCTTAACGAAGGCCGTTACGAAGTCGAAAACGAATACAGCCGAGCCGTGACCCGGCAAGGCAACCAAAAAGCGCAAGCGCTGGTTCAGGAAGTGTTCGCGTTGCGGCCGCAATTCGAATGGCGCGGCTTGGGTTTGATTCCCGATAGCGCCTTAAAGCTGAAAGCCGAGTATGCCGATTTCGATGCCGAGCAACGTTTTGATATGCCTGAGATTAAGGCATCGGACGTCAAAGGCTGCGAATGTCCGGCGATTCTGCGTGGTGCGAAAAAGCCCCAGGATTGCAAGTTGCTGGGCACGGTTTGCACGCCGGAAAATCCGATGGGGTCGTGCATGGTGTCGTCGGAAGGGGCTTGTGCGGCTTATTGGTCTTATGGGCGGGTTCGGGGTTGATTGGTTGAGCCGAGACTGCGGCAGGATATTTGGACCGGGTTGATCAACACACAATAGTCCTCAACTTAATCAAAGTTATAGACTTCCTATCTTTCTCCGTTCATCCTTCGACAGGCTCAGGACGAACGGATTTACTTTTAAGCTCTCCCGAGCAAAGTCGACGGGGGGCGCTGATTGAAGAGTTTGGATTTGTGTATACCCAAAATATACAAAGGATTCCTTACACCAATACTTATACTCAAAATTCCAAACATACAGAGTAATCATGAAATCTTGCAAACAAAACTATACAACATTGCCTCCAGAGAGAGGAAGCAAAGTAGGGTACGCATCGCGTACCATCTAATTGAGTAAGCCTCTGAAAATATTATAAAAGGTACGCGATGCGTACCCTACGTTTAGTGGCAAACGAAGCAGGTTACACATCGCTAAAGCGTATTTTTATCAAACGAGAGCCAAGCCAGTGCCCAAACCCTACACATCATTCCTAAACCTAAAAACCGGCAAAGTCGACCTAAGCCACGGCGGCGGCGGCCGCGCGATGGCCCAGCTGATCGACGAGCTATTTATCAAGCACTTCGACAACGACCTGCTACGGCAACATAATGACCAAGCCTTATTTACCGTACCCGCTGGACGATTGGCGATCAGCACCGACGGTTATGTGATTTCGCCATTGTTTTTTCCGGGCGGCGACATCGGTTCATTAGCGGTGCACGGTACTGTCAATGATGTGGCAATGTCCGGCGCGAAGCCGCTTTATTTATCGGCAGGTTTCATCCTCGAAGAAGGCTTGCCGCTGGCCGACCTGGAAAAAATCGTCATCAGCATGGCAGACGCGGCCAAACGCGCCGGTACGCCGATTGTTACCGGCGATACCAAGGTGGTCGAGCGCGGCAAGGGCGATGGCGTGTTCATCACCACCACCGGCGTCGGCATCGTGCCGGAGGGCGTGAATATTTCCGGCAACCGTGCGCAACCGGGTTGTGCAATCCTGGTCAGCGGTTCGATCGGCGATCACGGCGTAGCGATCATGGCCGGGCGGGAAAACCTGCAATTCGAAACGACGATTGTTTCCGACTCCGCTGCGCTAAACGGTTTGGTCGCCGACTTGGTCGCCGCCGCGCCTGCCGACATCCACTGTTTACGCGACCCGACCCGAGGCGGTTTGGCGACTGTATTGAACGAGCTGGCGCAGCAATCCGGGGTCGGCATGGTCATCGACGAGATGCAAATTCCGATCAAGTCCGAAGTCAAAGCCGCTTGCGAAATTCTAGGTTTAGACCCTCTGTATGTCGCCAATGAAGGCAAACTGGTCTGCATTTGCGCCGCCGATGCCGCCGAACGTTTGCTGGTAGTCATGCGCCAACATCCGCTGGGCCGGGATGCGGCAATTATCGGCGAGGTGATTGCCGACGATCATCGTTTCGTGCAAATGACTACCGCATTCGGCGGGCGGCGCATCGTCGATTGGCCCGTCGGCGAGCAGTTACCGCGCATCTGCTGATGTCCGGCCGGGCGGTTCGGGTTAGAGGCGTAGTGCAGGGCGTAGGCTTTCGGCCGACGATCTGGCGCATTGCGCAGCAATACCGGTTGACCGGCGAAGTCTGGAACGACGGCGAGGGCGTGATGATTCATGCCTTCGGTAGAGATGAAGACCTTGAGGCTTTCCTCCGGCAAATTCCGCTGCAACTACCGCCGCTGGCCCGGTTGGACAGTCTGGAGGTGCAAGCGCTGGACGAACAGCCCGACAGCAATGAATTTCGCATTGTCGCTAGCCGGCAAAACGGCGTCGAAACGCCGATTACCGCCGATGCCGCGACTTGCCCGGATTGTCTTGCCGACATCGCCGATCCCTCCAATCGCCGTTACCGTTATCCGTTCACCAATTGCACGCATTGCGGGCCGCGCTTGTCGATTATCCGGCGCGTGCCTTACGACCGCTGCCATACCAGCATGGCGGCATTTGCGATGTGTCCGCAATGCCAACGGGAATACGACGATCCTGCCGACCGCCGCTTCCATGCCCAGGCCAATTGTTGTCCGGATTGCGGCCCCAAGGTTTGGCTGGAGGCTGATGATGCTGATGACGTAAGCTCTACGAATCGGTGGATGCGCTTATCCACCAAATCCAGCCACGATGATTCGATCGGCCGCACCGCCGAACTGATCCGGCAAGGTAACATTATCGCCATTAAAGGCTTGGGCGGTTTCCATTTGGCTTGCGCTGCAACTAATGCGGATGCCGTCAATCGACTGCGCGACCGCAAGCGCCGCTATGCCAAACCGTTTGCATTGATGGCCCGGGATATAGAAGTCATCGCCCGCTACGCGATCATGAATGATCAGGAAGCACTTGCCCTACAGGATAAAGCCGCACCAATAGTGCTGCTGACAGCTCAGGGTGAAACGCTTGCGCCCGACGTCGCGCCGGGCGATGACAAACTCGGCTTCATGCTGCCTTACACGCCGCTGCACACGCTGTTATTGCAGGATTTGGATGCGCCTATCGTGCTGACTTCCGGCAATATCAGCGACGAACCGCAATGCACGGACAACGACGAAGCACGGGAAAAGCTAAAAGACATTGCCGATTTTCTGCTGCTGCATGACCGGGAAATCGTCAACCGCTTGGATGATTCGGTGGTACGGCTGATGGCCGGCAAGATGCGCTTACTCCGCCGAGCGCGCGGGTATAGTCCCGAGGCGCTGGCATTACCGCCCGGTTTCGAGCGGACCAGTCATATTTTGGCAATGGGCGCGGAGCTTAAGAACAGTTTCTGTCTGCTGAAAAACGGTCAGGCTATCGTAGGCCAGCATATCGGCGATTTGGAAAATGCCGCCGTCCAGGCCGATTACCGCAATGCAATCGATCTGTACAAACAGTTGTATGCTTTCAGCCCCCAGTGCATTGCGGTCGATCATCATCCCGGCTATTTATCGACGCAATACGGCCAAACGCTGGCTGCATCGGTCGAGCCGGTGCAGCATCATCATGCCCATCTGGCGGCGTGTCTGGCCGAGTACGGTGTCGCCTTAAATGCGACGCCGGTTCTGGCAGCCATTTTCGACGGTTTAGGCTTCGGCGATGACGGCGGTTTATGGGGCAGCGAGTTTTTGCTCGGCGATTATAAAGGCTACACCCGGCTCGGCCATTTCCAGCCTGTCGCTTTGCCCGGTGGCACACAGGCGATGCGCGAACCGTGGCGCAATACTTACGCGCAACTGTTGCATTATTTCGACTGGCAAACGCTGCAACAGGATTATGCCGATCTGGATATCATCAAGTTGCTGGCAAGCAAGCCGCTGGCGACGCTGGAGATTATGATTTCCAGGAACCTGAATTCACCGCCCAGCACGTCTTGCGGACGCTGGTTCGATGCTTTCGCCGCCGCGCTCGGCCTGCACGGCGAACAGGTTCATTATGAAGGCCAGGCGGCGATTGCGCTGGAAACCTTGGCTACGCCGGTGTTTGCGGATCAGCAAGCGTATCCGCACGCTTGGGCAATCGACCGGAGCGGTGACTTAACGGTATTAAGTTGGCAAGGATTATGGCAGGCGGTATTGGCCGATCTTAAGCACGGTGTCGATAAAGCGTGCATTGCCGCCCGCATTCATCATAGTTTGAGCGCCGCGACAGTCGAGCTTTTGAACGATCTGGGCCGTCAAACCGGCATCGATACTATCGTGCTCAGCGGCGGCGTATTTCAAAACCGTTTGCTGCTGGAAGCCGTGACCGGGCAATTAGTGCAATGTGGTAAAACCGTGCTGTCGCCGCAACGCTATCCGGTCAATGACGGCGGTTTGGCATTGGGCCAAGCGGTGATTGCTGCTGCAAGAAAATAGCGAAGTGTGGCAACAGGCTGTATTTCCTGTCGCTATATTCATCTTTATGGACATCCTCGAATTTGAGTAATGCCTTTTATCAGGAATTTTAAGCTTACCGATTCTTTAAAACCACTCTAAACGATACAAATCAGGACGTCTATTTGCCAGATTACGGGCGGCGCCGCGAGTACGGACTTGTCTTAATAAATCCAGGTTAACGTCGGCAATTAACGTCATTTCGGTGTTAGGCGTCGCTTCCGCTAATATGGCATCGTGTGGAAATGAAAAATCACTTGGGCTGAAAATAGCCGCTTGCGCGTATTGTATATCCATATTTTCAGCATACGGCAGATTGCCGACACTGCCGGTAATCGCCACGAAACATTCATTTTCAATGGCGCGTGCATGAGAGCAATAGCGTACTCGTTGGTAGGCATTCTTGGTATCTGTCCAGAACGGTACAAAAATGATTTGTGCGCCCTGAATAGTTGCTAAGCGGGCAAGCTCGGGAAATTCAGAATCGTAACAAATTAATACAGCTATTTTTCCGCAATCAGTGTCGAACACTTTTAGGGCATCACCGCCTTTAACGCCCCAACAAGCGACTTCATCAGTCGTGACATGGATCTTGTATTGGGCCTCGAAAGTGCCGTCGCGCCTGAGCAGCCACGATACATTATAGAGTTCATGGGCGCTATATTCGGGCATGGAGCCGGCAATAATGTTGATGTTGTACGACATCGCCATTTCCAGTAAGCCATTCCTGATTTCACTGGTAAATCCTGCCAAGGCGCGAATGGCATCGGGAGGGCTTTTATGATTGAATAGCCCCATCAGCGGCGCGCTGAGGTATTCGGGAAACAGCACAAAGTCTGCATGGTAACCCGCGACCGCATCAATAAAAAATTCGGCATGCTTGAGCAATTCCTCGACGCTGGTCAACGTTCGCATCTGCCATTGCACAACGCCTAAACGGATGGTGCTTTTGGAATCGCCGATAGACGGCGTGTTTTCTATGTAATCAAGATTGACCCATTCAAGCAGCGTCGCATAGCCTTTCGAATCGGCATCTACCGGAAGATAACCGGTCAATACTTTGCGGACATGGAAGCCGTTAAACAATTGGAATGAAAGTACCGGATCATGTATTTCCCGGTTTTTGACCTCTTCGATATAACGTACCGGCGTTAGCGTGTCGGCGTATTTGGCATAGCCGGGAATCCGTCCGCCCGCAATAAAGCGGCGCAGGTTCAGGTTCCGGCATAATTCCTTGCGCGCATCGTATAATCTTCGGCCTAAACGCAGTCCTCGATACTTCGGATGGACGAATATATCGACGCCGTACAACGTATCGCCGTGCGGGTTGTGATGAGTCAGATAACCGTTGCTGGTAATTTGCGCGTAAGTATGGACATCGCCGAAGCGGGCATAATCCACGATCATGCTTAAGGCCGCGGCCACTAACTGGCCATTATCTTCTATGACAATCTGTCCTTCAGGAAAACGGGTGATTTGGGATGTGTACTGGTCTTTCGTCCAGGCACCGCCCAAATTATCGTAGACATGCTCCATTAACACCGCAATATTATCGTAATCATCAAGAGTAAGATGCCGAAGTAGAAGCTTATGTTTTTTGATCTTGTCTTTTTTCATGGCTCAAAAGAAAAACTTTGCTTTTGCAATGAGCTAATTTATTTCATTCGGGTGTATTAATGAATCCGTGTAACCGCTTACTTTGAGATTGAAACGCCGCAAGCTATTGACGGCAGCTGTTTGTGGCAAGGAATCAAGCGTGCAAATGAGCAGCCAGCCAGATAGTGTGAAGTTCCGGGGGCGTCCATTCGACCCGGTGCCGGGTATGGGCGGGAATCAGCAGATAATCACCGGCAGTTAAATGAAAGCTGCGATGGTCTTGTTCGTAAAGAACAATCGCCTCACCTTGCAGTAGTATTACCCATTCATCCCAATCCTGATCGTACCATTGCCCGGCCGGAGTCATATGGCCCTGAGAGATAATGCGCTCAATCTGTATATTGCCTTGTTTCAAAATGCACTCAATGAGTTCTTCCGGTAAGCGATCCGGTATGTCTTTAAAAATATTAGAGTTCATCTGATCTCGTGTCAGCTATGGATTATATTTTCTGAATTCAAGGACTAAACGGTATTGTATAATAGTTATTTTTGTGACGTAGATACTCTGCAAATGATGGGGTTTCCAGTTACGAATCAATATATTGTAGAGAGCAAAACGATCAGTAATACATTGAAAAACTTAACAGAGCCTGCAAACGGGTCAGCGGAAGAGTGCCAGAGTAAAACCGTTGCGATTATCGGCGGCGGTCCGGCCGGATTGATGGCTGCGGAAGTTTTAAGTCAGGCTGGCGTGAAGGTTGAGCTCTACGATGCCATGCCCTCGGTGGGTCGAAAATTCCTGATGGCCGGAAAAGGCGGAATGAATATTACCCACTCCGAGTCATCTGACAAGTTCTTGTCCCGCTACGGCTCTCGTCGGGCCTATATCAAACCGATGCTGGATGCGTTTGGCCCCGAGGCTTTGCGGGCATGGCTGCGGGATTTAGGTATTGACACTTTCATCGGTTCGTCAGGCAAGGTGTTTCCTGTCGATATGAAGGCCGCGCCGTTGCTGCGAGCATGGCTGCATCGGCTACGCGTCAACGGCGTCAGCTTTTATATGCGCCACCAATGGCTGGGTTGGACTGATGATGAGCATGGCGCACTGCGTTTTTTAACGCCGGCGGGTAAGTCGACAGTCAAAGCTGATGCGGTGGTGCTGGCTTTGGGCGGCGGCAGCTGGACGCGGCTGGGATCGACTGGTGCATGGGTGCCGATGCTGGTTCAGCGAGGCGTTTCGGTCGAGCCGCTACAGCCGTCAAACTGCGGGTTTGACGTAGGCTGGACTGAGTTTTTTCGCAGTCGTTTTGCCGGGCAGCCGTTGAAGTCGGTGCTGGCGTCTTTTACCCATTCGGCCGGGACTGAATTTCGTCAACTGGGCGAATTGATCATCACTGCGGATGGCGTTGAGGGAAGCTTGATTTATAAAATGTCGGCCTTGCTGCGTGAGCAGATTGCGGCAACCGGGACGGCAACGATTTATCTTGATCTTGCTCCCGGCAAGGATGAACAGTTTTTGATCGACAGGATTTCGCAACCGCGCGGTAAGCACTCCATGGCAAGTCACCTTCGAAAACGAATCGGTATCGATGGCTTAAAGGCAGGGCTGTTGAGAGAAGTTCTGTTGAAAGAGATTTTTGACGATCCGATTCGCCTTGGCGCAGCCATCAAAGCACTGCCGGTAAAACTGGTGGCTGTAAGGCCGATCGATGAGGCCATCAGCAGTGCGGGAGGCGTCACTTTTGAGGCGCTGGACGAGCATTTAATGAGCCGTGCCATGCCGGGTGTATTCTGTGCCGGAGAGATGCTGGACTGGGAAGCGCCGACCGGCGGTTATTTGTTAACCGGCTGTTTTGCTAGCGGGCGTGTGGCAGGCGAGGGCGTTTTAGCTTGGCTGCAGGGCGGAATGTAACAATCGCTTACAAAACCATATTTAAAGGCAAATCATTAGCCAACGACATAGACATCATAAAATAAGCTAATATGAGCGTGATAATTAGCGGGCCGGAGCTTATGTCGAAGCAAAAGACCGTAAATATTTTTAACTTTTATCTAAGGTAGCGCACAAGGGCGGCTATGAAAACTCCTAAAAGTATTGAACCGTTGGTGCAGGACGGTCTCGTTGACGAGGTTATTCGTCCGTTAAAAAGCGGCAAAGAGGCGGCGGTCTATGTCGTGCTTTCCGAAGGCGAAGTTCGCTGCGCAAAAGTCTACAAAGACGTCAACAAACGCGGTTTTCATAAGCAGGCCCAGTATCAGGAAGGGCGCAAAGTGAGAAATAGCCGTCAGGCACGCGCTATGGAAAAAAACAGCCGTTTCGGGCGGCAGCAGCAGGAAGAGGTTTGGCAAAATGCCGAAGTCGATGCGTTATACCGTCTGGCCGCTGCCGGCGTACGCGTTCCGCAGCCCTACAATTTTGTCGGAGGGGTGTTGTTGATGGAATTGGTGACGGATGAACAGGGTAGCGCCGCGCCCAGGTTGAACGATCTTGAGCTGAGCCGGGAGCAGGCTCTTGAATACCACGGATTGCTGATTAAGGAAGTGGTCAGAATGCTCTGCACCGGGATTGTGCATGGCGACCTTTCCGAATACAACATACTGATCGACGCCAACGGTCCGGTCATTATCGACTTGCCTCAGGCAGTTGATGCGGCGGCGAATAACAATGCCGCCCGCATGCTGGAGCGCGATGTGGATAATCTGGCTGACTATTTTGGCCGCTTTGCTCCTGAGCTGCTGACTACCCAATACGGCAAAGAGATTTGGAAGCTTTATGAAACCGGTGAATTGACTCCGCAAACCGAATTGACCGGTCGATTTCAGGGTAGCACCAAAAAAGCCGATGTTCGCGGCATTATGCGGGAAATCAGTGATGCCAGGGATGAAGCGTTGCGCCGTCGTTACGAACATGAAGACTAATTTGGGGTAGCTGATGAGTGAAAAACAACCGCGAAATCCTTTGCATGGCATTACCCTGGAAAAAATGCTTGAAGAGCTGGTAGAAGACTACGGCTGGACAGAACTGGGCAGGATGATCAACATCCGGTGTTTTAATAATGACCCCAGCATCAAATCGAGTCTAAAGTTTTTAAGAAAGACGGAGTGGGCGAGAAAACAAGTCGAAGAGCTTTATCTCACCAAAAACGATTTCTGAATGTCGTGTTTTTAGCATCTTTATTAAAGGCTTAATAAAAACAGACGCTTCGCAGGTTGATAAAATAATTCAACAAGGCAGGAAAATTTAACCGTGATCCGCGGCAAAAGGTCACTTGTCTTCAACTCTTTTAAATTAATAGCTGCCGAATTTTAGAGTCATGCTTTACTAAAAGACATCACGGCAATCCAATTCCTACTCCGTCAGAGCAACTTTCAATTTATCTAACTTCCCGGTGCTTCGATAGTTACCTATAGGGCTAAAAAAAGGGAGCCTAATAGACAAATTAAACTCCCCCTTACCAAAGAGTGAAGGTAAGTAAGAGCGCAAGGCGATATGTTAGCAATGTGCACGAAAAACGATAATGCGACATACTGTCGCATATGATCTATAAGGTTTTTTATCGAAACAGGCCATGCAGGACAGAGCTTGGTAAAGTTGTAGCATCAATGATAGAAAGATAAAAACATGCTAGACACTGGAATTTGAAAGCATTCAACACTAGACTCAAGCAAGATAAGTAAGTGCGCATATTGATGTGCTACTGTCGGCAAGAGAGAATGATTGGGTAGGGTTTGTTTTAACCGGTTGCACTGATCGATGAAGACTGCCAACTTGCCGATCAACCCCGGTCCTGAATAAGTCATTAATTCGATTAAGGAATTAAGATGTCCAAGCAAGCAAACTATATTCGCTGGTTTAATGAATTAAGTATTGACGACATACCCCTCGTAGGCGGCAAGAATGCCTCGTTAGGAGAAATGTACCGGGAATTAACGCCGCAAGGTATCCAGATTCCCAATGGTTTTGCAGTAACCGCCGAAGCCTACCGCTATGTATTGGATCAGGCGAATGGCTGGGAGCAGCTCCATCAGGCCTTGGACGATTTGAATCCGGACGATGTAGGCGATCTCGCCAAGCGTGCGCTTAAAGCGAGGGAAATCATCTATGCAGCGCCTTTCCCTGAAGACCTTGAGCAGCAAATTATCGAAGCTTTCGCCCAACTCAAAGAACAGTACGGCGATGATTTAAGCGTTGCCGTACGCAGTTCCGCCACCGCTGAAGATTTACCGACTGCCAGTTTTGCCGGACAGCAGGATACTTACCTGAATATACGCGGCGACCAAGCCTTGCTGGACTCCTGTAAACGCTGTTTTGCCAGCCTGTTTACCGACCGTGCAATCCATTACCGTATTGATCAAGGTTTTGATCATTTCAAGCTGGCTTTGTCGATTGGTGTTATGAAAATGGTGCGCGCGGATCTGGAAGCCAGTGGCGTCATGTTTTCGCTGGATACCGAATCGGGATTTAAAGATGTGGTGTTTATTACCGGCGCGTACGGGCTGGGCGAAAATGTCGTGCAAGGCGCGGTAGACCCGGACGAGTTTTATGTGCATAAACCTACTTTTGAGCAAGGGCATCGGGCGGTATTACGGCGCACCTTGGGCGCGAAGAAAATAAAGATGGTTTACAGCGAAGGACGCACCCGCGAACCCACCCGCAATATTGTCACTCCCGAAGAAGAGCGCAACCGTTTTTGCATTAGCGATGCAGATGTTCTGACTCTTGCCGACTATGCTATCAAAATTGAAAAACACTACAGCGGCAAAGCGGGACAGGCCAAACCGATGGATATTGAGTGGGCGAAAGACGGTCTTGACGGCACGCTGTATATCGTTCAGGCACGCCCGGAAACGGTAGTTTCGCAATTGAGCGGCATGGTTTTGGAGCAATACAGTCTCAAACAAAAAGCCGAACCGATCGTCATCGGTCATGCAGTGGGCAGTAAGATTGCCGCCGGTAATGCGCGGATTATCGATAACGTTGGGCAATTGAGCAGTTTCAATCCCGGCGATGTGCTGGTCGCCGATATGACCACGCCGGATTGGGAGCCGGTCATGAAAATGGCTTCGGCGATAGTGACTAACCGTGGCGGACGTACCTGTCATGCGGCGATTATCTCGCGTGAATTGGGCGTTCCTGCTGTAATCGGTTGCGACAATGCCACGACCACGATCAAAAATAATACTTCCGTCACCGTATCGTGCGCCGAAGGCGATGCCGGCAAAGTGTATTGGGGCAAACTCGAGTTCGACATTAAAAGCACCGATTTGTCGAATATGCAACGCCCGAAAACCAAAATCATGCTCAACATCGGCAATCCGGATATGGCTTTTAAAACCAGCTTTCTGCCCAATGACGGCGTGGGTTTGGCCAGGATGGAATTCATCATTACCGAATACATCAAGGCGCATCCGATGGCGTTGATATATCCGGAGCGAGTACAAAACGCCGAAGAACGCGAACAGCTCAGCCAGTTAATGCGCAATTACGCCAGTGGCGAAGATTACTTCATCCAGAAATTATCGGAAGGCGTCGCCACGATTGCCGCTGCGTTTTATCCCAAACCCGTGGTCGTACGGATGTCGGATTTTAAAACCAACGAATACGCCACCTTGCTCGGCGGAAGCTGGTTTGAGTTTGACGAAGCCAATCCGATGATCGGTTTTCGCGGCGCTTCGCGGTATATCCATCCGGCTTA
>Ga0208262_1000289_pt1 | contig 18984 bp, 13 predicted proteins | sample LakWasMet15_LOW5_2_FD_183863 | JGI IMG/M metagenome (GOLD analysis project Ga0208262, IMG submission 183863) | Freshwater sediment methanotrophic microbial communities from Lake Washington under simulated oxygen tension - Sediment Metagenome... | ecosystem: Environmental > Aquatic > Freshwater >... | reverse complement strand
GCGGGCTGCGACCTCGCGCAGCATTTGCGCGCCCATGTTCTCGAAGTGGTCCTCCAGCTCGATCGAGCGGGCCACCACCACGCCGGAGTTGACGATCTGCGGCGTGCCGAACTCGCGCTCGATGATCACCGTGCGACCACGCGGCCCCAGTGTCACCTTGACGGCGTCGGCCAGTGCGTCAACCCCCCGGCAAATCCGGTTGCGCGCCTCGTCCCGGTAGATGATCTTCTTGGCTGCCATGGATGGCTCCAAAGGTAGTGCTGGATCCGGCCAACTCTAGAGCGGGCGCCCGCGCCGAGGTTGCGAAAACGCAAGCCCCTGCCCGCCTTGCCTGCCCACCTCGCCCACCCGTTTGACAATTCTCAAAACCCTGCCGTGCCGCCCCTCGAAGATCGGGCGAAGGCAAACTTGAAACCCCTGCGCATGGGGCGACCCGGCTCGAACGCAAGGAGGTACCCGGCATGAGCCCTGCATGGCTTGCGGAGCAGGCGATCTCAGCTCGAGGCGCCCTGCAAATGCCTGGTTCCATCGCCGCGCCCGGCAATTGGCAGGCACGGCCAAACCGGCTGCTGCGGCTGGTGGCGCGCTGCGCCCTCGCGCTGCTGCCGTGCAGCGCGGTCGCCCTCGCGTCGCCGCTTGAGATGGCCACCATCTACGCCACCCGTGTTGACCAGCGGCTCGACGTTCCGGCCGATGAGGCGCAGCGCTATGCCGCGCTGATCGACGAGCGCCTGCAGCAGCCCGGCCTTGGCGCGCCGGCCTCCCAATACGTGGTGCTGGTGGACCGCAGCCCGCTGGTCCAGGCCGTGTTCGTCTACTTCAAACCACGCGGGGAACTGCCCCAGTTGATTGGCGCCTCGCCGGCCTCCACAGGGCGGACCGGGCGCTTCGACCACTTCGAGACGCCCACCGGGGTGTTCCCTCACACGCTGGTCAACCCGGATTTCCGCGCCGAAGGCTCTCGCAATGCGCGGGGCATACGGGGCTACGGTGTGCGGGGCATGCGCGTGTTCGACTTCGGCTGGCAGGCGGCGCGCCAGGGCTGGGGTGCGCAGCGCTTGGCTGCCATGCGGCTGCAAATGCATGCCACCGACCCGGCTGTGCTGGAAAGGCGCCTGGGCAGTGTCCAGTCCAAGGGTTGCGTGCGCATCCCGGCCAGCCTCGATCGCCTGATCGACCAGTACGGACTGCTGGATGCCGACTACGATCAGGCCCTGGCGCAGGGCAAGACGCTGTGGGTGCTGCGACCGCAGCGCCAGCCGACACCCTGGTCCGGCCGCTACCTGATCATTCTGGAGAGCCAGCGGCAGGAGCGACCGGCATGGGCGCCGCTGCCGCTGGCGCTGCAGCCCCGTCCGATGCGCCCGAGCCGACGCAAACCACCGATGCAGGAGCCCCATCATGTTTCGAGACCGCAATGAAGCCGCCGCACGCCTGGCCGACAGTCTGCTCGAGTACCGCGGCCAGAACCCGCTGATCCTGGCCATCCCGCGCGGCGCGGTGCCCATGGCCAAGCTGATCGCGCAGCGCCTGCAGGGCGAGCTCGATGTGGTACTGGTACGCAAGCTGGGCGCGCCGGACCAGCCGGAACTGGCGATTGGTTCGGTTGACGAGAGCGGCTGGACCTACGTGGCCGACTTTGCCGGCATTTATGGCGCCGACAGCCGCTACATCGAATCCGAGAAGCAGGCGCAGTTGCAGACCATCCGGGAACGCCGCGCGCAGTACACACCGGTGCGCGCGCCGATCGACCCGAGCGGACGCATCGTGATCGTCATCGACGATGGCCTGGCCACTGGCGCGACCATGATCTCGGCGCTGCACGGCCTGCGCGCCAAGCGACCAGCCAAACTGATCTGCGCCGTGCCGGTGTCGCCACCGGACACGCTGCGCAAGGTACGCAAACTGGCCGACCAGGTGGTTTGCCTGGAGGCTCCTGCCCACTTTCAGGCGGTCGGGCAGTTTTACGCCCACTTCGACCAGGTCAGCGACGCAGAGGCGATCGAGGCCCTCAAGCGCTGACCCCGGACTTGCTCACACATTGGCAATCGCCACCGGGATGCGGTGGCGCCCGAAGTGGCCGGCCTTGGCATCGAAGCGGCCGGCAATGGCGGTGCCACAGTCCGGGCAGTGGCCGTCATGCGTGAGGCGGTACTCGTTGATCTGGTACCAGTCGCGCACGATCAGCTTGGCGTGGCAGGACGGACAGAAGGTGGTGTCGCCCTCGATGTTGTGCACGTTGCCGGTGTAGACATAGCGCAGCCCCTGCGCCATCGCGATGTTGCGCGCGCGCACCAGCGTGGCCAGCGGCGTGGGCGGCACCTCCATCATCTTGTAGTCGGGATGGAAGGCCGAGAAGTGCAGCGGCACGTCCGGGCCGAGCTCCTTCATCAGCCACTGGCTCATGGCAGTGAGCTCCGCATCCGAGTCGTTCTGGCCGGGTATCAGCAGCGTGGTGATCTCCAGCAGCACCTTGGTCTCGCGCGCCAGGTAGACCAGCGTGTCGAGCACCGGCTGCAGGTGCCCGCCGGTGAGCTTGAAGTAGAAGTCCTCGGTGAAGCCCTTAAAATCGACGTTGGCGGCGTCGATCTTGGCATAGAAGTCGCGCCGCGGCTTGTCGTGCATGTAGCCGGCGGTGACCGCCACGGTCTGGATGCCCATCGCATGGCAGGCATCGGCCACGTCCATGGCGTACTCGGCGAAGATCACCGGGTCGTTGTAGGTGAAGGCCACGCTCTTGCAGCCGTGCTTGCGCGCCGACTGCGCGATGGCCAGCGGTGAGGCCTGGTCCATCAGGCTGTGCATGTCGCGCGACTTGCTGATATCCCAGTTCTGGCAGAACTTGCACGCCAGGTTGCAGCCGGCGGTGCCAAAGGACAGCACGCTGCTGCCCGGGTAGAAATGGTTCAGCGGCTTCTTCTCGATCGGATCGATGCAGAAGCCCGATGAGCGGCCATAGGTCGTGAGGATCATCTGCTGGCCCTCGCGCATGCGCACGAAGCAGGCACCGCGCTGGCCCTCGTGCAGCCGGCAGTCGCGCGGGCACAGGTCGCACTGCATGCGACCGTCCTCCAGCAGGTGCCAGTAGCGGCCGGGATAGTTGGAATCTTGCATCATGCCTCCTGTGCGGAATCAGTTGGGGAGCAGACGGGCGGCGCCGGTTGACGGATGGGAAACACGGCACCCTGCGCCAGAGCTGGAGCGATGCTTCACTGTAGACCCTCCAACTGAGGATGAGTTGAGCGTTATCAAGTCGCCACCGCTTGGCAGCGGCAGCATGGCGCCATGGACACATCCGAGCCCCTGCACCCCACCCTCTACGACACGGCCGCCTTGCAGCTTGTGCTGGACGACATGGCCGCGCAGCTGGCGGCACGGCTGCACGGCCAGGAGCGCATCACGCTGGTAGGCATCCGCCGGCGCGGTGCGCCGCTGGCCGACCGCCTGCATGTGCGCCTGCGCCAGCATCTGCCGTTGGCCCACATCGAGCGGCTGGACCTGGCCATCAAGCGCTACGCCGATGACCTGACGCTGCTGCATCCGCAGACGCAACTGACCGAGCAGCCCGAACACGGCCAGATCGATCTGGGCGGGCGCGCCACCGTGGTGGTGGACGACGTGCTGTATTTCGGCTTCTCCCTGATGAAGGCAGCGCAGTACCTGCTTGGCAAGGGCGCCCGCTGCCTGCACACGGTGGTGCTGGTGGACCGGCGCTGCGCCGCGCTGCCGATTCGTGCCGACGTGGCCGGCCTGGCGCTGCAGGTCGCGCCGGGTCAGGTGGTGGAATGCCATGTGCCGCCGTTCGAGCCGACACTGCAGATCGTGCTGGTTGCCGGCGCCGCCTGATCGGTGAGCCGGGCCCGACGCACGCCAACTCCCGCAGGCGCGACGCGGCCGGCGGCGATTCAGGGCAAGGTGTAGGGGCTGACCTTCTGCGACTCATCAACCTCGCGCTTGACGCGGTCGGTGGTGTCGAAGTAGAGCATCATCTGTCGCCGGCTGCCCTTCTGGATGGTGGTCGAGCGCCGCAGTGTTTCCTCCTTGCCGTCGGCAGACTCGCGGTAGCTGGCCTCCACGCGGTAGCGCCCGGGCGGCAGGTTGGCGAACAGCCAAGGCCCGTCCAGCGTGTGCTCCAGCACCACCTGGCCGGTACGCTCATCCAGAATGCGCACCCGCACATCGGCCAGAAAGGCGCCCGAGCCCTTGGAGGCGGTGGTCAGCCAGAAACTGAAGTTCTTGCGCTGCGCCACCAGATCGTCTCCCTCCGCCTCGGCGACCCCACCCGAAACATAGGCGACGCCGCCCGGTGTGACGCCGCGTTCGGCCGCCTGCAGCGCCGCCGAGCAAGTGGCCAGGGCCATCGCGCCACCCACTATCCAGATCAAGCCATTGTTTGTCTTCATCGCAATCTCCTTCACATGCACCTGCCGGCGGGACCTTCGATTATGTTGCACACCTGGTGGCGCCCCCGATTCACAATGGGCGGCGCGCTCAGTCGGGTTCGGCCTTGGCGGCGCGCGGCTTGTCGGCCTGGCGCACCAGCGCCTTGCGGATCTCGGCCAGCTCGGCGATGCGGGCGGCCACCCGCTGGTTGATGCTGCCCATGGGCTCCCAGCCGCCGGCGCCAAGCGAGCCCGCCGCCTCCCCGGTCAACAGGCTGATGGCCTCGTCGACCGTGTCCACCGCGTAGACGCGAAAGGTACCGGCCCGCACCGCCGCCACCACGTCGTGGCGCAGCATCAGGTGCTTGATGTTGGCCGCCGGGATCAACACGCCCTGTTCGCCACTCAGGCCGCGCGCGGCGCAGATGTCAAAGAAGCCCTCGATCTTTTCATTCACCGCGCCGATCGCCTGCACCTGGCCGAGCTGGTTCACCGAGCCGGTGACGGCCAGCGACTGGCGGATCGGCGCGTTGGCCAGACTGGACAGCAACAGACACAGCTCGGCCAACGAGGCGCTGTCGCCGTCGATCTGCCCATAGGACTGTTCGAACACCAGGCTTGCCGAGAGCGCCAGCAACTGATTGCGTGCATAGCGGGCGGCCAGGAACGCCGACAGGATCAGCACACCCTTGGAGTGGATCGCGCCGGAGAGTTTCACCTCCCGCTCGATGTTGACCATCTCGCCATCACCCAGCCGGCAGGTGGCGGTGATGCGGGTCGGCTGTGCGAATGCGAAGCCCCCAAGCTCGATCACCGACAGGCCGTTGATCTGACCGACCACGGCTCCGGTGGTGTCGATCAGCAGCGTGCCGCGCAGGATCGCCTCCTGCAACTGGTTGCGGATGCGGTCCTGGCGGCGGATTTGGGTGTCTATGGCCTGCTGCACATGCGCGGCTGTCACCACCGTCTGCGGGCTCTGGCGCGCCCAGTAGTCCGACTCCTGCAACAGGTCGGCCACGCTGCGCATATGTGTCGAAAGGCGCTGCGCATCACCCACCAGGCGTGCGCTGTGCTCGATCACGCGGGCGACGGCACTGCGGTCAAACGGCAGCAGGTTCTCCTTGGCGCACAGCGTGGCCACCAGCCGTGCGTACAGCAGGTGGGTGTCGGCGCTGCGCTCGATGCGGTCCTCGAAGTCGGCCGCCACCTTGAACAACTCACCAAAATCGGGGTCGTACTGCTGCAGCAGGTAGTAGAACAGGCGGTCGCCAAACAGGACGATCTTCACGTCCAGCGCGATCGGCTGCGGCTCCAGCGACACCGTGCTGACCAGGCTGTACATCTGGCCCAGCGACTCGATGCGGATCTCGCGCGACTGCAGCGCGCGTTTCAGCCCATCCCAGGCAAAGGGCTGCGCCAGCACCTTGCGCACGTCGAGCAACAGATAGCCGCCATTGGCGCGGTGCAGGGCGCCCGGCTTGATCAACGTGAAATCGGTCACCAGCGCACCCAGCTGGGCGATGTGTTCGACGCGACCGACCAGGTTGCTGTAGGTCGGGTTGTCCTCACTGACGATGGGGGCGCCCGACTGCTTGCCATTGGTGACCAGCACGTTGACCTGGTAGCGGTGAAAACTCTCGCGCGTCACCACCGTCAGGCCCGACTGGCTGGTCGACTCCTCCTGCTTGCGAAAGTCATCGGCATGCTCGACCATGTCTTGCTGCACCACATCGAGGTATTGCAGCACCACCGGCAAGTCGGTGAAGTGGGTGCGCAGCTCGTCGATGACATGGTTGACGGTTGACTGCATGGTCGAGCGGTTGAGCTCGGCCACGCGTTCACTGCGCTCCTTCCACCACTGGGGGATCTGCTTGAGGATCTTCTCGAGCCGGTCCTGCAGATCGGCAATGGTACCGGCGATGCGGTGCTGCTCTTCCTCGGGCAGCTTGGCAAACTCATCGGGCGGGATCACCTCTTCATCGCGCGTGGGGGCAAAGGCGAAGCCGCCTTGCGTGCGCAGCAGCACGATCTGGTTGCGGCCGGCTTCCTCGCTCAATTGTTTGAACGCAACTTCCTGGCGCTTGTTGAAGTCGTCCTGGATAGCCTGCGCCTTGGCCCGGTACTCCTCGCTCTCGAACAGCGCCGGGATGGCGGTGCGCAGGTAATCGACGGCCTGCTCCATGTGGCGTTGCAGTTGCGCGCCCCGGGTGGATGGCAGTTGAATCGCCTGCGGCTGGTGCGGATGGGCGAAGTTGTTCACGTAGCACCAGTCCGAGGACTCCGGCTCCTTGCCGGCCTGCTGCGACAGGAACTGCTGCACCATGCTGCGCTTGCCCATGCCTGCCGGGCCCAGAACGTAGATGTTGTAGCCCTCGCGGTGAATGCCAGCGCCAAAGCGCACGGCGTCCATGGCACGCACCTGGCCTATCAGTTCGGAGAGTCCCTGCAGCTCGGCGGTGGTCTGGAAGTCAAACTCGGCCGGGTCGCAGGCATGGTGGAGCTGGTGTGGCTCAAGAGAAAGGATGTCGGGCATGGGCAGGTTCAACCTTGGTTCCGATGCTACACGCTAGACCCGCCCGGACGCAACCGGGTTCAGAAGGTCTCACGGCAACACCGCCTCAGCCAACAGGGCCAGGCGCGATGGGCGCAGGCGCGGCGCGCAGTTGCCGGCGCAGAATCTTGCCGAGATTGGACTTGGGCAGCGGCTCGGTGCGGAACTCCACGATCTTGGGCACCTTGTAGCCGGTCAGATACTGCCGGCAATGCTCGAGCAGGGCTTGTTCGGTGAGCGCCGCATCCTGCTTGACGACGATGATCTTGACGACTTCGCCGGAGCGCTCGTCAGGCGCTCCGATGGCGGCAACCTCCGCCACGCCCGGATGCAGCGCCACGGCATCCTCGATCTGGTTGGGAAAGACCTTGAAGCCGGAGACCACGATCATGTCTTTCTTGCGGTCGGTGATGCTGAAGTAGCCGCGCTCGTCGACGAAGCCCATGTCGCCTGTGCGCAGCCAGCCCTCGGGGGTGAACACCTTGGCGGTCTCCTCGGGTCGGTTCCAGTAGCAGGGCATGACCTGTGGTCCGCGCACGCCGATCTCGCCCAACTCGCCCACCGCCAGTTCTGCCCCCTGCTCGTCGAGAATGGTGGCCAGGGTGGACGGAATCGGCAGGCCGATGGTGCCGCTCCACTCGGGGACGTTGAGCGGATTGGCGATGACCACCGGCGAGGTCTCGGTCAGGCCATAGCCCTCGATGATGGTGACGCCGGTGCGCTGCTTCCAGCGCTCGGCCACCACGCGCTGCACCGCCATGCCCCCGGCACTGGTCAACTTCAGCGACTGGGTATCCACCGCGGCGAATTCGGGCGCGTCCAGCAAAGCCCGGTACAGGGTGTTGACGCCGATGATGACCGTGAAGGGGTACTTCTTGAGGTCATGGATGCAGGCGTGCATGTCCCTCGGGTTGGTGATCAGGATGGTGTGCGCGCCGATCGCCAACAGCACCAGGCTCGATGTCAGCGCGTAGACGTGATAGAGCGGCAGGGGGCAGACGAACATCTCCTTGCCGTCCACCAGATCGCGCGCGAGCCAGGCCCGCATCTGCTGCACGTTGGCCACCAGATTGCCGTGCGTCAGCACCACGCCTTTGGCCACGCCGGTGGTGCCGCCGGTGTATTGCAGAAAGGCGGTGTCCTCCTGGCTCAGCGGCACCTCCTGCTGCGTCAGCTCATGCCCGGCGCGCAGTGCCGCGTTGAACTCGGTCGCGTCGGGAATCCTCCAGCCGGGAACCATGTGCCTGAGGTACTTCACCACCATATTGGTGAGCACTTCCTTGACCACCGGGAACATGTCGCCGACCTCGGTGGTGATGACTGTCAGGTTGAGTGTAGGGTTGGCGTCCAGCACCGCCTGCAGCGTGTGGGCGAAGTTCTCCAGCACCACGATGGCCACGGCGCCCGAGTCCTTGAGCTGATGCTCCAACTCGGGCATGGTGTACTGCGGGTTGACGTTGACAACCACCAGCCCGGCGCGAAGCACGCCGAACAGCGCCACCGGATACTGCAGCAGATTGGGCATCATCAGTGCCACCCGGTCGCCCTTGTGCAGGCCCAGCACGGTCTGCAAGTAGGCGGCGAAGTCGCGGCTGTGCCGGTCAAGCTCGGCGTAGCTGATCGTCACTCCCATGTTGCTATAGGCCGGCAGCGCGGCAAAGCGCTGACAGCTGCCAAGCAGCACGTCCGCGAGCGAGGCAAAGCGATTGACATCCACGTCGGCCGGAATCCCGGGCGGGTAGTGTTGCAGCCAGATTCGTTCCATCTTGACCTCTCGTTCGCCCGCGGGCGAGCTCAACGATGCAAGGCGCACAGGGCCGGGAACGGTCCCACCGTCCGCCCATTTGACAGGTGCGGATACGGAATCAGCCTAGCCCGGGCCGTGTGGTGGGCAATTGCGATTTGTCAACGCCGGTGCAAGCGCGCACGCTGCATGACGTCACGGCGCCGGACGGTCCGGGCCCTGGGTGCCCTGGGCGCGCGCCGAGAGAAAGGCGTAGAGATCAACGATGTGCGCGCTGACACGCGGCTCGCCCTGCCACGCGGGCATCGACAGCGGCTCCTCCCTGCGCTGCACGATACCTTCGATCAAGGCATCGCGCGCGGCGCCCTGGCTGCCGGCCTGACCCGCCGGCAGGTTCCAGTCGTAGCGCTTGAGCACCAGGCTGACAAACTGGCGCGCGCCCATGTCGCGAACTCTGGGCAGCAGATCGGGCGCACCCGCCGCGCCGGTGGCCGCAGGCCCGTGACAGCCAGCGCACTTGTCCTGAAACACGCGCCAGCCGGTGTAGACCGAGCCGGGCGGCTTGGACAACTGCGCCAGTTCCTGGGCGGCCTGCCGGTTCTGCACTTCCACCGCACAGCCGGCCAGCAACAAGGCAGACAGCGCCAGCGCGGCATGCAGCAGGCCGCGCTGGCGCTGTGCCACCGCGCGATCGATGCGCTGACCCAGCGCGGACATCAAGCACGTCATCATCGTGATCCCCGTTCAATTGTCGGTAGCCGCGTAGGGTCGCGGCGCAGGCCTTGCCGAGCATAGCAACAATGTGGCGCCTTGTCGCCTTGCGTGGCGAGACGCCGCACCAACCGCATACGGGGCACTCAGCGTACCGGGTAGCTCTTCCAGGGCATCTTGTCGATTGGCACACCGGCCAGACCGGGCAGCAGCGTGGCCTCGCCATGGTATTGCGGCGTGCCGTCCTCGTGCTGCCCCATCAGCACCACCTCGACGCCGCCAAAGCGCGCGCGCAGGTCGGCAATCAGCATGTCGGCCTCGCCCGGGCTCTGCACCACGTTCAGGCCTACCAGCACAACCAGCATCTGGCGGCCCTGCAGCGCGATCGCCGCCGCCGTCAACTGCGTGGCGGCGCGCCCCTCGGGCACCGGGTGGGCCTCGATCGCGGTCGCCTGCGGCGCCACGGCCGCCACGGCCGCCACGCAGTCTGGGCAGTCATCTGCATCCGATGGCACAGCGTCGCGCAAGAGCATGGCGTCGACCTCGACGGGCCGGCTGCGGTCCACCACGGCACAGGCCCAGCCGGAGCCGGTCTTCACGCGCAGGATGGAGACGTCCGCCGCAAACGTGTCGACCCGCTCGCACGCCACCAGCCAGCGGTCACTGGCGCCGCTGCAGGGTCGGCACTCGTATGCCCAGATCGCCATCGCATTCTCCGCTCGGATTGTTGGTAGGCCGATTATTCACCAGCGGCGCGTCATCCGCAGTCATCGCACCCGCAGGCGCGCAGCAACCGGATGGACCACGCGCAGCGCGAGCGATTCAAGCCCGCTGCTTGTGAAACAACTGGCGAAACGCGTGTTCGCCCGCTTCGGTGAAGCGGACCACGCGCGAGTCCGCGGCGCGCCGCGCCCAGCCCAGCTCAAACACACGCGCCAACAGGGCCGAACCCAGCGCACCTGCCATGTGAGGTCGCCGCTCGCCCCAGTCCAGACACGGGCGGCAAAAGCAGCGCCGCTGCGCTGAGCAGGCGTCCGCGTCAACGCCCAGCGCGGCGAACCACTGGCGCCCTCGGTCGCTGAGCTGCAACTCGCGCTGTTGAGCATTTGTGAAGACCCCCTGTCCCTGCAGGTGCTCGAAGGCCAACACGCCGAGCTCTCCCGCCAGGTGGTCGTAGCAGACGCGGGCTTTGCGCAGCGCGGGTTCGCGCGGGCTGCCGAGCAAACGCACGGCGCCGCTTCGAAACGCGACGCCCATCAGGCTCTCCAGCAGCTGCGCCACATCTGGGTTGGCCAGTCGAAAGTAACGGTGTCGCCCCTGCGGCTCCACGGCGATCAGGTTGGCATCAAGCAGCTTGGCCAGATGCGCACTGATGGTGGGCTTGCTCACACCGGCTATGGCGGCGAGCTCGGTCGCGGTCAGCGCGCGATCGGCCATCAGCGCGGTCAACACCTCGGCACGGGCGTGGTCGCCGATCAGCGCAGCAATGCGGGCAATGTGGGGTCCGTCGCTCATGATGCTCGCATGGTAGAGCAGGCGCGTGCATTCTTGGTTCGTTCCGCGACGAAGCATGACGGGTGCATGCCTTCGTAACATGCGACCCATGCCAACACCGCCCCATGCATACCGCCCGCACTGCGTCACCAGGGCACCCGCATCAGCCAGGCCACTGTTTGGCCTGGAGCAACCCGGTCAGCCCACCCTGGCGTTGCAGGTCCAACTGCCCGCAGCCCGGACACCGCAGTCCGGCAGGGCGATCGACGTGGTCTACCTACATGGCTCCACGTTTGGCGCGGATCTGTCCATCTTCCATCGCCTGGACGGCTGCTCCTGGGCGGACGCCCTGGGCGATGCAGGATATGCGGTGTGGGGGTTCGATTGGGCTGGCTATGGGCACTCCGGGCGCTACCCACCCGGCGCTACTGAACCCGTGGGCCGCATGGCCGATGTGCTGCCACAGTTGCGCCGGGTCATCGTCGCCATCCGCGCGCACAATGGCGACAGGCCGGTGGCCGTGGTGGCGCACTCCTGGGGCGCCAGCGTCGGCGCCGCCTATGCAGCGCGCTACCCGAATGACGTGCAGGCCATGGTGCTGTTTGCCCCGATCGTGCCGCGCGCGCCGGACCCGCGGTGCACAGGCGCTACGGCGGCCGCACCGCTGGCGAGCCACTACCCGGTCACGCTGTGGGCGCAGTATCGTCGCTTCGTGGAAGACGTCCCCCGCGGCCAGCCGCAGGTGCTTGGCGAGGCGCATTTTCACGCCTGGGGGCAGGCTTTTCTGGCAAGCGATCCGGGCGCGGACACACGCCTGCCACCATCCGTCTGGACACCGGCTGGCCCCATGGCCGATGTGCGGGCGTGGTGGTCGGGCCACTGGCTATTTGAGCCAGCAGATGTGAAGGCGTCGACCTTGCTGGTCCGAGGTGAGTGGGACTCACTGTGCACCGATGCCGATGCCGCCACGCTGCTGAACGCCCTGGGCAGCGAGCACAAGTCGGACTGCAAGATTGGGTGCGCGACACACCTGATGCACCTGGAGACGCAGCGCATCGAACTGTACCGTCAGACCAACGAGTTCCTTCGAGCGGTGTTTGCACGCACCCCCGCCGCCTGACGCGCAAGGCACACGTTGTTACCGTTGCCCGGGGTCCTGTAGACCCTCGCGCGACCGTCGCGGCGCCCTGCCTTGCAGCGCCGAACTCAGCAGCCGAGTTGCTACGCCACCGATAAGATCACCGGCAAACCAGTTTCATGCCTGCGTTCACAACGCATTGCGCTAGAGTAACGGACGTCACCACGGAGCCTGACCATGAATCCAGAAGCAATGAAACACAAAGCGAGCCTTTGGGACGGTGATGTTGGCACCTCAGGCCACATCACTGACGTTTACTGGGAGGGCGACATCACCCAGCTCGAGTTGATCGAGGTGGCTGACCAGATTTCCCCAGATTGGCAGACCCTGGACCTGGAACTCGATCCTGCACATCCTTGCCACGGCAGGACCTACCGCTTGAAGCGACCACAATCTGCCCTCTCGGGCGAGGACGACGCTTTGCGCGTTTCGGAAGCTGAAAGTGAACTCTTAGGCCAATTCGTCTGGGTGCACAGCTGCCAGAACATCGACGATCCAGAAGGTGAGCTTGAAGACTCACAAGGACACTCGTATCGCCAGGTGTTTGACGCCATCATGTTCTGCACCGAGTTCATTTCGTTTGACGATATCGCCAGACAGTGCGACGAGAACTTTGGAGAGGGCGAGTGGGATGAGTACCAGCTGTTTCTGGACGATGAGTTGCCGGAGCCGATTGCGTATTTCGGCAACACCATCAGCGCTGGGACGATTTGACGGCCATGGCCCAATGGCCGATTCTCCGACTGCAGGATTCCAATGGGCTATGGATGGGTTCTTCTTGCGCTGCAAAGCAAAACGCCCACTTGAAGTGGGCGTTTTATGAGACGACTCCGGTTTGTAGTCCTAAAGCAGCTTTATAAGTCGCCTTTTGCAGATTAATCGTTGTGTGACAACGAGTTAGACTGACACGGCAGCAGATTGCCCTTTTGTGGGTTTTCTCGTTCTTCCCCAATTGGGACCGCTCGCAGCGAGTCCTCAGCCTGTCAGGAGCTCGTTTTTTGGGACCATTGGTTCATGAGTCGACACACGTGGCCGCGCTGCGGGCGCTGGCCGTGGCCGCCAACGCGGAGGCTAGCCTAGCCCGAATCCTCGCTCTTTGCTCCCATTCAACCGACTCCCGGTTCTTGTTCTCAGTCGTCGCATTCGTCAGCAGCCGGGAGTCCCTGACAGCATTGCGTGATTGGTCGAGCGACAACATCCATTGCTTAGGACTCAATCGCCTTGGCGAAGCGTGTTGGAACCACCCCGAATTACTGGCACAGATGCGACCGTTTGGCCCAGACCAGCGCGTCGACAGGTTGTTCCGCGGCCAGACCGAAGAACAGTATCTCGCGACCATGGCCGCTTGCCGCAGAGCATTGCCTTCGAACGAAGTGGCAGCCTGGCTGCAGGTTCTCCGAGTCTACATACTCGTTCGGGCCATGGACGCCGCCGAATCCGGCGCGCCAAGAGAAGCGCATTTGCTTGAAGTTTGCCGAACTCTGCGCTACGTCAGCGAGACTACCGGCCACGAACGTCACGAATGGATCGCCAAGATCACCGGCAGCTCAATCGGTTTCCTTGAGTTTGAAGCCGAAGCGGCGATGCGATGCCGCTCCGCCCTCGCGAACACCAAGGATGCGACCGCCAAGTCGTTCTATAGGGCACTGATTTCCATTCTTGATCACAAACCCTGGTGCGCACTCCCCGCCAGATCCAGGGATGACAGCACTGGGAGCTTGGCGCCCTACACTGCTCTCCCCGACGGCCTAGACATCTGGCGTGCCAGCCATCGTGACCCAACTTCCGATTCCGACCAGGTCAACGAGCCAAACGAACTTGACGCCATTGGCGCCACCCAAGAAACCGGTCCCGCTGAGTCGGACAGCAAGCGGCGATTCAATGGCGAAAAACTGCGACTTGAAACTCTTGAGAAGTACCTCTTCCTGCCGCACTCCTGGCATCACATTTCGGTCGATGAAGAGGCGTTAGTCTTCGCGCGTCTCACAGAACTGTTGACTTCTGCAGACAAGGTTGACCAATTCGGTGCCTGTGTCGTGTTCCTGGCCGTGCTCACCGGACAGACCATAAACGACGTCAGCAAAATGCGCTTCGCAACCGAGGCGGATACCAGTTGGCGGCTGAACATCCCGGGCAACTCCATCCACAAGTTGGCACCGAGGTTCTCAAAGCGTTGGCAGGCACCTCCCATCCAGAGTGGCCACGCTCATTGGGTCACGCCGTTGTCGGAACTCTGGGAGTACAGGCTGTCGACGGCGATAACCAGGCCCCTCAACCAAGCTGCGCGAGGCATGCCCGCCGCTGACGACTTGGACAAGATCTGGCAGGGGCTCAATCCAGGCGCAACACTCGTCAGCTGGTTCAACTCGGTCTTCGCAGATACAAAGCACTTGCGGCGACTCTCGGGCCCCACGACTGCTGGCCTGCTGTCTCTCAGGATATTTAAGAGGTCGCATGATCATGCGACCGCACGACTACTGGCATCGGATCACCGCACTGCCCTCCCCGCTGCGTGCGCCTACGGCGCTTACAGAGGATCGGAAGTGGCGAGGCTCCTGTCAGAGTGCACCACCACGGGCCTTGCGCACATGGTGCTTCCACCCCTTCATGACCAGACGAATGCAGCCGGAAGCGAGCTCGATATCAGTCTGCCGTTAGTTAGGAGCACCATCGCCAAACTGACTGACAGGGTCAATGCGGCGGCGCAATCCGCATCGTGGTGCAAGCATCACAACCTGTTGACCGCCCTCACCATACTGGCCTTGCTGGCAAGTACAGGCGCACGGCCGGTCAACTCCCCGTTTCAGTGTGCCCTGTGGATGGACTTTGAGCGCGGCCTCATATACGTACAGGACAAGGTCACCGGCCCCACCCAGGGGTCACGCATATGCGTACTGAGTGATTTCGCGAGATCGCTCTTGCAGGACATGTATTTCCCACACATGAGGCAGCTTGCCGCCGCCCTGGAGCCGCTCGCACCCGCCTTCTCGGCTGAAATGGTCAAGGTGCTGGGCAAGGACCCGGAGGCCAGGCTGCCACTGTTCCTCTTTCTGCGCAAGGAGCCGTCCTTGGACTGGATGGAAGTCACTGAGACCCAGTTGGACGCGGTCTGCGGTTTTGACTGGCCGTTGCCCTGGAACTTGTTCAGGCACTTTTCATCCACGCAACTGCGCCGATTGGGGCTGCATCCGGACATACGCGATGCCCTGCTCGGCCATGCGGCACGCGACGCCGAGAGCCATGGCGACTTCTCCAGCCGAGTGCCGTTAGAGGACTTTGAGACAGCCCGCCCACTGGTCAATCAGTTGCAGAAGGAACTTGGATTCGTTCTACCAAACATGGCGCGCTACACCGTGCGTCTTGACGCACTGGTGAGGGTGGGGAACGACCTCTTGCAAGGCACCAGGCCATTCGGTCGCCAAGCCCGCGAACTTCGACGCCAACAGGTTCATGTAACGGCACGAGCCGTAGCCAAGTCGGAGATTGAGTCTTTCCTGTGCGCGCGCACAGTCGATCAACTCTCGGGCGATGAACTGGATCAACTTGCTCGGCAGATGCTGCTACGAAAGAGTGGCCTCCCGCACGTCATGGGCTCGCTTCGATATGAAACACTTGAAGACTTCTTGTCCACCGAGTGGCGGGTCAAGGGTCGACACGCCAAACTCAAGCGTCGGTACGTCCTGATCGAAGAGGGGCGCCCCTGCTTCACAGAACAGGCATTGACAGCCCGCGCACGCCTTCAGACCTTTGCCTCCCACTTTGAGTCACTGGTTCAAACGCGCAGTCTCACCACCGAACGCCCCGTATTGGCTGCGGCTCTGGCTGCCATTGAGATCATCCTGCACTGTCGACTCGCACACTTTCCCATGTTGTGCGCGCTGCTGTGCAACACCGAAAGCATTCGGTTGGTTCGCTTTGACGGGCGGCACTGGTTGGAATGGGGTCATGGGGCAGCCTGGCAAGATGGCAAGCCCGTGGTTCGTATCGAAGTCTCAGACCGAGCGGCGCACTGGATTTCTCTGGCCACCAAGAGCCGCACACTGACCCAGGTCGCGCCACTGCCAACTGCTTTGGCCCCGCTGTGCGCCACCCTGGAACCCGCACAGTGCACCTTGGCGGAAATGATTCGGCAGTTGGTGACACTGCAATCACAAGAGAATTCACTCGGGCTGGCAGGCTTCATCGCTGCGCACCTGGCAGGAAGCCGGCCGTCGTCAGCCCTACCCCATCCGGACTGGATTCGAATTGCCCGGGGCGCGGCGCCAATCTTTTCAGACAACCGTGCCGGGGCATCAGAGCTCGAACCAGACGACGCCGACGTGGAGGTCGATGAGTTCTTCAGAAACCACCACGCCACGGCCAGTCGCCTTGACGAACCTGCGATGGAGCGATGTCGGACCCTGTTTGACAAAGTCAGGGAACGGTTGGACTCCGACGCGGACAACACCAACATCTCGGCGCAGATCGCGCGCGATGTCAAAGCGTCAGGTTTTGCACGCGGTGATGCACCGTACCTGCTGTGTCATTTCATCGTGCATGTGCTCAGGCGCAAGCCCATGCATGGCACCCGGGACCGCCTGCGTTCCAGTACCGCGCTGCGCTACTGGCACTCGCTGGCACATCCGTTTCTGTCCGTTGCCGCTGATGACAATTGGATCGATGTTGAAGAGGACGAACTCACGGAGTCATACGAACAGATCGTCGCGACAATGACAGCTGATTTGGGCGCCACGCGAGAACCGACTGAGTCCAATGCAGCCGAGTCCAGCACGGAAGGGAACTTGGCGGGTGCTGTGCGACCAATGCAAACTGATTCCTCGCAGCGCACACTGATGCAACTGCGCGAATTCCACGACTTCGCACGGTCCACGTACGGATTGCCCGACCCTGACTGGTCGGAACTCTCGACTGACCTCGTGGTTGGGGTCGGACGTCCCGGCGTCGTCACGGTTGATGAATACCTGGCAGTGTTGTCGCTGCAGCTCGCCGCAAGTCCCGTATCGGCGCTGGACGAGTTGACCTTGTCCCGGTCTTTTGTGCTGCTGGCTTGTGCGCGCTTTGGTTTGCGCCTGGGTGAAGCTGTCGGGTTACAGAGGTCCGAATGGCTTGACATTGGCAAGACTGTGACGGTGGTGGTCGCCAGCAACCCCATCAGAGGATTGAAGACACCACACTCCAGGCGCCTGGTTCCTCTGGTCGAAACCCTGACCTCTATTGAAAGGGAAGTGCTTGATGCGGTGCTCAATCAATGGACGCACCGAGAGGGCGTCAGGGAGGGGACGCCGTTGTTGGCAGAAATCTCGAAGGGCTCCTTCAAAGCCAGAAAGAGCGCAATCGGCAGCCACCTCCTCGGCGACATCAAGCGCGTCACCCAGCATAGCGGCAGCACCTTGCATGCGTTGCGGCACGGCTTTGGTATGCGCATGCTCTCGCTGCTGCAAGAACTTCCTTTGGGATCGACGATGCCGGCAGGCCGCGCGGAGGCGCAGCAGGCGCGCAGACTCCTTACGGGTAGCCCGCACATTGACCGTCGCGCCATCTGGGCCGTTGCGCGTTTGCTCGGGCACGCGGGCCCCGGTATCACGGTGCGCAGCTACATCAACTGCATCCACCTGTGGCTGCCGCCCATTGTCAACAAGCCATTGCCGAACGGCATCCTGCGACCCGTCAATCTGGTCGATCTGGACGGCATCGCGGTCGACCCCGACTACCTCTCGCGGAACACGTCCTCGCCGGACGATAGACGGGACGACTTGGAAAGCCCTATCGTGCGGGCCATGCGCTTCTTGCGACTGCTGGCGATTGGCCAAACAGAGATCTCAGCCCAGAGTAGAGCGCGCTTGAGTTCAGACGAGGTCTTGCTGCTGACTGCCAGTTTGAACGCTGGATCGAGCAAGCTCGCTCCGAACCAGAGTAGGTATGAGAGCTATCAGATTCTTGCGGCGATCCCGGTTCCACGGTACCGGGAACTGATACAACTCTTACAAGCGGCTCGGCCCGCGGCTGACCTGCCACGGACGATGCCAGACTGGCTCGACACCATCGGACCTTCCCGTCAAATCGCTTTGTTTGAGGAGCACCACTTCAGATGCATGGCGCAGTTTATGAGATCGTTCGGACTGACTCAGCGGGACGTATTGCTCGTCTCGAAGACGTTTTTACACCCGGTCCTGCAGAGCTACGCGAAGCGCTGGAAGCTTGACGAATTCATCAAGCCGCGCGAGTGGGTCGCACCGAGTTTTCAGCTTGATGTGGCGCGTTACGGGTCACCAGAGAGAATCGCGACCGAGCGAATCGTCGCGATTATCACCCCTGACGGCACGCTGAAAAGCAGCTATGAGCTAATTCTGTTGTGGATACTTTGGAAATTCTGGATCAACGCGTCTCAAGACCCAACAACTATCGACCAAACTTGAAGCGGTCAATTCTTCAAGTCGCGAGCAACGACGCACCCAATAGGGTCAGCTCGCGTAGGGAGCGATGTGAGATCACTCCGTCGACGCTTGCGTTTGTCCATTTGGCCTTGACAGTGGGCGGATTGCGCCCAGCGAACTCGAAGACTTGATTCAGGAATATTTCCTCGTCAAACCCGATGTCAACCACCGCATCGGTTTTCTCGCGTTTGAATCTAATGATGCGTTCATGCGTGCAGTATCCAGTCAGAACCCCGACGCCGTCTTCCGGCTCCTGCTGCTTCCTTCTTGGTTTGGCTCTGACAAGTTCGGGTCCAATCCTGACGGTTTTATCTGTGTCGCTGGATGCCACTGTGCAACTAAACGGCAGCTTTCCTGCTGGAATCTCCCTGCGCGCTCTTTGACTGGTCTCCACTAGGTCCCAAGTAACCATCCCCCGGCAAAGCCGGGGGCTTTCAAATTGTGAGCCGCTCAAAGCGGCTAAACGGGGTCGCTAACGCGGCCCCAACTCTTGGCGCCACCGTACCGGTGGCCTCTCACCTCCACAGCCC